>ERZ795060.3-NODE-3-length-378340-cov-8.223958_pt1 | contig 378340 bp, 314 predicted proteins | sample MGYA00375144_ERZ795060 | MGnify/ENA primary metagenome ERZ795060 (study PRJEB30189, sample SAMN05720157) | activated sludge metagenome | isolation source: anaerobic digester from wastewater treatment plant | place: Japan | collected 2015-05-15 ...
CGGTTCACCCCCACGCGTGTGGGGACGATACTGGAATTTGCTTATGAAGGAATCGTGATCAGCTGCAATCCGTCGAAGTCGGTAACCCACCGCTTTGTATTTCCCCAAAACTGCATTTTAAAGCCCTGCGCGCAATTTGTGGAATAAATCATAATACATCCACCATCGTTAATTTTACTGCAGGCTCTTTGCCAGAGTTTTTCTCTTACCAACGCAGAGACGTTTCCGACGAAGACACCTGTTTTGGGTTCCAGAAGCCACCTCGTGAGCTCCCCTCTTAAGGAAGAACTCACATTATCACAAATTAGGACTATCATCATTCTCCACCTTATCATGAAGGTCAAGGTCGTAGTTGACGCCGCCATTCACATGTTCCATTTTGGGATCCCAGAGTGCGTCGACCTCCGGTCCGTACTCACTTGAAAAACGGGTTTCACTTTTTGGAGGCATCATAAGGGCAAATTGGATATCTGGTATAATCCTGTGAAGTAACCGCGATTTATGAAACTCGTTTCTACAGGCTATTCGTACACGTCTTTCCAAATCATCCACACCTTGAGAAACCGTGCTAAATGCTATCGGGATAGATATTTCTGTTTTGTATAAATCGGCAATATCGAACACGAAAGAGGTCATACTTCCCGAATGAATAAACCCCAGGGCAGGAGAAAATCCGGCAGCAGTAATCGCAGCATGTGTTATGCCGTAGAGACAGGAGTTTGCGGCAGAGAGCGCTCGGTTAAGAGGATCGGCTTTCTTCCAGTTATTGGTTTCGTAGTGTCTTCCAGACCAGACGACCCCGTAGTCTTCCGCTGCTTTTTCATAGGCCCTTCTCACTCGAATCCCTTCTTTACCTCGGATCTCTCTCAAAGAAAGATTCTCTTCAAGCTCACCAGAGAAGCGCATTTGATAAAGCAGCCTGACCACTTGCATTCGGCTGTCCGGGTTTGCCCAGAGACGAACTTGGTGTTGGAGATTCGCAGAACTTCGCTTGGGAAAAGTCCCCACGGCGTAAAGACGGACACCGTGTTCTCCGCACCAAGCTATAAGGCAGCCGTGTTCCGACAAAACGGAAACTGCTGCGTGTGTAATGGAAACGCCCGGACCGATCATCAGTAGCGCCAAATTGGCACACGGCACAGGTGTTTTCCCCAGGTCGTTGTGAATTGCAATAGCTAAAGCTTCCTGGTCGATACGACAGTGTTCGACATAAAGAAAACTGTCTTGGTTCTCGAATTTTGGCACAATGTGACGATCCTGAAGCCTCATGATTTTGTTAGGTCGTAGATGGTTGCTGAACTGGGGTGATCGTCAACATTCCAAACCCGAATGCTTTTCCAGGACCTATTCCTGTTACGAGAGCGCTTATGAATCTTTCTTTATCAACAACTCGAAGGAGCCCTGTGTAACGCACTGCCCGCAGGCGGATATTGGAAGCCGCGTCAGACTTCCGCATAGAGATATATCCTTTTTCCAAACAGACTGTTGACTCATCCACCTCAAAACCATGGCGTTCCGCTTGAGATGCGAGCCAGTTAAGAAGCGCCTCATCCCGTACAGGTACACGTCTACCGTTTCGTCTCTCTCCATCAGGCCCGGACTTGGTGTCTATCTTTCTGGTGGGATTCGCTAACAGACAGAATCTGAAAACTTGATTAGGTGATAACTGAGGACGATACTCATTTATCTCAGGAGGTGCAGCAAGCAAATACCCAGCGTTGTGAAAAGCATAGTCCCAGTTTGGTCGAATTGCCGAACGGACAAGGATTACGGCCCTGCCGCCCAGCAGAGGGTCGACACGGAACAAAAACCCTTTCTGAACATCGCGCGGAGTATGCACTTGAATTGTATCGAAATCATCCGGAGAAAATGGTGCCAGAAAAAGAGGATCATCCAGAATTTTTTGTGGCAGGGGGAACGCCATACAAAGCCGCTGGTGTACCCGGTAGGCATTTTTCAACCAAGCTCTGCCAGGACGCGGCTTATCGGGGTCATTACCCGTATCGATTAGAAGCACTGAGTGGTACATTATTCTGACTCCGCCATTGAACGGGCTCTTTTCTGAGTCTTCAGTGAGCGAAAACGCAGAATTTCTTGACGTTTCTGAATAATGAGGTCCCGCCATCTGGGATCTTCTGGATTCACGCGGTCCATCGTGGCGCCTATGCCATATTCAATCATGGTCAACGCGTCATGACAAAGCCGGCATACCGACCTAAGGTCGCCAGGTATTTCTTCACCGCCAGCCCGCTTATAACTCACATGATGTACTGAATCTGCTGTTGACTTACAAAATACACACAAGCCATGATCAGATTTCATCCGCTGGACACGAGCCTCTTTGTAGCGTGAATCTGAGTAGTCCGCGCGAGGGCGAGGTGGAGGCGGGATTTTGCGTTGTAGTGGTTTAGTGGCAAGTGGGACCCCGTTTTCCGCTCCGACGGGAAGGGCCGCGTGAAGAACCACGCGCGCCTCGTGAGAAGGCATTTCAAAACTGACGGGAGAATCGTATACGACGGTAGAAGCATAAATACAGGGATCGTTTTCGTATGCATGGTCAAATTCCAAAGAACACACGAGAAAAGAAGGCGCCTGCTCGCCTTCGATTCTCGGTCTCCAAGGCACAGATCGTAGAATAGAGAGCAAATCTGCGTCGGAATCGGTAATACCTGCGAGAATCGGCCGGGAAGGTGGGCAGTTTTTTCTACCGAGATAGAGCGGCCAGACCGGTCGCTCAAGGGCTTGAGCCAACTGATCGATCAAAATGGGAGAACCCTGCAACAACACGAGAAAAGAGGCATCGCACAAGTACTCCCTACACGTTACAAGAGGGTCTGTTCGCGATTTCCCATCCGCCCGATGCAGAGAAAGCTTAGCTCCGACTGTGTGATAGTCCCATATTCTCATGCCTGGACGATCAGCACGGCATGCCATTTTTAACCCGCGAAGTTTCGGAAGCCAATTAGTCTGCGCCTCTTTTCGGGAAACACCCAGCGCGGCACAGAGCAAGCCCAATACACCGGATTTTGTGGGCATGCTGTTTGTTTGCCGTACGATGAACTTGGATTGATGGTCTCCCCACGATTGGAGATGACCTTCGAGTGTCAAAAGTATCGTTTTGCGACTCATGCCTGAATACCCTCGACAGTCAGTTTTTGCACCTCTTCCCAGTCATATCCGATAGCTTCTATGACGGAATCAACCAGCTCTTCGAGCTTGGAAAATGCATTCACTTTTTCAACGAGATCTTTGTCACAAACACTTCCGTTTTCGTTTTTGACTGATGCAACAAGTTTGTAACGTAGATTGGGCGAAAACCAAAATCGCTGCTGGGGAGCCCCGTAACCCACATCTAGGTCGTAAACATAATGTGCCAACTGCGAAATACTCTGTTCCACAAGATTGCCGTCTTCGACGCGCACCGGCGCCACGAAGGCATTGGCATAGGATATGGGGACATCCCGAATTTCAACAAGTAAACCATCAGGTAAGTTGTGGGCAGCGTAGCTATTCTGTTTTCCCGATGGGTTTACCAGCGCAGCGGTTTTTATGAATGCTCCGACCGTATGGGCAGCTAGTTTTTCATGATCTTTGCCACTAGCAACAAGATTTTCAGTAAGTGTCTCCCAATTGATAGAAAAGTATTTGTAAAAACAAGCCGACAAGAACATAGCTGTGTCCACGTATCCTGCCCCTGCATCTCGCCCGGGTACGTCATCAGCAGCAACATAATAATCTGTTTCTGGTAAAACGGCGTGTGTAGAAAAGGCGTGGGCAACTTGAAGTGCGGCTTCGACAGTTGTGTTTAGATCTTTCCATATTTTTGCGCTAGGTTCGAGCATCCGCCCACATAAAGCCATATCAGGCACGGCCGTATTCTCTGCGATGATTTTTGCGAATTTTTCTGCAAGACTTTTGTCGTCTTTGGATGTATCCTTAATTTCTTGAGCCATTTTCTTTATGGCTTCACCCGTAGTATAGACAAGCATCTTACTTTCGGTAGGAGTGCTTTCAAGGTCATCTTCATCGGTCACATCTTGCTTGGGTTTACTTTTTTGTTGCTTAAAACCACATTCTTCCAGTACGCCTTCTACTTTCGACGCCAGATCCGGATCACCGGCTGCCTCAGCAATAAGCCAAGCAAGCCGACGTGTGCGCACTCCTCCAAGTAGTTTTTGGAATTCTTTACTAGTTCGGATTGCTCTTTTCAGACACTGGCTAGAGATGCGCGCCCTCAGTACGCCTCCAAAATAACAAGTTTTTGGGGCACCCAGATCGTCCCGGTTCAGATTTGAGGGATTGTGATTCTGAATAAGATGAACTTGAATTAGCATGGCCCAACTCCTTTGTATCTATTAACTCCTCGTAGTATTTGTATCCGCCACCTGTCTCGTACTTCTTCTTTTTCCCAAATCGATAACTCATCCGTAAGAGCTACCCAATCAAGTCCACTCACCGCTTTGCAAATATGGGACATCGCCCAACGCAACGGGTGCTCGATTTTTGCAAGTGGAGAAAGAAGCAAATTGTCAAGCTCCCGACAAAATCTGTCTCTGTCATTGAAACCGGTTTCAAAAAGAACACGTCCCAGTTGTTGAGGGAAGAACTTGTCTCGAATGTTAGGAATAGAGTATGAAGCATAAAGTTTTGTTATGAGCCAAGCGACTTCACGACGCGGCGCCGCCGGACTCTTCGCTCTCAATGGCCACCAGATCGAAGTAAAACAGTCAAAAGCGGCAATAGATTCGTCTGGACGTTTTCCCGCACTAGCACGAAGTAAAAACAACTCTTCAGTGCCGAGACTCTCGAGTCGCCGTATGAATGATTCCGTGGGTGTCATTCCATCACCTCATTTGAAGTCTCTTTCGAGCCAGGTTTCCGACTATCTGTCAAAAAACTTTATTCCATAGGATTCCATAAGTCTATGCCGTTCCTGAAATATGCAAAACTCCTTCCGATTATCGGAAGATAAAATCTGAGTAATAATTGTTTTAGATAGATGTCTGGGGCGGATGGCTGCTTCCGAAATGGGCAAATCAGCGGAGACAATCTGGCGGTAACAGCACTCAAGATTCGCCGCATGATGTGAAAATAAGGCTTCCACAAGCGGCTCATTCTTAAGGTTAGATTTAAAAAACTGTTTTAATTCTCCACGAAGTTTGTCGTTTCCGATCGATACCTTTGCTTCCTCGAGTAAGGTTGAGACTTCGGGTGGGATGGTTAATACGTATTCAAAAACATGCTTGCACGCCGCTTTATCTGCAACTAAACCAACTATCCAAATTTTTTTGGAAGATGGGATATTTTTGGAACTGATAAAGGCGACCCACTGAGAAAGAAACTGCCACATGGCACGTTTGCCAAAACCAATCTTTGGTCTGAAATAATCGTCTTTCTTGTCGGAACTCTGAATAACATGAGGGTCCGACCAAGAACGATTTCCGGACATCGGCTTATTCTCGAAAACGCATTTTCTCGTAAGTTCAGATTCGAGACCGCACAAGGAACAAATACCCTTCCCCGAGGGAATCTCTAGCCAAACGCGACGAGGCGTCCATGTTAGTCCTTGCAGCAAAGGTATATGCTCGGGGCCGTTGTTGACTTCAGCGCACTCCCACACTGGTGCACCCAACTCAAAATCTCCACCCCGCCAAGACAGGAGCAACGTTTCTGCCAAAGAATCTCCCAATGGAACGACATAAAATGGCAGCTGCTTATGAAGCCCCGTTTCAAACCCTCTTCCACCCGCTGTAGTGAATGCTGGTAAACGGAGTAATCCGTATACACAACAAGCAGGGCATAGCCCGTCGCGATCGTCTAATATGTGGCGGAAATGCCATGGGTTTGTGCCCGTAGGATTTTCATGAATCAAATAATTGACAGTCTTTTTCTTGTCATCTGGAAGTGGTGGAGTTTGATAAAATCTCCGATCGTTGTCATAAACCTCGAAAAAGTCTGGTCTGTCCGCAACTTTACGAAACCAATGATTAGGCAGCATACCGTTTTTGTGCTGATCGTTACTCTCGTCAGGTTTGCCTTTGCACCAGTAGAGTACTGCCAGAAGAAACCGAAATATCGAAAACCGATCCATGGGATTGGATAGGGCTATCCCCCGAACCAGGTGGGCCTTTTCAAGTGCTTCCAATAGAGTGAACCGCTCAACATTGCCATCTTGAAGCAAAACCGGCAACCAGCGGTCCCTTACAAGATTGTATTGCAACGTCAATCCTCCATCTTGGTGTTAAGGCAATACTAGCAACACAAGTCTTTTGGCGTCAACGGTATGAGTGCAAATTCCTCAGATGTCGCCAATCATGAATTGCTTATTTCACACCCACTGTTCACTTTGATTTGGAGCGCACCACGGAAAGACGGCGATGCATTCGGTAGGTTCGCACTGTGCCTAACCAAGCAAAAACGCATGAACCTAAAAAAAATACCGATCCCGTAACTGAAGCATAAACCGGTGGAAGGAATTTCAGACAGGATGCACCGACGATGCCAAAAGCCAACGCCGTCCGCACATACGCCAAGAAGGTGCGCTCATTAGCAAGAATGGTGCGGTCAATAGCCAGCTCATCGCGTAGAATCATTTCTTGATTTGCAAATCGAGCATAAGGTTCTGACAACTCTTCAGCCATATGCAATCCTTTCTAAGTATCACTTTGTTCCCCTAGGATTAGTGAGAGTACCACACGAACTAGTTCACCGGTGGAGCTTTTACGCCTCTCCCTGTTTGAAAGAATACCAAAACACAGTTGGTAAGTCATCCGGTTTGGGGATTATTCGAGCTTCTTGCAACGTCGGGCTATAATCGAGATAGAGAAGTGATGCTATTCATTTTTCTTTGGCCTTAGGAGGTGTCTTGCATGTCTGTATGTGTACCTTATCGACCTGAACACAAAAAAATGGCCGCAGACCTTGTCAAACGCGCTCATGCCCAAAACGGCCTTGCTCCGCTAGATGTGGACCGATTTTGGGCAGACCAAGAAAAAGCGAAACAAGATCCCTTTGGCGCGGACATACCGCAAGTACCGTTAGGAGCGGTCTTGACAGGAGAGTGCGTTTACGATGAACTTGGCGTCGCAGAGGACCACTGGCGTTATCTGCATGATGAAGAATGGCGGCTTGCTTTGCACCGCGCGTACAATGACAAAGCGGAAAAAATAGTCGGCAGACGAATTCTCCCTGAGGAGCGCGTAGACCCTTCTCGAAAATATCCTCCCGTCAAACAACTTCATGATGTCTTTGAAGCGAAGTACGAATGGCATGACCAGTCATGGTGGTTGCAACAGGTTGTCAACACACAAGACGAGTTGGCTTCACTATTAGATAGAGTAGAAAGTCGCAACATACGGGATTTCATTCTGCCGAAGAATTGGGAGAAAGAAAAAGAGAGACTGCTAGGTATGGGTATCCGCTGTCCGCTGTATCGGTCTCAGCGGGGTCCCGTGACGTTTGCTGCTTCTATCTTCGGCGCAGAGAATCTTATTTACCTTATTATGGAAAATCCTGATCTAGCAGCGCGTTTTCGAGACGTTATCCTCAAGACGATGTTAGAAATTGCCCGTGTTTTGGACGAAGAAGCCGGATATACAAAAGAGACAGCGCCGCATGGTTTTGGCTTTGCAGATGACAACTGTTGCCTACTGACTCCGGAGATGTATGAGTTCTTTGGCTATCCCATTCTGAAAGGAATCTTTGAGCGGTATTGCCCCGACCCTTCGGATGTTCGGCATCAACATTCCGATTCCGATATGGGACACTTATTGCCCATCTTGGCGAAAACTGGCATGAATAGCGTCAATTTCGGTCCGAATGTTATGATTGCCGACATTCGCAAGTATATGCCCCGGGCGGTCATTCGGGGACAGTTGGCTCCATTCACCTATAGTCGAAACGAGGAAGAAAACATTGTGATGGAGTTCCTTCGGGATTTTGAAATGGCGCGCGAAAGCAGAGGGCTCATTTTCGATACGGCAGGTTCCATCAATAACGGAACTCGACTCACCAGCATGCGACTGGTCATGGCGGCAATTCAAGAGTACGGTCGGTACGATAGTTAAGACACAAAGATTATAATAACAGCGACAAAAAAGGGGGTAGAAGAATGAGACTGTATCTCATGCAACACGGTGATGCTTTGGACAAAAACGTTAATGCCCTGAGGCCTTTGTCTGATCGCGGAAGACAGGATGTGCAAAAGGTGGCGGATTTTTTGAAAACAAAGGACTTTGCCGTGAACGAAATCTGGCATAGCGGTAAGCTTCGTTCGCGCGAAACAGCAGAACTATTGAAAAAAGGAGCCTGTCCCGAGGCGACTCTTGTGGAGCATCGGGAGCTAGAGCCTGAACAGCTTGCAAAGAACACGTTGAAATTAATAAAAAAGTTGGAAAAGGATCTGGTCATCGTCGGTCACTTGCCGCACCTTGCGCGACTAGTTGGTTTGTTGGTTTGCGGGGATGAAAAGTGTGAACCTGTTCTGTTTCACAAAGGGTCTGTGCTTGCACTTGAGCGAATAGAAGATGTTTGTTGGCAAATCTGTTGGATGATAACTCCGAACCTTCTGGCCTAATCTTTTCAATTTAACGTTGTGCCAATTCAAGACAAAGCCTCGGAATCTCATGTAAAGGTGCCACATGAGTGGCCGCGCCCCGGGCTATGGCTTCTTTGGGCATACCAAAAACAACACAGGTCGCTTCATCTTGAGCGATGGTTTCGGCGCCCTGATCGCGCATCTCCTTCAAACCATCGGCACCGTCCGCTCCCATGCCTGTCATGATCACACCAATGGCATTTCGTCCGGCATAGCGCGCCACTGACTTAAATAGAACGTCTACAGAGGGACGATGACGCGACACAAGCGGCCCCGATTTGACCTCAACAAAATAAACTGCACCAGAACGCCGCAACAGCATATGATAATTGCCCGGAGCCAACAGGGCTCGCCCCGGCGTAACCGTATCACCATCCTCCGCTTCTTTCACCGATATGGCACAGGCATTATCGAGTCGCTGCGCGAAGGAACGTGTGAAATGTTCCGGCATATGCTGAACAATAACGATACCCGGCGCATTATGAGGCATCGCAGTGAGCACTTGGTACAGCGCTTCCGTACCCCCGGTAGAGGCGCCCATGGCAATGACCTTATTGGTGGTACGTGTCATCGAAAGACGTTCCACAGGGACAGCCGTGGCGGCCCTTTCAGCCAGGCGACGTCCTACACTAACGCGGGACGCTGCTTTTATTTTGTCTATTAGAGCAACAGACATGTCACCGACCGTATAAGCAGCGCCGGGTTTGCACATGACTTCGACGGCGCCCGCATCAAGAGCCTCGAGCGCTAAATCTCCCCCTTTGGGAGTTAGTGAAGACACGACAATTACCGGCAGGGGGTAATGTTTCATGAGCTTACGCAAAAAGGTCAGCCCATCCATTCGCGGCATTTCAATGTCTAATGTGATGACATCGGGCTTGAGATTGACAATTTTATCTCGCGCAATATACGGGTCGGGAGCAGTACCGACCACCTCGATCTCTGGTTCACGAGATAGTTCTTTTACGAGAATTTCACGGACCAGAGCGGAATCATCAACAATCAATACTCGTATGCGTCGCCCCCCGGTGTCGCCAATCTTCGTGGGAGAGCCACCAGATGTCGGAATTCCTGCCATAGAGCTTCATCCCCTTCGTTTTGCAGTAAATGTAAAGGTTTTACAAACTTTTCTGTTCATGAAAAGACTGAAAACTGAAGAAAAGCTGGCTGGTCCTCTATAATGAACGCGAGAAGATCTTGACCCTGCAACAGTGTAGTAAGGTCTTCGTTAGACAGGGGGTTGACTTGGGGAACCGTCAAATCAAAGACAGGCCCCTCTCCCGCTACCTCTGTCAAAATATTTCCACAAGTTACGTTAAGCACCTCTTTAAAGGCGTCGTGTGCCCTTTGCGGGGAATTCTCGTCAGCCGCCCCAAGCATATTCTCGGCAAAAACCGCGCACAAGGGTTCAGGTATAATCAAAGCCAGTTCACCCCCGAAATGTCCGGAAAAAGCCATCGATGCCTTTAGCCATTTCTCGTCGACTAGTTCATTTACCACCTGGGCATCGGCAGGCTCAGCGAACACAAATGCCATCTTCTCCAATACTTCGGGAAAGACTCGCTGAATAATCGCTTCATGTTCCGTCTTCATCTTTCAATGCTCCTAGGACATCTTCCACAACTTTACGAAGAGTTTCTGGGGTGAAAGGTTTTCGGACGTAGGCGCTCACCCCTTTGGCACGGAGTTCTTCTATTCGCGTGGTACTACCTTCCGTTGATACCACGATGACCGGAATCGTCTTCAGAAGTTCATCGCTGCGCATACGTTCAATCAGTTCGATGCCCCCCATAACGGGCATGTTTATATCTGAAAACACCAGATCCACCCAGTTGTCTGCCAACACGTCTAATGCCTCTTTGCCGTTTCCGGCCATGAAGACTTGCCCTATCGGAAGGTTTGCCAGTTGGAGCGTCTTAGCAATGACCTGTCTGACCGTTTCAGAGTCGTCAACCACGAGTACATTAATTGCCATGACTTTCACTCCCTGCCTGCACATCAAAAACACCCAACATATCGGAAACGGTGTCAATCATTTTTGCTGTCACTTCCTCAGCCACATGCGTCGTAATTCGGAAATGATGAACCGCTTCGGGCGACGCCGTGTAATTTAAACCATCTACCCCCACTCCAAGACCGCATAGTCTCCCCAAGATATCTGCCACGTGAACAAACTCCGCAGCCGAACGATCAGATTCTGGGCAAAAATCGGGTTTGTGATGAAAAGCCACAGCATTAACAATGGTCTTTGGGAGTCCCCAAGATTCCAGCAAAACCGCACCTACCTCGGGATGATTCGTTCCCAAGACCTTCAACTCGGCTTCATCAAAAGGGATGTGTTCCACAAAAGCTAGGTCGATGATTGGCCGGGGATTCACCTGAATGAAAGTCCCTAAAACGGTTTTGCCTATATCGTGAAGCAGCGCCGCAGTGAACACACGAGGGTTCACATCTATCTTGAGATGTTTTGCCAATTCGTTTGCCGTCGTAGCTGTTACCACCGAGTGTGTTAACAAATCTCCTGCGGGCATGTCGTACCCGGCCACAGGTTGGCGCGCAACAGGGGCCACGGCAGACGCAACCGCAAGTTCCAGCACGGTCTTGGTACCTAATCGTACGAGGGCCTCCCGGATCGAACCTATTTCATACACACCACGAAAAGAAGAAGAATTCGCCATACGCAATACGTTCGAGGTCATACCGGGATCACGTTCTATCAGTTCCTGCAGCTGGCTCATCGCCACGTCCGGATTCTGAACCAAGTCAATTATTTCCAAAGTTTGAATGGGCAACGCAGCTACCGACCGGGCTTTCTCTAATATGATCTCTTTGGAACTCATATTTCGCGATCCTTTCCCCCACTGCGAATTACGGTCTTGCCCGTGTCCAAGTATAAAAACAAGGTGCGTGCAACGGTGCCCCCCACATCTTCCGCCGCAATTAAGATGTCATTTTTCCAAAGCACCTTACGCAATACGGTGTAGTTTCTTTCTCCGATCTTAAAAATCCCATTGTCATCCAAAGGGGAAGCGGCGCCGGCCACTTTTGCGATCAAGCGTTTTTTATTCGCTCCCATATTGAGAACAGCCTGTATCAAAGTCGGAATACCGGTATCGGTGAACATACACGGATTCATTTGAGCCTTGGCAGGATCGAGGCGAGATAGCGGCAGCATACAATGAATCATACCCCCAACTCTTATAACGGGATCATAAAGTGTCAGCCCCACACAGGACCCTAAAGAATAAGTGACGAGCACGTCTTCCGGGTTGTTGGAAACCTTCATTTCTGATATGCCGACAGTATGATTCACTTCACATTCCTCTAGACAAAAGACATCATACTAAAATAGAAGACCGTACTCACTTCACGTAAATAGAGGGTCTAACAGTTTTGAACTCACTCATCATCCCTGTAAGACTCTCTGCATGCCCCACCATTAGATAACCACCGGGTTTCAACAACCGATAAATCTCATTTAAAAGCTTACGGCGCACGTCGTTATCGAAATAAATCATGACATTTCTGCAAAATACCATATCGAAAGGGCCTCTCATAGGAAAAGGCGTCACAGAAAGATTAAGTCGACGGAAAGCGATGAGCCGTTTTAATTCCTGTCGAACGCGATAGACCGTACCGCTTGGGGTATGTATCCGATCAAAATACTTATGAAGCAGAGCTGTGGGGATGGTTTGGACTTTTTCTTCGTCATACTCGCCACGCATGGCTTTCTCAAGAACACGTGTAGATATATCCGTTGCTAAGAGGCGAACATCACACAACGACGGGTCAATCACCTCTGAAAAGGTCATGACAATGGTGTAAGGCTCCTCCCCTGTAGAACTGGCCGCTGACCAAAAACGAAACTTACGCTGACCTTCGTTCACCCTTTTCTGCAGTATCTCCGTCATGAAATCGAAATGGTCCGCTTCCCTGAAAAAGCTGGTCACATTCGTTGATATTGCGTCTAACAACTGCACAACTTCGTTGCCGGTGGCATCGTTTAAAACATAATCTAAATAGCTTTTGTAATCCTCAATTTGCAGGGCTCGCATTCGCTTGCTAATTCGTGCAGTAAGCAATGCCTCCTTTTTGGAGCCCAAGGCAATACCACTCTTTTCGTAAATTAAGTCGCGGAAACGCTCAAACGTCTTTCTATCGATACCGCTCATCGTTGTCTACACCACCAGGTATCGCTCCCAATGTCGCTAAACTCTCCAGTCTTCCGCTCGCAATTGGTGGACTTTCAAGACGGCAAGTTGGCCGGTTGCCGTGTCAAACGCGATCTTACGTCCAATATGCCCGCCCACATCCTCACCAACAATCAGTATTCCTTTGCGGATAAGCATTTCTTTGGCGACGGAAACATTCTGCCGTCCGACATGGTCACCAAAGACACCCAGAGGCGCCGCTCCGCCCAATACATGAGCCACCATGTTCTCCCGTTTACAACCAGCTTCTTCCATAATTCGCACAAGGGCGGCAATTGCGACATTGCCGTACTGCGGGGTAGCGTTCTCCTGTTCTTGGGTAAAAGGATGAATAAAGTGGTTCATTCCACCACATCGCAGTTTTTTATCCCATAAACAGATAGCAACACAGCTGCCAACCACAGTTCGCACCGTTGAGGGTCGTTTACTGAAATATATGAAACCGGGTTCCAGATAGAAACTATTACCTTTGGGCAAATCCATTAGCGACTTTCACACCCCGGAAAATCGACGCCAACGCACAAGGCACACGTTAACCGGCCTGCGGCGTTATACCTAAAACCTCTTGGATCTTTGCCACGATGGTCGTCGGCTCAAAAGGTTTGATGACATAATTATTCGCTCCCGCCTTCAGCGCCTCAATGACACGAGACTTCTCCGCTTCTGTGGTGACCATAATGATGGGCATTGTCTTTCCAGCGGCTCGTATCCCTTTTACAGCGTCGATACCCAACATATTAGGCATGTTCCAGTCCATTAAAACCAAATCATAATTTTGTGCTTGGCAAGCGTTCACAGCTTCGACACCATCCGCGGCTTGGTCCACTTCATTGATACCAGCACGTGCCAGAGCCCCAATCAGCACCTTCCGCATAACAGCCGAGTCGTCGACAACCAAAGCTTTCATCCAAAGTCCTCCAAACCTGTTATTTCGAAAACTCGAAAGTCACACGCATACAAAAGGGTCCTAAGTCGCTAGTAAAAGGTACTTCAAGCCAAACTGACTGAGATGGGTGATCTACCTTGAAATCATTACCCCTTAACACGGTAGGCAAACTTAAGTCAATGGGCGTGCCTCCATCGCGCGTCATCTTTGCCTTGGCGTTCCCTGCAACAATATTCACGATTTCTGCTACGCCATCGGAAACGGTTTCATCGACCACCCGCGTTTCGATACCCAAAAGTTTCCCAACCATATTCAGCGCTGTTGTGGTGGGAAAAGATAACGCCACAGAACCGCGCGCAGGCCCACTAAGGCCAATGATCGCCATAATATCTCGGGGGTTATTCGCCCCGGTAGATATCCCAATTTGTCCTCGTTCCACTTTCGAGCTCAGCATGGTCGAAAAGAGCTCGTAAACGCTTTCAATGAACGGGTTGATGTACTCGACTTTCATTTCATGCCCTTCCCTTTTTAACCTAAGACCCAAGAGGAAACATCAGCTATTTTCTCTTGGGATACCTCGGCGCGTTGATAGATCACGCCATTGCCTCCTTTGAAAGTTGTCTTGTTTCAGCAAGCTCCGTCGCAGATAATATGCGAGCAACATCAAGAAGCATAATAACTTTTTGTCCAACTTTGCCCATGCCCACTATGAACTCTACCGCGACGGCATCTCCAAATGCGGGCGGAGGCTCAATCTGTTCCGCGCCAATTTCCAGAACTTCAGAAACCTCATCCACAATGAACCCCATTACTATTGTCTGGGAGTCATATTTTACTTGGACGACAATAATGCAAGTTCTTGGAGTGTCTCCCTCATTTTTCATCCCAAATTTGAGTCTAAGATCAATTACCGGAATCACCTTCCCGCGGAGGTTGATCACCCCTCGCACATAATCTGGTGTTCGAGGCACTCTCGTGACCGGCATCAGACCAATAATCTCCTGAACACTCAAAATGGGAAGGCCGAAGACCTCCGAGCCCAATGTGAATGAAAGATATTGACCCTCGAGAGCACTCAGGACACGTTCTGAAACAGATGATTCGTTTGGTGGCATACCTTTCACTCCTTTTTTCTATTCTTGCATAATGGATGCGTCAATTTCCCGTCAACGAGGAAATGTGTTCGGCATTCTCTGAAACGTTTGTAAGCCGAAGCAAACCAGCCACATCGACAATCAGGCCGACGGTTCCATCCGACATGATTGCCCCTCCAGAGATTCCCATAATACCTCGCATAGCATCCCCAAGAGACTTAATCACCGTTTGTTGTTGTCCCAGAAGTTCATCTACCAAGATTCCTGCCTGCCGCCCATCGTCTTCCACGATGACAGCGAGTGCTTGTGTGGCGTCTTGTACGGCACCTTGAACCGAGAAAAGCCGATCTAAACGGAAAAGAGGAATGAGACGACCTTGAATAGACAACATTTCTCCTTTATTTACCACCGTAAAGATTTCTTCCTTTTTGGGTCGAATCGCTCTCACAACAGACAAGGTGGGGAGAATGTAGCGCTCGGCGCCTGCGCGCACCACCATTCCATCAATGATAGCCAGAGTAAGCGGCAAACGAATATTAAATAAAGTACCCTTGCCCTTTTCCGAATGGATTTCCACTTGCCCGCGGAGCGCTTCAATGTTTTTCCGAACAACATCCATACCCACACCGCGCCCAGAAACATCCGTGATCTGTTTTGCCGTCGAGAATCCGGGCTCGAAGATGAGATTGAATATCTCACGTTCCGTCAAGTTTTCTCCTTCACGCACCAGTCCCCGCTCGATACCTTTCCGTAGAATCGCCTCCTTATCGAGACCGCGACCGTCATCCTGAACTTCGATGCAGATGCTACCGCCACTATGATACGCTCGTAAAACAACAAGCCCGGCTTCACTTTTCCCTGCGGCAATGCGTTCGGCAGGATCGGACTCAATTCCGTGATCCACGGCGTTACGAATCATATGCACAAGCGGGTCACCTATCTTGTCGACCACACTTTTATCCAATTCTGTATCTTCCCCGTACATTTCGAACCGAACATTTTTATTCGCTTTTCGTGACAGATCTCTAACTAACCGCGCCATTTTTTGGAAGGTCGCGCGCACCGCCACCATTCGAAGCGACATGCCGATCTCTTGTAGCTCGCGGGTAATCTTGTCCAATTGACTCAGATGTCGTAGTAATTGGTTCGAAGCATTAGCGGTGAGTTCCGGTGATTGACTCACCATCGATTCGGCGATCACCAACTCACCTATCAGGTCGACGAGACGGTCCAGTCGGTCAGCATCAACACGGACAGGCTCCTTTACCTCCGTAGAAACACTTTGATTTCTCATCTCCGCAGGACCTTGCTGAGATTGCTTCTGTGCCCTAAGTCCCTCTGCAACCACTTGAGCTGAGACTTTTCCCTCACGGACAAGCATTTCCCCCAACTTAAACCGTTGTTCCAACTCCCCGTTGGGACCCATTGCGGATTGTTTTTCGAGGGCCTCTGCGATCTCTTGCTGCGAAACCTTGCCTTGTTCAGCGAGGATTTCTCCGATGCGTTTCCCGGGTGCGACAGCTGCTATACTTCTTGCTTCTGCAACGAGTTGCCCCTGCACCGCCTGGTGAAGCCTTTTCATCAGGTCAGGAAGGTTATTCTCCTGACCCAACGGTTCTCCGGTAGACAACGAATGTGCTACATGAGCCACCAAACGCTTCATCATATCGACTGACTCGAACGTAACGTCCATGTAAGGACCCACGAGTTCCAACTCATTTTTTCGCGCTCGATCCAATAGATTCTCGGCTTCATGAGCCAGCGACTGAATATCCGGCAAATCGAGAAATCCAGCCACCCCTTTTATCGTATGAAAGGCACGGAAGACGGCGTTGAGGGCTTCTTGGTTCTTGCTATCCGTCTCTACCGTTAGGAGCTGCACGTCCGCATTTTGGAGATGCTCTTGAGCCTCGGTAACAAACTCTGCCAAGAGGTCTTTGTCAGCCGTTAGGTATTTGGGCTCACTCTGAGAAGGTTGAGTAGCTTCAGAAACCTCTTCGGTCTTTTCGGAATCTTTTGAAGAAGTTTTGTCAGAAGAAGTCAAGCCTCCCAGTCGCTGGATCAGATTATCGGCAGATTCCGGCATTTCACCTTGTGTCGATAATGCGTGAAACACCCGTCCCAACCAATCTTTCATTTCAAGCAAAATATCTGTAATTTCTTTAATGGGCACTTTGTCAATCGCATCTTCTGCAGTGTGACACAGGCGTTCCACTTCGGGTAGCCCAATCAACCCTGATTCCCCTTTTAACGTATGGATAATCCTTCTCAATTCAGCTTTCGAGGACGGTACATCGGAGTTCTCCAACTCCAGAAGGAGACGTTCCATATCCTCAAGCACAGCGGGCTGACGCGCGAGAAAGTCCGACAGTATCTTTTCGTCTACCACACCGGAAAGCGTTACTGCCTTAGAGACCTGACTTTTTTCGGTCGGAGACTGGTCAAGTGCCTCAGACGGTCTGAGTTCTTCGGGTATGTCCACTTCATGAAGCGCCCTGCCATCTCGTAGAATTCCCTGCAAGGCAGCAACTCCCTTTCCAAGGGTTTCCATGGCTATTTTAGAGTCGGGAACCTCAGCCAAGATAATCCGTTCCACCAGGGCAGCGCAGTTCTTAGCAATTGCCGCAGCATGAGCAGAAGTCTTCTGCTCTATTTCCTGAAAAATAGTGTGCAGATTTGCCAATCCTTGTAAATCCCCAGGATCGGCAAGGACAAGTTCCTCGGCTATTGTCTCCACTTGCTTAATGAGCAATTCGTCAACCACGGTCATCCATCCTTATCCAGTATTCCCCATCAGTATTCAAGGCAAGACCACTCTTTCTGATAAGAGCCAAGATCACCCTGAAGACCAAACACCCTGCGCACCTATTACCTCTGACCATTATACTAAAAATAAGAGATATTCAAATTATTTATCTCGCGTAGACATTCCTGACAGTGGAAAAGATCAACATCTCCAGCTGAACTGAAAAGCTTCCTCTTAGACACCGAAACAAGACTTTGAGACTTTTCCAAAGCCATGAGAATTGTTGCAAAAAAGAGCCCTCCGCCTACAGCTGCGCTGTCACAAGTCTCCAATCAGATTATTTTTGTAGAAATCTGAGTAACGAATAGGTTTGTTAAACTTGTGTTACACTTTCCGCTTCTTGTGCGAAATCCACAACGATTCGAGGTACCGTGGGCTTAAAGGGAACATATTTAACACCGGCCATATCCAGCATCCTTCTCGCTGCCCGACAGGTGACCGAGTCATGATATTTATCGCTCAAATAAATAATCTCTCGAATACCGCTCTGGATGATAAGTTTCGTACATTCAGAACACGGAAATAGAGTGACGTAAATACGGCATCCGGTTAGGTCTGCAGAGTTTTTGTTCAGGATGGCATTCATTTCGGCATGGCAGACATAAGGATACTTCGTGTCATAAGCGGACTCTCCTTCGCGTGCCCAAGGCAGCTCATCATCGCTGCAACCCACGGGAAAACCGTTATAACCGATTCCTACAATTCTATTCTGTGGGTTAACAATACAAGCGCCTACCTGAGAATTTGGGTCTTTGCTACGATGGGCAGACAAAATGGCAATGCCCATGAAATAGTCAGACCAACCAATATAGTCCTGACGTTTGCCGCTCATCGTTTTTCCTCCTCGCTTCGAGAATTCTAGTTATCTTCCCTAGTCTCGGTAGATCAGTCTGGGCACCTTCATTGCTGCTGACTGGACATTTCACGTCGGAAATCTCTTACATAGTTTGCAATTGTCTTCACTGTATCCAGCCAAATCCCGGGCGAATTTTCTCGGACATACTCACACACAGCAACGAGCGTCTTTTCTAGCGTCACTTGCCTTGTCGTCTTCTTGCTACCAATGTCATGACCCGCGAAGATGAGCCAACCGCCTTCCCGCGCCGCAGCATCGATTTGCGCTTTCGCGTCGTCGGCATCTAGACCATCTATTGGCACAGCAAAAAGTTGCGCCATGTCGCAAAACCCCGGTGCGTTATGGTGTTCATCTCGCCATCCGCGTCCCGCCAGGAACCTATCAGCAACCAGCGGAACGTAACTTCTTGCTTCGGCGCCACGTCCCACGAATTTTTGTCCACACGGATAAGCAAAACTTTCAGGGAATGTCCCCAAAGACTTGGCTAATCTCTGGGATGCTTCGTCGAGTTCCTTTGCCATCATTTCAAGGCTATACTCTTCGAGAGGATTCTTTTGGGCAAACGGGAAATTGCCACTGCAGGGATGCGTGAGAGAGTGATTCCCGATCTCGTGTCCGCGTGCACAGACAGCCTGCCATCGTTCCAGGTTTTCTTCCAATGCTTTGGGTAGCACATAAAATGTCGCTTTCACTCCAAAATCATTCAGCAAAGGCACGCCGTATTGCCATTGAGAACGTCGACCATCGTCAAACGTCAGACTCACAGCAGCACGAATACCCTCCGGCCAAGAAAATGATTGAGTCACCGGCACACGTATGTAGTTCATAACGAACGCCTCTTGGACAAAGACGACAGTAATCTATCACAAAAAACAGAGACCCCCGAACACTCATTCGGGGGTCTCCCTATCATATCAAACGTTTTGCCTATCTTTTCTTGGCAGTCTTTTTTGCAGCCGTTTTCTTTGCGGCAACTTTCTTAGCGGAAGCTTTGCCTTTGGCTTGCGACGCTTTTCTCGGCCATTGAATCGCCGCTTGTGCGGCAGCAAACCGAGCAATAGGAACGCGGAAAGGACTGCAGCTTACGTAGTTCATTCCCACGCGATGGCAGAACTTAACAGACGACGGCTCGCCACCATGTTCGCCGCAAATACCTACCTTGAGGTTGGGACGCGTGGAGCGGCCGCGCTCGACGCCCATGGCTACCAACTGACCAATTCCCTCTTGATCCAATACCTGGAACGGGTCTTCCGGTAAAATCTTGTTGGCAAGATAGTAGGGCAAGAAACCGCCAATGTCATCACGAGAGAAGCCGAAGCCCATTTGCGTCAAGTCATTTGTACCAAAGCTGAAGAATTCCGCATGCTCGGCTATCTTGTCTGCGACAAGACATGCCCGTGGTATCTCAATCATGGTACCCACAAGATACGGAATTTTTACGTTATATTGTTTTTGAACTTCGTCAGCGACTCGCCGCACGATTGCTTCCTGATTGATAAACTCGTTCTGATGGCCTACCAAAGGAATCATGATTTCGGGCGCTACTTTCACTCCCTCTTTGATAAGCTCGGCTGCGGCTTCCAAAATTGCCTTTGCTTGCATTTCAGTGATTTCGGGGTAAGCAATGCCAAGTCGACAACCACGATGCCCCAGCATAGGATTCAACTCGTGAAGCTGTGCTACCCGAGCTTTAATCTTCTCAACAGGCACATGGATTTCCGCAGACAACTCTTCGATCTGAGCGTCGCTCAGCGCCACAAATTCGTGGAGCGGCGGATCCAGCAGCCGAATCGTGACCGGTTTACCCGCCATGGCACGGAAAATGCCAATGAAGTCTTTCTTTTGATAAGGCAATAACTTCATCACGGCGTTGCGGCGTTCTTCGACGTTTTCGGCGAGGATCATTTCACGCATATGCACAATGCGTTCCGGCTCAAAGAACATGTGTTCCGTCCGGGTCAATCCAATTCCTTCCGCGCCCAGCGCAACAGCCTGAGCCGCATCCTCAGGACGGTCCGCATTGGTCCGCACATTAATCTCACGCGTGGCATCAGCCCACGACATCAACTTTTTGTACCATTCGTTACGGTCCGGATCCGCCGGCAGCACAGGGATTTGCCCCTCATATACTTTCCCAGCAGTGCCGTTTAACGAGATCCAGTCCCCTTCACGAAGTACCTTGCCATTCACCGACATGGTCTTTTCGGAAACGTTAATGTGTAATGCTCCGCAACCGACGATGCAGCACTTACCCCAGCCCCGGGCGACCAGCGCCGCATGGCTCGTCATGCCGCCTTTTGCCGTCAGAATAGCCTCGGCTACGTGCATTCCGTGAACGTCTTCCGGCGATGTCTCGTTCCGAACGAGGATGACCTTCTTGCCCTGCTCCGCCCACGCAGCAGCATCGTCCGCTGTGAAGACGATTTGGCCAACACCACCGCCCGGACCCGCAGGTAGTCCCTTCGCCAGCAACGTTGCACTCTTCTCCTTAACTGGATCGAGCATGGGATGCAGAAGTTCATCCAATTGCATCGGCTCGACGCGCATAATTGCCGTTTTTTTGTCGATCAACTTGCTTTCCGCCATTTCGACGGCCATACGGACGGCTGCAACCCCTGTACGTTTGCCCGTTCGTGTCTGGAGCATCCAAAGGACACCTTTTTCAATGGTAAACTCGATGTCCTGCATGTCTTTATAATGCTTTTCAAGTTTGTTACGGATGTCCACGAGCTGTTTATAGACTTTCGGCATCTTCTCTTCGAGGGATTCGAGATGTTTGGTATGTTCGGATTTGGTAGCGATATTCAAAGGAGATGGGGTGCGAATACCCGCTACAACATCCTCCCCTTGAGCGTTAACGAGCCATTCCCCGTAAAATTGATTTTCGCCTGTAGCCGGGTTGCGCGTAAAAGCCACACCCGTTGCAGAATCGTCGCCCATATTACCGAAAACCATCGCTTGCACATTCACCGCTGTGCCCCAATCATCGGGAATGCGCTCAATCCGTCGGTATTCGCGAGCACGGCGCCCATTCCACGACTGGAATACGGCCTTGATAGCGCCCCAAAGTTGCTCGTTGTGATCGTCCGGAAACTCCTTACCCAGAACGCGTTTAACGATCTCTTTGAATTCGTCGCAAAGCTGTTTGAGGTCATCGGCTGTTAATTCCGTATCCAGCGTAACGCCGCGGTCCTTCTTCACACGGTCCATCGCATGCTCCAGCTGGAGCCGAACCGCCTCACCTTCTTTGGGCTCGATGCCAGCAGCCTTTTCCATCACGACGTCGGAATACATCATAATCAGGCGACGATAGGCATCGTAAACAAACCGTTCGTCTTTCGTTTGTTTGACAAGCCCAGGAATCGTCTTGGAAGTCAGCCCAACATTTAACACCGTCTCCATCATGCCGGGCATGGACTTACGAGCACCCGAACGCACAGAAACCAACAGCGGATTTTCGGGGTCCCCAAACTTCTTCTTCATTACCTTTTCTACTTGTTTGAGATGTTTATTCACCTCCTGAACAAGTGCGCTTGGAAGTTTGCCTTTGTTCTTGTAGTACTCCGTGCACATCTCCGTAGTGATGGTAAACCCGGCGGGCACGGGAATCTTAAGAGCAGCCATTTCGGCAAGATTCGCGCCTTTTCCGCCCAGGAGTTCTTTCATGTCGGCACGGCCTTCAGCCTTTCCGCCGCCAAAGAAATAGACATTCTTTTTTGCCATTGCGTTAAGTCTCCTTCCAGTTAAACAAACATACCTGACGGCTCCGTGCGGCCGTCTCTTCCTTACGACCAGCCATCTGTTTCCCCATAACAAGGACTATTGACCAAAAAGGGGGAAACACTATAACTATACTCTACGCCCCTAAAAAGGTTCAACCACGCTGTGGAAGAACATTTTGTCAAGCAAAAACGAAAATCCCCCGTCTCTCCAAAATAAACTGGCGCGCCTGGGGCGATTCGAACGCCCGACCCACGGCTTAGAAGGCCGTTGCTCTATCCTCCTGAGCTACAGGCGCGAATATGCAAGGGTTCAGAAGAAAGTCTTGCGTTTCTAATTAGCATAATACATAAACACAAAAGCTTCAAGAACTCAGCCAATTAGAGGTTGAGATGCGGTGGAGCCTGTAGTATCGTTTTGGACAAATGAAGAAACTTTGCTTTCTGTTCGGTGTCTAATAGATACAGGAAGCGTACGACCGTAGGAGTCCGTTGCTTCTGAGATGTTGAGGAATGAATGGCACGAGGTGTCTGATGAACGCCTGGTTGAACTTTCTCAACAGGGCAATCTTTCCGCCTTTGAGGAGATCGTACGTCGCTATAAAGATAAAATTTTTAACACCGTCTTTCGGATTGTCGGACGAAGGGAAGACGCACATGAGGTTGCTTTGGATGTCTTTGTAAAAGCCTATCATCACTTAGAGACGTTCAGAGGCGACGCACGTATCTACACATGGTTATATCGTATTGCGATAAATCTTGCGAAGAACCGATTGCGGGATGGGTCCCGTATGGGCAGAAATCTTGGTGTATCGTTGGAAAGCATGAAAGAAGACCCTTCCACACTCGCCTCTTCTGGACTGCAATCGGCAAACTCCCCTCGCAATCGGGCAGAGGTCCGAGAATTAGAAGAAATGCTGCAGTGTTGTTTAAACGAATTACCGGATGAGCTAAGGACGGTTTTTGTGCTAAAGGTTTTCGAGGATTTGAGCTACGAGGAAATTTCCCAAATTATGAATTGTCCGCTGGGCACCGTGAAATCTCGTCTGAATCAGGCCCGCTCTGTGCTCCGAAGGAGACTGACCGAACTTTCGATTTTATGAGTTATGGAAAATAAAGACAAAATAGAAAAACTTTTGTCATATATCGATGGAGAATTGTCTCCGGAAGATCGCGTGGAAATGGAAGCCTTGTTGCACGAAGACATCCAGCTGCAACAAGACCTTGAGGCATTTCGCCGAGTCAACGTTCTTTACCGCGGCCTAGAAAAAAAACATGCCCCGCCGGAATTCGAGCACATGGTACGGAAGAGATTGGAGCGCACTCCTCGCACGATTCGATTCAGACGGCCAGGCTTGAAAGAAAAACCTGTGTGGCACTTGGTAGCAGCTGCCGCCTGTCTTATGCTTGTATTGGCTGCAACCTTATACCAACTATCCCTGGTTTCCAGAAATACAAACCGGTTCACAGTGTCTTTGAACCGAACCGCCGCAGACCAAACTAGTCCATCCCCAGCTGCCGAAGCATTATCCGTAGGCCAAAAGTCGGATGAAATCATGCCTCAAAAAAAGCAAACCTCTGCGGAATCTTTCGAAGAACCTGAACCTGAAGGTGTTGAATCTCACACTCCGCCAACTACATCTCCGGCTCAGGAAAAAGCTGACATGGAATTGCCCCAGTTACCCACAAAGACCGTCGATACTTTCGCTGAAAAGATGTCGTTATCACAATCCGCAGACACCAAAAACGATGGTTTATCTTCTGGCCGCCTTGGTGTCGACGACAAGTTACTCGAAAAACCATTGGCCAGGGAACTGCGAAAACAAGCGCTAGCTAAGAAAGACGACAAGGAAACAATCCGCCAACTTGCGGGGCGGGAATTTATTTTTGAGGAAAATGAGTGGCGCGAACGCGGATACTCTGGAGAAGAGACGCTTAGCCTCAGTCGAGATGCAAAAGAAACGTCACAGTTTTTTTCGCAACATGCTCCCCTTGCCCCCATACTTCAATGGAAAGAACCTGTCGTGTTTCGTATCGACAGTAAATGGTATCGGTTAAGATAAGAATTTGCCGCTAAAGGATTTTGGCCTAGCGGGAGGTTCCCAGCCACTGAACAATCCAGATTAACCCTTGGGTTATCAAAACCCACCAGTCCCAAAACCCAAAATTTGGAACGAGTTGTTTTGTGTCTCCCGTTTGGGCTATTTGCAGAGGTACACGTGAAATAGAGGTAACATGTCGCATCGTGAGAATCCCATTCTTTTCAACGTCGTTTTTCAGTACACAACTTTCGCAAACGGGAATTTCTAAACCAACATTCTAAAAAACCCCTTCATCTATGATAATCTCTTGTCGATTCTGAGACAAGAGAGTGGTCACCTGTGTTCGCCGTCATGATACTGAATCTCGGAGTACTTACAGCACAAGATTACGCAAAGAGTGTCTTTCGAAATGAATGGATCCATCACCCTGTTTACGGTGATGTCTCCTTTGACACCTTCATAAGGTTTCCGAACAATCCGGTTTATCGAGGAAGTCCACCCTACGAATGGCCTGTTAATGGATTCCTATTTCGGGATCCTGTCAGCAAAAGGCTTTACATTTACGTGGGTGAATATCCCGCTAATTACGCCTTTGATGGTCAAGCCCCAATGCAATGTACAGTGTTACGTTCCAGTGAAGATGGTCACACCTGGGAGAATTGCGGCAAGGTGTTCGACTCTGAACCGTTTCACTTTGAAGAGAATCCTTCACCTGTCATTCATGCACCCGATGTGTCCGTGGTATATCACAACTCCATTTACCATATGGTCTACGATTGGGCAAACGCTGATTGCACATGGGAAAACGCCCACAATCCTATTGGCTTTGCAGACAGCGGTATTGGATACGCTTGGAGCGACCGCCCCGAAGGCCCGTTTTATCGCACAGAAAAACCTATTCTCCACGTTCAAGCATTAGAAAAACTGTGTGGGAAATACAGACGGATCTACGCGGCAACTCTCGTCCGCAGGAAAAAGGACTGGCTTGTTCTCGCCATGATGGACAGTGGACAACACTTTAGTTGGGCACTTGTTGGAAGCACGGCAGCGACTCCAGATGGCCCGTATGAGCCACCAAAGATTTTGTTGAGTGTGGATTCCAACACATTTTATCCGCCGTTGCTGGAGTTTTATCCTGCGTTTACTCACAACTGGTGGGTTTATGCTCCTGCTACTTCCGTCGCGCTCAATCGAAATTTTCAAGCCATTTACCGTGCAAAAATCGAAGATGCGCATACGCCTGAAGCTTGGAAACTTTTTCAATATGGATCGGTTTGGCACTCAGAACCCGCGGAACACGAATATGCGGGTATTTGGGGACAAACGGTCAGCGGGTTGGTGACACCAAACGGTATCTTCACGGTTATGTTTCCTTCTCGCGATAGCCAAATGATGGGAACGATAAATCTGGCACAACGCAAATGGAGGACCCCGTTTCGCAGCAAAGGACTCTTCGCCAGTAGTCATGAAGGTCCTAGCTTGCTCCTGCTGAAACGCACTTATTCAGAGTTCCGCCTTTCTGCTGCGTTCTCTTTAATAGGTTCTGCAACCATCTTTTGGGATTTTTGTGCGCCGCTAGGCCCGAACACGCCCAAAGCAGACGCTTCTATACATCCCCTTTCGTTTACACGATACAAAGGCCTTCAGCTCACTGAAAACAAGTTAACGCTCCTACAAATTGACGCCAATGGCTCTGGGACGACCTTTTTTGAAACAGTTCAGCAGTTGCCAAAAGATATTCGGATTGACGTATTACGAAAAAAAGGGTCACTTTCTTTGGAAATCAACAAACAACCGCTCATCACTGAAAAATCATACCCTCCAGGAGAAGGAATGATTGGAATGCTTCTCGCTCCGCACAGCTATCTTGCTGTCAATTCGTTTCAAATCACGGGGAAATCCAAGCCACCTGTCCTCAAGTACATATACACCGAAGCGTTGCTTGGTGCTGGACAAGATCTGAACGACTGGGAAATCGTTTCCAACACACGTTTTTCGTACGGTATTGGGGCAATTTCCAAGACAGAAAAGGCGCGAGCGAAATGGAATTTCGAGGGACGCTCTTTTACCTTGTTTGCCCCCAAAGGGCCTCTCTTTGGCTTAATGGACATCGTTTTGGATGGTGAAACCATCGCCACAGTCGATTTGTTTTCAGAATGGGAGCAACCAAGTGAGCCCGTATATACGGCTTCGTGGGCAACGCCAGGACGTCACGCTTTGACAATTCAAAATAGGACAGCCAGGTTGCCCGTCGATTCATTAGAAACTGAATATTGACCGCGAAAACTAGAGAATTTCTCTATCGAGACTTCTATACTGAATCGCTTCGGCTACATGATGGTCTGCAATGACGTCTTGTTCATCTAGATCTGCCAAGGTTCGAGCGACCCGCAGCACCTTATCATATGCCCGCGCACTGAAACCTAGCCTGTCGATGGCGGCACGCAACAGTTGAGTGGCCGACTCACTCGCCACACATACATCGCGGACCGATTTAGGCTCTAAATGTGCATTACAGATACCGATCCCATTGCGATTGTATTGCCGAGTTCTTGCCTTTTGTACGATTTGGCGCACTTCGGCGCTACTTAAACCGCTGGGACGACGATCCGCTAATTCGCTGAACGACAACGCCGGCACTTCTACATGAATATCAATTCTATCCAAGAGAGGACCCGACAGCTTCGCTACATACCGCTGAATCTCCCCAATACTGCACCGGCATTGCTTTTTTGGGTCCGTGCGGCAACCACAAGGACAAGGATTCATTGCTGCCACAAGCATAAATCGACTCGGAAACGTAACCGAGTACATCGCCCGTCGAATGTGAACAAAACCTTCTTCCAAGGGTTGTCGCAAGACCTCGAGCGCCCCGCGGTTAAACTCTGGGAGTTCGTCGAGAAAAAGGACGCCATTGTGTGCGAGACTGACTTCACCGGGCACGGGTTGTTGTCCAGCGCCTCCGCCACAAATGGACACCGTAGTTGCAGTATGATGCGGGGCACGAAACGGACGCTGCAGGATGAGCTTTCCTTTCTCTCTAACGCCGTCTGCAACACTGTAGATACGAGTGGTTTCAAGCGCCTCTTCAAACGTCATGTCCGGCAGAATGCCCGGAAGGCGTGCTGCCATCATCGTTTTCCCGGTACCTGGCGGCCCAATCATTAACAGATTGTGTCCCCCTGCGGCGGCAACCGTCAGCGCTCGCTTGACATGTGCCTGACCTTTCACCTCGCTCAGATCCTTGGAGATCCTTCGTCCAGAAGAAAACGCCTGTTCCAGATTCGTTCGGTATGGTTCAATACGCTTGTTCCCCGACGCAAATGCCGCCGCCTCAATAAGTGTTTGCACGGGAATTACAGAAAAATCTGGCACAACGCCAGCCTCTTCTGCATTTTCATGGGGCAACACAATGCCGCGTAACCCGGAGTCACGCGCAGCAATTGCCATAGACAAAGCCCCAGATATGGGACGCACAGAACCGTCCAAAGCCAGCTCTCCAACAAACGCATATTGCGGGAACATCGGCGCAGTAAGCTGCCCTGTAGCCGCTAGCGTTCCCAATGCAATCGGTAAATCCAAAGAGGTACCGGCTTTCCTCAGGTCTGCGGGCGCCAAGTTAACCACATAAACACCGCTAGGCCAATCAAAACCGCTATTTCTAACTGCAGAGCTGACACGTTCTTTGCTTTCTTTTACTGCAGCATCGGGCAACCCCACAATGCACATTTGGGAAAGCCCATAGCGGTGATCAACATCTACTGTTATGATGAATCCATCTATCCCCAGCACACCGCTGGAAAGTACTCGTGCCAACATTCAAACAGACTCCAAAAATTAATACACGTCAACGCACAGCTGCAGCTTAATCGCCTGTTTCAAAAACGCCGAGAGAAGTATCCATCAAAGATCGTTCCAATCAAAGGTAGGCTTTTCCTCTGTTTTCGAACTCGCTTGATCAGAGGCAGGAGATTCTTGAGACGGTTTTTGTCCAGCAGGAGCAGTTTCAGGTTTCGGAGAGGCTTCCTCCGAAGTCGGCGACTTCGTACGGGTAAAACGACTCCTCATAACTTCTGTACGCTTTTCCTTTTTTTGCTCCAAGCGCTGAGAACGTGTTAAGGGAGGTTCCGGCGTTTTTGCCTCTTGGGAATCCTGATTTGACGAAACGGAATTTTCTTCCTTCGGTTTTTGTGATTCCTCTTCTACTGACTTCTCCTGATGTTCCACACTTTCCTGTCGAACCCCTTCACTGCGCCCTGAAGAGGAAGACCTGTTGAGGTTTCTAGTCACAGGAACGATCTGAGCAGATGTTGATGCCTCCTGCGGAGGCTTATCACTGAAATGTAACACGCCGCTTGCATCCGTCCAAGAATAAACATCAGACGCGTTCACGCCGCTAGAAAAACAAAAAAGGAAAGTACAAGCCAGCCCAACAACCCCCCGTTTACGCAAACCTTGAGTAAATTTCATTTTGAGGAATCTTCTATTTCACGGCTAATAAACACACACCCAATTGACGCTCGAGATCTTGCAGACGCGCCAAATCATCCGCCGCTATGGAAGCGGGCTCCACGGCTATCGGCGTAACAGCCAGCACCCGCAATCCCGATTCGGCTTCGAATTGTTGTAAAGCTTTCAGTTTCTCTTCAGTTAGACCAGCGAGCATAAACATTTCCTAATCCTCCTCAAATGCGCGTCTCTCATGATGCACAGGAAAAACATCGTTTTTCAAAAAAACCTTACTTTTTCCTACTCTGCACCCTTGTCACGTTCCGATTCATTCGACACCGCTGGAGATTTGGGTATTTTGATCTTCTTTCCAAAGAACAACTTGTCCTGATCGGTCATGTTGTTTAGCGAAAGAAGATCTTCTCGCTTTACGTTAAATCGCTTGGACAATCCAAAAATTGTATCGCCCGGTTGTACCACATATTCTTCATACTCTGTAACCTGATTATTCTTATCATTAGCAGGAGGAACTTCAGATGTGACAGAAGCAGATTCGGCCGAAGGTTGAGGCTCAGGCTGCGGAACTCCTGCATCTTGCACGGGAGCTGCACCAGGTGCAGGAGATTCAGAAGTACCCGATTGCGGCACATTCGGCTCAGCGGGTGCAATCGCCGAGGACTCGGCCGGAACCGCTGGTTTTTCTTCTGGCGGTACTTCGGAAGATACTGCCTGGGTTTCTGAAGGCTGTGGCGCTTGCTTATCGCCCGTTGTTTGTTCGAACGGTTTTGAGGCTTCTGAGGAATTAGGACCAAGTATTTTCAGCTTCTGGCCAACCATAAGTTTGGTGTCACTGAGGTTATTCCATTGCTTAAGGTTCTCGACCGTAACCCCATACTTAGCAGCAATTTTTGTGAGATTTTCCCCGCCTGCAACTACATGCTCGCGGGATTGAGGTGGCTCGGGTTCTGCGCCTGCTTTCTGCGCCTCCGAAGTTACTTGCGACGGCTCAGGCTCTGACGTGACAGATTCCGAACCTTTCGCGGTAAGATCAGGCAGGGGTTGCGTCAAGCCTACGGGAGCCTTAAGCCACTCCTGCCATTTGTCCAAACGACGGATACTTTTTAGGACATTATCGCGCGGAATTTTCCCCTCTTGTAACGATTGCTCAATAGCTTTTGAAACTGTGCGAATCTTGATCGTGTCCCGCTCAGTTAGTATCAGGGCATCTGCTCCAGAACTGATTGCCTCAATGGCGGCTCTCTCCGGTGAACGAGAAGCTGTAACTGCTTCGGCGAAAAGGTCATCCGCCACTACCACGCCATCAAAACCCCATCGCTCCCGGAGATGCCCACCAATCAGCACAGGCGAGAGAGACGCCGGTCTCCTGGGAGCGTCCTTGTCAAGAACCGGTGTCGCCACGTGGCCGACCAGTATTCCTGGAATGCCCCAGTGGACAGCCTGCATATAAGGGAAAAGGATTTGAGCGATCACGGTTTTATCTCGTGAGAGCACCAAGACGGGCTCCAGTGGGTCGCGTTCCGCCGCGGCATACCCCGGAAACGTTATCGCAATTGGAATGACGCCTTCCTCCATCATGCCCTGAGCAACGGAAAGCGCCATCGTTGCGACCACCAGATGGTCACTCCCAAAACAATCGTCTAGACTCACAATAGTTTTTTCAGTTTTCAGGACATCAAAACGAGGACCCAGAACTACGGCAATCCCAACCTTCTTGCAGGCGCTTGCCAGAGTCCGTCCCAACTGCCGCCCTTTCTCGATATCTCGCGACTCACCCAGGGATCTTAGCGTGGCTAAATCTGAGACAAGTGCTTTTCTGAAAGCGGGGTTTTCATACGAAACCGCAATTAGGGGTAAGTCTGCGTTTTCGGTTCCCAAACCGACCGCGTCTTTTATCTGTTTGACCAACTCCTTGAGTTGGTTCGCATTCTTGATGTTGTCTTCTTGCAACAACACGCCGCCGGGCTTAAACGTCCTTAGAAAAGTACGGCTCGACGCATCCAGTGACTGACCGGGAACAGAGATAAAGAACAGACGCGCAGGCCAAAGGTCAATTTCATTGGCAAGGTGATCCATCGGGCCAGAAACTGCTAACACGGGACGTTCTGCAGGTTGCTCCGTTTCTTCAACGGTGGCGGTAGGTTCCTCCGTCGCAACCACTGCCTCAGGAGCGCCCTCTTCTGAAGGTTTTTTGTCCTCGGGAGAGACGACATTCGTGTTAGTGGATATTTGCTCTTGAGGTTCGGACGGTTTTGTGCCGGTACTCCAGAATATGTAGCCAAGCACCAGACCTACAATGAGTCCAAAAACGAAAGAGACCCACGGCGGACTCCCTTTTTTGAAAGGGCCCTCAACCCCTTTAATCGTCATTAGATGTACTCCTATCGGAATTCAAATCTGTCTAAACCGTTTCATTCTATATCATAGTACTTGCTCAGGGCTTTTGGAAAATACCCCAAAGTCGTGCTGCCACAACAAACCATTATCTAAGAACCATGTCACCAATAAAAAGATAACAGGTTGAATCTCTCCTATTCTATTCCTACAATACGCTCCAAGATAGGACGTGAGAAACTATCTTCGCAGAGAATAGAGGTCTAATGAAACCGTTTCTGGTAAAAATTGTAGACGCCATCTTACGACACATTGAGGAAAACCCTCATACAATACACACGGAAAAAGGCATTCGGAGATGGCTGAAAGAATTGGGCTACACAAAACGAGACATTGACAGTGCGCTTAGACTGTTAAAACCGCATTTTCCCAACGGGTTTTCATCATCAGTGGAAAAGCAGACTCCAGTTGCACGGCCGTTGACCGATTTAGAAATACAAAAAATGCGACCCGCCGCCCGAGATATGCTCGCCCGTTTGGAGATGTACGGCTTGATCGATCCTTACTTAAGAGAAGCCATTCTGGAAAAAGTCAGCGTTTTTGATGGTACGGTAGGGGTCGAAGAGTTGGAGTATTTGTTGGCGTGGCTGGTTTTTAGCGTTCGAGATGTTGAGACACAGCATACCTTCTTACGAGTTATTCAACGACAAGAAGAACCCTTTAACTGAGTCTCGTCGCCCGTCTTTTTGACGCCCGTGGACGCCCGGTCTGAAGTAGGGAGTCTTTTTCTCACGTTCCAAGTGTGGTATCGTTTTTCCAAATGGAGACTATGAATGACTAAATATCTGGTAGTAGTCGAATCTCCGACAAAAGCGCGTACTATATCGAAATTCTTGGGTAATAATTACGTGATAAGGCCAAGTTACGGTCATGTCCGAGATCTGCCCAAGAATGAGCTCGGCGTAGATATTGAAAATGATTTCACACCGAAATATGTGACGCTAAAAGAGTCCAGCACCGCGGTGAAAGCCATACGCGAAACGGCTGAAAAGGTTGAGGAGATTCTCATAGCAACGGACCCTGACCGCGAAGGAGAAGCCATCGGGTGGCATGTCGCAGAACTCTTGAAAAACACGAGAAAACCGGTACATCGCATTGAGTTCCACGAAATTACCAAGAATAAAGTGGTGGAAGCGACTCGCAATCCCCGAGAGATCAATACAAACCTCGTCAATGCCCAGCAAGCACGGCGCATACTTGATCGCCTTGTCGGCTACAAACTCAGTCCTATTCTCCATTGGTCAGTGCGCAAAGGATTAAGCGCAGGTCGCGTCCAGTCAGTCGCCGTCCGTATGGTTTGCGAGCGAGAAGCAGAAATACGCTCTTTCGTACCTAAAGAATATTGGACGCTTGATGCGCATTTTTTGACCGAGCACAAAGACAAGCTAAAGGCACGACTGTTCAAACGCCAGGGTGAGCTGATAGAGCTACCCGACGAGTTGACCGTCAAAGGGATTATTGACGACCTACAAGATGCCAACTTCCTTGTAAGTTCCGTAGAAAAAAAGGAGGTGCGGCGTCGGCCTTATCCCCCGTTTATCACCAGTTCTCTTCAACAAGAAGCCTCACGAAGACTTGGGTTTTCTCCTAGAAAAACCATGATCATCGCCCAACAACTTTACGAGGGCGTGGACGTGGGCGAGGAAGGATTGACGGGTTTAATTACGTACATGAGAACCGATTCGCCCCGGCTGGCACAGGAAGCGATCGCTGACGTCAGGGCGTTCATTCAAGCATCCTATCCTCCCGAAATGCTTCCGGAAAAACCGAATTTCTACCGTTCGAGCAAAGAGGCTCAGGATGCCCACGAAGCCATTCGGCCCACTCTAACCAGCAGAACACCGGATAAGCTCGCGCCTTATTTGACAAAAGACCAATTAAACCTTTACACACTCATTTGGAAACGGTTCGTCGCGTGCCAAATGACACCCGCCATTTTCGACCAGACTATTGTGACCATAACCGCAAAAGACTATGAGTTTCGTGCCACAGGTTCTGTCATGAAATTCCCTGGGTTCACGGTGCTTTATGAAGAGACTTCGGAGGATAAGACCGACTCCAGCAATGGAGAAGCCCTTCTTCCTGAAGTGCACGATAAGGAGCGCCTGACCTTAACAGAGTTTTTACCGGAGCAACATTTCACGAAACCACCTCCCAGATATACGGAAGCGAGTTTGATCCGTGCCTTGGAAGAAAACGGCATCGGGCGTCCCAGTACCTACGCCCCAACGTTAAACACCATAATAGAACGGGGATACGTAATACGCGAAAAAGGGAGACTCGCGCCGACCGAGTTGGGCGAAAAGGTGAATGCCCTCTTGGTAAAGAATTTCCCAGACGTTCTTGATATCGCATTTACTGCCCGATTGGAAGCTGACTTGGACCATGTTGAAGAAGGGCAACAAGAGTGGCACGCTTTGCTTCGAGAGTTCTTCAGTGGCTTTCAAAAAGATTTGGAGCAAGCGCAAAAGGTCATTGCAAGAGAACTTGTTGGAGATGATCTTCGGTGTCCAAAATGCGGCGGGGACATGGAACTCAGAGAAGGCCGTTGGGGACCCTATTTTGCTTGCTTGAAATATCCTTTATGCAATGGAACAATCAGTTTGAAACGGAAAGCAACAGCCGAGCCCACCGACCAAAAATGTGACCGCTGCGGAGCCCCCATGGTGATCCGCAACGGTCGTTTTGGCCGTTTCCTCGCCTGCTCCAATTACCCAAAATGCAAAAACACGCATAAGGTCGATGATGAGGGAAATAAAGTCGAGGAATCGGCAACTAAAAAAGCCATTAAAACAGATAAACCTTGCCCCAAATGTGGCGCATTCTTGGTGATCCGTCAAAGCCGAAACGGCGATCTTTTCTACGGTTGCGAGAAATACCCCAAATGTAAATACACGCAACCTATGGAACTGGATTTGAAATGTCCCCGTGAAGGGTGTGGCGGCGATTTGATCGAAAAACGCGCAAAGCGGACACGCTTCATCGGGTGCAGCAACTACCCGGAATGCAAGTTCACAACGTCAGGGAAACCCGACAAAGAGACACCATGCCCCGCTTGTGGCAATTCCTGGACGATCATTCAGTCCAGCAAGAATAAGCCGCCACTGCGCAAGTGCCCGGTGCCCACCTGTCAATTCGAAGAAGAAATTATCTTAGAACCGACAGAATAGAGGGGAACTGAAACCTGTGCCTTTTGGGACTGTATGGACGTTATAGTCGAGTTCGAAAATCACCTGGTAGCGGAACGAGGGTTGTCCAAACATACTCTGCGTGCCTATATTCAAGACATACGCCAGTTTTGTCAGTACCTGGAATTTGGTCCACGAGCGTTCACCGAAAGAGACCTGGAAAACACAAAGCCCGAGTTGGAACTCTTGCAAAGAGCCAACCGCAATGACATTCGCTCCTTTCTGGCGCATGTCCAGACTCATGGAGATACTGCACGAACATCGGCACGCAAACTCGCCTCTTTAAGAGCGATCTACAAGTTTATGGAACGCATTGGATTGACCGAATCGAACCCAGCCCGCGCGGTCAGATCTCCTCGACTCGAGAAAACCCTCCCTGACGCTTTGAGTATTCCGGAGGTGACCGCCCTGTTGGAAGCTCCGGAGGTTTCAGAACCGTTAGGTATCCGAGACCGTGCTATTCTAGAAACGCTGTACTCCACAGGGATTCGTGCGTCAGAGTTGGCAGGACTTCGCTTGGCTGATATCGATTTCGTCGGCGGCACCCTCAGAATCTTGGGGAAACGTCGAAAAGAACGCATCGCTTATTTGGGGAAATATGCCGCGGAAGCGCTGCAAACCTATTTAGACATTCGAGCGCAACTTGGCAAACCAACACATACCTTTGTGTTTGTGAATGCACGCGGAGGCCCTCTCACTACAAGAAGTGTACAGCGGGTGATCGAACGCTACGTACGTAAAGTACTGCCAACGCGACGCCATGTATCGCCCCATACTCTACGCCACACATTTGCCACGCATATGCTGAACGGGGGCGCAGACCTACGGGTAGTGCAAGAATTACTCGGACATGAGAGTCTGTCAAGCACTCAAATCTATACCCATGTCAGCATTGACAGACTGAAAGAGGTCTATCGAGAGACCCATCCTCACGCCTGACACGGAATGACTTCACAAGAGGAGTTCTTCTTCGTCAACGCGCCGGTAGTAGGAAAAGACGGCCACCCCCTGCATCGAGCGAAATCTGAAGCCCATCCATATCTGGACTATCATCACGAACAGGTACCTCTTTGCCCGTCCAAGGGTCAACCTCTACCACTTGCTCCAAAGGAACATCAAACTCGATGGTAGGCCAAGCGGTATACGCGAACCGATAGTTATTCAGTAACACAGCACGGCGCCCATCTTTATGTCCAAAAACACCTACCAGATAATCCAAAGGCGGGTCTACACTTTGGTGAATGATTTGAGTTATGGGACATCCTTTGAGAACAGTTTCGGGATCATCGTTTGGACCGATGCGAAAAACGGCTTCGCTCGTCAGATTCATCAGCGTGGGTCCAAGATTTCGTAACTGCTCATTCAAACGCCGCGCTTGATACCAATGCCGTGTCCGGGTTCCGTCATAAGCAATAATGGCACCGCCTTTGGGAAATTCATCACCGCGCGGTGTGTAGTAGCAAAAGTACATGACACCCTTGGCTCCATAGGCTAAGGATGTGAATATCTGCCAACGTACTTGATCCTCCGTAGGGTCCGTGTGAGGGCCAAAGGGCATGATATTAAAAAAGTTCCAAAATGGAATACCTTTTTGCAGAGAGAGCCTTCTCATAACATCCAAATTTTCACAATATATGTCCCTACCGTCAGCATCGGGTTTGAATAGTGGATAGTGGTCCATGCTCAAAACATCCACATCCACTTCTTCCAAGAATCTGGATACATACTCTTCGTAAGTCGCCGTACCCAGCGTGTTCAAACTGGCATAATTGGGAAAGAGATTAATATAAGAAAGCTTGCCAGGACGGGCACGACGGATGGCATCCACTTGCTTACGAAGTTCCGGAAAATCTTTCGCGGAAGGCTCATCCCGAAGACCATATCCCCAAATACATGGACTGTCGGGCAAGTCATTCGGTGCTATTCCGGGAGCGAAACACAACAGTCTCAGCCCATACTTTTCACAGAGTCGAATCTGTTCGCGTATTTTGTCGGGCGTATTCGCATAAAAACCTCCGATCACGAGAGTGAAGTTTGCGTCGGCAAGTTCTTGGTAACGCGCGTCCGCCCGTTCGTCTAACGGCGGTTCAACCCACATCCCTATTGCAAATTCACTTTGAGTAAAACGCATTTTTCGAGTTTCCTTAAAGGTAGACCCCCGTTGTTCCGCACCAAAACAATTTAGGGTCAGTCCCAAGAGGAGTACAACGGAACCAAACCTTATATGAATTCGCGATTTTTCCATTCCCATGTTCACTGCCTTCCATCATTTCGAGCGGAACTCCGTATCTCGATATCACGGGCGTGGAGTTCACGCCCGTTTTCGCGCAAGTATTGGCAATACCTCTCGGCACAACCGCGTGTGTGAAAAGGACCGCCCTCGCGAATGACCGTCCAGAGCGGGTCTTCCTTGTAACGGGAATGGAGCATCTTTTCCGCCGTCCATTTCTCAAGCAAAGCTAACCCTTCATTGACTATATGTGGCATGGACGAAGCCAAGTCATTTGTCTCATGCGGATCCATGGAAACATCAAAAAGCATGACGGGTGGATAGTCTCGTAGCCCCTCGTGATAGGTGCGAATACATATGTAGTCCCTCCAACGCACGGCTCGTTGACACGTCCATGCGCACTGACTGACGACAAGATACTCGCGCCCCTCAAACGGTTCTCCTCTGATGGCATCGAGAAAACTTATACCCTCCCACTCGCGAGAGGCCTCCCCACCGACGAGTTCCATTAAAGTAGGTGCGAAATCGATGTTGTAAAGCAGTGCATCTTGAACAACGCCACCGGGCGTCACTCCTGGCCAACGAATGATGAGTGGGACCCTATTGGTTATGTAGTCCGCGGTCTGATGATCGCCATATACATTCAGCTCCCCTTGATTTTCCCCATGATCGGAACTCACTATGATTGCCGTATCATCTAATACGCCCTGCCGATCAAGCGTCTCAAGAATTTGGCCAATATAATAATCCATATAGTGAATGCCCGTATCGTACCCGTCGATCCATCGTTTGTAATCAGTTTGAGATTTAATCTCCAGTGGGATTCTGCCTTCCCGTTTGATTCGCTCAGAGACCTCCCAGGGGAACCCGACTGTATCCAACGCACTGTGAGCACCGTAATGTTGACGGTTTTTTTCGAGTATCTCGTCAGTGTGCCAACTGGGTGGCGAAACATCTTCAAAGGGGTTACCGTACTCTACAGGTGTTCGGTAAGGGGTATGAGGGTCCCAAAAGTTTACATGCAAGAACCAGTTGTCTTTTCGGGCATTTCGTTCCAACCAGTCCAAAGCATACGGCGCAACCTCGTCAGCCCGCTCATGTCCCCTTTTCCCCGTGTTAATCATCTCGCAAAAACCGTTATAGAACCACCATGCACCATGGCGCTCCGCAAATGGACTCACGGTGACTGTGTAGTAACCCGCATCTTGAAGACGCTTCACCCAAGGTGCTCGAGCGAGCGAGCTTGCAAAACCGCGAGAGGCCCCTTCGAGACGTAAATCCGCTGCAGTACCTCCATGCCCAACAACTCCTGTGAGGATTCCAAAAAGGGAATGCATGAGTGCACACCTAGAGGGCAGACAGGGCGCATCGCTCGCGTAATAGTTTGTGAAACGCACCCCTTGAGAAGCGATTTCATCGATGTTCGGGGATGTATCCCGAGGATAACCATAACAACTTAAGTGGTCGGGACGTAACGTATCACAATCCAAGTATAAGATGCGCATGACAGGTAATCTCTTTTTGTAAAGGCTCCATGGGAAACGACCTACTGGATTGAAACTGCGATCTCCGTTGCGTGCGGTAAGATACGGTTTTCAAAAACGGTAACAAGTCGATATGCCCCGTCGATCCCTGCCGGTGTTATACAGACGGGCGTCGTACCCCAAGGTACCACCCTCTCTTCGGGTTTCGCTTCACGATGTACATGTCCATAAAAAAGAAAATCGAGAGGTTTGTCCACAAAGAGAGTAAGCTGACTGCGCATGCCCATCGTAGGGTCATACCGATGGGTGGCGCCTATGCTCCACCGTGCTGGCATAATCGCATCACGATAACGCTCCAGAAGCCCATCCTGAGGTCCCGCTTCATCGGCAATCAAAAAATCCTTGGTGTCAAAAAACAAAAAACCGTCTGATCCAAAATGAAAATAATATGTGAGCTGATCAAACGTTTTCTCATAGTTTAACGAATTTCGGTCATGATTCCCCGCACAAACAAAGGTAGGCAATTCAAAAAGGTCGAGAAGCTCCACCAATGTCTGAAATTGAACAGGTTCTCCTCCTTCCGTCAAATCCCCCGTTATCAAAACAAAAGCCACAGGAGGAATAAGTTCCGCCGTCTGTGCCTCTGATGTCGAACCCTCTTGCCGCTGATTGCTTTGCCAATCTAGGTCTATCTGCCTACATTTCTCGTTTACACGTGTGGCAAGTTCTCTGAAGATCGTTTCAGATGGTTTGGGATGTCGATTCGACCCGATATGAATATCAGTTATATGCACCACCGTGTACTCTTTTGGAAACTCTTTCACAACATACACGGCTCGGGAGTTCCGGTCAGTGTGATCTGCCACCAGCTCCAACGCATAACTACCGACATCCACATCTTGTGGTATCTCCGCGGTTCCGCTTAGTAAGCCCCCGGGCATCTCTTTCCAATCTACGTTAAGCGGAAATCTCTTATCTGCCCGAACCAGCATGACTTCCCCCTTCCGTCGTGCCTGGATGTGGAGTCTTTCTCCCTGTTTTATGATGCTGGGGATGCCATTATTCGGCAAAAGAATGAGATCGAGAAAACCATCGGGGGTTCTGCCCCAACTAATCGAAACAAGCACAAAAAAAGCCGCAAGATACCGCTTCATTTAGCCATCTCCGGCCGCCAAGCGGGTGAAAGTGCCTCCCCGCCCAGCTTCGTAACCTGGCACTTCTCCAAATTAACCGTATTTACTACCCACAATTCGGGATTGCCTGACAGCGTGGAAACAAAGGCGATCCATCTACCGTCTGGAGACCAGGTCGGTGCCCAGCAGTCTGCGTCGCGTTCAGCAACAATTCTGCGCACGAGAGAGGTCTCGGGGTCTACCAGATAGATACCGCGCGTACCTTCTCGGAATGATTCAAATGCAATGCGATCCCCTTTTGGAGACCACACCGGATTCCAATCTGCCGCACGGTGATTACTAACGTTGTAAGCCCCTTTGGAAGATAAAACAAAAATCTCTCGGTCTCCACCGTCGTTAGACTCAAAAGCGACCCATTTACCGTTGGGACTGGGACTTACCGCCCACTCTACATAATTCCCTCGCGATGGCATTACATCATCGGGCAACAACAATGCCGCGTCTGGCATAACAACGAAGATACCTGTGGTAAGGCGTCCCGGCTTGCCCAAAAAACCAATCGCAAGAAGCGTATTCTGGGGATCCGCTTCTGCATTAGCCCAGCCGGGAGCCGCATCCTGACCCATTTCTTCAATTCGGGCCTGTAAAAGAGCAACCAGCAACGACTTCCCCAGCCACTTCGGACGAACAAGAGGGGGCATGGAAACCTCAGGATTTAGGGACTTTCCCCACGGTTCAGCACTATTAGTTTCCATGGAATAGACCTGGATAATTTGATTTTCTGGGGAACCGTCGCTGCTAACAAAGGCAAGGCGTTTACCGTCAGGAGACCAGGCTGGCCATCGACTCCATGAAGCAGCTGGGCTCACGAGTTTCATATCCGTTCCGTCGTGATTCACAACAAATATTCTTAAACCGTCTTGAACGGATTCAAATGCCAGCTTCGTTCCGTCTGGAGACCAAACCGGGTTGCTATCGCGTTGAGCGCGTCCCAACCGCTTTATTTCGCCTGTTTTCAAATCAATGGCAGATACACATCGATCTTCTTGTTCGGAGCCGGAAACAAAGGCAATCTGCCCGGAAGGCATGCCTGAGAGGTGACAGACAAGAAGTGTCAAAAAGATAATACTATTCATGTCAACTATCTTATCAGACTGCCTTTTTCTACTACACCTCTAGCCAAATCTTCAATGCTCAACAAGAAGTGATTCCTTCTCAAAAATCTGTACGCTGCGCCAACCTTCCGAATAAAAACGGTAGAAAAGCACAACGCTCAAACTCATTATGTAAATGGTCGCGCCAATCCAAGCCCCTATTGCGCCCCAGCCAAGAATCACGGCGAGTAGATACGCCAACGGGAGAAAAAGTCCGTACCCCATCGCCACAAATGCCCACATCATGAACCGAGTATCGCCGGCGCCGCGCAAAGCTCCGGTAATAACGATATTAGTGGCATCAAACGCCTGAAAGGTTGCAGCTAGTATTAGAATAACCCTTCCTATTCGTATCACCTCAGTATCACTACTAAACAACCGCAATAAATTGGGCGCAAGAACAGCCATAAGAATGCCCATAGTGACCATGTAAGCAATCGCGAGACGCAGTGCTGTGTACGTCCTCGATTTCGCAACATCTATTCTCTGCCGCCCAATCCACTGACCAACAATAGGGGAAATGGCATGATTTAAACCTACCACCGGCATGAAAGAGACGTGCATGTAACTGATTGCGGCATTGTGCGCAGCAAGCGCTTCATCACCCGAACGCCCGACCAACCAGCTGGTAAAAATCGCCCAGTTAAACAGATCCAAGAAAAACGTTAAACCATTCGGCGAGCCAATACGCAAAAGTTCTCGAATCTTCGGCAAATCCAAACGCCACATGGATCGGGTCTGGAACTGCCCATGATAGGGTGAACTTAAAAATACCCCTTGCAAAAAAATGCACTGAATGAATAAAGAAACTATCGTCGCAACGGCGGCACCACCAACCTCCCAACGAGGAAATCCCAGTTTACCGAAGATCAGAAGGTAATCAAGAACAATGTTAATGACGTTGGCAATCAGAGCAGCAACTGTTGGAATTCGCGGCCTGTTAATCGCTTGAAAAAAAGAAGCGAGAGCACCCTGCCAAATCATGAAACCAAATCCCACCAAGCGGATCTGAAAATATAACGTCTCAAGCCGCGTTACCTCTGAAGAGTGTTTCATCATCTGAAAAAGCGCGGAAGAAAAGGGAAACGCTAGGCACGCCAGTATCACCCCGAAAAACGAAAAATAAATCCCCTGCCACCCGTATTGAGAACATTTATACCGTTCGTTTCTTCCCATGCATTGCGACACAAATGTGGCAACACAGTTCACAACACCCAGGAAAAAAGTAGCCAAGAGAAAGGACCACAACCCCGCGTTGCCCACCGCCGCCAAGGCTTCCTTGCCCAGCCAAGAAACCATCCACTGGTCTATGAATTGCATGACGGTGAACGAAAAAGAGCCAACGATAATAGGGAGCGCCATACGAAGGATTTCGCGAATCCCCGCATAACGAGCTTCCGCATTATTAATCGTGTCAAGCGTAACACTGTTCATTTATGCAAAACCTTCGCGGCAATAAAGAAGATCTGAGACAAACGACTGGCAAGGATCAACTTCCTCTTGTGCCTTGCCCATGCGATTTGGTTTAAAACAGTAAATCGTGTACCTTCGTATGGGTATGGCGTTGATCAAACTAGATATAGAAGACCTCGCTATTCGTCTCACTCTTAAGGCCGTGCTGGAAGCACAGGGGCATAAAATTGCCGTTCAAGAACCAGACATTGTTATCACCGATCGCTCTCAACACGCCGTGGACTGCGCCCGACATCATATCACGATTCTTCTGACTCCGTACAGCGGAGTCCGGCACGCCATCGCTGCAATGCAACAAGGCGTTTACGGCTATATCCTTCTCCCACTTGTTCCAGGCGAAGCGGAGATAATGGTTCAACGCGCCCTTCAAAGTACCGGGCGGATATCTAAACAAGAACCTGTTTCTCTTGCCGACGCGGAAAGATTGCATATCCAGCGCGTTTTGCGGCAATGCAAGAACAACCGCGCCGAAGCTGCCCGCCGATTGGGTATTGGAAGGAACACACTTTGGCGTAAAATCAAGAACTTTGAAAGCTCAAAAAGTTCAGAGGAAGACCGTGAACAATATAAATGACAACCTTACAAAAGCGTTGAAAACTGTCCAGAAGATGATTGGGCCAACGGCATTACAGAAATGCTACATCGACTTGGACGCTGCGGCTAGGATGGCAGATTTCTCCACAGATCTGGGAATACGGCGCTGCCTAGTGATTTCAGACTCCAATACGCGCGCTGCCGCCGGCGAACACGTTTTTTTGGCGTTACGCTATGCGGGTAACGGGACAACCGACCTAGTCCTAAAAATGGAACCTTTAGAAGCGACTATAGAGATTGCAGAGTTTGTCACTGAAAAAGCTGCCAATCTGGACGGTATTGTCGCTGTGGGAGCAGGCACACTATCAGACTTGGCGAAGTACGCTGGCAATAAACTTCAAAAACCTGTACTCCTTTATGCGACCGCTCCTTCGATGAATGGTTACACGTCCAGCATTGTTGCCTTACGCATAAAGGGATTGAAACAGACGATACCTGTAAAACCAGCCAGTGGTGTGTTCGCAGACCCTGAGGTTTTGGTGGCTGCACCTTCTCGCATGATTGCAGCCGGATTTGCCGACTATCTTTCAAAATCATCTGCTTCTGCCGACTGGGCTGTCGCCCACATGTTGCGTTCTGAACCCTACCAACCGGAAGCGTTTGAGTTTTATAAGGGAATTTACGATGAGTTACTCTCTCTCGCCTCAGAAATCGGCGCTGGAAAACCGGAAGCAATTACGAAGCTGATGCAGGGACTCTTGCTATCTGGCTTGTCGATGTTGGCGGCGGGCGCATCATCCCCTGTGTCTGGCGGAGAACATCTGATTTCGCATTATTTAGATATGAAATCCGCCTTTGAGGGGGTTTCACACGACCTTCATGGCGCCCAAGTCGGTGTAGCCACCATTCAAACTCTGAGCCTTTGGCAGCAGATTTTGAACACGGGTCCAACAAGTATCGACCCGGAAAAGCTATCCAGTAATTACCCTTCAGAAAAGGACATTGAAGCGGCGATAGAGGAAGATTGGGGACCCGTCGCAAAAACCATTCTGGAGCAATGGCGCCCGAAATCCCGAACTCCGCATGAAATCCGAATGGAGTTAGAGGTTTTCAAATCCCGTGCCGATGAGTTTTTGGGGATGATAAGAAAAGAAATGGAGACACCACAGAAAATTGCCCAAGCTATTCAAGCAGTCGGCGGACCGATAACTGCCAAAGAGCTAACCATCCGCGAGCGCGATTTTCAGAAGGCGATTTCAAACGCCCGTTTCTTGCGTAACCGATTCACAGTACTTGACTTAGCTGCTGAATTGGGGCTCATACCACCTTTTTATGATTCTGGGAACTGAATTACACCCTCTCAGATGTTATAATAGTAAGAGATTCTTATAGTTAAGTCAGGGAGGTGTAGGTAGTTATGGAGAGTCCAGCCCTGCTCATTTACAACGAACCCAAACTGACCAGAGCCAAAATGATTATCGGTTTGAGTGGTTGGATGGACGGTGGAGATGTGTCCACCGGCGTAATTGAGCAGCTTTCGGAAAGACTGAATGCAAAAGAATTTGCGGAAATCGACCCGGAAGAGTTCTACATTTACAATTTCCCAGGTTCGATGGAGATTTCGGCGCTTTTCCGTCCGCATGTCAAACTGGAGGACGGAATGGTGACCGAATATGCAGAACCTAGTAACGAGTTCTATTGCAGTGAAGAGCACCAACTGATTCTTTTTTCAGGGAAAGAGCCCAATTTGCGTTGGAACGAATATGCCGAATGCCTATTTGAAATTGCAGAACATTATGGTGTCAGTACAATCTGGTTTGTGGGGAGTGTAGCTGGAACAGTCCCCCACACGAAGGCACCTCGCTTTTTCGCGTCCGTTTCGGACGAAAAAATGAAAGAACTCTTTGACAGATTTCAACTAAAACCGTCGAATTACGAAGGTCCGGCTAGTATTATTACCCATATGATGACCTTTGCCCGCGACCGAGGGATCGCCATGGGGTCTTTGGTTGCGGAAATTCCGGCTTACGTTCAAGGCCGCAATATAAAGTGCATTGCCGCTGCGGCTGAGAAAATATGCGCCATTCTGGATATTGAAATAGATCTTGACGACTTGAAAATTGTGAGTCAGGAATTTGACAAGCGTCTCACAGAAACTGCAAAAAAGCGTCCCGAGCTCGCAGAACTTATTCGCAAAATGGAACTGGAATACGATAAGGAACAGCTCCAATACCGCGAAGAAGACCTTCGCGCCTGGTTCGAAAAGCAAAATCTGCGACTAAACTGAGCGCCTCCGGGTCTACTCAAACTCTACTAACAAAGTCGGATTAAGCGGGAACATGCCCATATTCTCACCGTAAAGGGCGATTCCCCCTTTGTTTTTTGCATTTGGAGGCACCTCGATTTTCAACGAGATATCAGAAGTTTCGTCAAAAGCCTTTTGCAATTGCGCTAGGGCTTTGTCGTTTAGCTTCATTTTTATCACCTCGCCATGAGAGCCCGGGTGAAAATGGGCAACGTGGGACAAAACGCCACGGGCATCGGCATAGTCATCTCCTATAGTGCCTCTGTAAAACTCCCCCTCGTTCAGCGCAACGACAATGTCTGTAGGCCATTTCTTGCCGTCGGTTTGAGGATAATCCTCAGGTTTTCGACGAGCAGGCCAATCCAGCCGTTCCGCATCGGCTTTAGAGCCTATCTCCGCTAAAAACCACGCCTGTTTAATCTTTTTATTTGCTGGAGACGTGGGTATACCGATACGATATTCAAGAAAGCCATTGCCGTATGCCCAGACTTTATCTTTTCCCCCCTCCGAAAAGACCTCTTTGAATCCAGAATTCGTGAACTTGTTAACACGAATAGGAATGGCAATGTTTGAATCCGATTCGGCAAATGCCTCGCCTTTCACATTGAGAACACAGTAGTTGGCGCCGACGCGTTTGTTGTTCTCAAGCACTTCAACCACAAGGAACAACAGACCTTTGCGATCGGGCACTTCGATTTCAAAACTGCCTTGCGGGACAACCGCGTAAGGTCGAGCGTCTACCTTTTTTTCTTGCGGCTTCACCCAATTAGACCACGGTTGACCTTCCACGGTTTCGCCGTGTGCGGTTAAACGAAGTACAAGGTTTTCCTTCTCCGACCAGTGACTTAAGAGGACCGGCAATTCAAAACGCCTACCATTTTCGGGAAGCACCGTATACGGGGGCACGTCTAGCACTGGAAAATCGGGCTGTTGCAGGTCGGCAACGGAAATATTGGCGGGGTAATGAAATTCCTTCTCGGAACGATTGTAGTTTAGAAACCCGTTATGCTCCCATTCAATGTCTTCAAGCTCCGTATAAATGTAACCGACGATTTTCTCGTGTCGGCGTAACAAATTCGTCAAGAACAGAAACCCCCATGAAATGTCCTGGTCCCCCGACCCTGCAGAAACACTGCCATACTCGGAATTCATTAAGGGAGCTGTTCCCTGCTTCCACCCTTCGGCATAGTTGAAAGTGGAACCGGGATACGTATTCTCAACAACTTTCAGGATGTGGTCGCGTGCCGCTTCGTACTTGTCGAGGTAAAAGTGCCAAGAATTAATATCCGTTTCGACGTGGTCATAGTTACACGGAGAGTTGTCCTCCACCAGACGCGTCGGGTCAAGCTGTTTTGTAAGCAAATACATTTCCCGTACCCACTCTTGTTTGGAACGATCATACCCACCGTCGCCGATGCCCCAGGTCTCGTTAAAGCAAATCCACGCGAAAATGCTGGGATGATTAAAATCTCTTTCGATAGCCGCGCGCACGGTTGATTCCCACAATTGTTGAGAACGGGGCGTATGCCGCTGGTAATTAGGCATATCACACATCAACAGTACCCCAAGACGATCTGCCCAGTAGAGACACCTAGGATCATCCACCTTAATATGTATACGAACACAATTTAGACCAAGCTCCTTGGCCTTTTCGTAATCACGTCGAATATAGTCGGCGCTAGGATAGGCGTAAATACCCTCTGGTGTGAAAGATTGATGGAGAGTACCGCGGAGGTACACGGGCTTGTCATTCAAAAGAATGTACTCGTATTCACTTCCATTGAACTTACCCCGAGTCACTTTACGCATTCCAAAATACGTACCGACTCTATCGTGAATGATCTCTTGATCTTTTCCTTGAACGGCGACCAAAGATATTTCGGCATCGTAGAGTTTCGGCGACTCGGGTGACCATAACGTCGGTTTCGGAATAGACAAATTATTCACCAGAACATCCTCGCCGGGGGCTAGTTGCTTCCTACAGGATGATTCCAGCAATTGGGACGAACCTTCGAGTTGCGCCTTAACGCGTAGCTCATATATTCCCGGAGAGTCAACATAAACCGTCGTGGCAAACTGTGCTTTACCTCCATCAACATCTGGCACAATTTGCGTACGGCGTAGAAAACTGTTGCCACGGGACTCTAGATAGACGGGTTGCCAAATACCTCCCGTCGGTGTATACCAATCGGTTTGTTTTCCGTTCGGAGTCTCGCGGTCAGTATCATCGAAAGCGCGGACGGTCACGCGCACGGTATCCCCTGGTTTCGCGATCTTCGTAAGTTCGAGTTCAAACGGCGTATACCCCCCCTCGTGCTCTGCCATTAATTCACCATTTACCCAAACTTTTGCCGACCAGTCAATAGCCCCGAAAACCATGAAAACACGCGGACCAGCGTCCTCCGGAATCTGCACTTCGCGTTCGTACCAGGCCGCCCCCTGATATTGCGGTTCACACACGCCGGACAACTCGCTCTGCCAAGGAAACGGGACACGAATGTTTCGGGTATATTCATGGCGCTCGAACCAGCGCTCCCTAATTCCTACATCCTCCGGATCAAAGTCAAACCGCCAGTCCCCATCTAAACTAACCCAAGCACGTACCCAATCCGGGCGTGGATGCAATTCTCTTACTTCAATCGCTGTCGGTAAAGCCAACGCACAACAAACCGAAGCAGACAAACAGATCGAACACATCCTGCATTCTCCTTTTTGGCAAAACATCCACAAATGAGCGCAAATTATACTTACTTGGTTTCTACGCAACAAGAATCAGCAACAGGGTCAACACGGGAAATCTATTTGTTGCAGTACCCACTCGAACTCGCGTCTCTCCACTTCACTCATGAAGGGGCGCGGAGCTGGGGAGATAGCTTCAGAACAGGAAAGAATACCTCGTCGGAAAAGCATCTCTTTCAAAAGTTCTGTACTGTAATCCATATAAAACGTAAGATAAGGCAGTATTCGATTGCAATATATGCGAAAGGCTTCCGCTTCGTTACCCGTCAAAAAGGACGAAACAACAGAAGCATGAATATCCAATGCTTCTGTTCCCGTCATGAAAGCAGTTACCCCGAGGCGTAGCATATGAATCAGATGCTTGCCAGCCGCGCCTCCAATCACTTGAAGACGTGAACCCGCCTCCTGAATAAGGACGTGGGTCTTTGCCAGGAAATCTTTCCCTTCAGACTTGACGTAGAGGATATGTTCGATCTCTTGAAACATCTTCAGTAACAAAGGCGGCGTCAACACGGCCGAACTGTGTCCAGCGTCTTGAATAATGATAGGTAGACTGACGGCGGATGATAGATCCTCATAGAATTTGAATGCCCCCTCAGCATCAGGAACTTCCATATACGGCAACATTGCCATAATGAGGTCAGCCCCCTGTGCCTCCGCCTTACGCGCATTCTCAATGCTTCCATAAACTGACGGGGCAGTAATACCGATAAAGACCGGTACACGATGGTTCACTTCGTCAACGATGATTTCCGTTAAACGAGAGCGTTGACTCTCCGTGAGTTTATGAAATTCCGACGCAAACCCGAAATGTCCGATCGCCACAGCGCCACACGCAATGCAGTACCTAACGAGATTTCTTTGGCTTTCTTCATCTATCTCTCCCGTCTTGGTGATTGCGGTGGGCATAATGGGCATCATCCCTCGGAAAAAAACTGCCTGTTTCACATGCTCCCCTCCTAAACCATTGCAAATTGCACTTTAACACGCCGTTGCATCAAGAATAAAAAAACTCTCAACTGTATACTTTGCGACGTTCGTTTTCTCAACTTTTGAAACGACCCGAAAATATAATGATATCAACTCGACACTCTATATATGATAAAGAGCAACTAAGGACATGCCTTCTTGTCAAGGAGATAAGAGATGAACACAACGCAAGGAATCCTTTACGCGACACTTTTCTGCTTATTTGCCGTTGCCTCCACCAAAGCACTGGCGCTGCAGGAAGACATGGGCAATGGATGTCTTCACCACGGCGTCGCCACGTCCGTTAGCAACCATCGTGGAACAGTGGCCACGGTCGATGCCAATGGCAACAACGTTGTCCTCTTATGGCTGTATGATTCACGAGGCTGTTATGCCCTTCTCCTCATCGACGCGCAGTCAGGTAAAAGCGAAGAATATCCTGTCCCGTTTCCACCAGGAGGCGACTGCCCTTACGCGTCAATTCTATCTAGTAAAAATAGATTTTACACCCATTTTAACAGCTATTTTGTCGAGTTCGACCCTGCGAAGCGGGCATTCACATTTTACCACGCCACAGCCCCCCAAATGGCAATGGGAATGACCGAAGACGACCAAGGACGTATCTGGTCTGTAACGTATCCGGATAGCGGCGTCGTCTGCTATGATCCCGCGTCCCAAACCTTCAAAGATTTTGGGCACGTGTACAAACAGAATTGGCAACAGTACCAGCGGTATGTGGCAACGGATGACAAAGGTTGGCTGTACTTTGGAATAGGTAACACCGCAAGCCAAATCATCGCATTCGATCCTCAGACAGCCACCGCAACCACCCTTCTTGCAGAAGAGGACCGTGTCAAGGGAAGCGCTTACGTGGTCCGCGACATGAATGGAAAGGTATACGGAAACACGGGCAACGAGGAGAAATGGTTTGAACTGTACGAAGGGAAGGCTACGCCCATTCCCAAACCCAACACCATAAACGAAAAGCTTATTATTACAGGCACCCAAGCCTTATTCCACAGAAATTTCCCAGACGGAAAAATACTGAAAGAATGTGATTTGGTCGAGAAAATACTTGTCGTCGAAGATCCGAAAACTCAAGAGACTCGAACCGCTCACTTTGAATATTCGAGTGAAGGCGCCCATATTATGAGCGTGTCTGTCTCACCCGATGGAACAATCTGCGGCGGAACAAGTTTCCCTATGCGCTTCTTTTCCTATGACCCTAAACGGGATTCTTGGGTGAACCGCGAATGTTACGGACAGTGGAACACGGTTGCCCGGCAAGGAGACAAGTTTTTCATAGGGGGATACCCGAGCGGATTTTTATTGGAGTGGGACCCTGCGAAGGATTGGAAGAACACCGAGAAGGATAATCCCGCATGCAATCCGCTGTTCCTCACACAATGCACACCCGATGTATATCGCCCTCATGATCTCCTAGCCCACCCGGATGGCAAAACCCTTGTATTTGCTGGGACACCGGCCTATGGTTATACAGGCGGTGGGTTATTCTTTTGGGATAGAGAGACACGAACAGGCACGCAGTTACGGCATACTGACCTGATTCCCGAACACTCCATCATGAGCCTCGCTGCGCTAAAAAACGGACGATTGATCGCCGGAACAACAACGGCGCCCGGTACGGGAGGAGAAAAGAAAGCACAACAGGCAGAATTGCTCATTCTGGACATGGAGACGAAAAAGATAACCTGGCACGAACCTATATTTCCAGACGTCCAAGAATACACCGATTTGGTTTGCACTGCCAGCGGCGTGGTGTATGGCGTTGCTGACCGAAAGACCTTCTTTGTTTTTGATCCCGATACACAGAAAGTCATTCGCGCGGAGAATCTAAGTGAATCTTTTGGCCTGACCACAACCCAACAAGGTCCGCGTGTATTTGTTGTGTCACCGGACAATACCGTGTACATGCTGTTTGTCAAAGGGATTGCACGTATTGACCGTGACAACCATTCCATCGCGGAACTAATGGAATCACCAGTGCCTATTGGGCCTGGCGGTGACTATCTCGATGGACGTATCTATTTTGCAAGCGGGTCGCACCTTTATAGCCTGGCAGTATCAACGACTGCAAAACAAAAATAAAATCCGAGGAAGACAATATGGAGTTCAGGCGCAAACTACGTTTTCTGCCGAGCATTCTATTCCTTCTTTCATTCTCACTTATCGCGCAAGAAAATGTCTTTTCAGGCATACCGATAGTCGGAGCGGCACCTCATCACGATTCAGACAAGTTTTCTTTCGCGATTCTTGGGGATAAGACCAGCGGCGGCGATGGCCAATGGGAAATATTCGATCGGGCTGTAGATTCGATAAACTTGTTGAAGCCTGATTTTGTGATCACGGTCGGAGACCAAATCCCTGGGCATATGGAAGAGCGGGAAAAATGGGATGCGGAGTGGAATGAGTACCTGACACATGCGCGGAGACTCACCGTACCACTGATCCTTGTGCCTGGCAACCACGACATAGCAAATACGGCCTGTTACCGGTTTTGGCAAGAAGATTTTGGTCCAACCTATTACTCCTTCGTCTATAACAATTGCCTATTCCTGATATTGAATACCGAAGAAGAGCGTTGGGATGGTCGTGGTCCGACATGGGAAAAAATGATGCAGTTCGCTCAAGAGGAATTGTCTGCAAAAGCGAACGTGCGGCATACTTTCGTCTTCTTTCACAAACCCATGTGGGACGACCCACGCTTCCAGCGAGACTGGGCAAGACTCTCAGAATTACTTGGAAATCGCAAGTATACGGTCGTTGCCGGACATGAACACTATCTTATGACAGAGCGTCGAAACGGGAACCTCCTAGTGGTTCAAAGCGCGACAGGCGGTGGTCTGGCGACAAGTAACATCCGAGAGTATGGCGCTTTTCATAGCTTTGGCATGGTGACCGTAGAGGGTACTGAGGTGACCTATGCGGTCATAGAACCCGGCAAAGGGATATGGTCTGCCGAGATTGCCCCCACCTCCTTTCGGAAAGCCCTCTCGTATGACGTTGTGAAGGTGGATGCTGCGGCGCCGTATCGCAAGGAAAACGGACTTGTACATATCCCGGAGGTTTTTATCCTAACTAACCCGTTTCCCGAACCGATAGAACTGGAGGTAACCATTCATTCTTCAGCTTCAGACAAACGGGAGTCCCACAGGGAAGATGGCCATGAAACCAAAGGCAAATGGAACCTAAATCAAAGATTGGAGCCGAATGAACAAGTCTCTATGCCGTTTTTCTTGGGCGTTCCTGAAGCCGAGATGTATTACCCACCCCTCGTGTCATGGCGAGTACAATTCCGAGGAGAATGGCTCACAAACGAGAACTATCCGATGTCCCAAGAAAACACCATTATGATATACCCCCGAAGTTGTCTTACGAGTATTCCCGAGTGGGACGTGATCGGACCTTTTCCAATAGGCAAGATAAAAAGTGAACAACTCCCATCTCACCCCAAAGAGGCGAATCCGCGACTCTTTGAACGCCTGGGACCGGAGGAGGGTTATGATCCGGAACGAACCTATCCTGAAAATAAGAAATGGTTTTCCGTCCAGTCCGGCGCCAAAGGTTTGCTAAATTTTAACGCTATTATGGGGACAGTGGATGAGGCGGTTGCCTATGCCGCGTGCACTATATCTTCCCCAACAGCTCAATTAACCCACGCATTGGTATACTCAGACAATTATCATCAGGCTTTTTTGAATGGCGACTTGTTAGAAAAGGGGCAAGATTTTGGGGCTCCGTCTGGATTCACGTATGTACCGTTAGAACTCAAGCAGGGGAACAACCAATTCGTAGTCAAACTCATTAACAATCGAGGCGATTGGTTTTTGCGGATACTTGTTGCAAACCCCAAAAACAATTTGTCTTTTTCCAACAGTCGCAACGCGACAGACACATCCACCCAGAAAAGAACTAACTAAAATGTTGTATAATCTTATTAAAGCCTCAGAGTTACGCCATGGGTGCGGAAACGGTTCAGTGTGAATTATGCCCCAAGAATTGTCGCATTGCGCCAGGACAAAGTGGGGAATGTCGCATTCGGGTTAACCTCAACGGAAAATTGACTGCGGTCACTTATGGCCACCCCTGTGCCATCCATGTGGATCCGATGGAAAAAAAACCGATGTTCCACTTCCTGCCAGGAACATCCATTCTTTCATTGGCAACCGTAGGCTGCAATCTCCACTGCAAGAATTGCCAGAATTGGGAAATATCCCAACAGAACCCGGAGCTTGTAGAAGCCGACACCCTTCTGCCTCAAGATATCCCGAAACTAGCAAATCAGTTCAATTGTAAGTCTGTCGCGTACACGTATACCGACCCTGTGGTCTACTACGAATATGCTTTGGACGGGTGCATTGCGACAAGGGAAGCAGGTCTAAAAAACGTGCTGGTTACAGCAGGCTATGCAAACAAGGAACCGTGGCAGAGACTATGTGCGTGTGCTGACGGCGCCAACATAGACCTGAAGTCCATCTCTGACCGATTCTACCGCGAAGTCTGCGAGGCTACCTTAGCGCCAATACAGCGCGCTCTGATAGATGCAAAGTCGGCTGGAGTCATTGTTGAAGTGACAAATCTTGTTATCCCGACTCTGAATGACGGAGACGATGAAATAACAGGCCTTTGCCGTTGGATAGTGGAAAACCTGGGTAAAGAGACACCCCTACATTTTTCAAGGTTCCACCCCGCCTATCGCATGCTACATTTGCCACCGACTCCCGAAAGTACCTTGACACGAGCAAGAGAGATCGCAAAAGCAGAAGGACTGTTTTTTGTCTATGTCGGCAACATTGAGATAACGCATGGCTCAGATACCTTCTGTCCCAAATGTAACGAACTGCTGATAGAACGGCGTATATTCACGGTGCTTCAAAACAAGATACGAGAAGGGAAATGCCCAAAATGCGGCGAACGGATCTACGGTCAATGGAATTGAGCCGTCGTCATTTTCTAGTGCACGGAACGTTAATGATGGGCGCACTGCATATTGGATTGACGTGTATTCCGTATGCGCGAGATTTATTTCTGTCCACAGGAGGCTTGAGGCGCCATATCTACCCTGGACCCTTACGAAAATTCAGTCAAAGAGAGATACGAAAACCAGGCACGTGGCTCGGTTAACGTTCTTGTTGGTGTGGCACCAGCCCACTCCCGACCTTATCAACCTTATTTAGTTGTTTGGGACGTAACACCTCGCGAATGGCTTCCAATCTCGCGGCACCTTCGCTAAGTGTGGGGACAAGCCATCCTCCCTCATTAAACTCGTTCCAAGCATAAATGATTATTGCCTTCGCCTCACAAGTCTGCGGATTTTCTTTCACCCAGGCAACTGCCCCTTTTAGGTGATCAGCGATTTCCTGCGGTTTGGCAGTAGTCACCCAATCCGCATCGGGATTTCGGTAAGAGATGTCCGGATTGGCTTCAGGACGAAAGTCCCAACCGGTATTGACGGTAGGAATCAAAGGAACTTGGAGCTTTTGACACTCCTCCCAAAAAACACGGTTGATCTCGACTTGTTTACTATAGGGAAATTCTTGCCGCTTAAACCCGTAAGGAGGATTGCTGTAAGCACTGACAGCATCTAGCCCAAGGACGGAAACAAAGCGCGCACCTTTTTGAGGTTCAAAAACCATGCCCGCAATATACGGGTCTGCTTTACAGGAAGATGCTTTGGATTTCTCTCGCAGTACATTCAATGCACGCCTAAACTCGGCCTCCCCTCCGAAACGTTGAATGGCGTCTTCTATGCTGAAAAGAAACACCAAAGGTCTAGTCCCCAGCACTTTTTGATAACGACTGTCACCAAAAAGCCCTGTCAAAAAAGCTACAGTTTTGTCCCATTGACCCGTATCACCCAAATGTCCTCCTTGTAGGATCAAGCAGAAGGAAAGGTTGTTGCTCTTTGGGTTTGCCAAATAGATGTCAAAGCAGCGCATCATAAGGCGCGCCTTATCCCAGCCTTCGGGGTGATACCAAACGAAAGCCCAAAAGTCGATTCCGCTGCGGACAGCTAGGTCTATTTCCTGGTCGATGACCTCGGGGACATCTTCTCGAAAAGGTTCTTTCCCCAACTTTTCCTTATTTGCGAAAAAAGGTAGTCGGTAGTGCCAGGGTTCGGGGTTAAGAAACTGCTGAAAATGCCCCCATTCGTTCCACGCGTCCCAACGAATTGCTCCGACCTTAATATCACCCGATTCCCCTTCAGAAAAGACAGCAAAGGTGGAGAAAAGACTCAGAAACAAAACTCCTAGGCGCCAGCAGGATTTCTTGTACAAAGCATGAAAACCTTTCTTGAACAAGCATTACAACCAGCCCATTTCAAACCCCGTCTCATACATCGCAACAATATTTTCAGGTGGAGTTATGGACTGGATATTATGACAAGGCGCAAGGATGTATCCCCCATCAAAGCCAAGAATTCTAATGTTATCCAAAACTTCTCTTCGTACATCCTCGGTTGTGCCAAAAGGCAAGGTCTGCTGATTGTCTACTGCACCATGAAATACCAACTGTTTACCAAAATCACGCTTCAGCGCCGCCCGTTCCATACCTGCACAACGCCATTGAATTGGGTTAAGAACTTGCGTACCCAAAGCAATTAGATCGGGAATCACTTCACGAACAGCGCCATCGCTATGGGTGAATACAAACGCGCCATTTTGCCGAGCGAGGTCCATCATGCGCTTCATTCCGGGAAATAGAAATCTCCGAATTTGTTCCAGGGAGAACATAAGACCGTTTTGTCCCCCCAAATCCTCCGCAACGCCCGTAATGTTTACAACACCAGGTATAGTCTCATAGATACGCCGCGTATTTTCATAAGCGAGATCAAAAAGTTTACCGAGGCAATAGTCGACTATATCCGGATTGACTAACAAGTCGAGAAAAGCCTGTTGTTCTCCACGAAGCAATTTGTAACGAAGAAACGGTTCAGAACCCCCACCCGCTATCACCCTGTCTTCTTTCCCCCTGATCTCTTCAGGTAGATGCGAATAGTCCCACCAATCAGGACTGGGCCATCGGTAATTAGCCTCTATTTCATCGACACTGTTGAAATTGGCGAGAGGAGCATTGACGGCTTCCTCATAAACACCCGTTCCGTAATCAACGGGGCGTGTCTTGACACCGAATACATCCTCACCTGAGGACAAAGCGGGACCTACATATTTTCCCCCCACGGTGTAGGGTCGATCGATGTGTAAACGTCGAGCCGCTTCTTCAAAATCACATCCCAGATGCCTACACAACTTCTCAGTAGCTTCCGCCGTGCCCCAATAGTCCATCGGTATGCGGTCAGGTTTCTGTCGATTCAATACGGCGAGCCAACGCTCACGACCGTTCATGGTTTCCCTCGGCATATCCAGCAGTCCTAATCAGACACATCGAAACTAAGTACAACTCACTTCAGACAACAAAGGGTAGCGCCCTCCGGACTACATACGCAACGCCTTGGGAGGACCAAGAATCTCGCTGAGGATAATACCATAGCGAAGTTGTGCTGGCGATTGTATCAAACGCCTTGTCCGACCGCGTTCACCAGAAACAGATTGGGGCTGCACGCTTGAACCACGCTTCGTCTCCTTTGAAGAGACGGGCGCTCTAGGCCTCTCCTTCGGTGGAATTCCTGGCTTTACTTTGGCTACCGGCATAGGTTGCCGCATTTGGACGTGCTGTTCCTGCGTCTTCGCTTTTTCTACCGGTTGGGTACGGCTTGCCACGACTGGTTGGGGTCTTCGGACTTCTTCCTTTGTGCGTCGGATAACTTGGGGTGGTTCTTGTCGCGACGGTGCCGATTGAGCTTCTCCAGGTCTTGCGGTCTTCTCTCCAAGGAGCGCTTCCATCAAATCACGCACCTCAATCGGTCGGGCTTCCGGAGGTAGCGATCTCTGAGAGGGTGCAGCCCCAGCGGTCTTCTTCGGTACCGCCTCCCGAACACGCGCCGTAGAAACACCTTCTCCATAAATCATCCGACGGGTTTTCTCTGGCAGCTCTTCAGGTCGCACAGCCCGCCGCTTCTTATGAGATTCTTCGATTTGTTTTTGTTGAGCAAAACGGCTAATCACCGATAGCAACAAAATTCCCAAAAAAATGATTAGCCCAATGAGCGAATCCATGACGATTCTCCTCGGACTTGTCTTTACACATGTCCGCCTTCATCTTTATCCGAAGGACGTTCCATCTTGGCTATAGAGTCCCGCATCTCAGTATCTGCCATGATGTTCTTCAGACGGTAATAATCCATGATCCCCAGATTACCTTTTCGGAAAGCTTCAGCAATGGCACGAGGAATTTCAGCCTCCGCCTCTACGACTCGGCTACGCATTTCCACCACTTGGGCTCTCATTTCTTGTTCCCGAGCCATTGCCATTGCTCTACGTTCTTCTGCTCGCGCTTGGGCGATTTGTTTGTCGGCTTCCGCCTGCTTAATCTGCAATTGGGCACCCACATTTTCTCCAACATCTACATCAGCAATGTCAATGGAGAGAATCTCGAACGCCGTACCAGCATCCAGCCCGCGCTGAAGAACGGTCTTGGAAATGCGGTCGGGGTTTTCCAAGACTTCCTTGTGAGAACGAGCGGAACCAATTGTTGTGACGATGCCCTCACCGACACGCGCGATGATGGTCTCTTCCGTTGCGCCACCTACTAACGTATTTATGTTGGTCCGCACCGTAACCCGAGCTTTTGCCTGCAGTTGGATTCCGTCCATAGCAACCGCTGCCACTGTAGAAGAACCGCGGCTTGGATCCGGACAATCAATCACTTTGGGATTTACGGAAGTCCTCACAGCTTCCAGTATGTCTCTACCGGCAAGGTCGATCGCGGTGGCGCGTTTCCAATTCAGGTCGATGTTTGCCTTGCTTGCAGCAATCAATGCCTGAACCACACGGACGACATTCCCGCCGGCAAGATAGTGGCTTTCAAGATCATCCGTAGAGATATTCAACCCCGCTTTCACCGCATTGATACGGCTTTCGACAATGACGTTCGCGTTTACTTTCCGCAACCACATTCCAACAAGCCGGGCGAGACTGACCGGTGCACCGGAAGCAAGCGCTTGAATGTAAAGCTTGAAAAACTTTACAAGCACCGCCAAAAACACCAGGGCAAAAACCACGAGAAAGAAAATCAACACCGCGAAAATCAATCCTACGATCCCTGCACCATTCATGGCTAAGCTCCTTTCGTCGGTTAAAGTTGTTCCACTACAGCAACATTACCGCGTGTTGCGATAATCCTAACCTGTCTTCCTTTGTCTATATAACCCCCGTCAGACACTGCTGAGATACGGACGCCGTTAACACGAACAATGCCGGGTGGTGACACAGCAAACTCGACAACCCCTTCATTTCCAACCAAATCAGCAACGGCATCAGAGGACACCCCGCATGCCTCGTTTTGCAAGTCGGTATCGCGCACACGTAGCAAGTGTTGAACATGAGCGAGTGGGTCGCGTCCCTCAAATGCCAAAGCAGAAAGTTTCTTGTAGCTGAAGTCCAGATCGGCTTTCTTCGCGGCAAGCAAAGCCGTCACACTTCGGAACACGTCGCCCCCGGCAAGATAAATCAATTCGATCTCGCGGGGACTCAATGATAAGCCTCCTTCATGTGCCATTCGCATCCCTCGAACCAAGACGCGAGGAGGTACTCCCCGAATCCGGCCTTTCAGTATAGCACCTAACGCAACGCCGCGCCCTGCCCCGAAACGTAGCCACTCCAAAACACTGCCACCGAAATAGAGTAATCCGAACAAAACGGCAGAAAGAAGCAGCCAAGTAATCAACGCACTGAGAGATTCCATGACTGCTGTACTAGTCTCTTGCACTTTTACTGAACCTCTTCCACCACAATGCGGCTGCCTCGCACTTCAATAATTCGCACTCGAACTCCTTTCTCGATGTGTGTTCCGGCTGCCACAGCATCATACTTCTTGCCATCCACTAGAATTGTTCCGGCGGGACGCATCGGCGTAAACGTCTCCGCTTCCCTGCCAACAAGAGCCTCATTTCCTGAAGCAGCAACATAGCCATCCTCCGGCTGCTGCGACGTCTCCAAAATAATGGTCTTCCCCAAACGAGTTCGAGGTAAGTACTTAAATCCTACAATTACACCAATCAAAACCCCAAGAAACTGGCCTATTACGATAAACAGGGAGTAATCCGGATAAGCGTAACACGCGAGCAGACAACTGACGACGATCGCCATGCCCCCTATAACGCCACAGATACCCCCTGGCACAAAAAACTCTGCAAACACCAACAAGATACCAGCGATATATAATAGAACCGCCCATGTTATCATGTTTTTTCTCGCTCCGAGCTGGTTTGAGACCCAGAAATCTTGGGGTCGTTCTCCATGAGTGATTCAAGCAAAGCAACCAATTGGTTGCTTTCAATGCGAATGGCCTGAACTACTTTTGATTTGTCTGCGGGATCTTTAGGGTCGACTTCCGCAATAGCCTCAAACGTATCTATAAGCCCTTGAGCCATGGGAAACAGTGTACGCGCCTGCTCCAACAATTTGTTGTAACGACGGGCAAAGGGAATGCAGCTGTAATATCCCGCTCCCATTTGGTGGAGAACCTGCATATCGGTTTGAAGTTGTTTGAGCATTCGGATCAAGGTTTCTCGAACATTCATAGCGTTTTCCACCCTTTCATTCCTCCGGTGTGGACCTGGATATTGGGTCAACAACGTACCGGTTGCCTTCAACCTCAACGATGACAATCTCCTCACCCTGATTCACGTATTCTGCCCGACTGACAACCGGATAAGTCTTGTCTCCAAAACGCCCTTTGCCGGCAGGCCGCAACACCGTTAAAGCGATGCCACGCTGTCCAATAATATCCGCCGTCTGTTTATCCTGAACCACGTACCCCGCCTCGGAGGATTCTGCAGCTGCTAGCACCAAGCGGTGATACGCCGTAGTGCGAGGGAAGAATTTCCAAACAGATACAATAAATGCAGACAACAAGACCAATGTCAAAGCCAAGGCAAAAGCGGCATCTTTGAGCCTTGCGTAGTCCCACTCGTATTCCGGAAAAGAAAAACCCTTTAGGGTGAAGGACAGAATAATACCCGCCAAGATACAAAGAATACCCGCAACGCCCGTAAGACCAAAGCCTGGAATGATAAAGATCTCTGCCAGCAGAAGACCCACACCTGTCAGTACCAATATAATGTCTATCCAGTCCGCTAGACCGAGGACGGCGCGCGCCCCAAAGAAAAGCGTAAACGCTATAATGCTTATGATACCAGGCAAACCAAAACCGGGTGTTTTCACTTCCAAGTAAAGCCCCGCAAGAGCCACCATCAACAGAATGCTCGATACCAGGGGATTGGTTAGCCAGCGGAAAATACGTTCGGCAGCCGTCATCTCGATAAAGACTTTCTCAGCACCTTCATATCCAAAAAGTCCAAGAACTTGGTCCAAATTGGAGCAAGTCGTACGGATCAACCCGTAGGTCTGGGCTTCTTGGGAGGTCAGTGTCAGCAGTTTCCCTTTCGCTGAAATCAACGTGGGGGTATTGGATATCACGGGAGGGGCTTGGTCACCGGACTCCGTCGGCTTATCCTCTCCAGAGACTTTCTTTTCGACATCTTTTATTGCATCTTTCACAGGTTCCATCGGGATACCTGTTTTTTGCTCAATTCTGTCCAATGTCTCCTTCAACGCTTCCCCGAGAGAGGTCTTCGTATCAGGAATCGCCGCGTTACCAGCAGATGATGCCCAGACACGGATTGTTCCATTTGAATCCCGCGCAGCATAGAGTTCGACATCCTTATCTACCATTGCCTGAGCAATAGCGGGATTGTGTCCATTCACTTCAGCCAGTGCGGCAATTTTGCTCCTCAGAAAAGAGACTTCTTTTTCTCCAGTCGGTAACGCCCCCTCTGGTGTTCCATAGACCGGTTCCGCTGCACCAATGTTTGTGCCAGGGGCCATTACAATATGATTACAAGCAAAACTAATCAGCGCCCCAGCAGAAATTGCGCCCTTCCCCTGAATATATGCAATAGTAGGACAGGGAGCTTTAAGAATTGCCTCAGTAATCTCTACCGCGGAATCCACTAGTCCCCCAAAAGTGTCTATTTCAAATATCAATGCTCGGGCACCTTGCGCCTCCCTTACCGCCCGTTGTACAAGGACGACCAGCCCCTGATCTACCATTTCATCGATAGGACATATAACGACGAAACCAGGATCGCCCGGTGTTTCGGCATGTCCCATACCCAAACATGCCCAAAGGAGCCCGAGAGTCACCAGTCGAAATGAAAACTTGCTCAACTCGTCGCCCCTCTCCCCTATTTTTAGAAAACCGCCGCAATTTTTCGCAGAACTTCGCGCCTCATGCTTCATTCTACATTTCATTATACTTTATCTCAAGGCTCTATTATAACCGAAGTCCGCACATGTCAAAGGGGGTGGATCGATTAATCCACAAGCACAAGCCCTATTTCGTTGTTGAGTTCAAAACCCAACGACGTCGGACGAATGGCGTATTCGTCCTCTACCAAAAGGCCCCTTTGTATAAGAACCTGTAGTTTCTCACCGAAACGCATTGTCACGGGATGACCAAACCTTCTTTCATAATAGGACTTATCCAACCCGCGAGCCAGACGAAAATGTTGTATAAGTGTTTCTACCTCTACTTCGTAATTTGACAAGTTAAGTCTTTCGGATTTTCCACAAGGCGAGATTATGTATTTATCCAAATCAATTTCGTTGCGAGATCGGACGTTTTCAAGAAAGGAATAAGCACCTGGACCAAAACCGGCGTACTCTTCGTTTGTCCAATAGACGAGATTGTGACGTGCTTCGAAGCCGGCTTTGGCAAAGTTCGAAATCTCATAATGGAAATAGGTACCTAGTTCTCGCTCTGCCTGACGATAAAGCTCCAGAGAAACGTCGTCCTCGATCTTCTCATCCTGTCTCGCTTCAAACGGAGTCCCTTTTTCATAGGTCAGGCCATACGTGCTTACATGGGGAGGCTGGAAGGTTTTGCACATACAAAGGGTCGATTCCCACGTCTCCACTGGAAGAGCGCCATAAATAAGGTCCATACTCCAATTTCGATAGATTCCCGCGACTATCTCACAAGCACGCACAGCAGTACAAGCATCATGGCGCCTACCTAGGTATTTCAGTACCTCCTCAGAGAAACTTTGAACACCCAAACTGAGTCTGTTTATACCCAGCGCTTGCCAATCCGCGACTTTAGAGGCAGTAACATCGTCGGGATTTGCTTCCATCGTAATTTCTATAGGCTGGAGGTTTTCCCCAGAAAACTCGGCGATTCTAATCCCAAAACGACTCGCTAAAACACCCAAAATGAACGCAATCTGGTCTGATGTCATGAGTGAGGGAGTCCCACCGCCGAAATAGACAGATTTGACGCTGTAAGAGCCGGGCAGAGAAAGGATCTCGGTTTTCAAAGCTTCCAAAAACCGACTTGGAATATTGCAAGAGGTTGGATGCCTAACAAAATCACAATACGGGCATATCGTCCGACAATAAGGGATGTGAATGTAAATCCCAATTTCTTTCGTTTCCACCTTAAGCCCTTGTTCGGACTACAGTCTCTAGGTCATGTCCACGCCCGCCAGACTCAGTCAAACTTAGAAGCCCTGTTATCAACCAGATCGCAGAATACGCCACCGACGCGGAGACCACCAAACCGCTCGCGCGACGCCGACCAAGGAGCTAAAAGGAATCCAGCCGAGAGCCCGGCTGTCCCTCGTGCCATCGTTTTGAACCGAAAGGACAAAAACATGTTCGGAGGGAACCACACTGTATTCTTTGCTCGTCGAACGTCCATATGGTGCCACAATTCCTGAAAGCTTCTCTTCGAGTCTGCTATTAAAAGGAAACGACTCAACCGATCGTCCGTCTACTGTAAGCGTCCCGTTCTTTATAAGAATCCGTTCACCTGGCAAACCGGCAACACGTCCAAGTAGGAAGGTTTTGCCTTGACCAGGGATTTCTACACGATAAAGCACAAGTTCCCCACGTTTAGGAGGTCGTCCACGGGTGAGCCGCAATCCGACAAAAGGAATAGGTATTCCAAACACAACGCGATCGATATAGAGATGATCGCCGGGCGCAAAGTCTCCATCCGGCATAGTCTCCAGCACGGGAAAAGACTGCCCCAAAAAAAGTCTCCAAACCAGAAAAAGAGACAAAACAACAAGTACACAACGCCACCACCAGGTCCGCGAGAATCCCGTGAAATCCCTCCAACGGTTAGGAGGCCATGCAATACAAGAGACCCTTCCCAGAATGTGCTCGTTAGGTACCCAACCCCAATATCTCCCATCACGACTTGCACTACTGTTATCGCCCAGAACGAAATAATGGTCCGGTGGAATTAATGAGAACTCGTCCGTCGTTAGCACGCCGTAACGTCCCTCTCGGGTGTAGTAGATGTTGGGCATGGAATCAGGCAGAGTAAGAGGCTCTCCGTTGATATAGATTTTGCCCTCGCGGATTTGCACACGCTCACCAGGCAAACCGACAATACGTTTCACTAACGTGCCGTGTTTAGCATTTTTTTCGACGCTTTTGAAGACAACTATCTCCCATCGTTTTGGGGTTGCGCCACGAAAAATTCGCCGACTCGCGTAGTCTAACGGTTTTCCCAAAAAAGGGATCCTGGCATGATTAAAGGGAAACCTCAGCCCGTAAATCCACTTATTTACAAATACGCGATCACCTCGAAGAAACCGCGCGTCTCCGTGCAAGGTTGGTTCCATAGAACCTGATGGAATCTTATAAGGCTCCCCGATTGCCCAACGTGCAGTCAATGCCAACCCACCCGCCAAAGCGAGTGTCTTCAACCATTCCAACACGGTATTCCATGGCATACCGTTCGCAAGCCAAACGAGTGCTCCAAGCGCAGTTGTACCCGTGCCAGGTCCGTTCCCGCTTTTTGAGGAGACGCCCCTTTGCTCTGATGCTATTGCCCGTTCTTTTCTTCGCTTTGCCATACTTAAGATGTCACCTGTGTTGTCTCTGTACACCGTGTGGGTTTTCGCAATCTCCATCCAACGGCGACCACTATACCTATCAAGCTCGACCTTGGAACAGAGTCCAAAGAGATCTCTCGCGGGACAGAGGCTTCCGACCCGTCCAGAACGATACAATCTACCAATCTGAACTCACCTGATCGTAACTCGTTGAGCGTATTTCCATCGGACGGTCCGTCCATAACGACTCTAGCCAAACAAAGATTACTGCCTAAAAACGTGCCCGCCTTGAAGAGTAGCCATGTCCCGGCTTCGATAGGCTTTCCCCGGGTAACTCGCAACCGTGAAAAAGGAATCGGTATGCCTAAAGCCAACCGACTGACAACTAGGATGTCTCCTTTCGAAAAAGGCGCTCCGGCCGGAACCGTTTTCAAACGGACAAAACGGTAGGCATATTCAAAGAACAAAACATACAAAATCACTGCCCCGGTTAGGCCATAGAGGAGAAATTTACCCCAAATCGTCTGGGAAAAACCGGTGAAATCCCGCCAACGAGAAGGCGGCCACCAAATACAGAAGGCTCTGCCCATGATGTTTTTTTCGGGAACCCACCCGAAATAGCGGCTGTCTCGACTGGCTTCCGAATTATCTCCCAACATGAAATAATGCCCGCTCGGCACCACACTGTACTCATCATCCGGAAGCACGCCATATTTGGGATATGCGTCCTGTGCAGCGAGATCCATATCGATCATAAGACTTACAATATGATAAGAGGATTGGGCGACACCCTGAAGAACATAATCTTTTTCATCCTCTGTGAGAGTCTCAGGGTCGCGGCCGGCAAGTCGCTCCCGCACCATCTCAAGGTCAAGTATTAGCCGCTGCACTCCCGGATTCTCCGGATTCAATAGGCCTGGCAACGCTCGTTGTTGTGCAAGTCGCAAAATAACACTACGTGCCGTATCTTCACCGGGAGCACCAAGATAATGCAGAATAGACTTGAGTTCCTCAGGGGGTTCAACTGGCATTCCATTGACCCACACTTGCCCATCCTTGATTTGAATTCGCTCTCCCGGAAGGCCAACGACCCGTTTGACCAATATGCGCCCAGGAAAATCTTTCTCTACCGTGCGAAAGACAACGATCTCCCATCGTTCCGGTTTCTTGCCGTAAAACAGACGCCCCCGGGAGTACTCCAGTGTCTTGTCAGTAAAAGGAATATGCGCCCCGTCCCAAGGAAATCGTATCCCGTAAATAAACTTATTAACAGCAATACGGTCGCTTGCCAGCCATGCCCACGTGCCGTTGTCACTTCCCATCAAGGTGGGCTCCATGGAACCGCTGGGAATACGAAAAAAATCGACGAGGCTCCACCTCACGATGAAAACCACGCCAAGGACGATGATCCACCATTTGAGATTGTGCCATGTCCAAGGTCCTGTGATAATCTCTAACGTTTTCTTAAAAAGTCGCACCAAAAGATAGAGAGGATTCTTTGCCTTGAAATTTGGATCGGAAAAGCTCATTTATCAATCTCGTCGCCAACGCTGAGCAACGCCATGAACGCCTCCTGAGGAACTTCAACGTTGCCAATTTGTTTCATACGTTTTTTACCTTCTTTCTGCTTTTCCAGAAGCTTTCTTTTGCGAGTGATGTCGCCACCATAACATTTAGCCGTAACATTTTTGCGAAGAGGTTTGATTGTCTCTCTGACCAGTATCCGACTCCCAATTGCGGCCTGAATGGCGACTTCGAACTGTTGTCGAGGAATGAGTTTTCGCAATTTCTGGGCAAGCGTTCTGCCAATGGCTTCCGCGCGATCTCGATGCACAATGCAGGAAAGCGCATCCACCGGGTCCCCGTTCAACAGAATATCCAGTTTGACAAGATTGTCAGGTCGAAAACCTATTAATCGATATTCCAGCGACCCATAGCCCCGGGTACATGATTTCAGTTTATCGTAGAAGTCCAACACAATTTCTGCCAACGGCATCTGGTAGATCGCCATACACCTTTTGTTATCGATATAGTCAACCCGAACGTGAACGCCCCTTTTCCGCTTACACAGCTCTATCACTGAACTCAAGTACTCGGTAGGACAAATAATTTCAGCTTCAATGTAGGGTTCGGCTATCTCCGCAATTTTGTTCGGCGGCGGGAGTTTTGAAGCATTTTCAATGACCAACTGCTTCCCATCTACGGTGGTCACCTTATATGCGACGTTTGGCGTCGTCGCTACCAGAGATAAATTAAACTCCCTTTCTAAGCGTTCTTGGATAATCTCCATATGTAACAAGCCGAGAAATCCCAGTCGGAACCCAAAACCCAACGCGTCGGAATTGTCCGCTTGAAATACAAAAGAGGCGTCGTTCAATTGCAGTTTTTCCAGGGCATTGCGGAGTTCTTCATAGTCACTTGCCGCCGCCGGGTAAAGTCCGCAAAAAACCACCGGTTTAATCTGCTCATACCCCGGCAGAGGATCCTTTGCAGGAGAAGCCACATCGGTCACCGTATCCCCAATTTTCACGCTACGTAGGGTTTTGATATTGCAGATGAGATAACCAACTTCTCCCGTTTCCAGCGATTCCATGGGATCCGGAGCGGGACGAAACACCCCAAGTTCCACAATGTCATACCGATCCCCGCTGGACATGAACACAATCTCTTGTCCTTTGGTTGCTCTCCCGTCGACAATTCGGATGTAAACAATCACCCCGCGGTAAGAATCATATACCGCATCAAATATAAGGGCGCGCAAAGGGGCATCCGGATCGCCCTTGGGAGACGGTATCCTTTTGACTACCGCCTCGAGCACCTCCCGTGTGCCCGTACCCTCTTTGGCGCTCGCAAGAATAGCCTCGTCTCCTTCCAGACCAAGCACCTCGGTTATTTGGCGACGACACGAATCAATATCAGCACTGGGTAAGTCTATCTTGTTTATGACGGGTATGATCTCAAGATTCTGTTCCAATGCTCGATAAAAATGCGCAAGAGTTTGCGCTTCCACACCTTGTGCGGCATCCACAAGCAAAACGGCGCCTTCACAAGCCGCCAAACTTCGTGACACCTCGTACGAAAAATCGACGTGTCCTGGAGTGTCAATGAGGTTCAGGACATACGTCTGGCCATCTTGCGCCTTGTAAGTTAGTCGAACCGCGACCGCTTTTATGGTAATTCCGCGTTCCCGCTCGATATCCATGGTATCGAGCGTCTGTTCTTTAAGATTGCGCGGGTCCACAGCCCCTGTCAATTCCAGAATCCTGTCAGCAAGTGTAGACTTGCCGTGATCTACGTGGGCAATAATGCAAAAATTCCTTATGTGTTCTCGTGAGCTGCTCATTCTTTTGTTGTCTTCAATACCTGGTCGATAACCCTCAAACTGCGAAATTCTTTTCCCACCTGTCTTGCAACAAACTCGCGTAAAAGATCAAAAACAGCAGGTGCATCGGATAGTCCAGGACAATGGTCCGACTCCTGTGCGAGAATGCGCAAATCAGCAAGAACCTCCGGCGAAATTATCTTATCCCAAACCGACGGATCATTTGTCGCCCCCTGCTCGAAAGAGAAGCCTACCGAGCTATCAGCACACGTCAAGTTGGGCGCAAAGCCTGTTACTGAGAGGATTCTCATTACTTGCCATACACAGGGGGCTTGCGGATCCCCTTGCCAATCGTTCATTTCCTCCATACCTCGAACAAAGACTTCATATAACAGCCCGGACGGTTCATTCTGTTGGACGACATGATAAACCAATTCCAGCGGAAAGGCAGCAAACACCGATTTTCGGACGTTAGACTTTATCCCGGGATAACTGTCCAAGAGTTGCGCTTCCGCCAAGCGCTGTACCTCCCGGTTTTCCTTCCAATAGTATACGATCTCGACGCGATTGAAGATATCCAATATGGAACCCAACGGGCTCTTCGGCCGCCTTGCACCAGCCGCCATACAGGAAAATCGCCCCCTCAGAGGGGAAAAAAATGTCACAATACGGCTGGTCTCGCTGAAATCCACGCCGCGCAATACGATGGCTTCTGAACGTTCTTGCGACACATGTGTCTCCCGGCCAAGAAATTTGGGAAACTCCTTCGAAGTGGCGGGCGACCGGACAGTATTACACTATCATGCCCACGTAGCTCTCCGCAAGTATTGCCTGAGTTCGCAAACCTTTGGCACTGCATCGAGAAGGAAGACTAAGCTGATACGCCCGGTTGTCATTGCGAGGAGCGAATCCCCGAGCGACCAAGCAACCTCACCAACAGCGCAGCATAAGAGGGCACCTCATAAAGACAGAGACCTCCCCAACTTCCTGAGGGGATTGCCACATCGTGCCTGACGGCACTCCTCGTAAAGTCAGGGGGCCACAGTGCAATAGGACGTAGTACGGAAAACGAGCAATCCCGACTACTCAAAGGGGCTCGTAAATGGCTCAAACGTACTTCGGGGATGCCATCCGTCCATGCCTTTCCCTTAATGACCTTCATGGGAAATCTTCTCTTCAACTTCTTAACCGAACGTACCAAAAAGCGCCAAACGTATTGGAATTATAAAACACTTTGTTCAAACTCCAAAGAAAACGTATAATCTGTTTTCCCAAGGCACGCGCAACAAACAATGGTGCATTCCATGCCAAAGGATGAATACTGCTCTGCCAGATTACGTGCTCATACTCATTCCATCCACAGATGTTTAATATCCCTTCTTATTTTTCTCGTTGGATGCCATTTCGATACAAACAAGAATGTCCTCCGCGTCTGGGACTGGTGGAGTCCCGTCGAAGGAGAAAGTACAAAGGAATACTTCCGAGGTGTAGAAGTAACCTTTGAGCAACAGAATCCCAATATAGATCTGCGATTTCAGCATATCCCGTTCGGACCTCAGTATATTCAGAAGATTATGGCAAGTATTGCCGCTAAAAGGCCGCCGGACTGTTTGCACGCCTCCATTATCTGGGCAAACGACCTTTATGAAAGGGGCGTGCTGATGGACTTGCGCCCCTTCATTGAAAAAACACCCGAGATGGCCGACTCGGTTTGGCTACCGGCCGCATTGCGCTATGGAAGAGACGGAGAATATGTTTACGGGATCCCTATAGAACATGACGCTTCTTGCATCCTTTATAACATAGACCTATTTGAGGAAGCCGGCATTCCCACCGCCCCTGATGCGTTTTCAAATTGGGAAGATTTTCGGCGGGCCGCCATTCGCCTCACCAAAAGGGACAAAGACGGCAACGTAATACAAGCGGGTTTCATCGTATCAGGTTTCGACATCTACGCCTATTTGCCGTGGATGTATTCAGATGGTGGGAAATTCTATTCCGACGACTTTCGTAAGAGTGCTTTTAACGATGTACCTTTGCTGGAAGCCATGCATTTCTTGCAAGACCTTCAGCATCGGGACCAAGTTTCTTTTCCGATTACGGCAGAACGCCAAGATTTTCAGTTATTCTTGCAAGGCAAAGCCGCCATGATCATTGGAGGAACATGGTCGGCAAACGTCATTCGGGATCAATCTCCTCAGATGCGATTTGGGATGATGTCCTTTCCACAAGGTCCCCACGGAAGCGGACGAGGTGGAATGACGTGGACAAACCTTTTTTGCATTCCCAAGAGTGCCGCAAATCCCGAGCAAGCGTGGAAATTTATCACTTACTACTGCGGGCTGGAAAACGCCGTGTGGAAACTCCGCACGTTGAATCGCAACTCTCCCCTGGCAGCGTTGTACGAGACACAAGATTGGAAAAATAGAGTCAAAGAAAATCCTTTTCTTGACGAGATCCCCAAAATCACAGAAAGTGGCGGGCTATTTCCCGTAGTTCGTTTTACGGAAATGGAAAGCATTTTGCAGCCGCTCTGTCAAGGGGTCATGTTAAACAACCTCACTCCAGAAGATGCCCTTTCAGAAGCCCAAAAGAAAGTAGATGCCATCCTGACACGGTATTATGCCGAATTGGAAAGAGCATATAAATGACCGGAAATGGTTCGGCTCATAGAAAATCCACCTCGTTTTTTTGCCAACTATCTAGCAATTTGTCAGCCTACATCTTTGTAGGTCCCAGTTTATTATTGATAGGCACGTTCTCTTGCATCGCCATTGCTTACTCCCTTTGGATCAGTTTGCACAACTACGACGTACTCGCCAAACGTTGCCCTTTTGTTGGACTCGAGAATTACCGAGAACTCTTGCACGATGAGGTCTTTCTCCTTTCTTTACTCAATACCTCCTACTACGCTCTGATGGCTGTACCATCAATACTTTTGGGAGCCTTAATTCTTGCATTATTGGCAGACCGAGCGGGACGAGGCAGTCCTGTCATAAAAGTTATCTATTTTATTCCTTCCATCACTCCAGGCGTTGTGGTATCGCTTCTTTGGGTATGGTTACTCCGAGACGATGGTGCGGTGAATCAAATACTCGCTACTATAGGGATATCTGGCCCAAACTGGCTGCAAAATCCACATTCCGCCATGCCTGCTATTGTGGTCGTCAGCGCGTGGCAATCGGTGGGTTATTACATGATCGTGTTTATGGCAGGTTTGAGCGACATACCCAAAATGTATTACGAGGCCGCCCTCATCGACGGTGCGGGACCCTTGCGGAGATTCCTGTACATTACGATACCGCTTCTACGAAATACCCTGGTCTTTGTCATGGTGATGCTGATCATCGGCTCATACCAAGTGTTCACGCAAGTCTATATCATGACAAACGGCGGTCCACAAAACGCTACGGAAGTTGTCCAAGCACAAATCTTTCGGAACGCTTTCCAATTCGTAGGTAGGATGGGATATGCAGCTGCCATGGCTTGGGTGTTGTTTGCCATTATTGCATTTTTCGTTGTTCTACAGATGCGTCTTGTACGCTCTACCAAACTTTACGACTAAATGGAAAAACAATTATTCACCGTGAAAGAAACAAACTTAATTTCTGCGCACCAAGCGGTACGCAAGGTGGCGAACTTCCTCATGGGAGTTGTCATTCTACTTGGCGCGGTGGCGATGGCCGCCCCATACGTTTGGCTTTTAATCAGCTCTCTGAAAACGGTGGAAGATTTCACGCTGCACCCCTACCGATTATTGCCTCGACCCGTAAGCTTTGAAGCGTATCTTCGCGCGCTCACCTTAGGACGTATCAGTATCTATTTAGGGAACAGTGTCCTCTATGCATCGGCAACAACGCTTGCTCAACTCTTCTTGGACTCCTTGGCAGCATTTGCGTTCGCGCGTTTAACCTTCAGAGGGAAAAATCTCTTGTTCAGTTTGTTACTGGCTACCATCATTTTGCCAGGGGCGGTTACTCTGGTACCGACCTATTTGATTATTGTCAAAATAGGACTTGCCGATACACGTCTGGGGGTGATGTTGCCAGGATTCGCGGGTGCCTTCGGAATATTCATGCTTCGCCAGTTCTTTTTGAACATTCCTACAGACATTGAAGATGCCGCACGTATCGATGGATGTACGCGATTCGGCGTTTACTGGCGTATCATTCTGCCCTTGGCACGTCCGGCGTTGGTGACGCTGGGTCTGTTTATTTTTATCGGTGCATGGTCTGACTTTTTGTGGCCATTGGTAGTTCTAACCGACTGGGATTTGTACCCAATTACGGTAGGCTTGGCTAGCTTCCGAAACGAGGCATGGATTTACTGGAATAGCGTTTTTGCAGGGTCAGTAATTGCTAGTTTCCCGTTGATAGCCCTAACATGCCTGGCGCAACGTTACCTAATAGGCGGGATAGCCCTTTCCGGGCTCAAAGGGTAACTGACCCAGATATTCAGATACTCTCCGACATCCGCTGGGCTTTAATCTTCATCAGACGGCTTGTGTTCGAGCGTTCCATCTCGTCCAACTTGCTCGTAATAAATTTTATGGTTTCTACCATTCTCGGTATAAACGTATGCTCCAACGCATTCACCCGTCGCCGCGTTTTCTCAATTTCCCGACTCAAACGCCGAACGATTTCTTCAAGTTCCGCCATTTTCAACAGCTTGGGCAAAAATTCTTTCAAACGGACAATAGCCTGGTCTAACTCGGGAGAGGTGTGCACAAACGAATAACCACCCGACGATTTGCCAAAATTGATCTCAAACTGGGGGACTATGACTCCCATCAAACGACGGCGCCCCGGAACCAGATCCAAATCCTGACGCGTATTTTCCAAAGCGTTTTCGGTAATCAGCCGCGTAGAAGTGATTTCCGCTAGCACAAAGAGCTTGAGTACATAAGGTAATTCATCGTCAACAGCGAGCCTGGCCGTCTTGTACTCTTTGGCCACCTGCATAAACTCTTTCATAAGCCCGTCTAGTTTATCTTTCAAGAGTTTATGCCCTCGCTGCGCTACAACCAAGCGACGGCGAAGTCGCAGTAACTCCATTCGAGTTGGGTTTACGGCCAAACGCATACAAGTCTTCCCTTAACTGACGTATGTCCTATCTTAAACTTAAGCCGTCGCAGATTGTTTCGGATAATACTTCTCGATCCACGCATCGCGGACTCGTTTCAACTCGTTTCTGGGCAACATAGCCAACAAATCCCAACCTATACGAAGACTGTCTTCTATGCTGCGGTTTTCATCTTCACCCTGCCGCACAAACCGATCTTCGAACGCATCCGCAAACTTGACAAATAACAAATCTACGTCACTCAACGCCGATTCGCCCAGAACCACGGCAAGCTCCTTAGCGTTCTTGCCACGAGCATATGCCGAATACAATTGATTCATGACATCGGCATGATCTTCTCGCGTCTTTCCTGCCCCGATTCCCTTATCTTTGAGGCGTGACAGAGAAGGCAACACATCTACTGGCGGATAAATCCCTTGAGCATGAAGTCCCCGGTGAAGAATAATCTGGCCTTCCGTGATGTAACCCGTCAAATCAGGTATGGGATGGGTCTTGTCATCTTCCGGCATCGTCAAAACCGGTATCTGGGTAATAGAGCCGGTCTTGCCTTTTATGCGCCCTGCCCTTTCATAAAGCGTCGACAAGTCCGTATACAAATAACCAGGATAGCCGCGCCGCCCGGGAACTTCTTTACGCGCCGCGGAGATCTCGCTGAGAGCCTCGCAATAGTTGGTCAAGTCAGTCAAAATGACAAGAACATGCATATCCTTTTCGTAGGCAAGATACTCTGCTGTAGTCAAAGCCATTCGTGGAACAGCAATCCGTTCGATGGGTGGGTCGTCTGCCAAATTCCGAAACAGAACAGAGCGCTCAATAGCACCTGTGCGTCGGAAATCCGCGATAAAGAATTCTGCTTCCTCAAATGTAATTCCCATTGCTGCAAAAACGACTGCAAACTTTTCTCCAGTCTTTAGAACGGTTGCCTGGCGAGCAATTTGAGCCGCAAGCCGAGAATGAGGCAGCCCTGAGCCAGAGAAAATGGGAAGCTTTTGACCACGAACAAGGGTATTTAGCAAATCGATTGTTGAGATACCGGTCTGGATAAACTCATTCGGATAATCTCGTGCGTAAGGATTCAACGGATTCCCATTCACATTGAGCCATTTTTCTGGGATAATAGGGGGTCCCCCGTCAACGGGACGTCCGAATCCATCGAAAACGCGCCCCAACATATCTGTCGAAACCCCTAGTTCAATACCCTTCCCCAAAAATTTCACTCGGACATCTTGGGGCGATAGACCACTTGTACCCTCAAAGACTTGTACCATGGCTTTGTCGCCGCTGACTTCCAACACGCGGCCACGACGCATGGAACCATCACTCAGTTTTATATCAGTGAGCTCGCCGTAGGTAATGCCTTCAACCCCTTCGACTAACATCAAAGGCCCGATAATTTGGCGAACTGTCCGGTACTCTCTAGTAACTGTGGTCATTTTTTCACCTCATTCAAACTTGAACCAAGGCTTTTACCGACTCCGAAATGCGTTTCTCGAGTTCGTCGAACTTGGATAACTCATCCTCGGGAATCAATTTAGCGCGGGAAATCTCCTCCAAAACAGGCAAAGTAATCAAGTCCGTCAGCGAAGCACCGTTCGCCAGAGCGGACTTAGCCTCCGCATAATAATGCAAAATCACAGCGAGAAGCCGGAACTGTTTCTTTAAGGAGGTATAAGTATCCCGTTCGTCAAATGCGTTCTGATGAAGAAAGTCTTCTCTCACCATCTTGGCGGCCTGCAGTAGCAACCTGTCATCTGCCGCTAACGCATCAATTCCCACAAGACGAACTAGTTCCTCAAGTTCTGCCTCACGCTGCAGAATAGCCATGGCTTGCTTGCGTTTCGCAGACCAAGTTGGACCTATCTTGCTGTTCTCTTCTTCATCTACAACCGTTTGGTACAGGGAATATGAATTGAGCCAACTAATTGCGGGGAAATGCCGCGCGAACGCCAGTTTGTCGTCCAGCCCCCAGAATACTTTCACCACACGAAGCGTTGCCTGAACAACCGGTTCGGAAAGGTCCCCGCCTGGCGGGGAAACAGCCCCGATAAGAGAGAGCGAGCCCCGGCGGTCATCGGACCCCAGACATTGCACATTGCCCGCACGTTCATAAAAGCTGGCAATCCGCGAACCGAGATAGGCAGGATAACCTTCTTCGCCGGGCATTTCTTCCAGTCGCCCAGATATTTCGCGCATCGCCTCTGCCCACCGACTAGTGGAGTCAGCCATCAAGGCGACTGAATAGCCCATATCTCTAAAATACTCCGCGATAGCGATGCCCGTAAACACACTGGCTTCCCGCGCCGCAACCGGCATGTTTGATGTATTCGCAACCAATACGGTGCGTTCCATGAGAGGTTCTCCGGAAGATGGGTCTTTTAAGTGCGGAAACTCCATCAACACGTCCGTCATCTCGTTACCACGCTCGCCACATCCTACATACACAATGATTTGCGCGTCTGCCCATTTCGCCAGCTGATGTTGTACGACAGTTTTGCCACTTCCAAACGGGCCGGGAACACAAGCCGTACCTCCCTTGGTGATGGGGAAAAACATGTCGATGACGCGTTGACCCGTAACCAAACACTCCGTAGGAGGGAATTTCCTTTTTACAGGACGCGGCAAGCGGACAGGCCAGCGTTGCACCATGGTTAAAGATACCAAACCCGAAGCGGTTTCGAGAACGGCTATTTCCGTGTCTACATTTCCCTTAACCGGGGCAATCTTTTTTATAATTCCCGAGCGATTGGGAGGAACAAGAATCCGATGCTCCACTAATTTACTTTCCTGAATGGTGCCGAGCACATCTCCCGGTTGAACCTTGTCCCCAACTTTTGCTACGGGCGTAAACGTCCACTCTACACTTCTATCCAGCGCGGGGCGTTCCGCACCCCGCACAATAAAATCCCCGAAATCCCTCGCCAGTGCATCAAGCGGACGTTGCACGCCGTCATAAATAGACCGTATCAAGCCAGGACCGAGTTCCACACTGAGAGCTTCGCCGGTCCTCCAAACAGATTGCCCGGGGCCGATTCCTTCCGTCTCCTCGTATACTTGGATGGAGTAATCGTCGCCGCGAATCTCGATGATTTCACCGAACAAACGTGCCTCGCCGACACGCACCATTTCATACATTCTTGCGCCGGTTAACCCGCGCGCTACCACGAGCGGTCCGGACACTTTCACCACTTCGCCGTGCGTTTCGTTCATGCCACTTGTCCCCGTCTTTATTAGTCTTTGCCTAAAATATCAACACCAAGAGAACGCTCAACCATTCGACGCGTTTCTTCGAAGCTTACATGCCGCGAACCTTCATGCGTCGGAATGATCGTAACAACGGCAGTACTTCGTTCGCGGAACTCATGCAGCGCCTCACTAACGCCTTTCACAATACTCTCCGTCAGTAATACCAATGCGACGTCCTTCTCGCGGGCCAACCGCTGCAACTCCGCGGGTAGTTTTGACGGCTCGTCAACGGGAATAATCTCAAAGCCTACACCTTTAAAACCCAAAATAAGTTGCCGCTCACCTACCGCGTACGCTTTAGCCATAGCACACTCTCAATCTACGCCGCAAAAGATCCAGGTCAACCCGATTCAAGCGCCCGCACACTACCAGTTTCACATTTTGCATTTCAGCATACAACGCTACCAAAAAGGAAAAAACACGCTCGGGGCCCGCCGTCTGATAAACGCCGTCCCTCGCGGAACAGGTCAACCGATTGGCGCACATTAGCTCAAATTGAGACACTTGCTCGTCCTCTGGGAATTCAAGAGCTTTCTCGAACAAATCTCCGACAGGCCCACTTAAGATCCCCGTCCAAGCACGAACATCGGCAGACGCCATCAGGTCCGTCACGACAGGAGTGAAATCTTCCAGAGGTAGAAAATACTGCTGATGATTTCGTAACCCAGCTTGGAGCCGCACCGCACGCCAGACAACCCCTACCGCTCTTGACAACACACGTTCCCTCACACATTCTTCAATGGTAGGGTTACCAAACTCTCGAGCAAGCCTCAACAAATGTCGCAAATACGCGCCGTCCAAGGCGGCATCAAGAGCGGTAGCATCCATTGACTCCCGCAACAAAGCAACGCCGGCTTCCTGGACAATCTCGGGCAACAGGTTATTATCTCCGCCGGCGATAGCCGCAAGTTTTTCGGAACTCAACCACGTCGTTCGAAACGGAAAAGACGTAAACCCGACCAAGGCGTTTTTCAAATTCATGTAGTCTCCGTTTAAGAGAAACAAGTCTACTGGCGTCGGGTCAGGACAATCTTCCCGCAAGGAATGAGCTAATTCGAAAAAACACCGATCCGTAAGGGCACTAAAATCCTCCCAGGGCGAACCCGGCCCCAAATACTCACGCAGAAACGTATCTTGAAGATGGGGAATCAAGTCGTCCAAATGCTCTTGAGCAAGCAGGGTAGCGTAAAAATCCATCGAGACGAGGCGCGCCTCAAGGACACTAATCCGCCCGCACACAAATCCCCATTTAGAATTCTGTCTTATTCTTGGTACCACGCTGATCTACTCGTTATTCCTCAAACAGTTTAACCGCCAATTCAGGTGTCAGCTGCCGCTCCAAATCTGCCAGAATTGTGTCCAAACGCGCATCAACCTCATAATCGGAGGCGATAAAGACAAATCCGCCCTTTTCGGGCAAAAACTCGCTCTCGTCTAGTGCCAGTTGTTCCTGGACGCCACGGGATGAGTTGATTTGGCGAACTATCTCGGAAAAAAGCTCTTTGTCTTCCGCGTGAACGCGAACGACACCCTGCACGCCCTGCGTTGTTTTCTCTAAAAAACGAGCCATTAATTGAGCATATTTATCCCTAGGCCATTTCAGTATTTTCTCTCTTGCTGCTTGGAATACCGCCTGAATCTGTTTGTTCTTTTTTTCCAGAATCTCTTTGTTGGCAACGCCGCGCAGCTGGATAATTTTCCGGGCATATTCCTCTTCTATGGCACGTGTACGCATGCGGTAGTCATGTTCTGCCTCGCGTGCTGCAGCTTCCCTACCTGCTTTTATAATTTCTTCTGCATGTTTCTTGGCCGTTTGTAGAATGCGTGAGGCCTCGTTCTCAGCTGAAGCCAACACGGCACTGCGAATTTTTTCGATGCCAGTCACAGTAGGCTCCTTTATGCTACCTTATTTTGCCAACTGGGTGACGTATTCGAGAATGGCCGGCTTCGTTAAGAAATTCAGTAACAAGATCGCGGCGAGAAGAGCGACAACTGCGTAGGTTTCCACAAATGCAGGGAACAGAATTGCCCGGCCCATCGCTTCCGGGCGGCGCGCCACTAGGGCAATGGCCGCAGCCGAAGCTTCGCCCTGCTTAATGGCAGACACCAACTGTGCCAAACCGAAGCCTAAGCCCACGAAAAAGAGAGCAAGCCCGGTTCCTGGCGCTACATTGATTTGTTCTCCACGGATAAGTCCCGTCTGAGCCATCAACAGGAAAGCCATGATGAACCCATAGAAACCCTGGGTTCCCGGCAAACCAATGAAAATCAACATACGCCCAAAGAGGTCAGGTTTTTCCCTGAGCACTCCGCCGGCTTGATGAGAAGCAATAGCAATGCCCCAGGCCGAACCGCACCCAGCTAAACCGAACGCAATGCCTGCTCCGCCATACGCCAAACCGCGGCCTAGTTCTACCATCTCTAATCCACCAAACATCCTTTTCCCCTCCGTATCTTATCGTTCAACTGACACTAGAATCGGTTTGCCGAACCGCCTAATGCGACCCGGCTGACTTTTTCTGAATACACAAAGGCGAATCAAAACCAAGCGGCTGGAAGGGTCTTGCTCCCCCTTCGTAAAACCGCCCGAAGAATTCCACAAAAATCAGACGCATTGAATGCACAAACGCTCCCAATAGGCTTATCAAAAAATTAAACACATGACCTACAACTAATATTAGGATGAAGAAAAGCCAACCTACATGAGGCACATTCTTTACCATACCCGCCATCATATTGAACGTTTGAGCCACTATGGACGTGGTCAAACCCAACGCCAACAATCGGCCATAGGACAACGTGTCCCCCACAAATGCCGTACAGCCGTAACTACCTACAATACCGTATAGACTCACAATTCCCGTCAGAATGCGGCCTATCGGGTTTTTGACGTCCCGTCCTTGCGTAAGGACAAGTCCCACCGCACCGGCAAAAAACAGCCACATGCCAATACGGAAAATATTGGGGGGCGTATCCATGAAAAGTTTCGTCGCCATAATGACCAAGCCAGGGAGCGTGATGAGCCAAAACAACCCATCGAATACAGCACCGGCGACATCCCCTTTGCGCAGAGAGGAATACGCTTTTAGGATTATGCCGTAGAACTGATTCGCCATCCCAATCAGCAAAGCAATCGCCAACGCTTCCACTGGTTTTCCCATGGGATCAAGGATGGCAAACCGCTGCTGGAGCTTTAGAAGCAGATTACCTTCACCCAAAAACTCTGGCTTATACAAATCCCCAAACCAGGAACCCAATAAAGCACCAAACACTACCGTACTGCATCCCGCAAGAAACAGTATCCGTGCAAAAAGATTCACCCCTTCATAGTCTTTTGTTTTCGACATGAGGTAGGCGCTAGTCGCGATGAGCATCAGACCATAGCCAACATCACTAAAACATATCCCGAAAAAGACATAGAAATTGAACAGCAAAAACGGAGACGGATCGAAACCACCGTAGGGTGGCAAACCAAACATCTCGACCAACAAGCCTATCGGGCGAATCCACCGGGGCGCGGAAAGGCTTACCGGCACGTCCTCGTCCGGACTGGGATCCTCAAAAATTAGCAGAGCCTCGGGATACTCGTGCTTTATCGTTTTCTCCAGAAGGGGAATATCCCGTTCTCTGACATAGCCGCAGAGAACATGCGTCCATTTGCCGTGGAGACTCTTTGCCGAAGCCAACCGCCGATTTCGGTTACTGAGCCAAACCGCTTTCAAAATAGTTAGCGGCCGCCGCAGATGTTTCATCGACTCAACCTGTTTCCTGACCTCCTGTAAACGCCCCTCATACTCTGCCAAATCGCCCTTAAGGGCCCGAATCTGGTCACGCACTTTCCCGGGCAAAACAGGAAGAATCATTTCCTCGAAGCCCAATTCACTGAGCGCCTTTCGAACGGTCGTCTCATCTTCTTTGAGGAACGCAAACACAACGCGAACGCGATTCTGTTTTCCCTTCGCGGCAAGCTCTTCAGCTTCTCGTATTTTCTCCGGACTGGCATCTTTCCGCATCAGGGCACCCGGCAAAACGATTTCCCATGCCACTCGATCCCATGGCTCTTCTGATTCATTCAACCGGTGGAGTTTCTCTAACGGAAGATATCCAATCAGTAGTACCGTCCTCTTCGTCTTGGAGAAATCAGCAATTGAGAAGGGTAGATCCTCAAAAGGATACAGCTCCTCCAGACGAGTATGGATTTCGGCGAGGAGACGCTCGGTACGGCGGTACGTGTCGTCCAGTTTGCTGGCAATACTGTAATGATGTTCGAGGTCAAACTCTTTGACGGTTTTGTCAACTTCGCCGGGTTCCACAACAAGCGGCAAAGGCGTAAGACCTTCAAAAAAACCCTGTTTTTCAGGCGCTAAGGTATCAAGAAGCGAGAGAATCAGGTCAATCTGCCGCAACTTGTCGTCGGCTTCTTCTGTAGTTACTTCGGGGTGCTTTAACGCTTCGGACTCCACTTCAAATTTCTCTGCGGCATCCACGACTTCCACTACGCCAAGATTGAAAAGCGTTCGTATTACGCGTCGGGGAGAACTGCCCGGACACACAAACGTTACTTTCTTAAGTAAGTCAATTGCCATGACTTATCACCAATCTTGGAAGCATTGAACTACGTAATCTGCCAAGGAAGCCACTTTGTCGGCAGGGACTTGCTCGATTTCTTGCAAGGCACTTTTGTGTTCTTCTTCAATTTGAGACGCCGTCTTTTGAAACTCTTGTTCCGCTTTCTCACGGAACTGAGCGACTCTTTGGTCTGTCTCGCTAGCAATCTGTTTCTTGATCTTTTCGACTTCGGCTTTGGCGTTATCCTCTATTTGTTTTGCTTCGGTGCGGGCCGCCGCCAATCGAGAGTCCGCCTCTGATTCCAACGACAAGATGGTATCGACAAGCGTCTTCATGCCCATGTCCCTTTTTAGTGCGACAGAACTTTTCTCGGCAACAAAAACGAAGGGCTTTACCCTTCGCGAAGTACTTTTAACAAAAATAGTTTGCACAAAAAAAGCGATCTTGTCAAGAAATATTTTGGAACACAAAAAGGCTATCGCGAAGATACCTTTTCGAAGCCAGAGCCGTTTTAAAATCAACAGAAAAAGCAATCATGGACATGCATGGGTTCACAAACATTTGGCAGTACATCGAGGAGATAGACCTGGGCTCATACAGCCGGATGGCCTTGCGAGGGACGAAGCACTGAAGCGACGGAGCAATCCCCTCTGCTTTTGTAGGGGGAGCAACGCGTTGCGCCCTATCCCGCTTCCGGATTTCTCTCCTGATACCCGAGGGAATTGTCCCGTCGTTTCTGACGGCAATCCTCGCGAGCACAGGGTTCGGGCAATGGCGCAATAGGACGCCCTACGGAAAAACGAAAGATTCCAGTAGTCAAAAAAGTTTTTAAGTGGTTAAAACGGATTTCGGCGTGCCACGCGTCGGTGTCTTTCTTCAACAACCTTCATGGCAAATCCTGCTTACATTCCTCAAGCAACATAACAAAAAGTGCCAGAGGTACTGGACGAATATAGGTCATTGACATCAGACGGTACCGATTGATATATACTTGCCTTGGTGCTGAAGGGAATTGTTCTAAGTGACTAAATCTAAATCGTTACCGCAATCTTTTAGACAATTACGTGAAAAAAGCCCCAAGAGCCATGCTCCTTGCTTTTGGATACATGGTATTGATGAGAAAAATACCAGTGAAACTGTCGAAAAACTAAAAAACAAAGGTTTTTCCGGTGTCGTTCTGTCTGACCCGAGGCTCGTTGAAAAAATAAGACCTTCTGGAATTGAAATATGGCTTCTCTCTTCGTGTTTCCGTGTCAACGACATCGCGGACGAGCAGTCTACAATGTGCATGGACGTGACGGGAAGAAAACAGGTATGGCTGGGCGGCGGCTGCCCGAATAACCCTATTCTCGCGGAACGCAACCGGGACGAGGTCAGAAAACTCGCAGGGGTTCCGGGAATCAAAGGAATCATTCTTGACCGGTGCCGTTTCATTCCGCCTGTCGCAGGGCTTAATGGTTTTCTCACATGCTTTGATGAACATTGCGAAAACAAAGCAAAAGAACTGGGATATGATTTCAATCAAATACGTAAAGATGTCCGTTTCATCTACCAGCTCCTTAAGAGCAAAAAGCAGATAAGAGAACGTAGAGGGTTAATGTGGTTCAAAGGACCCGCAGGAATTGTGGAATGGCTCATGGATCATCCAGGTCTTTTGGAGTGGTTGCGGTTTAGAAGAGATTGCATCACAGAACACGTTCGTTCATTGGCTGACATTGTCCATCATGCGGGTCTTCGAGTCGGCGTCTATGCGTACACCCCTTCTTTAGCTCCGCTTGTCGGTCAGTCGTATGTTGATTGGAGTGATTTTGTGGACGTATTCTGTCCAATCCTTTTCCGAAAATTGCCGTATAGACCTGGAGAGGGCTGCCTCACATGGGAGATAACAGCAATCCCCGATGAACTCGGTGTTATAGGAACAAGCATCGAGTCCATTGTGACGAGTATCATGCTGTCTTGGACTCGCATGACGGGACCTGTGACTGACCGCACCATATCGGCGCTCCGAGCAAATGGCATACCTCCCGAAGCAGCAGCCCGCGAGGTCATTTTAGCAAGATCTCTTGTTGGCAAGAATCGCGATATCTTTCCTGTTCTATATTTGGAAGACCCGTTACTACCGGAAACAGTACGACTTATGTTTTCCAATACGGCAAACGGGATGAACTTTTATAGTTACAAGGACAATTGGGAAAAACATATGGAACAGGTTGCCCAAGAGTAACAGGAGTAAATGTTTACTATGGGACAGGAGAACAAGCGAATACGAAAACCGGAACTGGGTGTTATCACCTCGCTTACCGCCGATAACGACCCGTTTACCCATGTTGCACAGTTCGGACTCTTCACGTGCCACTTATGCAACTGGGACCCCAACGTCTGGACAAAAAAGCGTGCAGAAGAAATTAAACAGCTCTCGTGCGATTCTGGTGTCCGGATAGCCGCCGTTTGGGCGGGATACAGCGGCCCAAAGGTGTGGAACTTTTTGGAAGGTCCAACCACGTTAGGGCTGGTTCCTCCCAAATACCGCAAGACACGCGTTAAAGAACTTCAACGTGCGGCAGAATTTGCCGCGATGGTCGGGGCTCCCGCCATTATCACCCACGCGGGTTTCATCCCCGAGACACCTTCTGACAGGCTCTACGCGCCCACCATTGAGGCATTACGAAAAATTGCCGAAACTTGTCTCAATGTGGGCGTGGACTTTTGGTTCGAAACCGGCCAGGAGACGCCCATAACGTTGCTCCGGACTATTGAAGACATTGGCTTGAATAATCTAGGAATCAACCTAGATACAGCAAACTGCATTCTTTACGGCAAGGCAAATCCCGTAGATTCGTTGGACGTATTTGGCAAATATGTGAAAAACCTTCATGCTAAGGATGGGTTCTATCCCACCAGTGGCCGTCCCGAACTGGCAAAAGAAGCGCCCATAGGAAAAGGTAAGGTCGATTGGGTAGCTTTATTTGCAAAACTCAAAAAACTACGCTTTTTGGGGGATGTCATTATTGAAAGAGAAATCAGCGGACCCCAACAAGCGAAAGACATTCGCAAAGCCGTAAGGTTCTTACAGGAAGTCATCGACAAAACCTACTCCTGAAAAAATCTACTTTGCGACAGTGGAAAAGCAACAGGATCACTCTGAAGTTACGGAAATACCTTTTGCTAAAAGTGCGCTTTTTAGACACTCCCGCCCTTGCCCGTGCAGTTTAGGCAGTTCATTGGCAAGCCTACTGAGTTCCTTCTTGCCACTCAGTTCGTGCACGACGCGACGCCCTGACGTAATCAAGTAGGGGTCTTCAGAATCTAGCGCTTGGAGAATCAGTTTTACATTTCGAGGATAAGACGACAATCGCGCCATGCCACAGAATGCCATTGCCTTGGTGGGTGCAAGGCTCGTTTCTCGGAAAATGCGCCGGTAAAGGTTCAAGGCCGCCCGTGTTTTTCTCTCTGCCGCTAGGTTGTCTGCACATCGCAGTTGCGCGCGATAAATTGGCTCTCTCTGTTCAGCGGAACACCGTCTTTCAAGAGCGCTTAAGGCTCTGGCCGCCGCAGAGTTCCCGATAGTTCCCAGTGCGCTGACCGCTGCGGCTTTCTGGTTGTCATCCCCTTTTTCGGCCAACCGTCTTAAACTAGAGACAGCAATCGCAGATTTTCTATTGCCAAGTGAATGGACAATCCCTAATTGGACATCGCCTGAGGCAGTTTCCATTTCCTTCAATAGGGCAATATCCACTTCTTTGCCAGGAATTCGCTCCAAGGCATATCGCGCCATGTCCGCTGTATTTGGCTCTTTCAGCAAACTTGAGAGCGCCGGCACTTCCGGAACTCCACCGATCACAGCCAATTGTCTACAGACAAACAATTTGCATTCCGGGCTGGAGTCAGAAACTAAAAGTTCCGCTAGCTTGGAAGCGACGAAAGCCTTCCTCTCTTTGTCTTTCAGAGAGTCTCGCACAAGATCTTCGACTGCGGTGAATGGTTCGCGGGTTTCGCCAAATTTGCACTGCCGTATTTTTTCAATACAAGACAAATCGGGTGAAATAGTCTCAGCTGCTGCAAAGGAATAAGCACATAGAATTCCGCCGATGATAAAAACTAACATGGAAAACCCAGCTGTTTTCGGCATGAGAATTACTCCTTTCCCCTTCTAATAAAGACGCCACGGAGCACGCATGGAACGATCGAGCTTCCGCTGTGCTTCGCTGTCGTCCAAAATGTTTTCAGTCTGTGGATCCCAACGTACCGGCCTTCCCAATTGCATGGCGATGTTTCCTAAATGGGCAATAGTGATTGCGCGGTGTGCTGGCTCAATTGGCGTGATAGTCTCTTGGCGCGTGCGGACACAGTCCAGAAAGTTTCCTTTGTGATCCTCGCTTTTGTATAGATGTATTTCGCTATCAAGAATCTCCGAGTCTTTCAGAGAAGCCGGAACTGTCTCAAAACCACCCCGATCCACCCATATCCGCCCTTCATCACCAAAGAACGTAACTCCTCCCCTATGCTTGTTCGAAACCGACATGACAAACCCCTTGGGAGCAACCGGGCTTGCTCCCGGCAGATACTTGCATTCAAAATGATAATCAACGGCGGCGTTCCATAGCCCGTCCCGAGGGAAGTCCGCAAACAAGGGGATAACCTCGACCGGTCCTGTATATTCCGTACCCATTCCCCAGTTGGCAATGTCACAGTGGTGAGCAGCCCAATCGGTCAGTTGTCCCCCGGAATAGTCCAGTATCCATCGGAAATTCCAATGACATCTTTTCTCCGTGTAAGGCTCAAACGGCGCAGGACCTAACCACATATCGTAGTCGAATCCCTCTGGAACGGGCATTACAGGTTGGGGCTCACAACGAGGTCCCGTCGGCAATCCAACCTCTACCCGGGTAATCATCCCGATTCGTCCATTCCGGACTAGTTCACTGGCTTTGAGGAAGTTATTCTGTGACCGTTGCCAACTACCCGTCTGCCAAATTACTCCATGACGGTTGACGGCATCGACCATAGCCCTGCCCTGAGGTATGGTGAGCGCCAAAGGCTTTTCTGCGTAAATGTCGAGGCCTTTTTGAGCAGCCAAAATGGCTGGAATCGCATGCCAGTGATCTGGCAACGCAATTGACACAAGGTCGAGGTCTTCTTTTTCTAACATTTCCCGAAAATCGTTGTAACCCCTACAATCCTTGTCCTCGTAATACCCGTTCACGAGATTCTGGGCATTCTCACGATGCACTTTATCTACGTCGCAAACCGCCACCACTCGAACCTGTTCGAAGCGCAGAAAATCCCGCAAGTTACCAGTGCCCATACTGCCGGTCCCAATGCAACCAAGAAGCAACCGATCGTTTGCCCCCCGACCTTTTGTTAGCGCTGAAGCAGACCGAGTAATCAAACCTCCCATACCAAAAGCGCTGACACTCAGGAGAGTGGTGCGCTTCAAAAAATCTCGCCTACCTATTCTCTGCGGCATCCTCGAAAAATACGATCCTTTAAGTTTTCGCATAGGCCGTTTCTCCGATTCGTTTGTTTACGCCATTATAATTCTGCACTTGACGAGATTGCCAAATTCCATTTAGTGAACAGGTTGTGTAAACTTTCAGTGGTGCACAATGCAGAAATAACAGACGCTTCTAAGCTCTCATCGAAGAAGTGCAGTGAGGAATGACTAGAAAGGTGATTTTGTGCGTTCGATATTGTCCTTAAACGGCACTTGGCAACTGGTGCTTGACCCTGACGATATAGGCCTCTCAAAAAATTGGCAAACCGGAGAATGTCTTCCGGAGGGAGTGTCCGTTCAAGTCCCCAGCGTATGGGATATTTGGGTCCCGGATTATGACGGTGTGGGATGGTATTTCAAGGAGTTTGAGTTTTTTTCAGAAAAGGAAGGATATGTTTGGGATATTCAGTTTGACGCAGCGGATTACTATGCTGAGGTATGGTTAAACGGCAAGCGACTCGGGGAACATGAGGGCGGTTATACCCCCTTCACGCTCCCTGCGACACACGCCCTCCACATTGGCAAGAATCTTTTAGCCGTCCGCATCGTCGACCCACACGCACCGCAAGGATATAAGCACTTTATCCCTAAACAGATCCCCTGCGCAAAAGAACACGGATACTTCACCTTTGCCGGACTTTGGGGAGACGTGCGCCTTGTGGGCAAAAACGACGCCCATATTCAAGATGTGTTTGTTCAACCTGACATTCATCGGAAAAAGATCAATGTCCTTGTCGACACAAGTAGTCCTGTTGACATAAGACTCGAAATTGCAGGAACGCCCCAATCCATGCACGGCAAACCAGGTAAGCTGACGTTGCCTTTCCCTGATTGTGAGTTCTGGTCACCCGAAAACCCCACCTTGTACTATTTGAAATGCTCCGCTTTGCAAAACGAGGAAGTTGTAGATCATGTGGAAGTTCGGTTTGGTATGAGGGAATTCACGGTAAAAGAAAACCGCTTTTACCTGAATAATCGCCCTGTTTTTGTCAAGGGTGTTTTACATCAGCCTGATTATCCCCTATCCCTCGCAAGCCCAATATCACCGGAGATGGCACGCCAAGAAATTGAAGCCGCGAAAAAAGCAGGGTTTAACCTGATTCGGCTTCACATAAAAACGGCTCCAAAGATAACTCTCGATCTTTGTGATGAAATCGGCCTCATGGTCTATGAGGAGCCACCTATCGGCTGGATCCAAACCTCCCCGTATATGCGAGAACGTTGCGAACGGGAAGTGCGTGAGATGATTCTACGAGATCGCAACCATCCATCCGTGGTCATTTGGGGAATATTGAACGAGTCCGGAAATGCAGGATATGTGGTAAACGGAGGCGCTCAAACCATCAAGGACGATCTATGCCACCTTGCACGAAGCCTCGACCCTACGCGAATAATCATTGATGATTCTGGAGGCATGAATGCTACTCGCGAACCTTCGCGTTTGATTCGTCCGTACAAAAATACCCTCGAACAATACGAAGACCTTCACATTTATCAACGGGCACCCGTTGATACCGAAATCGAGAATTACTATAAATACAACGGAGATCCGAACAATCTTTATTTTCTTTCCGAATTCGGTTTTGGGGGTATCGAGGACCTCCCGGAGGTCATCAAACTATACAAGGAACACAAAAACAAAGCCAAAGATGCCCGGTTCCTTAAAGCAAAACTCGAGTCCATGATGGAAGGCTTTCGAGAAAGAGAATTAGACCGAGTTTTTGGAAGTTTCAGCGCGTTCGCAGCAGCTTGCCAAGAAGTGCAATGCGATGCCATTCGTTTCCAGATAGATGCATGCCGAAGTAACACCAAACTCGCGGGCTACTGTTATACGCAGCTCTGCGATGCGGGCCACGAAGTCGGTGCGGGCGTGCTTGACCATTGGCGAAGACCGAAACCGGCATTCTCGACCATGGCACAAGTACAGACCCCGATTCGCCTTCTAATTCAATGTGAAGAAACAAACCTCGCCCCTCGTCAAGAAACCCATGTTTCCGTCAATCTCATCAGTGATGTTGCTTTAATGGGTCCCTGTGAACTCTCTCTTCAAGTAGTAGGACCAACCGGCCAAGTACTCTGGAAAAAGAAGCGCCGCGTGCAAAATCCCAAAAACGGGCGTGTTATCTGGTCGGGTAGCGTATCAGCCTCGGGAGCACCAGGCGTTCACACGTTGAATGTCCAATTACTTAAGGGCAGAAAAAACCTTGCCTCCGACTCGCGTGAGTTCTTTGTGTGCCAACCTCCCGAGCCTTTTGGAAAACCCGTCACATTGATTGATCCCTATAAGGAGTGGTCTGAATCTTTTCGTAACCTTGCCCCCCATGAGGCTCATGATGCGGGCATTCTTGTTGTTCCACCGTTAAGCAATACCGTCCGTGCCTATCCGGCAGAATCCATGGCTGACCTCTTTGCAAAAGTACACGATGGTGCCGTAGCAATTTTCTTTGAGCCTCCAGCGGATTGGAACGAACTCGCAGAGAAAGTCGATGCTGAAATAAAGGCAACCAGCAAGGATGCAGTGGGCGCCTTTCTAGGGATGTACCACTACGTAAAAACCCATCCTGTTTTTGAGGGACTCCCGAATCGTTGTCTCATGCGTCAACCATATCGAAACGTGATACCGGCGAGAACTTTCCTCGAAAAAAGCGATGAAGATATCTGTGGAACATTCGACACCAATCCCATGGCGCCGGGACACTATATGATTCAGGACGCCCCGTGGTGGGGCAGCGATATTTTGGTAAGGCGATACGGCAGTGGACGCCTCGTCTTCACGCACTTAAGGGTCTTTGAATATCTGAAAACCGACCCCGTTGCCGCGCGGTTGCTGGTGAATCTGTTGAATCATTTTTCACGGCGGGCTGTTCCTTCTGAAGGACAGGTGGTTCCAAATGCATCTGTGTTGAGATGGCTAAAACAAGAGCAGCAGACAAATGTACGAAGGTGGATGGTTTGCGGCATGTTTGCCAATTGGGGAGAATCGGGACATGACACATCCTATCCGCCTGAAACCGAAATCGATTTTTCCGCTACTTACACGGGATGGTATAAACCAATTGGATGGCGCCGCTGGTACTCGCTGGCACAAGAAGATCACCTCGTAAATTTGCAACAAGCGTTCACCCCCGTTTTTGAATATTATCCGCGTTTCGACCGCGGCGTCGGCTACGCTTATACAGAATTTTCCAGCCCAGAAAGAACGAAAATCCAGGCGGTGCTCCATCTGAAAATCCAAGACTCCACGAAAGTTTGGCTCAATAATATCCTTGAGGTGAAGGAGACCTGCCATCTGCCGCACAAACAACTCAAACCGTTGCAAAAACCCATCACCATACGCCCGGGGCGAAACGCTCTTTTGGTAAAAGTATCCAAGGTCCCCGGCGAATTTCAGTTTGCCCTGGACATTAAAGACGAAAAGGGACAACCCATAGAAGTCATCTGGTGGAAATGACGGTTACAAAGACTTTATGTGACTCTTCGGCAATGCCTTTTGACGCAAGCCTACTGTTTGCGTAGGATGAATGACACACGTTAAGCGAAATCAGAAGGAGAATGTAGTATGAAGTTCTTGAGAACCCGACTAAGTATAATGATGTTTCTCCAATACGCCATCTGGGGCGGATGGTGCGTCGTGGGTTATGCCTTTTTCAAGGAGATAGGCTTTAGCGACACGCAAAGCTCTTGGCTCTTCAGCGCATTGTGGCTGGCGTGCATTGTGGCGCCTTTCATTGGCGGACAAATCGCCGACCGTTATTTCCCCACTCAGTATTTTCTCGCCATTGCTCATTTGTGCGGTGGTATCATTCTGTTACTAATGGGAAGAGAACGTAACTTCACACCGATGATGACTTATATGGCGATTTACTGCCTTTTGTATGCCCCAACCTTGGCGCTTACAAATTCGATCTGTTTTCAGAACTTGAAAGACGTTTCGCGGGATTTCGGTCGAATTCGGGTCTGGGGAACGCTAGGATGGATCGCCGTCGGTTGGATTTTGACATTTTGGCGCCGAATCGTCGAACCAGATGTCTTAGGTGACTTGTTTTATCTCGCCGGGGGATGCTCTCTCTTATTAGGCGTCTTTTGCTTCTTCTTGCCTCACACTCCCCCCAAAAAAGAAGCGGAAAATCCATTCGCGTTCCTCGAAGCCCTGGGATTGCTCAAAGACAAGAACTTCGCCATTTTCTTGAGCATCGCTTTCATTGTGACCACGGAACTACAGTTTTATTATCTTCCCACATCCGTATTCTTGGAGGAAATAGGCGTTTCCAAACAAAACGTCCCATCCGTAATGACAGTAGCTCAAATAGCAGAAATCATTACCATGGCTTTACTACTGCCCATATTCCTAAAGAAAGTGGGATTGCGCGCGACACTCGCCCTCGGCGTGATCGCGTGGCCGCTGCGTTATCTCGTGTTCGCCTTACAAAAGCCGTTGTGGCTCGTCATCGCCTCGTTGGCGTTTCATGGTCTAGGATATACCTTCTTCTTTGTTGCCTCTCAGATCTATGTAGATAACGTCGCCACCTCTACGAGCCGTGCGAGCGCACAAAGTCTTCTTACGCTCGTAACTCTCGGAATAGGAAATTACTTAGGTACCATGTTTTACATGGTCATCAAGAATTATTTCACCATCAAACAGCCCGATGGTACGGAAATCACCCAGTGGTCCCAGCTTTTCCTAGTACCCTGTGTGTTGACAGCCCTCTGTGCGGTGGCCTTCTTGATCTTTTTCAAACCGCCCGAAAGTCAGCTGTCTGAAAAAAACGCCTAATTCTCAAAGATCCTGAAAATTAGAACCAAGAAGGGGCAGTCGGATCTGCCGGACAATGCTCCGCGAGCGCGTCGTTGATCCTTTTCGCAAACTCGCGACAGTCCGAAGCGGTCAACCACTGATTGAGGCTAATGTTTATCACACGGTCAAACAAGTCGTCGGCAACAGGACAGTCCCCTTTCTTGTACTTAATGTTTCCGCCGCGTTCCTTATACAAGGGGCAATAAAATGGACAATTTGCTCCGCCCGCATAGGCTTGCAGCGTGATGGGAAACATCCAGTGATAGATATGCCAATCGGGAGGAGCGTTTGGTCCGCGCATGCCTGCGGGGATCTCACGCTCTCTAAGACTCCGCACGATTCGTTCTCCCAACTCGTAGCTCTCCGGGAAAAATCGAACCAAGTAGCCAATCTCCCCTTGTTTATCGTTTGACTTTTGTGGCGTCACACCCCGGTAGGATTTCAGACGTGATAAAATGCGATTCCTCACATTTCGGAACCGGTTCACGGTTGCCGGCATTTTGCGCAATTGCGGCACGTCCACTGCCGCTTCCAATTCGGACATGCGATAGTTCGTCCCACAAAACAGCTCATCTTCGTAACGCGGAGGCGCAAACCGGTCTGGCCGCCACAGCCCCCCACACTCCGCCGTGTTTGCGGCACGCTCCCAAATGCGCTGGTCATTAGTAAGGAGAAGTCCGCCCTCTCCGCCACCAACAATCTTATAAGCGCTGATACTAAAACAGCCGACGTCTCCAATTGTGCCCACGTATTTACCTTTATAGGTCGCACCGCAAGACTGGGCACAGTCTTCTATGACCTTAAGATTATGCTTCCTCGCAATGCTCATAATAGGTCCCATATCACATACGCCACCCATTACGTGGGTAGGGGCAATGGCAACCGTACGGTCCGAGATAAGTGACTCGATTTTTTGGGGATCCATATGTAGCGATTCGTCAACATCACAAAAGACGGGAATACCTTTTGCCGCAACAACCGCTGCCGCTGTAGCAAAAAAACCTATCGCCGAACAGATCACTTCTGTCCCCGGACCTACACCGGCACCTACCATGGCACAGTGTAGCGCAGCTGTCCCAGAACTTAGTCCCAACGCATACTTTACCTGGAACATGGTGCGAGCAACACGTTCAAACTCCTGCACCTTGGTCTCTTTGAGATTGGAATAATAATTTGCCAGAAACGGACCTGCGCCCCAGTCCTCTCCATCTAAAATCTTGCTGACCTGCGACAAAGCGCGTTTCGAGAGACCAAACCGCTGGGCAACCGACAGAAACTCTTCTTTGCCTATCTTCGGTTTCCCTCGACGTTCTGTACGGGTGACCGCTCGAAGGCTTCCCTGCAAGGCTTTTTGTTGTTCCACGCGATTCTTTCCCATATACTCCCCTTTTTGTAAAATTGGCCTAAGAAAACAAACATTCTTCAAGGCCGCCTGCGACACTTCTGTTCTGAATTTCAATAATCTAATCCAAAAGGTTTAACATATACAAAAGAATCGTTTGGGCTGTTCATTTTTCAAACGCTGGAAAGGCTCGCTTCTGATGGCCGAAGAAAATGTTCGACGTATTATCAACGCGGTGGCGCCGATTCGTATCTGTGACCTGGGTGGCTGGAGCGATACATGGTTTGCGGGGCGAGGTGCAGTGCTAAACATCGGCGTGTACCCTTACGCGGAAGTCCAAGTCTACGTGACGGAGAATAAAGAACGAAATAACAGGATCATCATCAATGCTGAAAACTTTGGCGACCGCTACGAGATTTGTCCTCCGACTACCCACTATGACAAACATCCCTTGTTAGAAGCCTCGATTGATATTATGGGCATTCCAGCGAACATGTGTTTTGAAGTGAATCTATATTGCGCGGCACCAGCGGGTTGTTCCACCGGCACTTCCGCCGCTGTCGCGGTCGCTTTGCTTGGAGCCCTTGATGCCCTGACACCTGGACACCGTACACCCCACGAGGTGGCAATGTTGGCGCATCGAGTGGAGACCGAAAAGTTGGGGTTGCAATGCGGTATTCAAGACCAACTTTGCTCCGCTTACGGCGGCATCTGTTTTATTGAAATGTTTCAGTATCCGTACGCCACTGTCTCTCAACTGCATCTTCCCAATAGCGACTGGTGGGAGCTGGAAAGACGACTCGCTCTGGTTTTCCTGGGGCACACCCATTCGTCTAGTGATATCCACAAACAGGTAATTCAAAGCTTGGAAAAAGATGAACGCGATAAGGAAGCCGCGCTCGAGCCATTGAGAAGAGCAGCAATCGCGGGCAAGAATGCGCTATATGCCGGAGATTTTGATGCATTTGCTCGTTGCATGGTCGAGAATACGGAGGGACAACGGTCATTGCATCCGCACCTAGTAAGCGAAGAAGCCGACCAAGTAATCGACCTGGCAAGACACCATGGGGCAATTGGCTGGAAAGTCAACGGGGCAGGAGGTAAAGGTGGCTCGCTGACCTTGCTGTTTGGACCTGAAGGAGAAAAGAAACGCCGCTTTGTCCGTGAGCTGAATCAACTGAATCCCGCGTTCCAAGTCATCCCAACTTACCTCTCCCGAATGGGCTTACGCCGATGGGAGACTCGCGTTTAAGGTTAAGACAATTGTTGTTTTGACCGTGAAAGCTGTGTGATTTCGTATGCCCGACAAAAAGGACAAGACTGCTCAAATTTCTTGACAGTTTTGGCGAAACTCGAGGCGGGAAACCTCCTTCGGACAATACACACCGGGCACACACGACACACCCATGCCAAAATTCTCACATACAATGGCGGCGCTAGCATGATCTAAGCCCTCTTTGCTCTTCGCGAGTTCAAGACTATGCAACTTGGGGTCACTCTTCTTGTATGCCAGGTTCCTCGCCGTTTGCAGTTTCGTCCCAGGATTCTTTTTCCAGCTGCGCGAGTTCATCATCAGCGATAGGCGTGCACGGAATCAAGTGCTTCGGTAAAAAGACGAAGTTGGCAATAAGCGTCGGAATAACCGCACTACCAATCACCACCGCAACGAGTAAAGAGTATTGTTCCCTGTCCACAATACCATTGGTGAAACCATACAAAGCGGAGATTGTTCCGAAGGTCAATCCCGTCGACATAAGCAGCGTATAATACCAACGGGCATTCTTCTCTTTCTGAAAAACGCCGATCACGGGATAAAGGCCAAAAATCTTGGTTGCAACTTTTCCTCCGAATAATAACAGACCCACCAAAGGAGCCGTGATCAATGCGGGCAGCGAGACCAACGCCCCGGCTCGTATAAAGTAAAAGGGAGTGAGAAGTCCAATAGTTAAGGTGCGCAAACGTCGTACCCAGTGATGGTCCTCTCCAGCGACCCCAGCTAAAACCATACCGATCAAATATGCCGGCAGTACCGCCTCACTGCCGCTCCAAATCGCTAACGCCCCTAAAGCAAACAATACCGCCAACACCCATTTCGTGCGAACCGCAGCGGTTCGATAGGCATAAAGCCCAATCAGACGTCTTGTGATCACGGGTAAAAAGACCAACGATAAACAAAGGACAACAAGAAATATCACCGTGCGATACGTAAACGGAGCAAAAAGTAATCCCAAAGCCACAACCGTCCCCAAATCGTTCACGAAACATGCCCCCAGAATTCCCTTCCCGTAATCTGTCACGTTTAGTCCTGTTTCCAGCATCACCGCATAGACCACAGCCATGGATGTCGTTGAAAGTGCAACACCCGCCAGCAGACTTGCTCGCCCCGTCCAACCCAGAACGTAATAGGCAAGCGCTGAACATCCCAAGAAGGGAGCCAAAAAACCTATAAAACCAACTATCAGGACTTCCTTCCATTTGGTGCGCAGTACACTCGGTTCCAATTCAGCCCCTGCGAGAAAAGTCAAAACCACCGCGGCAGTACTCGCGAGAAAACGTAACCAAGGTAGATTGTTTCCCAAGCTGTCTGCGCCCCAAAACCGTTCTGCAACAGCGCCCGCAACCACCCCAACACAGATCTCCATGAGGGCTACGGAAACGCGTAGATGATTTGATAATGAGGTAGCCAAAACGGCAAGTCCCAGCCATAACGCAGCAATAGCAAATGCTTGTTCCATTACAGTAGTCTCCTTATAGGTTTTTCCTTTTTGGGAATCGTTCAGCCTGCTTATGAAAGAGTGGATGGAATCAAAGTCGAGTCTTACCAAGACCGTTTTAAGACGGACAAAGGGTGGTGAAGCGCGGCGGCGCTCATAAATATGAGTTAGAAAAGGCCTTCGCCACCGGCAACAAAATCAACGGCCCTTTTCCAAGAGTCTCGCTCTTTTCCCACGGGTTCCCTCGAAAAGCGCCAGTTGTTTTTTCTCTGCAACTCTCGTAAATCATCCCGAAGTTCTTCGTATTTCTTTCTGACAATCGAACATAGTTGCTCCCGTTTTTCTTTTTTTGTAAGGGAAAAATACGCGTCAAAAAAGTGAGGAATACACATTCCAGTGCCTTTGTGAAACGCATCGAGCATCTCGCTTTCATCGAACCACTCCGTGAACACCTCAATGTGTCGGCGGCGGGTCTCGAACTGAAAACTACACGCCGGACAACCGACATGGTTACACCAAATCTCCCGTTTGGTTTTCTCGCTTCGCCTCCTGGAGACTATTAAGTTTTCTATTTCGTCCAAGAATCTTTCTACATGGTCAGAATAAAGAATCGATGTCCCGAAACTGTCCCCTTGCTTCACCAGGCGACTTGCGTGACGATTGCAGTACCCAGCGGAAATCTTTAGATTTTTTCGGACATCGGGGTCATTAACGTGCTCATACAGCAGGGTCTCGAAATAGTTGTCCAACGATTGAGCCTCAAGACTACACAAGAAACAACCCTGAGATTGTTTCAAAGCATCAAGAACGACATAGTAGGGAATGTGTTTCTCACGTTCTCGGCTCATGTTTGCCCCCTTTTTCCGAAACATTTCCACGGCTTACAGCCTGCAGCACTTTCTCGATATGCGCCAACATCTCTGTGCGCCGCGGTTCAAAATAGGACAACATAAAATCACTCGGTCTGCCATACCCTGCTAGGTGCTTTGGGTCCAATTCGCATAGGGGTTCCATGACGGCGTAACAGGCTCCCCGAATAGTAGTGGTCGAATCCACGGTTCGTGGAAATAAATCCAGGGTGCTTTTCAATTCCTCCAAGATGTTTCGAATGGCGTTGATTTCATTTCGGATCTCCTCCCGTTGCTCCCCTGTAAGTTTGTTTTCCTCTTTGTATAGGACACCCTTTTCTTCTCGACCTAATATCCACGCCTCAATATTGCAGAGACGTTCATCCAAAAGCGCCAAGGTGATAGAAATTACTCTTCTGTGGTTTTCAATGACTTCCTTCGGATGATTTTCAAAAGGTTCCTGCGACACGTTGACTTACTCCCGTTCTACCGTCGCGGGCTGACAAAATCAGGTACAGTTCAAACCGTCCTCTGACGGAAAGACCAGACGAACTCGACGTCCTATACAAAAGCCAGGAATTAGATAAAAACAAAACTCCTGTCACGTGAACCCACGCAACAGGAGTTATCAGCCACTCGGCAATTCCGGGGAACTCCATCCCCTTTTATCACAGTTTATCAAGTATGCACTCACAAGTCAAACAAGTGTTGGTCTTCTTGAATCGACCTCCAATTTCTTCGTAGGATTGAATCACATACTCTCATGAATGAAGTTTGGCGTTTCTTCGATTTTGCTGAAGCTGCCACAAAAAGCAATGAAAAGAACCGCTTGCAATTTTCTCACTTTGGAAAGTACAATACTATAGACGAGGCGGATTGCGAGTGCTCACTGAAAAAGGCGTTAAGAAAGGCGAGTGCAATGACTAGACAAAAGATCATGGCAACGGTATTGCTCCTTTCGTTTTGCTGCCTTCTCATGTTGTGGTTGGCCGAGGATTGTCACGCGCAAGAAAGCGACTATCTGCAAAAAAAAGGGATTGAGGGACTTTTCTCAGGAAAAGGAGGCACGGATCCTCGTTCGCCAAAAGGATGGCAAAAAGCTTTAGGAATCGGGGCTTTCTTTGTCACATTTGCTGTAATTAAATGGTTGTAAATCCTTAATTAACCCAATATTTTTACCTGATCGGAAACCACGCATAAAGACGGGGGCATTTTGGAAGAACGCATTCTTATACTCGACGACGAAGAAAGTATTGTTGAACTTTTGGGGAACTACCTTACGTCGAAGGGGTACCAATGCACCTTAACGACTTCCCCTTTTGATGCCCTAGAGATTCTCAAAGAACAAAAACACGCCCTTCTCCTCACCGATTTGCGCATGCCGAAAATGTCGGGGATCGAAGTCGTCCGTCTCGCGAAGGAAATTGACCCAGACCTCGCTGTTGTGGTTGTCACCGCACTGATGGAAATCGGCAATGCCGTCCAAGCCATGCGCGTCGGCGCTGATGATTACGTGCTCAAACCATTCAACCTAAGCGAAATTTCGCTTTCAGTTTCTCGCGCCTTCGAAAAACGGCGTCTTATTATCGAAAACCGCGAGTATCAGCAAAACCTGGCAAAACGCGTTGAAGAGGCAACGCGTAATTTGGAACGTGTCAACAGCGAATTGCAAGCCACAAAAAAATACCTCGAAAACTTACTGAACAGTACGGTGGATGCCATTATCACCATCGATTTGGATGGCAAGATTAATTACGCCAACATGGGTGCGTTACGCATGTTGGGTTACAAGCAAGAAGAAATGGTAGGAATGCCAGCGGAGAACTTGTTTGCCGCTGGCTTAAACGAGTTGAACTACATCGAACGGGTGCTTCATCAAGGCAGAGCCCTGCAAAATTATGAGTCAGAACTAGTACGCGCTGATGGTTCCACTGTACCGGTGAGCATGTCCGTTTCCCATGTGCCAGACGCAGACAACAAGATTGTGGCGACGCTCGCCATTTGCAAAGACATTACGGAGCAGAAAAAACTGGAGCAAGAACTCAAGGAAATGTCCATAAAGGATAGCCTTACCGGACTGTACAACCAGGGCTACTTTTACGACCGGCTACAAGCAGAAATCGAACGCGCCAAACGTCAAGGACATCCCCTGTCCCTGCTCTTATTTGATGTAGACAATTTCAAGTCCTATAACGACTCTCGTGGCCATCTGGAGGGGGACCGTGTATTGAAAACGCTGGCGCGCGTCGTACGAGAAAGCACACGAAATTCGGTTGATATCGCGTTTCGTTACGGTGGCGATGAATTTACCGTAATATTGCCCGAGGCAGATGAGGAACAGGCAAAGGTCATCGCAGAACGCATACGGAAAGGCTTTGAGGCGCACCATTTTGACAATCTGACGTTAAGCATTGGTCTTATGTCATATCGCGAAGGGTATTCGTTGCGCTCGTTTATCCAATTTACTGACGCGGTCATGTACGATGCCAAACGAGCCGGCGGCAATCAGGTGTATGTTTACAATCCTGACGAGGCCGCGCCTAAAACGGCGAAACCTGAAAACAGAAAAAGAGGCAATGTGACTCATGATTAAATTTGGAATTTGCTCAGAGATCTTCAAGGATTGGAATGACATCAATCGCACCATCGAATATGTAAAAAAGGTCGGTTACCACGGACTAGAGATTGCCCCTTTCACCTTGGCACAGTATGTAACCGAGATACCAAACCAAGTCCGTGAACAAATCCGTAAAAAAGCCGAAGAAGTCGGGCTGGAAATTATCGGCATTCATTGGGTTTTGGTAGGACCCGATGGTATGCACATAAATAGCCCAGACCAGGCCGTTCGTAAACGCACCGCAGATTATCTCGTCGAACTGGTTAGATTTTGCGCTGATACAGGTGGACGTCTCATCATATTTGGTTCACCAAAACAGAGAATGGTGGACGAGAACCTGTCTTATCAACAAGCTTTTGATTACGCCGTAGAGACGTTTCGCTATGCCATGCCAGCTTGCCAAGACTATAATGTAACGATTTGCATGGAGCCTTTAACGTCTTTGGAAACAAACTTTTGTACCTCCGCCGCGGAAACATTGGAACTGGTCAAAGCCGTCGGCCACCCTAACTTCCAAATGATGCTCGACACCAAAGCCATGACCCCCGAGAAAGAGACTCGTCCTGAACTTATTCGTAAATATGCCCCGTATATGCGCCACTATCACGCTAACGACTCAAACTTGAACGGCCCCGGTTGGGGTGATGTAGATTTTGCCCCGATTTTTCAAGCACTAAAAGAAATCAATTATGACGGATATGTTTCTGTAGAGGTGTTCAAGTTTGAGCCAGGTCCGGAAGCAATTGCAGTGAAAAGTTTAGAATACATGCGCAGATTTGTATAACCCCTCGCCGCAAATACTCACAATTCGACATCGACTTCCGTCATTGGATAGTTGGTTTCAGAACAACCACAGGTTTGCCTGCAAATACTTCCTGAAGACGGCGATACATCTCCTCATCATCATAGGTCCCGACAATCGCCCCTCCAGAACCAGCAAATTTCGCTGATGCCCCCACGCTACGAGCAGTTTCTACCATATCCACATCGGCAGGGTTAAGATTGTATAAAGAACGGCGCAAGTCAAAGTTCTTGTTAAGCCAGACCCCTATTTCAGTGCCTTTTCCTGCGAGAAGAAGCGTGCGCACTTGTTCCGCATATCCAGCAAATTCGCGCATCGCATCAATGACCTGCGGGTCGTTGTTAAGCCACCGCTCCCGTATCCGATTATGGAAAACCTCAGAACCCTCACTGAAATCTGTTCGATAGGCGATATAAAGATTCGGAAGAAGGCCGGGGTCCAACGGCTCGTAGTATCCGTAGCCGCGGCTTTCCAGTAACTCCCTGTCAAAATCCATATACACGCAGCCTTCATAGACTTGAATAACCCTGTCCTGCAAGCCCGCGGCAATGCCCAGCTCCTGAGCTTCCACGCTTAGAATTAGATTAGGAAGCAACGGCTTAGGAATTTCAACCTCGTAGAACTCCATCAAACAACGAATCGCGGCTGTAACCAACGCACTGGACCCTGCTAGTCCCACATGCCGCGGAATGGTAGAACGGTAGCGGATGCTGAAATTTCGGTCCGGTAAACGAATGCCTTGCGCATCACAATAATCAACAAATCGCCGAATTGCGGCTTTCATAAGGCGTATCCCACCGTAATAACCGTAGGCTTTGACATCGTTTACCAGATCCCTTATCGAATCGTAAGTAGAACGGTCTCTTATACTCGGGAGAATCTCGATTTGGTCGGCCTCATACATGCTCACTTTCGCACAAAAATCGCGAACAATGAAGCTAATCGTTTTTCCGAAATAACCATCGGACGGATTTCCAACAAGTCCAGCCCGAGCAAATGCAACAGCTTCGTAAGCCATGATAAACCACCTTCAGTTCTAGAAAAACAGCGGCGAAAGCATACGCAATTACCTTCGAAAAGGTCAATTCTTTTCGTCAAGGGAGAAATCACAAGTTTGGACAAGACAATTGGGTGATTCAAGGCACTTTGGGAGGTGGACTCATAGAGTCAGTTGAACGTGACACTCCCATACAAACCGTTTGGTTCCCTGTGGTTCTGAACCACTTCTCACCGTTTCCGTATTTTTTTCTTATCCAACGACCACAAATAGTGAGAGTCCACAAGCGCAATACTTCCAGAAGAATCTTTCTTGGTTTGAATAAGCAAACCTATATTGATTAGGATAATATCTGCTATCAAAGGACAGGCAACCTCTATAGCAGAGACATGTCCAAAGTTAGACAAATTCGCTGCCTAAGGGATGTGACGGTAGGCGCGTTTCGGGGGTGAAGTGTGTGGTCGCCGAAGTAAAGAACTTTGCGGATAGATAGGAGTTTCATTTTTCTGTGACACACGATGGGAAGAAAAAAATAGCCCCACCGGACGGAGAGCCTATTGAGCGGTCCGAAGAGTTTGAAAAACTCGTTCTCAGTCACCTCGATATGCTCTACGGGGTTGCATTACGTCTTACGCGGAATACCGTAGACGCCCAGGATCTCACACAGAACACGATTGTTAAAGCCCTGCGATTTCATGATAAGTTTGAGGAAGGTACGTACATCAAAGCATGGCTGCTGACGATACTTCGCAACACCTTTATTAACGAATACCGGCGCAAAGCGCGTCGCCCCACTTTTGTCGAATTGACTGGTACGGAACCCGCCGCTGACACATCCCCCGACCCTCGGGTCGGATATGACCCCGTGGAACGTACAACAAAGAATCTCATGGAACTTCTCGATGACGAAGTCCGAGCCGCTTTGGAATCGCTGCCCGATGACTTTCGCCTCGCCGTTATCATGGCGGATATGGAAGACATGTCCTACAAAGAAATCGCCGATGTAATGAAATGTCCCATCGGTACCGTCATGTCTAGGCTCTACCGAGGACGCAAACTTCTTCGGGAACGGTTGGAGGCGTACGCCAAGAACCGCAACGTTATACCGGCAACGGACTCACGCAAGTCCAGTTCTCGATTCTAACCTATCACGTCAGAACGCCGGGAGGTTGCATATATGGACACAAAAGACTTTTCAGAAGGCAGGCTCCCAACGCTGCACGTTGTAGCTGAAAACATCCCTCAAGCTTACTTCCGTGCAATGAAGGCGGTTTGGGAACAGGGTTTTCCGATGCGAACCGAATATGACAGAAAAGACGAATCCGGAAAATATATCGATCCGCCCAGCCGCGATGCCCGAGTGCTCATTGAAGTCAAAGACCCCTTTTCCCAACCCCGGTATCCGCCCATCTCCTTTTGTGAAATCGGCACTTACATCGCCGAAATCATGGGGGTCAAAGATCACATGGTTGTCCCCATAGAAAAACTCCGCGAAGCGGTGCACGGGGAACTCTCTGCAAAAGAATGGCCCTACACGTATCACCAACGCCTTTTCAGCCACCCAGCATGGGACGGCAGCACCGTTGATCAAGTGGCACGCGCGATTGACCGCATTTCCAAAACACCCTACACCCGGCGTGCAGTTGCCACTACCGCGGTCCCAGATATTGACGTCTTTTTGAAGGAAGATGTCCCTTGCCTGCGGGAAATTCAATTACGTTGTCCCGAAGATCACCAAGGCAACTGGGTACTCAATATGAATACGGTGTGGCGCTCGAGAGACCTCTATAAAGCCTGGCCCGACAACGTTATTGCTATCACCTTCCTTCAAAGTGTTATCGCGGAAAAAATCGCGGAAAAAGCCGGAAAAAACGTCCGTGTTGGAAGCTATGCGGATTATAGTTTTGCGATGCACATCTACGGCCAAGATTTCGGAGCTGTCGGAGGAGATGCTCGCCGTGGCCTGAAAAGTTTTTTTGAAAACTTTACCGAAGAAAGCTTTGTTGCCCGGTCGTTAACCAGCGAGCAAGCCGCAGAAATGCTTGTCTTGCCCCAGTTGAAAAACCTGTTGACGGAACCAAAGATTCAAGAATGGCGATTCCCCGAAACGGCGTTGACAACGTTGAGAACTCTGGTCAACGAGATCGAGACAGGGAAACGACAAGTATGACCCCGGGAATTGGAAAACTACTCCTTTTTCCAAAATCCAGGCACGAAAAGGACTAACACGCTAAACAACTCCAAGCGGCCAAGCACCATCGATAAAGAAAGAAATAGCTTGCCAAGGGCGGGTATCTCCGCAAAGTTCATCGATGCGCCTACTTTTTCGAGCCCAGGACCCGTGGTGTTGAGTGTAGCAGCCACTGAAGTAAAAGCTGAAAGGAGGGGCAATCCTAAAGCGGTCATAACAAAGGTACCCAATATCGCCCAACCCAAATACAAGACAACAAAGCCATAAACGTTCTGTTGAACGCCCTCTTCAACCGGCTCCCCAGCTATACGTAACACTCTTACAGTACGAGTACGGAAAGATTTCTCCAAACGCCAGTAAACCATCTTCAATAACATCATAATCCGGATAACCTTAATCCCCCCACTCGTAGAACCGGCACAGCCTCCTATAAACATGACTGTAATCAGCAACTCTCTGGAGAGATCAGGCCAACGATCAAAATCATCCGTGGTAAAGCCTGTTGTTGTCATCATCGACGCAACTTGGAAACCAGCATACCTCAAAGCTTCCAACGGATTATCGTATGTTTTGACAGGTCCATCTGCTCTCACTACCCCTGCCCCAAACCAACCACATAAGTTTAGAGTCACCAAGAGCGTAGCTGTTAACAGGATAAAAATATAAGCGCGCCACTCCGTATCCATGAATAGCGCCTTCCAGTTTCCTTTGAGCATACTGTAATAGAGAGCAAAATTGGTGGCGCCGCAAATCATAAAGAAAATTACTATGACATCAATAACGGGACTCTTAAACTCTCCTACACTGTTAAAACGAGTCGAGAAACCTCCACCGGACAATGTCGCAAATGTATGGCATGTTGCATCAAACCAATTCATTCCGGCGAACATCAACGCGGCTATTTCCAAAATCGTGAGGCCTAGATATATGGTGTATAAGATTGCTGCCGTGTCACGTATGCGGGGAGTAAGTTCACGGGGATCGGGACCCGGCGATTCTGACTTAAAGAGCTGTTTCCCACCAACGCCAAGATAAGGGAGCACGGCAAGAAACAACACAATAATTCCCATACCCCCTACCCAGTGGGTAAATGCCCGCCAAAACATGATCGCCTTTGGTGTATGCTGAAAATGGCTCAATCCGAAAACGCTGGACCCCGTAGTTGTAAATCCCGACATACATTCAAAGTAGGCGTCTACGGGACCCAGAACCCCCGAAAAAATAAACGGCAGTGCGCCCAAGCCCGCCACAAGTATCCATGCAAGCGCCACAACGCCCAGTGTTTCACGCTGGTAAAAACGATTTGGAGCACCTCGCCCCATTCGATAGAGAAAACTCCCCACAAGAATAGAAACAACGGCGGAAAAGAGGAGCGCCAATGCCGCTTGGCCTTCCTTGTAGTAAAAGGAGACTATCAAAGCCGGCAACATCAAAGGGGCGGTCGCCCATGAAAAGTAACCAAGTACCTTTAACAAATACCGTATATTCATATAACAACCGTTTTTCTCTTGTGGAGAGGCGCGTATTTCGCCGACTACCTAGGCCAACAGATCGAAAAGAATCTTGATACACTACAAGGGATATTGTCAATTTGCTCCATAGAATCGCGGCTTCTCGAAAAAAAGATTGACACGATTAAAAACAAATGTTATAGTTGAAGTACTTAGTTGAACTATCTAATTAAATTTTTCCCATGCGTATCCGAAAAGACGGCGAAAATACCCGGCAGAAAATCCTCCAAGCGGCCTGTGTCGTGTTCGGCGAAAAAGGTTACCGCGGAGCCACACACGAGGAAATTTGCCGCCTTGCGCATGTAAATACCGCCGCAATTAACTACCATTTTGGCTCGAAAGAAGCCCTCTATGCCGCTACATGGGATTACCTCGCCACCCAAATGGACGAACTCTATCCGATAGATGGGGGAGTGCCGCTCAATGCCCCCGCTGATGTACGCCTCGAAGGAAATGTCCGCTCTCTTCTTTTGAGAAAAGCCGACCGCGGAGAGTTAAGCAACTTCCATAGAATTCGAATGCGAGAAATCATGAATCCCACAGGTATCCTAGACCACGCGATTGCCTCGTGGATGCAAAAAATGAGGACATACACCCGCTCCGTCATTCAGGAACTGCTCGGACCCAAGGCGACAAACGAGTATGTCGAACTCTGCGAAATGAGCCTTATATCTCAATGCTTTATGGCGCAGGGACCGCCCTGGAAAAAAAGAAAACATGCCCTCTGGAAATTTGACGAAAAGGACACGGAACGCCTTACTCAGCATATTGTTCAATTCTCCCTCGCCGGGATAGCCGAAATACGTCGTCGCCTAGAGTCAGAGACAACGGGGACAAGGCTCCAAGAACCCTTGACAGGAGATCCGCATGATGCGCATTAATGCACGAGCGGCAGCTCCACGAAGAAAAAAGGTTCCAGAAAAGATGCCGGCGTGGACGCTCATTATCATTATATTCGTTTCTGCGGTCTGGCTGACGTCTTGTAGCTCCTTTCCTCCGCCCAAGAGGCAGTTGAACCAGGCACTTCTTCCCGAATCTTTCTCTTTCTATGAACCTTCCACGCCACAACCTGACAAATGGTGGAAACAATTCCATTCCCCTGAGCTTGACGAATTGGTAACGAGTGCCATAAGCGGAAACTTAACTTTAAAGCAAATTCTGGCACGATTGGAACAGTCTGAAATGTTAGCCCGTCAAGCGCGATCGGGCTTATTCCCTACATTGAATCTAACCGGAGATTTCTCTGCAACACGTCGCCACATCGACACCGGAGTAGATATCCCGCCGTGGCAAGATGCCTCTAAGAAAGTTGATGCCCTGAATACGTTAATAAAAAACCTCTCTCCCATTGAGACACAGGACCCTCTCCAAGCTGCCGCAAACTCGTTGCGCTCGGCGCAGTCAAGTCTCAATGCCTTGCAAACCTTGACGGAAGCTCCACCTTCCGCAGAAAGCACTCTGATCACTCACACCTATCGCTTCGGCTTGGCAAGTAGTTACGAGGCAGATTTATGGGGACGAGTTCGAGCGCAAAACCGTGCAGCAAGCCTAGATTATGCCGCCGCCCAAGAGGACACCTATGCGGCTATGCTCACTTTGTCTGGGCAAGTAGTATCTCAATGGTTGGGCGTTTTGGCATTACGTCAGGAATTAAATTTGGTTCGTCGGCAGCTGGAGTTAAACAAGACAACTCTTGATCTTATCGAGCTACGTTTTCAAAAAGGCAGGGCAACGGCGCTCGATGTCCTACAACAGCGGCAAGCTGTTGCACAAACAGAATCGCTAATCCCGGGCTTGGAAGCAAATCTTAAAACAGCGGAACAAGACCTCGCCGTATTATTGGGACGACAACCGACTACCGACCTGAAGATAGCACAAGACGGCTTCCCCGAGGCAGGCCCGATGCCTGACGTAGGACTGCCTGCCGAGTTACTGGCAAAAAGGCCTGACGTACGGGCAAGAGGACTACAACTTCAAGCCGCCGATTGGAGAGTGAGCGCTGCCCGAGCAGACCGACTTCCCAGTATACGACTAACCGCATCGGCCTCGTATGGAGCCGATACAACAGAATTGATCTTGAACAATTGGCTAGCCACCTTGGCGGCGAGCCTCACTAACCCAATTTTCGATGCCGGTAGAAGAAAAGCGGAAGTATTCCGCACGCGAGCTGTGGCAAAAGAACGGCTTGCCGCTTACGAACAAACCGTACTGACAGCAATAAAAGAAGTAGAAAGCGCCCTGGTTCAGGAGCGAAAACAGCGGGAATACTTAGAATCTCTCCAACGCGAACTGGCGGCTGCGAGAACGGCACATGCCCAGGCTTTTGAACGCTACCGAAAAGGGCTAAACGACTATCTCCCCGTGATTTCTGCGCTGACGCAACTCCAAAGCCTAGAGAGAAAGCAAGTACAGGCAAACTTGGCGTATTTAAATATCCGCGTTCGCCTTGCCTTGGCGCTAGGTGGAACCTGGATGATGGATGACTTAAGTATGATCTCACAGAATGAATCCAAAAAAGACAACCCGGGCGATAACCAACGGCAATCTTCGTCTTCCGAAACCGTCAAAGGAAACGATTAGGTCTATATGAAAACACTAGACAGTGAAAGTACAAAAAGCACCGTTACGCAAACAAATCCGGGCAACCGACTGCGACGGGGACTAGGCTGGCTTCTTAGGACCGTCGTAGGACTGGTCATATTGTCCGCAAGCATTGCACTAAGCTACTACTGGCTCGCCAATCCACCCAAGACTCAACGAAGACCTTCCGAAGTGGAAGCCACCTTGGTCGAGGTCACCCCAGTCCATATGGGAACAGAACAAATCGCTGTCCAAGCGATGGGCACTGTCACGCCGTCACGCGAAATACGCCTTGCCGTTCTGGTACCGGGTAGAGTGGTAGCGGTGTCCCCGCATTTCATGCCGGGAGGCTTTTTCCAAGAGAACGAAGAAATATTGCGAATTGAAGAGGCAGATTACCAACTTGCCTTGCGCCAACAGCAGAGTAACCTTGCCCGAGCAGAAGCAACCCTAAAACTCGAAATGGGGCAGCAAGCCGTCGCTCAGAAAGAATATGAACTGGTGGGAAAGTCAGGCGACACTGAAGACGAGGAGCTTATGCTAAGAAAACCCCAACTGGCGTCCGCAAAGGCTAGTGTGGATGCTGCCCAAGCGGCACTGGAAAAAGCCCAGTTAGATTTGGAGCGCACGGTCCTCAAAGCTCCTTTCAACTGTGTTATCCAGACAAGGAGCGCGGACTTAGGCAGCTATGTCTCTCCGGGTACGGCTTTGGCAACTGCCGTTGGAACAGACACGTTTTGGGTTGATACATCTGTTCCTGTAGATGAACTTAAATGGCTACAGATCCCCGATGCGAAGAACAAAAAAGGTTCTCCGGCAAGGATTTATTATCCGGCGGCATGGGGCTCTGACGTCTTCCGAATGGGTGAAATCATTCGGCTCTTGCCGGACCTTGATGAAGGCAGAATGGCACGCGTGTTAGTTGAGGTTCAGGACCCTCTCGAACTTAACACCAACGAGAATCAACATCCGTTGATTCTTAAATCTTATGTTCGAGTAGAACTTTTGGGACAAGAGGTTCCTAACGTGGTGAAACTTCAGAGATCGGCAGTACGAGAGGGAAACAAAGTCTGGGTTATGTCTGAGGACAGCACATTAGATATTCGCTCCTTATCCATTGTTTGGAGCAGCCCAGACTTTGTTTTGGTCTCCGATGGACTTCGCGACAATGACAAAGTGGTGACCAGCAGTCTCATTGCTCCCGTACAGGGTATGCCGCTGAGAGTCCGGGAAAACTCCCCATCCGACACCACCACGACGCGCCAACAACGATGAGGTGAGCATAATGGGTACCGACCCTCAAGACAACACCCCCCGAAGAGGTGCAGTGGCATGGATGGCAGGGCATCCGGTCGCTGCAAATCTTTTGATGTTAACGTTTCTTGCTGGGGGCTTGATAACAGCTCTCAACATGAAACAGGAAGTCTTTCCAGATATCGTGCCCGACACGGTTACGGTCACCGTCGCTTATCCTGGGGCAAGCCCGGAAGAAGTGGAAAGTTCCATCCTCCTTGCCATTGAAGAAGCAGTTCAAAATGTTGATGGCGTTCACGAAGTGACCTCTATGGCACGCGAAGGCGGAGGCGCCGTCACAGTTGAAGCGCTCGTCGGAGTCGACATTCAACAACTTGGACAGGATGTGAAAAGCGAAGTGGACCGTATCGTCACTTTCCCCGAAGACGCTGAAGAGCCCCAAGTACGCATTGACACACGCCGTCGCGAGGTATTGACTGCTGTCATTTACGGCGACCTCCCTGACACCAGCCTTCACCAGCTTGCTGAGCAGCTCCGGGACTGGTTGATACAATCACCTGACATTACCCAAGTGGATGTGGAGGGCCTTCCACCCCTGGAAATTAGTATCGAGGTACCAGAGAATGCCCTCCGACAGTATAATTTGACGTTAGGGGAAATCGCATCGCGCTTGGCGGTTGCCTCTCAAGACATCCCGTCCGGTGGAGTGAAGACCGAAAGTGGCGAGGTATTGGTACGCTCCAAAGAGCGACGAGATTACGGAGAACAGTTCGCTAAGTTGCCCATATTAAACACACCAAAGGGAACACAACAACTCCTAAACGATATCGCCTCCATTAATGATAGTTTTGCCGAAACCGACCGTTACTCCTTGTACAATGGCAAACCAGCTGTTTTGCTGGATGTATTTCGGGTGGGCAAAGAAACGCCGATCCAAGTTTCCCGAGCTGCAAGAAAAATTCTCGAAGAATTCCAAACCACCCTGCCTTCGGGCGTATCGGTCTCTGTCTACAACGATCAATCTGATATTTATAAACAACGTCTGACGCTCTTGCTTAAGAACGGCGCAGAAGGGCTCCTATTGGTGCTCATCATTTTGGGGCTTTTTTTGGAGGCACGTCTTGCATTTTGGGTCATGACCAGCATCCCAATAGCGTTCTTGGGTTCGTTTCTTCTTCTGCCCGCTACGGATGTCACAATCAACATGGTTTCTTTATTTGCCTATATCCTGGCGTTGGGCATGGTGGTCGATGTGGGAATCGTGGTTGGAGAGAATGTATATCATTACCACCAAAAAGGGATGAAATTACTGGAAGCTGCCAGATATGCCTCGGAGGAGGTGAGTACAGCAGTCACGTACAGTATCTTAACCAACATCGCTTCCTTCGTTCCCATTTATTTTATCCCAGGGTTCCTAGGCAAGATCTTCAGGATGATCCCCGTAGTGATTACCGTTGTTTTTCTAATATCATTGGTACAATGCCTCTACATCCTCCCCGCTCAGCTGGGACATGCTAAAGAACGCCGCCGCCAAGGCATCAACCGTTGGTTGCATGAAAAGCAACAATGGTTCAGCCGAAAATTCATGCATTGGGTCCGCGATATATACGGCCCCTTCCTATGGATGGTGATTCGTCACCGATATCTCTGCATCGCACTGGCTCTTGCTTCTCTCGCGCTATCCGTCTCCTATGCCATGAGCGGCAGAATGGGATTTCAACAATTCCCCATAGTAGAATCCGATTTTGCTGACGCTCGCGTGGAACTGCCCTATGGCGCCCCTGTCCAGCAGACCAGGGCTATTGTTGACAAGATTCAAGAAGCCGCGCTGCGAGTTGTCGAGCAATCAGGCCACCCCGAGCTTTGTCAAGGGATCATCGCTGATATTGGGCAAGGGGGAAGCCATGCGGGCAGAGTGCGCGTCCAGCTGCCCGAACCTGAAATCCGAAAAAAAATCATGGGCACAGAGGAATTTGTTCAACGTTGGCGCGCCGAAACAGGCGAAGTACCTGGAGTAAAATCACTACGATTCAGTTCGGAGTCGGGTGGACCCGGCGGCGGTGCTCGCCCCATAACTGTTGAGTTGAGCCACCGAGACATGAGCATGTTAGAGAAAGCCGGCCCAGAACTTGCTGCAATTCTGGCTTCCTACCCTGGCGTGTCTGATGTAGATGACGGGTTCCGTCCAGGCAAGCCCCAGATCAATTTTATGTTGAAACCTGAGGGCAGAAGTTTGGGGTTGACACCGCGGGAAGTGGCACGGCAACTTCGCCATGCGTTCTATGGGGCTGAAGTGCTCCGCCAGCAGCGAGGCAGAAACGAAATAAAAGTAATGGTGCGTCTCCCCAAAGCAGAACGTTCCTCCGAACACACCATCGAAAATCTGCTTATCAGAACCCCATCCGGGGCATTCGTTCCATTTCGAGAAATCGCCATGTTTCAGCGTGATCGGGCTTATACTACGATTGAACGAAGAAATGGGCGACGGGTCATTCAGGTAACCGCAGATATTACCCCGAGAAGAAAGTTAAATGAGGTGCTTGCGGACTTATCCGATAATGTTTTACCCCAGTTTGTCAAGAATCATCCGGGCTTAAGCTATAGTTTTGAGGGACAACAAGCCCAAATCCGCGATAGTATGGCAAGTTTGAAAGTCACATTTCTTTTGGCATTGCTGGCAATCTATGCTCTACTTGCTATCCCATTCCGCAGCTACACCCAGCCGCTTGTGGTGATGCTGAGCATTCCTTTCGGGATTGTCGGTGCCTTGCTTGGTCACTTACTCATGGGATATGACCTATCGATACCAAGTATCTTTGGGATTGTGGCGTTAGCAGGGGTGGTAGTAAATGCCTCTCTAGTAATGATCGATTTTGCCAACCGATTGCAAGAAGAGAGAAAAATCAATCACCGGGAAGCCATCCACGAAGCTGCAATCCAGCGTTTCAGGCCAATCATGTTAACCACATTGACAACCTTTGGTGGGTTGGCGCCTATGATATTTGAGACGTCAAGACAAGCAAAATTCCTTATTCCAATGGCGCTTTCACTCGGCTACGGCATCTTGATTGCAACCTTAATATCTTTGGTTATTGTGCCCGCCGTTTATGTGATCATCGAAGACCTTGCCCATGCACGTTTAACTCGTTCTGAGGAAAATCAAGAGGCCGCGGTTGCAACTCCTTATGAGAGCCCTTCTTCTTGACGGAGACGTGTGGCAGGAGGCAAGTAATTACAATTCTGGTCCGCGCCTTACGGGAAGTCCTGTCATGTTGGCAATGCGTTCTTGGGCAAGCCGCGCGAGTGTTTTCCGATCCTTCCCTTTGCCGTCCAGCGGCTCTCCAAAAACGATTTTGACGTGAATCCCTCGCAAACCAAGCAGCCGCCAGGCGTGTTTCGCAAAGATATGATCCTTCCAATAAGCCACATCCTCGCTGATTTGGATACTTGGGTCACTAGCGCTCCACCGAATACCGACTGGCACAATCGGCGCCTCAGCGAGAAGAGCCGCTTCAAACATCGGCGAACGAAAGGGTAACATACAATCGTTACCCGTCGATGTCCCCTCAGGAAAAACACAAACGGTGTGTCCTGCGCGTAAACGATCCGAAACCTTCGTCACTGCTTCATCCAGGCCAAGGAAATCATCTCGACTAACTGAGATTTGATAAGTCGAGCAGAACAACCGCCCGATAACCGGCCATGAAGTGACTTCGATCTTTCCAACGAAGAAACATTCCACGAGAGAAGCCAACGCAATATCATCCACATAACCCGAATGATTGGGAACCAGGAGCACGCCGTTAGCCGCAGCAATGCCATTGCTTTCAATGTGAATTCCCAAAATTCGGGCGAGTGCTTTCGCCCACCGACGTGTCCAGCACTTGGCGACTGTCAATTTCTTGGTTGGAACCTCAAACCTTGCCTGTAATAAAAACCCGCAATAAGAAAGGAGGGTGACAACACACACGGCACCGAGTCGGCATACCGCCAATATCGGATGCCACTTCGCCGCTTTTACAGCACCATCAGCAGCCAAAGTGGTCACGGTCCCACCCTTAAAACCACTCATCTTAACTCTTCTTAAGTACGTCCAGACCCGAAAGGGCAACTTGAAAACCATCCAACATGACAAGAAAATCCACAGTGCCGAAGTCTCGATCTATTGCAGGCTCCGAAACCACTTTCGCTCCCAAGCCCATGTAAACACGAAAAAGCTTCGGCAGAGAAATGGCATTCCCAAGGGTCGGGTCATACAACCGTTCGGGCTCCCCGCAGCGATAGGCTTGTTGAGCTTTCAGACGGAGATCTCGATGCAAATATTGCTTCGCCATGATTGTCTTCATCGCCCGCCAACCGTCGTCAGGGTCTCGAGTTGTTATAGAACAGCAACCAAAAACATATCGCTGACCATAAAAGTTCATAAACTCCCCGATACCTAACCACAAGGTTAGAACAGCAGCAAAACAGCGGTGTTCCCGCGCAATACACGCCCTGCCCGATTCAACCGCCAGCGGGAAATAGGGAGTAAGCGGCGTCAGATCAAATTCTTTGGAACAATACAACCCTTTTGCGGCTAGTGCATGCTGGACAGTCTGCAACCGGTAAGTACCCACAATACGAGAGGTAGCCATATCCAAAAGGACCAAATGGGTCATTTGGTCATCAAATTCATCTCGGTCAAGCCCCGTTAAAAAAGATTCTGGTAGTCCTTCCCCCAACTCCAAATTAAAAACTTCATAACGTAGACGCAAAACCTCTTCAAGCGCCCGGTCGGAAGAAACGACACCAACCCCATAAATACCCCTCGTCTTCTCCGGAAAAACAGCAACGTCTACCTCGTTCCACTTGGCAAACGTACCACTTGATAAATTGGGTGTCCCTATCGTAAGTGCAGTGGTCAGGGGAATTTCTGCAGACATGTAATGGACTCCCTCGTTTTCACTGGGCAAATGAGATTCTACACGAAATCTTATGAAATTTTCGTTAGAATTTTCTTAATCTCCTCCGAAAAGGATATTCTCAGTCCTGAGACCCTTCTCAATTTCCTATTATAGTACTTATTGTGTATCATGATCACTTGCAGAAAGGAACGAAACCAATCGAAAGGTGTTAAAACGTGCTACCCAAAGGTCTTGGAAATCTGGGCAATCTTACGGGCATGCTGAAACAGGCAATGGACCTGAAAGCCCGAGTAGAAGAACTTAAAACACAACTGGGCGAACTGACCATTGAAGCATCCGCTGGCGGGGGCATGGTCGTCGTAGTCATGACAGGACGATTTGAAGTGATCTCCATCCATATCGATCCCGAAATCATTGACCAAAATGACCCGGAAACTTTAGAAACCCTGGTGAAAGCTGCCATCAATGAGGCAGTGAGAAAAGTCCAAGAAATAGTGGAAAACAAAATGCGTGAGATTACAGGGGGATTAGATATCCCTGGGCTGACTACTTAATTTGTCTGATAAAAATTCTTCTACTTTTTCAAAACACACAATGCGCACTATCTTTTTCGGTACACCAGAACTAGGTATTCCCGCGCTTGAAGTCCTGCGCCGCCGCACAAACCTTCTGGCCGTAGTCTGTCAACCTGACAAGGAACAAGGACGCGGCAGAAAACCTGTCCCGCCACCTGTGAAGGAGTGGGCTATTCAACACGGCGTGACCGTGTGTCAACCAGAAAAACTCAATGATGGAACGTTCGAAGCCTGGTTAAGAACGCACGCGCCCGACTTATGTGTTGTCGCGGCGTACGGCCGCCTTCTCAAACAGCCCATCCTGGATGTGCCCCGTATGGGGTTTCTCAACATTCACCCTAGCCTGCTACCCAAATACAGAGGTCCTTCACCCATTCAGACATCGATCCTGAACGGAGAAACAAAAACAGGCGTGACGATTATGAAAGTCACGCTAGAAATGGATGCGGGTCCTATCATGCTCCAAGTAGAGGCTCCCATTTATCCTGAAGATACGTCGCTTTCCCTTACAAATCGACTAGCACAAGTTGGCGCCACTTTACTGAATGAAGCGATAACGTTATTGGAGACAGGCCGGGCTTCATTTACCCCGCAAGATGACTCTCAGGCGACCTATTGTAAACTCTTCGAAAAATCCGACGGCCTAATACACTGGAATAAGCCCGCGATAGCCATTCATAATCTCGTACGAGCCGCGATTCCTTGGCCTGTTGCCTTTTCCAGCTATCGGGGAGAAACCATGAGAATCTTCAAAACAGAGCCCTTGCAGAGTACCGCCCCCGCAGAACCGGGAACCATCACGGAAGTCACAAAAGATGCTATTATCGTTGCAACCGGGGAAGGTACCCTTGCTATTCGCGAACTCCAGATGCCCGGAAAACGTCGGATGACTACTGCGGAATTCTTACGTGGCAGGAAAATTGACGTGGGCTCTAAATTCGAAACGACCTAGATGCCAAAAGTTGATCCCGTCCGAGATGCTGCCGTGCAAGTCCTCCTTCGTGTGTTCGAACACGGCGCTTTTCTTGATTTAGCAAGTGATGCCTTGCTAAGTAAGAAACAACTTAGCGAGCGAGGAAAACGTTTTTTCACTCAACTCGTATGCGGAACCGTGAGACATAGGCTGCTGGTAGACCACATACTCCAACGCTTGGTCACGCAACCGCTGGAACATCTGCCTCGTCCCATATTAGCTATTTTGCGGATGGCTGCCTTTCAAGCCTTGTTTTGTAATCAGGTCACGCCACCGGCATTGACCCACACAAGCGTCGAGCTCGCAAAAAAATATGGCCATTCCGGCACCGCACGTCTCGTGAATGCTGTCGTACGGCGACTACCAAAGTCTTTGGACAATGTGCCACTCCCAAATCCTCGGAATGAGCCAATAGAATTTTTAAGGACTCGCTATTCTGTTCCGACATGGATCTTGGAAATGTGGATAGCACAGTTGGGTATCGAAGAAACCAAACAATTATGTCAAGCCTTAGAAGAACCTGCCCCGGCTACGTTAAGGGTAAACACAAGCCGTATCGAACCCAAAGATTTCCTCCAGAATTTGATAGATGAAGGTTTCCCTGCGTCAAAAGAAACACCCATACCTGAAGAAGTCACCCTGCTGAAAGGCAGCCTTTCAATTCGTTCAAAGTGGTTTCGAGAAGGCTTTTGTATGATGCAAGATCCCGCTGCGATGCTGGGCTGTCATCTTCTGGAACCAAAATCAAAAGATCTCATACTGGATATCTGTGCGGCTCCCGGAGGAAAGACAACGCACCTTGCCGAAAAGACAGGTAAACAAGCCCGGATCATTGCTGCCGACGTCCACTTTGGAAGAACCAAATTAATCATCCAGAACGTCCTTCGTCTTAACGCCGAGGGAGTTCACGTCGTCTGCGCCAATGGTTTAACGCCGCCTTTTCAAGAGAAGTCGTTTGATCGCGTCCTGGTAGATGCCCCTTGCAGCGGACTAGGTACCCTGCGAAGACATCCAGACATCAAGTGGAGATTGCAACACGAAGACCTGGAGAACTGCAGCACCATGCAGGAGAGACTCTTGCGTTCCGCTATATCGCTTTGCAAAAATGACGGCGTCCTTGTTTACGGAGTCTGCACGTTTACCCCCGCAGAAACTGAAAAGGTGATTGACAGAATTATTGCTACCGAGTCAGTTATACCAGAAGACGGTCCGGAATGGCTAAACAAATGGCGAAAAAAAACCGGGATTTATCAAACACTGCCCCATCGCGACAATATGGACGGCTTTTTCTGGACAAGATTGCGGAAACAATCCTAAATCTGACTGTGTTTTTTTTCCGCTTTGTCGGATGGTCCTTAAAGTGGACTGTCGCAACAGCCCTTCTATTTGGAGCAATGGCAGCCGCGGGCTACTTGGTCTTTCTCCACTCTGTCCAAGGCGGGAATTATGTCGCTATTCCGAACGTGGTGAACCAACCGCTTAGTTCCGCCTATGAGGAGATTTATCGTTCGGGATTGCAAGTGGGGAAAACAGAAGAAAAACTCTCGGCATCCGAACCCGCTAATACGGTCATTGCCCAACGTCCCGCGGCAGGGAAAGTGGTTCGAACGGGGAGACGAGTCGATTTGGTGGTAAGTGTTGGTCCCGATCTGGAGGAAGTCCCTCGCTATATTGGAAAGTCACTTTCTGAGGTAGAACAAGGTATAACAACCACAAGTCAGTTTTCTCTGATACTACCAGTGGCACGGATCCCCAGTGCTTCCCCACCGGGTATGGTCATCGGCCAAGATCCCCCTCCGGGCAAACGGGCACCCCGGGGAAGCAATATCGCGTTGCTCGTAAGTTCAGGCTCAGGAACGGCGCGCAATTTTGCCATGCCAAATATCACCGGACTCTCGTACACCCATGCGTCAACGACACTAACCGAACTTGGTTTGGAGCCACGCCCCATCTTGGTGCGCCGCGCAGACGCACCACTCGATATAGTTTTGGATCAGGACCCCGTTCCAAACACCCCCGTGACACCAGGCACGGTGGTCAAGTTCCGTATACGGTCTGACAATAAAATCCCCGGTGCTTGGCGGGAAGCATCAGTCGTATTTACAGTTCCCCAGGGACTATTTCGAAAGGAAGTGAGAATCGTTGCCATCGGTAAAGACGGAATACCGTTTCAATTATTTCCTCGTTTAGAAGACTATGAGGATGGGCAACCCCCAAAATACGATGCAGGAACACGTATCACACAACCTTTGCTTTACGAAGAACAAGTTACCGTTGAAATCTATTTAGACGGAAACAAAGCAAAATCATTTTTCTTTGAAGGCGACGCAGAACCCGTCGTCAGGGATTTTGACGTTTCAGGAGGAGAAAACAGTGCCCCAGCTTAAGATTGCTCCGTCGATTTTGTCTTCAGATTTTAGCCGACTCGGAGAAGAAATTCGTGCCGTCATAGAAGCCGGCGCCGATTGGATTCATGTAGACGTGATGGATGGCCATTTTACCCCGAACATTACCATCGGCCCGCCGGTGGTTGCCCGCTTGCGGGAACACGCGAGCGTCCCTCTTGATGTACATCTTATGATTACAAATCCCGATGAGTTTGTTGAAGACTTCGCCAATGCCGGTGCTGATATCATCACGTTTCATGTTGAGGCAGCGTTGCATCCTCATCGCACGCTGATGAAGATCAAAGACCTCGGTTGCCAAGCTGGAATTGTCTTAAATCCCGGAACGTCCCAAGACGAAATCGAGTTCTTGGTGGAGTACGTAGACATGGTCCTCATCATGACCGTGAACCCGGGCTTTGGCGGACAAAAGTTTATTCCGGAAATGATAAGGAAAATCAGTTACGTTCGCTCCATGTTGGGAGAAAGAGACCTGGAGGTTGACGGCGGCATAGACCCGCTAACTGCCCCAGAGGTCGTTAAGGCCGGTGCAAATGTTTTGGTGGCGGGTTCCTATATTTACAATAACCCATCATACAAAGAGGCCATCATGCGCCTAAGGTCTTCCGCCGCACAACAGGGCAAGACCTGACGCATCCTATCAGTACAGATATACTTAGTTGTGTCGTAGGGCGGACTTGGCAAGTTTCCAACGCCACCCACCTTCTGGTACTTCTGAAGAAACTGTAAGGGGAATTTTCGCCAAGGTGTAGCCTTCAATCTGCACCAAGCCCAGACCCACCTCGTCGCCGGGATACAAGGGAGCGCGCAGTCTTTCCGGACATTGTACAACCAAGGTTAAGCGAGACCGGTCTTTTTCCCTTACGGCTACATGGATGTCCTCGCGACTCACTAAAAGAATCTGGTCCACAGGAGAATTAGCCACCCGGATCTGCGGGCCTACCGGCTGACCTTTCGTCAAATAAGGAACACGGCGAAGTTCCGAAAAGACCCCTTCGAGAAGAGCTTGTCCCGTGTTGAACCGTTCTTGCAATTGCTTCTCACCCATAACCACACCAATCAAACGCACTCCGTCCCGAACCGCCGTCGCCGTGACACAAAAACCAGCAGCCCGTGTATAGCCGGTTTTTAGGCCGTCGCATTCAGCCATACGCCACAAGAGTTTATTGGTGTTGTACTTGACACTTTCACCAGGCCGGAACTGCAGTTCCTTCTGCCGAGCCCACTCCAATAAGATGGTTTTTTTCACACACCAACGCGCCAAGGTTGCCATGTCCCGCGCAGTCGTCCTGTCAAACTCCTGACCGGGATCCGGCGGCAAACCATGAACACTATTGATGCGGGTTTCGCTCAATCCCAACGCTTTTGCACGGCGATTCGCAGCCTCCAAATAGGCGGACTCACTTCCCCAAAGTGCTTCGGCAACAGCCATAGCCGCATCATTAGCTGATGCAACACATACCGCCCGCATCATGTGGTCCAGAGGCCAGACCTCTCCTTCCTTCAAATAGACCTGGGAACCGCCAATACCTGCTGCATGCGCCGTTACCGTTATGGGAGTCTCTAGCGTCCAAGCGTTTGCCTCTAGTCCCTCGGCTACAAGCAACATCAACATCATCTTTATCATGCTGGCGGGCGGACGCGGCAAATCCGCATTAGATTCAGTCAAAACCCATCCCGACTCCGCCTCGACACAAATGAGACTCACGGGAAGGTCTGGGGACGAAACCGGCGTAACAGCACTCCATAAAGTTGTAAAAACACCAATAAAGAACATCAAAACCTACTCCTCTTTTTACCAAACACCATAAAGTAGTAACTACACCGAAGGCGCTCGAGATTAGGATGGCACCTGCTGCTCCAGAATGTGCACCAGGTCATCTATCTGAAACGGTTTGAAAAGAATGTGATAGGTACCCGCCATGGACGAAATTGTCTTTTGGGTAGCCGTCATCAGTACAATCGATGGGGCACTGTTGCGTTCTGTTATTGCCAACAATTGCTCCAGCTCCGCGCCGTTATTTTTTAACCAGCGAGGGGAATCCCAGTCAATCACTAAGGTGCCAATCGCGTATTTCTCAACAGCTTTTGAAATGGGTTCCCCGTTCTCCAAAAAACGACAAATAATGCCTTTCCTCCTCAAACCGATTTCTAGCCAACGCCGAAAAGCCGCGTCTTCATCCACCACCAATACTGATTTAGATTGGCGATCAAATGCTTTCTCCTGCAAAACCACGGCGAGATCGTCAGCATTCTCAAGAATCTCTTTCAGTCGACGGAAAATTTCCGCCTCGGTTTCAGGCACTTGTATGGGAATAATAGACTGTTTCACAAATGTCGATAATTCGGCATCATCGCAGGCTTTATGACAAAGCACGACGACCGGCATGTTGGGAGAATTCGGCAAAGAAAGAAGACGTTCAACAAATAGACTTAGAGCACCCGCCTGTCCTCTCCAATGCGTGACAAACAGTTCGGGTTGCCTCTCCGAAGCCAACCGTAATGCTTCTGCAGAAGAACCCGCATGAATGACAGTGTAACCCCTTCGTTCAAAACTCTTCCACAAAAGGCGCTCATTATCTAATCCGTTATCAAGAAGCAAAACGGCCTCTGTACCACTCAGTTTCTGTTCTTCAGAAAGATTGACGCCAGCCGAAAAAAGCGCTCGAGGCAATACCCACGTAAAGCACGAACCTTTACCCAACGCACTCTGAACTTCTATGAAACTTTCGTGTGCGTCGGCAATCGCCTTTGCAACAGAAAGACCAATACCAGCACCTTCATATCTACGCGAGAGGGACTGGTCAACCTGGTAGAAGGTCTCAAAGATACGTTTATGGTGGACGGGATCTATCCCTATTCCCTGATCCTGAACAGAAATAGCAACGCCATTAGGTGGTCTTACATCCACCGACAACGTGATCGCCGTACCTTTAGGACTAAATTTAATCGCATTTGAAATGAATACACCTATTGCCTGAATCAGCCGTTTCCTATCCGCCCATACGCCTGTTTCTAAGTTGGGAAAATTGAACTGCAACCGCATTTGTTTTGCCGCCAATTGCGGCTCGAAGGACCTCGCACATTCACGCAGAGCCACTTCTAACTGGAATAAACTTAAATCAAGATGAATTCCCAAAACCTGGGTACGACTGAACTCAATAATTTCCTCAACCAGCGACCCGAGTCGTTCCGCGTTTCTTGAAATCACAGCAATCGCACGCTCTTGAACATTTTCCAGTTTTCCAAGACTCCCAGACTGAAACATCTCCACATAGCCCATAATGGTGCTTAATGGGGTTCGCAACTCATGTCCTATCGCTGTCAAGAAAGCATCTTTGGCCTGTCCAAACTTACGTAGCTCCTTGTTGGCGCTATCGAGTTCGGCGGCACGACGTTCCAATTCCGTCTGCATTCTTTTCAACTCTGAAATGTCGGTAATCACCACCGAATAGCGGGAAGGGCTGGTCTCATCCCACGTGATCGGTGCTAAAGCTGCTACAACCGCAACTTCTCCACCATCGCTGCACCGCAACGACCATTCTTCGCGCACAGGGGCATGATGCGGAGTACCGCCTTCGCCTACCCACCTGTAAATGACAGTGCTCGCACCGTTCGCCAAAAAATTCAGGATGGGTTTGCCCACCAGGCTTTCCCGTCCCAATTTCAGCATTTCACAAAAACGAGTATTCACGAAAACGATTTCGCCCGACTTATTCAGCGTAACAAATCCCTCGCTCATGTGGATGAGCAGATTTCTTAGACGCTCCTCCGACGAACGCAATTTCCCGGTACGGTCTTCCACCAACTGCTGCAGCGAAAAAGCATAACGCTCCAGTTTGGCTGACATTTCGTAGATTTCTGTTATGTCTCGAAATGCGGCAAAAAGACTTACGAGATTGTTTTGTTCATCCACCACAGGCGTTCCGGCTACCAGGATACGTCGCTCTTTCCCTTGGTTTGTCCATGTCAATTGGTATTCCACCACGCCCTTTTCAAGTCGACTTTTTATATCTTTGACCAACGTTTTTAAGCCCAGTTTCTCCGCACATCTGTCGTTGGATTCGCCCTGAAGATCTTCGGGAGTCAATCCGGTTATGGTATAGAAATTTTTGTTGACCCGCGCGATTGTGCCATCAGGCGCCACCAAAACAAATCCTTCGCTCATCAGGTCCGTTAAAGCCGTAAAATGTCGCGCCAGACGCTCCGCCTCTTCTTCTCGTCTCAAGACCATGTAAAACATGACCACAAGCCCAACGAAAAGCCCCAGGGCACCAAGAATCTTAGAAAGGCCAAAAAACTTCTGGTAAAACCATTCCCAGGAATCCGGAAGTCGCTCGTACTGGTAACCTATCGACAAATCCCAAATCGCTACCCCACCTCCAAGAATGAGAATGATGGCCCCGAGTAAAAAGAAAATTGGCTTGGTTTTTGCCGAGTGTAAACGCGCCAACGAGTTACCTATGACAAACTCCGCAGTGGCCACGCAAACCAACACGGTCAAACTGCGAACCCAGTCCGTCTGGAACTGTCTAGAAAAAAAGATACCGCTTAACCCGATCATCAAAGGAATGAGATAAAAAAGGAGGATTTCTCTGGAATAGGCGTTGCCAAAAGCACGTTCTGCCGACAGACTCTTAAATCGTCTCACGGTGAATTATCCTTAGATCGCGATTGCTTTGCGGAACTATCTATTTTTGCTGGCGAGATTTCCTCTTTCTCGCGTTCCATTTCTATAGCTTGCCTAACCAAAAAATCACACCGCTCATTTAGTGGATCTCCCGCGTGTCCCCGGACCCAGTTCCACTGGACCTCATGCCGCTGCACCAAATGCGTCAGTTGTTGCCATAAATCTATATTCTTTAACTCACCGCCTTTGCGTTTCCAACCTCGTTCCTGCCACAGCGGCAACCATTCGGTCACACCTCTTCGCAAATATTCGGAATCCGTAAAAACACGAACACGACACGGCCGCTTCAGAGCCGAAAGTGCATTGACGGCGGCTGTAAGTTCCATGCGGTTATTTGTCGTATCCTTTTGGCCACCGCTAATTTCTTTGACATGTTCCCCGCAACACAAAATGGCTGCCCATCCGCCCAGTCCTGGGTTAGGCACACACCCCCCATCGGTGTAAATGATCACTTCACTTTTTGAGTTCTTGGACAGCTTACTGCTCCTTTGCGCCTAATTCCACTAACCTTTGCGCTGTTTCTTCTTTGCGATACTGACGTGCCAAGACGAGCGGCGTTTTGCCGTCAGCGTTTTTTGCATTAATTTCCGCACCTTTTTCAACCAGATAAGCCACCATTTTGGTACGTCCTTGAATCGCAGCGACATGTAAAGGCGTATCACCAAACACGTCTTTCGCTTCCAACTGCGCCCCAGCAGCAAGAAGTTGATCCACCTGTTCGGTCTTGTCCCACCATGCCGCAACGTGTAAGGGTGTCAGACCAGTAATGTCCTGCGCATTAGGATTTGCACCCAACGATAAAAGAAATCCGACAATCTCCTCACGCCCGCGAGCTACAGCGTAGAAAAGCGGCGTCTTCTCCATATTATTTTTCGCTTCGAGTAATTCGGGATGCTGGGCAAGCATACGTTTCACGTTATCCAGGTTACCCCTAGAGACTTCGTCGTGAATGGAACTGCTGCAACCCACGAAAACAACAATCCCAATAAGAAATAAGAAGTTCCGAATATGCCAAACGCTCCCCAGGACAGCGCCGAATTGGCTTATTCGTCTTGAGACCTCGGGCAAGTTCCCGGTATTACTGAAAAACATCACGGTTTATTTGCCTCTCTTCTTTATCGTCCAAACTTCGCGGAAATCCAGCGGCTTTGATTTGGAACACGAAAACCATGGACTTTGAAGAACACTCGCAAAGGTATATGTCTTTTCATCAAGGAGACACAAAAAACTATTCTGTTGCGGTAACATATCCGGTTGGCGAGGCATATCCAAAATACGACGCACCCAAACCCCGGTCTCATTCTCCAGTTCCACCTCTCCAGCGACAGCGCCAAGAATCACTTGATCCGCATGAGACGTCGGCGGAATAGGCACGAGCCAATATCTGACTGAGTTCACCACCCAAGGCGCAAGACTATCTGCTCCCGCCAATACTTTCATCGAATCACCTCTTTTTTCAACCCGTATCGTGGAATCTTGAGGTAATCGCGCGGTATTGCGAATAGCCAAGTCCATAGGGGCATCTGACTCAGACAAGACAGTAACCCGCATACTGGCTTTAGGTTGCGCCGGATATAACCGGATTTCCTTTCTTATACGCACACCGTACATAGTGGACAAAGGACTTTCGGCCACAACGTGTTCCCGCGAAAGCTCTTTCACAACGCCAGGACCATAACGCAGAACCGGGTCAAGACCTTTATAGGGCAGCAGATCCGAACTGAACGCTTCTTTATGCTCGTTACCTTCAGCCGTTTTCTCACGTTCCAGTTTTACAACTTCCAGAAAGTTTTTGCCGTTTGGAATACCAACAAAAACCACCTGGAAATCTTCTGGGCTAAACTCAATTCGAATATGCCCGTTGTCCAAAAAAACAGGCGCAACAACTATCGACCACAGTACGGATATAAGCTGAACAGTCACGCAGTCCATTTTGACCGAAAACGGGTTGACCATGCAAGTTTACTGGAGGCAGTCAATTGAACATAAATATCTCATAAGCTAGGCGAGGTTGACAGAAATAAACTAAAGAAATATAATGTTTATAATAATGATTAACATACTATACATTAGAAAGGCCTTTCAGGTTGTGCACAAAAACCGCTTGATGTATTCTAATCAACTCAGCTACATTTTTGCGCAGAAGCCTCTGGCATTTGAGGTATTAACTTGGAGGTAGTGAAGTGATGCGTGTTTTTAATGACGTCTCTTATAGCATAGGAAATACACCCCTAATTCACCTGAGAAAATTGGGTGCGGGACTTAAAGCCAAGGTTTTTGGTAAGGTCGAGGGCAGAAACCCTGCCTATTCCGTAAAATGCCGTATAGGAGCAAACATGATTTGGGACGCGGAGAAAAAAGGGTTGCTGCGTCCAGGCGGTACGATTATCGAACCCACATCCGGCAATACGGGCATTGCTTTGGCATACGTCTGCGCTGCGCGAGGATATCGGCTCATCCTCACCATGCCTGAAACGATGAGTATGGAACGCAGAATGATGTTGAAAGCGTTTGGAGCGGAATTGATCTTGACACCGGGCAGTGAAGGTATGCCCGGCGCCATCCGTCGGGCAGAAGAAATCATAGCGGAAAATCCTGATTATTATTTACCCCAACAGTTCAAAAATCCGGCAAACCCTGAAATCCATTTCCTAACTACAGGACCTGAGATTTGGAATGACACAGAAGGTACTATTGATGTCTTAGTTGCCGGGGTCGGCACGGGAGGCACCATAACAGGGATATCACGATACATAAAAAAGGAAAAGGGTAAGCGCATTGAGAGCGTGGCTGTGGAACCGGCTTCATCTCCTGTCCTTTCGGGCGGCAAGCCAGGCCCCCACAAAATCCAGGGGATCGGCGCCGGGTTCAAACCGGACGTGCTCGATATGTCCTTAGTGGATAAAGTTGAAACAGTTACTGACGAGGAAGCCTTCGAGACCGCCCGACGACTAACGCGTGAAGAGGGAATTATTTCCGGTATTAGTTGCGGAGCGGCTACGGCAGTAGCTTTACGGCTAGCGGCGCGGCCGGAATACGAGAACAAGACGATTGTGGTCATTCTTCCGGACTCTGGGGAAAGGTACCTTTCAACCCCTCTATACCAAGATTAACGAAGTAGGATGTATTCATCGAAACTGGTTTGAAATTAACAACCTTAAGCTGAGGCACAAGGAGTAGCATCATGTCGAACGAACGCTCATTCAAGTTTGGAACTCTCGCGTTGCACGCTGGACAAACCGCAGACCCCACCACAAAAGCACGGGCGGTGCCCATATACCAGACAACCTCGTATCTTTTTGAAAGCACAGAACATGCTGCGAGGTTGTTTGGGTTGCAGGAGTTTGGAAACATCTATACCCGCATCATGAATCCAACCAATGACGTGTTGGAGAAGCGTATCACAGCGCTGGAGGGAGGAGTTGGTGCACTGGCATTGTCATCAGGCTCAGCGGCGATTACCCTGGCAACGCTCAACATCGCGCATGCGGGTCAAAACATTGTGTCTTCTCAAACCCTGTACGGAGGAACCTATAACCTATTCGCACATACCCTGAAAGAACTCGGCATTGAAGCTCGGTTCGTGGACGCGAGTAATCCGGAAAATATTGATAAAGCCATTGATGAAAAAACACGCTTCGTGTTTTGCGAGACCATTGGGAATCCGGCAAATGACGTAGTGGATTTCAAAGCCATTGCGGATGTTGCACACAGCCACGGCATCCCATTCATGGTGGACAACACAGTAGCTTCCCCCTACTTGTTCCGACCGTTTGAGCACGGTGCCGATATTGTGGTACATTCAGCAACCAAAGTGCTTGGTGGACACGGAACCTCCATCGGCGGTCTGATTGTCGATGGCGGCACATTCGATTGGAGTAACGGCAAGTTTCCGGAAATAGATGGTCCCTCTCCGAGCTATCATGGGCTAAACCTCTACGAAGCGCTAAAGCCACTCGGTAACATCGCGTATATCATTAAAGCACGCGTGACACTCCTGCGGGATATGGGCCCATGCATGTCTCCGTTCAACGCTTTTCTATTCTTGCAAGGAATTGAAACGTTACATCTCCGAGTGCCACGTCATTGCGAGAATGCCCTCGCTGTAGCGAAATTCTTGGAAGAAAACAAGAGAGTTGAGTGGGTCAACTATCCCGGCTTAGAAAGTCATAAAGATTACGCCCGAGCCCAAAAATACTTGCCAAAAGGACAAGGCGCTGTATTAACCTTTGGAATTAAAGGGGGGTATGATGCCGCCGTGCGGTTTATTAACAACGTAAAGCTTGCCTCTCACCTTGCGAATATTCTGGATGCTAAAACGCTCGTGATTCATCCATCTTCGACTACGCACCAACAGTTGTCCCGTGAAGAGCAAGAAGCCGCTGGCGTCACCCCCAATCTGATACGCGTGTCCGTTGGGATAGAAGACATAGAAGATATTCTGTGGGACATCGATCAAGCACTTGAAAAGGCTTGCAAGTGAAATGATCGTGGGATATGCTGCTTTCCTGCTATAATTTGGTGCTTTTGCCAAAGTAGCAACGTGTTCCGTAGCAGAAAGCTGTATGAAACAAGCAGGGAGTAGCAATGAAAAATCAGCGAATTCAGCGAGGCGACAAGACTGGTTTTGCCACAAAAAGTGTTCACGCAGGCGAAGGTAGACAGCGTTACGCTGATTCTATAACGACGCCTATATTCCAAACCGCCACATATGTGTTTCAAAACTCGAAAGATATCGAGGAATATACGAAACATGGTAAGGCGCGTTTTGAGTACGGACGCTACGGAAATCCGACAGAGCAAGTGGCATCGCGTCGGCTTGCAGCTTTGGAAGGCGCCGAAGACTGTGCTTTGTTCGGTTCGGGCATGAGCGCGATCACGACCTCCATCCTGGCGTTGGTACAAAGCGGGGATCATATTGTCATCACGGACGATGCGTACAAGAAAACCTTGGAGTTTTGCAGTAGCTACCTGCAGCGGTTTGGCGTGGGTTGTACTATTGTTCCTTTTGGCGATTACAAAGCGTTAGAAGATGCAATTACATCAAAGACGCGGTTTATTTTTTCTGAGTCTCCGACCAATCCGTATCTTAACATCTTTGATTTGGAACGACTAGTATATATTGCCAAAAAACACGGAGTATTAACGCTTATCGACTCGACCTTTGCCACTCCGTACAACCAACGGCCTCTTGAGTTCGGGGTTGACCTAGTCTTGCACAGTTGCACCAAGTACCTTGCAGGCCACAACGACCTGCTCGCCGGAGCCGTTCTTGGGCGGACGGAGCTAATTGAAACCATTCGAACCTTGCACAAGGCAATAGGGGGAGTCATTGACCCCCATTGTTGTTATCTGTTGTTACGAGGGTTGAAAACGTTTCCCCTGCGAGTGGAACGTCAGAATTCGACTGCCCTAGAAATCGCAAGGTTCCTGGAGAAGCATCCACGAATCAAACGGGTCTATTATCCGGGGTTAGAAAGCCATCCCCACCATGAAATCGCCGTCCGACAAATGGAGGGGTTTGGAGGTGTTGTAACGTTTGAAATCAAGGGAACTCTTCACACGGCTAAGCGTTTTTTAGACAGTCTTCGACTGTGTTTCATAGGTCCCAGTTTAGGAGGAGTGGAAACTTTAATTACCCACCCCGCAACCGTGACCTATTACGATCGCACAAGAAAAGAACGATACGCACTGGGAATAACCGATACCCTGATACGTCTAGCGGTCGGCGTGGAAGACTGTCAGGACCTCATCAAAGACCTAGATCAAGCACTAAGGCGAAGTGCATAGGCAAAAGCAATTTAGCGGGATGACAAGCGCCCCATGAGTAAAAGACGATCAGAAGAAGAGGGTTCTGTAGGAATTGTTCAAACCCAATATTTCACGTTTGCCCATCCGCCAAACGAGATGGAACTTGATTGCGGACGGAAGCTAGGTCCCATAACACTCGCGTATGAAACGTATGGGGAACTCAACCGAGATAAATCCAATGCTATCTTGATCGTCCATGCGTTGTCCGGTGATGCGCATGCCGCGGGTTATCACAGTCCCGCCGATAGAAAACCCGGCTGGTGGGACATGATGATTGGTCCCAACAAAGGGTTCGACACCAATCGCTATTTTGTGATTTGCTCCAATGTAATAGGAGGGTGCAAGGGTTCCACAGGACCTAGCAGCATCAATCCGGAAACAGGTCGGCCGTTTGGTCTCACCTTCCCCATTATCACCATTGGAGATATGGTTCGCGCCCAGCGCCAACTGATCGCCCACCTTGGTATCGAAAAACTATTATGTGTTGCGGGCGGTTCCATGGGGGGAATGCAAACCCTCGAGTGGATGACCCGCTATCCCGATATGGTGCGCTCTGCAATCGTCATTGCAACAACCCCGGTGCTCAGTCCGCAAGCCATTGCCTTTGATGCCGTAGGCCGACATGCCATCCAAGCCGATCCTGCCTTTCATCACGGAGATTATTACGACAAGGCACCCCCATCGACCGGACTGTCCATCGCAAGAATGTTGGCGCACATCACCTACCTGTCTGACGAATCCATGCGCATTAAGTTTGGGCGTGCCCTGCGTAATACACAAAACTACCGATATGATTTTGAAAGCGAGTTTTCGGTAGAAACCTACTTGGACTATCAGGGGGAACAGTTTGTCAACCGGTTCGATGCCAATAGCTACCTTTATATCACCAAAGCCATTGATTATTTCGATTTGGCTGCTCCTTATGGATCCCTTGACAATGCAATGGCTCGCGTCATGGCAAAAGTAATGGTTCTCTCCTACACGTCCGACTGGTTATATCCTCCTTATCAGTCGGAAAGCATCGTTCATGCGCTTATGAGACAAAAAAAGGATGTTACTTACTGCAACATAGAATCCAATTATGGGCACGACGCATTCCTGTTAGAAAAGAGCGTCATGAAAAAACTCATAAGTGGGTTCCTGGAGCACGTAGCCGAGCCCGAGAGAAAGTTGGACTTTTCGCCTTACGATGCAGACAGCGAAGCGGATTACGGTCCACCTCCGGTGAGCCCCCAAAGCATTTACGAAGGTCATCGTGTCGATTACGAAATGATTGCCGATCTTGTCGAAGAAGGTAGCCGCGTTCTGGATATAGGATGTGCTGATGGCGCCCTGCTTCAAATCTTGAAAGAAAAGAAAAATGTGGAAGGCATGGGACTGGAACTTTTCCAAGGTAACGTGGTCTCGTGTGTGCGGCGTGGCGTTTCAGTCGTCCAAGCTGATATTGATAAAGGACTTTCTGCGTTGCCCAACCAGAGTTTTGATTATGTTATTCTCAGTATGACGCTTCAGGTCATCGAAAGGCCTGAATTCGTTCTGAACGAAATGCTGCGCGTAGGCAAACGATGTATTGTCAGCTTTCCCAACTTTGGTTTTTGGAAGGTACGCCTGAAAACCCTGCTGGGAAAAGCACCCGTAACGCGAAACTTACCTTATTCCTGGTACAATACGCCGAACCGCCACGTACTCTCTATTTGTGATTTCCGGGAATTCTGCCTCAATCACAACATAAGGATTTGGCGGGAAATCCCGTTGGGACCCAAGGGTTCCGCCCTCCCCACTCGCCTATTGCCCAATTTGTGTGCTGACGAAGCCCTGTTCGTTATTTCCGCAAATTAGACATGCCGTATCCGTCATTAAGCAGGTACCGTGTGGGATTTCGCCAATTCCTGAACAACTTTCGCGGCGTCTCTGGCAATGAGAAGTTCCTCATTCGTTCGAATAACGAACGCTTTGCAGGTAGACTGATCGGTCGTGATAATGGTCTCGTTTCGCATATTTCGTTCTTCGTCAAGATGGCAGCCAAGATAGCCGGCATTGGAGAGGATCCTCTTGCGCATGAGTGCGTTGTTTTCACCAATCCCTGCGGTAAAAACGATTGCATCGCACCCACCCATGATCATCGCGTAGCTTCCCACAAATGCCGAGATACGATAAGCAAACATATCCAAGGCGAGTTGACACTTGGCGTCTCCCTCACTCGCCCGTTTTTCGATGTCGCGCACATCGTTAAAACCACATACCCCTAAAAATCCACTTTGTTTGTTGAGCGTTTTATCGACGTCATCGACCGACATACCCAGTTCTTTAATCATGAAAAGGGGTAAATACGGATCGAGGTCGCCAGGCCGCGTCCCCATCATCACCCCACCCAACGGAGTTAGCCCCATGCTTGTCTCAATGCACTTGCCGCCTTTCACGGCAGAAATGCTCGAACCATTTCCTAGATGACACGTAATTACGCGGGTATCAGAGACTGGCTTATTCAAGAGTTTAATAGCTTCGGCAGACACAAACCGATGTGAGGTGCCATGAAACCCATATTTGCGCACCCCGTGTTCTGAATATAAAGAATCCGGCAGAGGAAAACGAAACGCTTTCGGCGGCAATGTGGCATGAAAGGCGGTATCGAAAACTGCTATCTGCGGAACGTTTTTAAAGACCTCTGCACAAGCCCGAATGCCCTGCAAAGCCGGTGGATTGTGCAATGGAGCCAACTTACAGCACCGCTCAATCGCCGAAATGACATCGTCGGTGATTAGGGTGGATTCCGAAAAATCTTCCCCGCCGTGAACAACGCGATGTCCGATAGCTGCAATCTCGGAAAGGTCTTGGATAATTCCACAACGCTCATCTAACAGGATACGACAAATCGCGTTGATGGCGGCTTTATGATCGGGAATATCCAATTCTCCGGGCGTACCGATCATTTGGGCGGCACAACCATTCTCATGCTCAAGACAACAGGCACATTTAATATCCGCCTTTTTGCTGCCGACTCTTTCAATAAGCCCCTGAGCCAGATCCTCTGCCGTGTCTCCGTTACACTCGAAAACCCGATATTTCACGGATGATGATCCGGTATTCAACACCAAAATCTTCATAACCACTTCTCTCCCTATTTATAGCGTGTGGAACGCAAAAAAACCTCCAAACGGTTGGCTTTCAATAATACATACGACTTACTGAAAAACTGAATTGAGTTGACTTTGCATCATGGTAATCGCCGCGACACCTACGATGTCTTCCGCCGAACAACCACGCGACAAGTCGTTCACTGGTAAACGTATGCCTTGCATAATTGGGCCGTAGGCTTCAAAGCCTCCCAGACGTTGCACTAATTTGTACGCAATATTGCCCGCGTTCAAGTCTGGAAATATCAAAACGCGGGCATTGCCTGCCACAGGGCTCCCCGGCGCTTTCGATGCCCCAACCTTTGGAACCAAGGCGGCGTCTGCCTGTAGTTCCCCATCTATAATAACATTGTCCCCCGGTTTAAAACGTTCTTTCGCTTTTTGCTGGGCAATCGCCGTTGCCTGAACGACTTTCTCGGTGAGATGACTGTGAGCAGAACCTTTTGTGCTATAAGAAAGCATCGCAACTTTAGGCTCAATACCAAAAGCAATCGCAGATTGTGCACTGGAAAGCGCAATCTCTGCTAATTGGTCTTTATCCGGATCTTCGACTAGCCCACAGTCCGAGAAGACATAGATCGTTTCCCCTTTACACATGAAGAAAAAAGAGGATACCAAAGAACATCCGGGTGCCGTTTTTAAGATCTGCAACGCAGGACGCAATGTATCTGCCGTTGCATGAATTGCGCCAGCTACAAGGCCACTCCCCTTCCCTTTATGAAGCATCATCACTCCATGAGCGATGGGTTCCTGCATAGCGGCATGTGCTTGATCTTTGGACAAACCCTTGGATTTGCGCATTTCGTAAAATGTTTCGACAAACTCTTCCAGCCACGTAGCTTTTGCAGGATTCACGATCTCAAATATCCGGGATATACCCAGCTCACTACACTTTCGACGAACAAGCTCGTCGTCTCCGACCAATATAACTTTCGCAATGCCCCTACTCTCAATTACATCCGCTGCACGTAGGGTCCGCTCATCTTCTGGTTCGGGAAGAATTACTGTTCCCTGCACCTTTTTCGCCCGTTCCATTACGCTGTCAATGAAATTCATAAACTTCTTTCCCTATGATGAAATCTAGTGACCTATGTAAATAAAAATCGCCCGTGCTAAAAATGCACGGGCGTTGCCTTTTCCGAAAAATCTTAAACCGCAAAAACATAGTTATTGTATATTACTCCCCTCTTCAAACCCCAGTCAACTGCCCTTGGACGTTATTTACAGCTCCTATTGTTCGATCCCTCACGAGCAAAAGACCTCATTCTCGCCAAATAACGTAAGGCCTGGTAATTGTCCAGAACTGGCTCCATCAGAATCTGACAGAAGGCACGAATGTCATCGGTGGACAGTTCTTGAAGACCGGTTCGTTCCCGAAATGCCGGGCATTTACTAAAAAGCCAGTATGCTGCAGCGGCATATGCTCGCCGCGCAAGCTCCTTCTTGGGTTTCCCTCGACGTACTTGAGAAAGCACTTTTTCCAGGTTTTCCTGCGCCATCCAAAAAGGTGTTTCGATTCCAGACAAATCATAGGCGTAGTTGACAATCTGCGGTAGAGAGAGTGCCGGCAAAAGATTCTTTTCCAACTCCTCTTCCAGTACACCTTGTAAGACAGGTCCCCGTATCGCCTCGCGACTTTGATCTTCCGGCAAGCTTTCCAACATTCGCAAAAGTTGCTTTGACTTTGCCGTAAAATGTTCCCAACCCGGAAGTTTTGAATCCAGGCGCATCCCAATCACGTCCTTCAAGTCAATCTCCGTATTCTCTAATTGCTTCCCATTCCATTTTGTAGCCAGTTGACCTTCCATGTCTGCTACTAAGCGTTCTAACGATACAAGCAGACACTCCACGGAAAAACTCGCCTCAAACGCCACAAAACAAAAACGAATATTTACTAGCCGATTTTCCGCGTTGTAATTCACGAAAACCACCGTATCACTTTCGATGGCGTTCTCGGCAACAAGACGGGCTGCGTTTTTCCAAAAAAGATGGAACAAACCTCGGGGCACCAGCAAGGGAGGAATAGAAGTTAGCGAACGAAGCTCACAGAGCCCCTTCGAAAAAACTCGCGCTTGTCGAATTTCCTCGAAAGCCTTTTTCGCCGTCGCTATAACGTCGAGAGCTGTTAAAGAACAGTCCTTAGGCTGAACAAGGTCAACACAATTCTGGAGAATACCTTCGAGCTTTTTGGAATCCCCAGAAGGGTCTGTACATTTCTCCTTCAATATCTGCCGGGCATCTTCGATATACCCAACGATCTTTTCAGCTTGTGGAAAACTGTGTGGTAAAGGCTTCTGGCCCGCAAGGCGGAGCTCAAGCCGATAGGGAGTCTTGGTTATACCCCCGCCGCGCGTAGCGGCAGTCCATCGTTCCTCAAAATCGTGGAATCCCAAATAGACAGCAGCACCGAGAGCCAGACATTCTGGAAAACATCCCGGACCGTCAAAGCTAAGTACGATCCGGGGTATGTCATTTTTCACAACGGCGGAAACTTGGATAATGGCGTCTTTCTCAAGTCGAGCTCCGTTCAAAACACATCCAAGAAGTTCGGCAATTTGGCAAGGATCTCCTCGACACGTTGCGTCGTCCCAATCCGCCAAATAACACCGAGCATCTGCTTGTTCTTGAAGTAGGTTTCTCAATTCCACCAACTGAAAGGTTTTTACCTGTGGAGGCAAATATATCTGGAGAAATCTTTCACAACTATCCAGTGCGGTAAAAACTTGAGATAACTCATCAGGGTTCTTGCGCCGTAGATAAATATAAGACAACGCAGGTTCAACCGAATTCAATATGTCTTCCCAAGTCATGTCGAAAACCCAAACTAAATTCGAAACGTAGGACAAACGTCATGCGTGTTCAAAATCATTCATGGAACGCCCGCATCCTAACAGCATGACTCCGTCTAAATGTATTTCCGGATGCATAACCTTGCCAAATAAAACAACGCAAACTAAAGCAACAAAGACAGAACCTCAACAAATCAAGAAACACAGAAAATTTTCTGCCGTGGGCAATCCAGAATCTCAACAAACTTGATGAAGATGCTTCAGCGCCTTCTGTCCGATGTCCGTTCTGAAATGCGCATTTTCAAAGTGGATGAGCCGCACCGCTTGATATGCATTATCAATTGCTTCCGGGATAGTTCTCCCTAATGCAGTGATATTCAATACACGCCCACCGTTGGTCAGCCATTCTCCCCTGTCGCCCCGACGTGTACCTGCATGAAAGACCATGACTTTCCCTTCTTTTTCTGCGGCGTCAATCCCCATGATTACTTTGCCTTTCTCATAAGAGCCCGGATACCCGCCCGATGCCATAACTACAGTCACACAGGCCTCTTCCGACCATTCCAGGCTGACTCCGTCCAAGCTGCCAGAAGAACAGGCAGTCATAGGAACCAGAATATCCGTTTTCATCCGCGGCAAAACAACCTGGGTTTCAGGATCGCCAAATCGACAATTGAACTCGATTACTTTGGGGCCTGCCTCCGTCACCATAATTCCAGCATACAGACACCCTCGGTAAGGGATCCCCTCCGCACGCATACCCCGAACGCATGGTTCCAAGATACTTCTTTGTATTTCATCAAAAAGCTTTTGAGATACTACGGGCGCGGGCGAATAAGCCCCCATCCCTCCGGTGTTTGGTCCTTGGTCGGCATCAAAGACAGGCTTATGATCCTGACTCACTGCCATGGGAACCACATTGACACCGTCCGTAAATGCCAAGATGGAAGCTTCTTCCCCTACGAGACATTCTTCAATGATGACCTTGTCGCCTGCAGATCCAAAAACCCGTGCGACCATAATGTCGTTTATGGCTTTAATGGCTTGCTCGACAGTTCTCGCGACCGTGACCCCTTTTCCCGCCGCCAAACCATCGGCTTTCACAACCACCGGGGCGCCTACCCGTGTCACGTGGGCGATGGCATCATCTGCGGAGGAAAACTCTTGACCAAGAGCAGTAGGGATGTTATATCGTGACATGATCTTCTTGGCGAAGGCTTTACTTGACTCCAATCGAGCAGCGGCTCTGGTCGGGCCAAAAATCGATAACCCTCGCTGTTCAAAAAAGTCGACAATTCCGCAAGCGAGAGGATCTTCTGGGCCGACCACCGTCAAGTCAATTCGCTCCTTTTCTGCAAAGAAGGCGAGACTTTCGAAATCGCTGGGCGGCAACGCAACGCATTTCGCAAGTTGGGCGATCCCGGCGTTCCCCGGTATACAGAAAATCTTCTCCGCCTTGGAACTTTGGGCTATTTTCCATACGAGGGCGTGCTCGCGCCCTCCACTGCCAATGACAAGAACCCTCACAGAAACTTTTCTCCTCTACTTTTCCACAACGGGCACCCGGGAAAGATAGTCCGCAATCACTTTGTCGTAGTGCGCGGTACATTCAAATGCCTCCTGCGCGAGGCGATACCTCGTGGGAAATGTCACGGCGCCATCGTGCGCCAGCATTTCATGCATTAAAAGACTATAGCGCTCTGGCTTCACAGCCACAGTGACATATCGAAAGTTTTTCGCTGCAGACCGGATGAGAGTAGCTCCCCCAATATCGATTTGTTCAATCACCTCTTCCACAGTCACCCCGGGACTGTTGAAAAGCGCCTCTGCGGGGCGCAGGTTCACAACAACTAGGTCTATCCACTCAAACGATGCCGCTTGTAATTGTTCGCAGTGAAGTTTGTTATCTCGAATGCCAAGCAAACCCGCATGCACTTTCACGTGCAAGGACTTTACTCTACCATCCATCATTTCGGGGGTACCTGTGTAATCCGCGATACTGATAGCCGCAATTCCGGAATCCTGCAAAACTTTTAAGGTCCCCGCTGTACTGATAATCTCTACTTCAAAATCCCGGAGCAATTTAGCAAATTCAACGAGACCCGTCTTGTCGTGGCAACTTATGATCGCTCTTCTTATCTTTCCCATAAACGAGCTCCCATGTTCCTATGCTTGTCCACTTATATTTTTGACAATTCACTATCATTGACGGCCAAAAATATATTATGTCAAAACCGATCCCACTGATAAAACCGTTTTACAACATGAACCAAAATGCTTGGCACAACAGTGAATTTTTTCTTAGTATGACTTTTAGTCGATTTGTAAAATCTGAAAGCATTGCTATAATTTAACGAAGGATGTTTTCGCGTTATTTAGGGGAAAAGAAATGTCATACCTTTTCGCTGTTCTTCTGATAGGAGAGATGTCGGTGATGAATGTATCAGAAAAGCTGCCCGAACCCAATTACGATGAATCTAAAATACCACCATATGTTCTGCCTGAGCCCTTGGTCACCATCGCAGGAATCCCCGTTCTGACTCCGCAACATTGGTACGATTTCCGTCGAGATGAAATCCTCGAGCTCTTTAAGTCTTTTGTCTATGGCAAAATGCCTGAAACAACTCCCCCAGCTACCTTTGACGTCTCCTCCGTCAATAAAAACGCATTAAACGGTTCTGCAACAAGAAAAGATATCAAGATCTTTTTAATCGGGGATCCCGCTGGTCCCTCCATGGACTTAACACTTTATCTACCCAACAATGCGGCAAAACCCGTCCCTGTATTTTTGGGAATGAACTTTTATGGCAATCAGACAGTCTGGGACGACCCTGAAATTCCATTGCCTCAAAGCTGGGTGAGAAACCGAGAAGAATGGGGGATTACCGAGAACCGCGCTACCGACAGTTCCCGAGGACAAAGAAAGAATCGCTGGCCTGTTGACCAGATTCTAGCGAGGGGGTATGGCCTTGCCGTCGCTTACTATGGTGACGTGGAGCCAGACGAACCGCAATTGTTTGACCAGAGTATTCGGAAAGCCCTGTTACGCCCCGGGCAACAACACCCCGACAACGACGAGTGGGGCGCTATCGGGGCATGGGCGTGGGGACTAAGCCGCGCTATGGATTATCTCGAAAAAGACCCGGATGTCGACTCTGCCCGTGTCGCGGTTATGGGTCACTCGCGATTAGGTAAGACCGCCCTGTGGGCAGGCGCAACAGATCAACGTTTTGCGGCGGTTATCTCCAACAACTCGGGTTGTGGGGGCGCCGCCTTGTCACGGCGAATATTTGGAGAAACCCTGAAGCTCATTAATGACCGTTTTCCCCACTGGTTCTGCGGCAATTTCAAAAAGTACAATGGACACGAGTCCGAGTGTCCCGTGGACCAGCACATGCTGCTCGCTCTGATTGCCCCCCGACCTTTATATGTGGCCAGCGCGGAACAAGATTTATGGGCGGACCCACGCGGTGAGTTTCTGTCCGCCGTTCATGCCACGCCCGTTTATCGTTTATTGGGCGAAGAGGGACTTCCGACCAATGAAATGCCCCAAGTGAACCAACCTGTGGTGGGCACGATAGGTTATCACATTAGAACAGGCGAACATGACGTGACGGCGTATGACTGGCAATGCTACATGGATTTTTGCGACCACAACTGGCCTCGCATTCGAGAGGTCAAAAAAATATGGGATGCGGCAGAGCACAATGCTTTTACAGACCTGATCCGATTCCAAAACAAGTGGTACTGCACATTTCGCGAGGCGGACCAACACGTTCCAGGCAGGGACGGAGTCATCCGAATCATCGTATCCGCAGACGGCGATCGTTGGGATTCCGCCTCGGTAATTGAGGAAAAGGGAGTAGATTTGCGTGACCCCAAACTGTCCATCACGCCAGAAGGACGTTTGATGCTATTAGTTGGTGGTTCGGTGTACGAGAACGGAAAGTTTATAACAAGGCAGACAAGAGTGAGCTTTTCCACTGATGGCGTAACCTGGAGCCCGCTGCAAAAAGTGTTAGAGGAGGGAGACTGGCTTTGGCGTGTAACCTGGCACAAGGGCACTGCGTACGGTGTGGCATACATAACAAAAGAGAAAGAAGAGAATATCTCTTCGAAGATTCGTCTCGTTAAATCTTCCAACGGTATTGATTACGAATTGGTCACGTACTTGGAGGTCAGCGGCGAAGCCAACGAAACAACCCTACGTTTTCTTGATGACGACACGATGATGGCACTGGTAAGACGTGACGGTGCCGACCGAACAGGGGTTATCGGAACGAGTATGCCCCCTTACACAGAATGGTCATGGCGGAACGCGGGACACGCACTGGGCGGCCCCGATTTCTTACACCTTGCTAACGGAAAGTGCTGGGCTGGGAGCCGCATTCTGGGACAGGACGTAGCCGGCAATGGCGTCGCTCGCACTTGCTTAGCACGTCTCGACCAATGGAGCTATCGTCCTATGCTCATCTTGCCCAGCGGCGGTGACACCAGCTACCCCGCACTGGTTTGGCACGATGACATGCTCTGGATGAGCTATTATTCGAGTCATGAAGGTAAGACCGCAATCTACTTAGCAAAGATTCAAGTTCCGCGTTAAGCTCGCGTGCACAGCATTGCTTCGCATCTGCATTGCGGGTTCCTAGACTTTTCTTGGTAGTTGGGTACGTTATAAACGCTCTGAGATTTGGCAAGTCCAAGTCATCTCAGGGGCCTAGTCCATAAACCGAAACCCGGTTAAAATGGCAATGACGACGTCCAGGAATTGTGAAAGACGATGTCCTTCATTTCTTTACGGGGTCGAGGTTCTGGCAAAGGCTCCTGAGGATACCCCATTGCAAGCAACGCGGTCACCCGCACTCGCCGGGGAATATGGAGAATCTCTTTGATTTTGCGCTCCCGAAACCAACCAATCCAACAGGTGCCAAGACCCAGCTCAACCGCCTTCAGGACCATATGCTCCATAGCGATTGCCAAGTCTATCTGATAATACTCGATACCCGTAACCATAGAGCCGACACGGTTTGCCAGGATATCCAAGACAGAGCATCCCACAATGATCACGGGGGCTTGCTCCAACCAACGATTAGGAAGGATAGTTCTCATGCCCTCACGACAAATCCGCTCGATGAGGGCACGGTCGTCCGCAATGACAAACCTCCACGTCTGGCTGTTGCAAGCCGAAGGTGCCTGTCTTGCCGCTTCGCAGACCGCACGAACTTTGTCGGCTTCCACAGGACGATTCACATACGCCCGAACGGAACGGCGCCGCTCAATTACCTCATCTAAAGTCATGGGCTCTTCTTTCTTTTCGAAAATACCTTTGTTGGATCATACAGCAGTTTCCGGATAAGATTTAGCATTTGCAACCGTCAATCTTATTGGCACCACAAGAAATTTCGACATGAGTTTAGCACGTCTCATTAACGTCACGAAGCGTCTTGGAACCGAAACGATCCTTGACAACGCAAATCTCTGGATCGAGTCCGGAGAACGTATTGGCTTAATCGGTCGAAACGGCGAGGGAAAGACCACCATCCTGCGTTTATTAACAGGCCAGCTGGAACCCGACTCAGGCACCGTCGAGAAAATGCGCGGACTTCGTATTGCCTATCTCCCTCAAGTACCTCAACTGGATACGTCCGCAACGATACTAGAGACAGTATTGGCATCCCGGCAAGACTTGTTGGAACTGGAGAAAAAGCTGGAACAACTCGCCGAAAAGTTGATAACTGCGAATAACCACATCGTCGCAGAATACGATCGATTGCAGGAAGCGTTTCGTCGCGAAGATGGATTCGCTTTTCGTGGGCGCGCCAAGCAGATTTTGGGAGCATTAGGGTTTAAGAAATCCGACCTCAACGCCCGCGTAGGAACCCTCAGTGGCGGACAGCGTACCCGACTTTTGCTAGCAAGTGTCTTATTGTCAAACGCCGACTTGTTCTTACTCGATGAGCCGGAGAATCATCTGGATCTCAAAGCCAGAGAATGGCTGGAAACGTTTATTGCCGAAAGTCAAAAGACCTTTGTCGTGGTTTCCCATGACCGACGTATGTTAAATCATGTGGTCACAAGGATTGTGGAGGTGGAACGTGCCCGCCTTCATGTTTTTTCGGGAAATTATGACGCGTACCGTGCCCACCGAGAACAGGCCGTTGCTCAACAGCGGAAGCGATTCGAACAACAACAGGAATTTGTTGAAAAAACCACGAAGTGGATTTCCCGTTTCCGATACAAGAAAACGAAAGCCCGCCAAGTACAAAGTCGTATCCGTCTGTTGGAAAAACTTGAGGAGATCGACACACCGAAAGATAGTTCCCGCCCATTTTATTTGAAGTTTTGCGAAAAACCGCAAGGTTCCTCACCGGCATGCGTCGCCAACCATTTAACAATGTCCTATGGTGGACGTCCCCTCTATTCTGACTTTTCTCTGGAGATTTCTCGTCAGGAATGCATCGGGATCATTGGACCCAACGGCTGTGGAAAGACAACACTGCTCCGGCATCTTGCCCAGCGATTGACGGAAGGGGCACCCCAGTGCCAGGGCACGGTTCGATACGGACATAATGTAGTTGTGGGCTTCTACGAACAACTACACGACAGCCTCTGCATGAAGAATACGGTTCTCGCGGAGCTACAGGCAGAACGCCCCGAGGTACCGCCGGAAGAGCTCCGCACGCTTCTTGGATGTTTTGGCTTCACAGGAGATGCAGTCTTTAAATCAATAGATGGTTTGAGCGGTGGCGAACGCAGCCGCGTGGCTATAGCCAAACTCGTCTTAAGTCGCGCTGACCTACTGCTCTTAGACGAACCGACCAATCATCTTGATATTCCGTCTCGCGAGATACTTGAAGAAGCACTTGGTCAATTCCGCGGAGCACGAGTTATTGTCTCACACGATCGCGAGTTGCTCGACCGCCTCTCCGACCGACTCATTGTGTTTGAGTCTTCAGGTCCTCGCGTATTCGCGGGAAATTACTCGGACTATTTTTCATCTTGCAAAGAAGAAAAACCCACTCGACCCCCACGATCTGTTAAACAAAACACCGCAGAAAGTTCGCCGCAGAGAACTGCTCAAAACACAGCGAAAAAGCTCAAACGGCAAATGGAAGAAATCGAACAACGCATCTCGGAGTTAGAAACGCGTGTTGAGCTCTTGGAGAATACCTTCATCACCTCCTCCCCCAGAGAATATCAAGTAATGTACTCTTTGAAAAACGAATACGATCAAATAAAAAAACAACTCGATTCTCTTTACAAAACGTGGCAGGAACTCGCAGAAAAACAGGAGGCGCTCGAGACGCCGCCAGGTTGAGAAAAAGCCACAAGAAAGCGACAACAACCCCCCTATTCTTGAAAGTATCAAACACCTTAGCAAGCCTCGGATATTTGTCATACCCAGACCGATTCCCAACAAAGGTACGGGCAGGAGCGCACAAAAGTTTGCCTGTGCATCAAGGAGAAAGAACTGGATTTATACGCCTAGTTCTCGTTGCGATGAGCGAGTCCCCGAGTGACAAAGCAATCCCTAGTCCTCTTTTAGAGACGCAACGCCTTGCGCCCTTCCCATCTCCGGGTTCCCCCCGACTTCCGGAGGGGATTGCCACGTCGTGCCTGACGGCACTCCTCGCAATGACAACGGGGGTACGCCTTTCTATCCCCTGAGTAGGATTCAGCCCCCCTGTGTCCCCCCGCATGCGGGGGAACCAAGAAGGGATGACAGAAGAACAACACGGCGGGGAAACATCCTCCCGCGTGTGCGGGGGACATCGTACGGGCGGTTCGCGAACCGCCCCTACATTACTATCCCCCGCCTGTGCGGGGACCAAGGGGGTGATAGACAGATCAAACCTACCTACGCGCCGGGCGTCAGTGCCTTTCTCTTAATAATCTTCATGGCAAATCGTCTCTCCAATCCCTCATCCAACATAACAAAAAGTGCCAAAGCTGCTGGACTTATACAATACTTTGACAAATATAAACGCTGCTTTGTATTATGAAGAATCTTATCCTCGCCCTGGGCGGGAAGTATATCGCAGCTTTTCTTATAGGGCGCACACATTCGCGGCTGGACCCACAAGAAAGGACTATATCATGACAGACTTATCGTCAATACAAAATCAAAAACTACGGCAGTGGGTGGAACAAAACGCGGCACTTTGTAAACCCGATAAAATACACTGGTGTGATGGTTCCCAAGCCGAATATGACGCGCTTTGCGCCGATATGGTGAAAACGGGAACCTTTACCAAATTGGATGAGACGAAACGCCCCAACAGCTATTTTTGTTCTTCCGACCCCGCCGACGTGGCACGTGTGGAAGACCGAACCTTTATCTGTAGCGCCCGCAAAGAGGATGCAGGACCCACGAATAATTGGGTCGACCCGACTGAAATGAAAGCCATCTTACACAAACTTTTCGATGGCTCCATGCGCGGTCGAACCATGTATGTCATTCCGTTTTCTATGGGGCCTATTGGCTCTCCCATTGCGCAGTACGGCGTCGAACTAACTGATTCGCCCTATGTCGTCGTCAACATGAGAATCATGACCCGTATCGGAACACCGGTTTTGGACGCGCTCAATCGCGGCGCGGATTTTGTCCCGTGTATTCACTCTGTTGGAGCCCCCTTGGCACCAGGCCAGAAGGATGTCCCTTGGCCTTGCAATAAGGACAACAAATATATTGTCCACTTTCCCGAAGAACGCGAGATCTGGTCATTTGGGAGTGGGTACGGCGGTAACGCACTGCTTGGCAAAAAGTGCTTCGCCTTGAGAATCGCTTCGGTGATGGCTCGGGACCAAGGCTGGCTTGCTGAACACATGCTAATTCTCGGAGTCGAGTCGCCCGAGGGTGAAAAAACCTATGTAGCCGGTGCCTTCCCGAGCGCTTGCGGAAAAACAAACTTGGCAATGCTTGTGCCGCCAAAAGCGCTAAAAGGATGGAAGATAACTACCGTCGGTGATGACATCGCGTGGCTGAAAATCGGCCCAGATGGTACGTTGCGCGCGATCAACCCTGAAACGGGATTTTTTGGCGTGGCGCCGGGTACCTCCATGGACTCCAACCCCAACGCATTAAAGACCTTGAGTCGTAATTCGATTTTTACCAACGTCGCTATGACGCCCGATGGAGATGTTTGGTGGGAAGACCTTACACAGGAACCTCCGGCAAGCCTCATTGATTGGCAAAGGCAACCATGGACACCAGGGTGCGGAAGAAAAGCCGCACATCCTAACGGTCGATTCACTGCGCCAGCCCATCAATGCCCTTGCATAGACCCTGAGTGGGAAAACCCTGAAGGTGTCCCTATCAGTGCCTTCATTTTCGGGGCACGGCGCAGCACGACGGCACCCTTGGTTGTTCAAGCCTTTAATTGGGAACACGGGGTTTACATGGCAGCAACCATGGGTTCTGAAATGACTGCAGCAGCGGCAGGCGGGGCTGGCCAAGTGCGTCGGGATCCGTTTGCGATGTTGCCCTTTATTGGATATCACATGGGCGATTATTTCGCTCACTGGCTGAACATCGGCAGACGTCTCCCGGTTACGCCCGCCATATTCACGGTGAACTGGTTTCGAAAAGACGAAAGTGGAAAGTTCATCTGGCCCGGCTTCGGGGAAAATATGCGGGTTTTGCAATGGATTGTCAATCGGGCTAGAAATAAAGCACCCGCGGTCGAAAGTCCCATTGGTTGGATGCCGCGGTACACCGACTTGGAGTGGCAAGGTCTGGAAACGTTCAGCGCAGATCAGTTCGAAAAAATAATGGCAGTCGACCGAGACGTATGGGAAAAAGAACTCATGCTACATGAAGAACTGTTTTTAAAGTTATCGGACAGGCTACCGCGGGAACTGCCTCTGCTGCGTGAGCTAACGATGGAAAGACTCAATCGCATTGCGCAAACTCCTTGGGTACCCCCGAGAGGATAGCACAAGCATTGTAACGCTTTTGCGTCTTTCAAGTATATTTAAACAGGTTTCGCTGTAGTGAGCTACAGGTTAATCATATGTCTCAAAAAAAACATTTTACCCTTATAACCAGAGGGAAACCACTGGTGGCTCAGAATATTCTTGACTGTTTGGTACAATTTCTGATAGATATAATCTTGATGTCGGAAACATTTAAGACCACCATAGCGACAACGGTAGATACCTATTTCTGATGAATGCCTCTGTTCGAGCAAACGGCGACAAAAGTAAAGGAGATCGGTGATGAGTAAACATGTGACGGAGATCACAAGAAAAAAGCCGTGCAAAGCACAACAATCTGTGTTGCAGCTGAAACTTAATTTTGGCTTTAACACAATTGTTTACTTAACCGAGTTCATTGGCGGTTTGCTCGGATTTGCATCTATGTGGCACGGCGTATCTGACACGGGTGGAACCACTGATAACGGCACCACAGGTGGAACAACCGGTGGGACGACTACGACAGAGTAAAGAAAGGGGATACGGAATGAATATCTATCGCGAGCACTGCAAACCAATCAGTAAGAGACCTGTGGCAGCTCAAAGCACGCTGAATCTAAAAATAGACTTTGCAACACATCTAATGGACTACGCGTTGCGAGTGCAACACTCTAAACCTTGGGGAATTATCTGGCCCCCCAATTTCACCGGAAGTACGGGCTCCGGAGGAACGGACACGGGTACCGGAACCGTTGACACCACGGGCGGTACTACGGGAACCACCACCGGATTGTAAAAAGCACTTCCTTTGGTTTACATTTGCTGATTTCTTCAATACCTTGCGAGTGAACGCAAGGTATTTCTTTTTTGAAACTTTTATATACGGCTACGTCCCATGTCGGCGAGACGTATTCGCAACTGATCGCAGTTTTCAAAACGTTTCTTGGGATCCTTCTCGATCATTTGCATAATCACATCGCCCAACGGTCTCGGACATTTGGAATTGATGTCGCTGGGATGAGGTGGAACAACGTTAAGGTGGCAGAAATACAATTTTTGAAGTGTATCTGCCTCAAAGGGGGGCTTCTCCGCAAACATGAGATACATAGTGATACCCAGGGAATAGATGTCACTTTGAGGAGTCGCCTTTTGTTTATTGATGATTTCCGGGGCGACGAACATCGGTGTGACATGTTCCTTCAATCCGCCCGTTATAAAATCAAAAAAATGGGCTCGCCGCAGGGAAAAATCGGATAATTTGACCTGACCTTTTCGGGTAAAAAGTACGTTCCCAGGTTTCACGTCATGATGCAGGAATCCTTGATCGTGAATATATTGAAGACCATTGCATATTTGCGCGCAAATAACCAATCGCTCGTGAAGGTTCCACGGACGCTGCTCAAGGTACCAGCGCATATCGGGACCGTCAACGTATTCCTGAATCAAACAACTACCTTCCTTGCCCGAAATAAAATCAAAGATTTTGACCACATTTGGATGGTCAAACTCCTTAAACTTTTTGACACTTCTTGCAAGGTCACGAACATGAAATCGGCTGCTAAAGAAGTCTTCGCGGAACAATTTAATAGCCACCACTTGACCCGTCTCGGGGTTTATTCCACGGTATACCGTTCCGCTTCCCCCCTTACCGAGAATCAGATCCACTTTGAACTGATAGATTTGAAACCTATCGGGTAATTCAGGCGACATCTTCCCAAAACCTCCCAATACTGCCTTCTATTGCGGGAAGTCCACCTGCGGGGCGTCCCCCCATAGACCGTCCAAGTCGTAATACTCTCTAGCCTCGGCGCGGAACAGATGAAAAATTACATCGCCATAGTCTAAAACCAACCATGCAGAATTCGCCTCCCCTTCTGCATGCAAAGGGTGCCTCCCAATGTCGCTCATAGACTCTATCACGGCATTGCGAATTGCTTTCATCTGAGGCTCGCTCATGGCACTGCAAATCACAAAACTGTCGGCAATGAGCGTGAGTCCACGGACATCATAAGCGCGCAGTTGATGGGCTTTATGCTGAAGAGCGGCGTTCATGATACGGTGAGCAATTTTGAGAAAATCCGAGGAGTGTCCCGATTCCTTAATTTTGCGGGGCTTCGTTCTTGCCAATTCCGTTTCCTACGCCTCCTTTTTCGTCACGATATTTTGTTCAACTCCTTAATGAGAAGTTCATTGGCGAGCTTGGGATTTGCTCTGCCCTGCGTGGCTTTCATCAGTTGGCCTACCAAAAATCCTAGAGCCTTCGTCTTGCCAGCACGGTAATCCGCGGCAGGACCCGGATTCGCTGCGATCACTTCGCGTGCAATGGACTCCAGTTCCGAAATGTCGGATAGCTGAACAAGATTTTTCTCTTTGATCAATTTGTCGGGGGGACTTCCGGTAGCAAACATCTCGGGCAACAGGTCTTTAGCAATTTTCCCGCTGATCGTGCCTTTTTCTATGAGGATAATCATCTCGGCAAGGTCAGACGGGGCGATACGACAAGAGGAGATTTCCTGTTTTGATTCCGTTAACAACGCCTGGAGATCTCCCATAATCCAATTCGCGGCAGGTTTTGGCGGAGCGCCCGCCCGAACCGTTTCCTCAAAGTACTCCGCCATGGCGCGGGTAGTCGTCAAAACCCCCGCATCATATTCTGACAAACTATATTGTGTGACAAACCGCTGTTTACGCGCCCTGGGAAGCTCCGGCAGGGATGCGCGTATTTTTTCAACCCATTCGTCATTCACGGCAATTGGAACGAGGTCAGGCTCAGGGAAATAACGATAATCATGAGCGGATTCTTTGCTGCGTTGAGACACGGTTATGCCTCGATCAGGGTCCCACCCTCGTGTCTCTTGTACGACAGACTCCCCACGGGACAAAACACTTATCTGACGGGCAATCTCATATTCTATCGCCTTGTATGTCCCGCTGAAAGACGCAACGTTCTTGATCTCGGTTTTCACACCCAGTTTTGGGTCACCCACGCGCCTAACGCTGACATTCGCCTCTGCGCGCAATGACCCCTCTTCCATATTACAGTCGCTCACACCCAGATAGGACAAAATTTGCTTCAGCAAAGTGAGGTACGCATATGCTTCTTGGGCGCTGCGAATATCGGGTTCTGTGACGATCTCCAGCAGCGGCACTCCGGAGCGATTGAAATCCACACCGCTGTCACCGCCCCCTAACGTGTGCGTGTTCCGAGCAGTGTCTTCTTCCAAATGCGCCCGCGTTATCCCAATCCGTTTGGTTCTGCCATCCACCTCAACGTCGAGCCAACCGCCATAGGCTAAAGGCAAATCATACTGACTAATTTGGTAGTTTTTAGCTAAATCAGGATAAAAATAGTTCTTTCGGTCCATTTTAGACCACTTGGAAATCGTGCAATTTAATACAAGACCAACCGCAATGCCATATTCCACTGCTTTACGGTTGATCGCGGGCAACACGCCAGGCATGCCCAAACATACGGGACATACGCACGTATTGGGAGGAGCGTGGAAGGTGGTACTACATCCACAAAACATCTTGGAGTTCGTATTCAACTCCACGTGTACCTCGAGACCGATAACTGCTTCGTAATCCATTCTCACCCTCTGGAAACCGTATTTACTTGCTTCCTAAACCGCATTTTCCTTATGCCACGAAAGATATTCAATTTATCGGCGGGTGTCCAATATCAAAACCGCGGTTTTTCTCGTAAGCATCCGCCACACGCAACAAAGTCATTTCATCAAAATGTTTTCCAAGTAATTGTAATCCTACCGGTAAGCCACCCTTTGTGAAGCCGCAGGGCATGCTCAACCCAGGTATTGCCGCCAAATTGACCGAGATGGTGTAAATATCGCTCAAATACATCTGAAGTGGATCATCAGTTTTTTCTCCTATGCGAAAGGCAGGCGTGGGTGAAGTCGGCGTGACGATCACGTCACACATTTCAAATGCTTTGACGAAATCCTGCCGAATGAGCGACCTCACTTTTTGCGCTTTGAGATAATAAGCATCGTAATACCCACTTGAAAGGACGTATGTGCCCAGAATGATCCGTCGCCGAACTTCGGGTCCAAAACCTTCGCTACGCGAAAGATGGTACATCTGTCGCATATCCGTAGCACGCGGAGAACGATAACCATAACGCACGCCATCAAATCGCGCCAGATTGGCGCTTGCCTCTGCTGTGCAAATGATGTAATAGACCGCTATCGCGTATTCGGTATGGGGCAAACGGACCTCGACGACTTCAGCGCCTAACTTCTCCAGGGAACGAATGGCTTCCTCAATTTTTTCCCGCACCTCGCCGCCCAACGCCTCGGTGAAGTATTCACGGGGCATGCCAACTCGTAGACCCTTGATATCTTTGTTAAGCGCTTGGCAGTAATCGGGCACAGGCAAATCTACCGACGTTGAATCACGAGGGTCTCGTCCTGCAATCGTCCCAAGCATCAAAGCACAGTCTTCCACATCCTTCGTAAAGGGCCCAATTTGATCGAGAGAAGATGCAAACGCCACAAGCCCATAGCGAGATACGCGACCGTACGTAGGTTTTAATCCGACACAGCCGCAACAGGCGGCAGGTTGCCTGATTGAACCGCCGGTGTCGCTCCCCAAAGAACAGGCTGCTTCATCCGCTGCCACCGAAGCTGCTGATCCCCCGCTCGAACCGCCAGGGACGTAGTCCAGGTTCCAAGGGTTACGCGTCAATTGGACAGCACTGTTTTCCGTAGAAGACCCCATAGCAAATTCGTCCATGTTTGTCTTTCCCAGAAAAATAGCGCCTGCCTCCCAGAGCCGCTCCACAACGGTGGCATCAAAGGGGCTACGATATCCACGGAGGATTTTCGAACAACACGTGGTATATCCTTGCTTGGTACAGAGCACGTCTTTAATGGAAATCGGCACGCCCGCCAGCGCCCCTCGAAAACCTTCCTTTCGAATACGTGCATCAATTTCTCGGGCGCGGGAAATTGCGGCATCCCGCCACACATCCACGTACGCACATACTTTAGAATCCACTTGTTCTATTCGCGACAGGAAACTACGTGTAACTTCCTCTGCCGATACGGCACCTCCAAGGACGGCGTCACGTATCTCATGCGCTGTAAGACGAAACCACTCCTTAGCCATCTATCACTCCGTATCCAGAATTTTGGGCACCAGAAAATACTCGCCGTCAGTCTTGGGAGCATTCTGAAGAGCCACATCCCGGGAAAGGGAAGGTTGCACCTCATCACATCGGAATATATTGGTCATTTCTAGGGCATGCATCATCGGTTCTACCTGGGAGGTATCCAGTTCATTCAATTTGTCCATGTATTCCAAGATGCTGCCCAATTCTTGAGCCAAACGTTCCTTTGTAGCCCCATCCAACGTAAGATGAGCAAGCTCTGCTACATATTCTACGTCTTTCACTGTCAATTTTGGCATGGCTTCCCCTCGAGTCAACCATAGTGTATCGACAAAATAATATCACAGCGCCTCGGAGACATTCCAAGAGAGCGAAAACGAAAGATATGTTTCTCACCTCGTTGTTCCTGTCAATTATCCCCGATTTGCAACAAAAGCCCTGATAGCGCATCATGAAGTACATGTTTATAACCCCATCGTACTTGCATTTGGAATACGCCTATCTGGAACAAGGCAAGACCCGACTCCTGGTGCGTAAGCATTGGCAGGAGTCACTGGGGGCTGCGCTACTGAATAAGGGGGACATGGTTCCTTTGTCTTCTACTTCTGGTAGAGATACGGTCTACACGTTTGATTTTGAGGACAGTAAAGCCCTGTTGCGGGAGTATTGCCGGGGCGGCGCTATAAGATGGTTTACAACCAGATCGTTTCTTCTGGTAAACCGTCCGCTCCGTGAACTTGCTGTCCTCGAGTATCTTTTCTTACACGGTTTTCCCTGTCCAGAACCTCTCGGAATACGTTGGGAATGCGTGGGACCCATTTTTCGTGGGGCCATTGCCACGCGTTTCATAGAAGGAGAAAACCTCTTACACTTGGTAACAGGTGGGGCTCCACTCGACGAACGTGTTTTCCATGAGATCGGCGTTCTCATTCGAAGGATGCACGATCTCGGCGTCTACCACGCAGATTTGCATATCGGGAACATTATTTTGGTAAATCAGGGAGCGTATCTGATCGACTTCGACAAAGCGAAGCAATTCGGCACATTAGACCAAAGAAAACGCGCCCAGAATCTGATGAGGCTTTATCGATCGTTTCGGAAACACCGTATACCGCTTAATTTCTTTCGTACGGTAGTTGTCGGATATGACTGGCGATCTGCTTTTCCGTCCTTGTGCAAGATCTATTCGAAAGTTGGGTTAGGTCAAAAGAATCGTCCTGATGTTGAAATGCGCTAAGAAAAGAACGGAGTTACCCCCTAGATTCTTGTGGGAACAGACCGAAGACTTTGCGGTTCTAAGGCGAACAGATATCTCCGTAAAGGATATACTGGCTGCCATTAAGGAACAGGGTCATGTACTAAAGATCTCGCCCAAATGGCAGGTCACACGTTATAAGGACTGGGTTCTGAAAACATCGAATGAAGCAGGCGTTTTTACAATGGTCAGACGTAGCATGTCTCGAAAAAACGCCGTAGATATCTGCCACGTATCGCAGTATATGCGTAAGCGCAATCTCCCTTGTCCCGAAATATATGCTGTCGTGGAATGGCGACTGCTGGGAATGGTAAGGCGTGAGTGCGTAATTTCCCAGTATCTGCCCAATAGCGTCTCGGTTGAGCAATACATTCGGGACATAATAAAGACCCCCGCTCCTGAAAACGGTCTTACACAGTTCTTTCAAGAGCTGGGCAACGTGCTTCGCCAGCTCCTAGCCTCCGACGTTTACCATAGCGACTTGTCCGGGAAAAACATTCTTACCGCTGACGGGAAGAATTTCTTTTTTATAGACCTGGAAGCAGTCAATGTCCGTGCCCGGTACACTAAAAGAAAAGTCCTGAAAAATGCAGTCCAGGTCTACGATTCTTTCTGTGATATGGTTAGTGACGAAGTTTTGGAGCCCTTCTTGTACAGTTTTCTTCCCCCTGAGTGGCGGACACGCAAAATGTTGTCTCTCATAAAAGACAAACAAATGAAACGCAGACAAAAACATCTGCAAAAACTCAAAAAGATGCATTGTTCCAGTGATCCGGACCCAATTTGTTAAATACAAATCAAAATAAGCAGTACCATAAGAAAACAACATGAAAGGACAGAGACATGACATTCAACATTGACTGGAACCGCTACAAATGCATCGATCTTTCTTGGACAGTAACGGCGAATCAAACGACCCCGGATAGACCGTTCGAAGTACGTCTCGGCAAATTGGGTGATGGTACAAATAAATTCGATATCATCCACACCCACACCCATGTGGGGACCCATGTTGAGTCGCCTTGGCATTTCTATGGTAAAGGAAAAACGTGTGCAGAGTACCCTTTGGAATATTTTATGGGGCCGGCTGCCCTGCTTGACCCAGTCCCCCCTCCTGACGAGCTTTTAGTAAGGTTGACGTCCGTCAAATCTATTCTTGAGCCTTTACGCGGAAAGTTTGAGATCCTATACGTCCGTAACTCGACGGAACGCCGCCCCATTCGCTATCACATGGAATGTATACCTTATTTTGCGCAACTGGGCATAAAACTGTTCATTTTCGACGTAACAGTGGGATTTGGCGAAACAGACGAAGACGGAAGAACCTTTCATGATCTACTGATGAGCCGCGATATCCTTTTGGTTGAATTTCCCGACAATGGCAGCGCGATTGATAAGAATCTGTTCTACCTGTTCGCTGTGCCGACCAAAGTCTACGGCATCGACTCAAATCCCTGCCGGCTATTTGCCATCGTGGAAAAATAACCGAATGGATACCTATAAGTCGGGCACTCCGAAGAGGCGTACAACATAACCGGCTTTTTGGAAAAAAACAAGGGCTATTTGTTTGATTCTCCAAAACTGCTGAAAATGGATTACCGGCAAGAATTGTGGGTAATAACGTAATTGGGATGTTTCCTAAGGTAGATTCGGGCGAAAATTGACTGTCCTACTATGAAAGAGACCGCTGTTTTCTCAGCCTGTTATGGGGCGTTCCGCGAAAAGCCTGGCTCCTGGCAAACCACGATGGCAGCACATGAGAATCATGAACACAACGACGAAGAGCGACTTCAAAAAATCTGGCAGCAAGGACTCTGGAACGAAGAGGAGTTCCGCACGCATGATGGCCGTGCGCTGCGCATCATTTCACCCGGATGGTGGAACCGAGGAGAAGGGCCGGATTTCAAAAACGCCCAACTTGAAATACACGGCAAGTTGATTACGGGTGATGTCGAGATTCATTGGAAGCATACCCATTGGAATGCTCACGGACACCACACAGATCCTCGATACAACAATGTGATTCTTGTCGTGGTGACAGAATCAGACCCACCCAAGGACCTCCCCCGTACATCCAAAAACAAGCCGATACCTTGTCTATTGTTGAACCGGTTTATTCCCCCAGCTGCCCTGCACCTCTCACAACTGTCGGACGAAAAGAGTAACCCAGAGAAAAGCAACACAACGACATGCTGCAAGTTACTCGGAGATCGCCAACATCTTGCACGGTTCGAGAGGTTTCTGCGCTTGGCAGGAGAATGGCGAATGCTCCACAAAGCCAACCTGTTGCAGGAAGACATGGAGCGATATGGCGAAGGACAAGCCACCTACGAATGCTTTATGAGAGCTTGCGGTTATAGCCGTTACAAGAACAACTTCCATCGTATTGCTCGTCACCTACCCTACGATAGAGCTCGGCAACTGGCACTGCAAAGTCCTAATCTTCTCGAGGCGGCATTTTTGCAGATTGCAGGGCTTTTGCCCACAGAAACGGATCAACCAAATATGCCTGAACACCTTCGGGAACTAATGAGAGAACGCGAAAGTGTGCTCGGCGGTCTTAAGAAACTCTTGATGGATTGGCCTAGATATGGCGTCCGTCCCCCCAGCTATCCAGAACGCAGATTAGCAGGAGCTGCGTGCGTTATAACACGTACAGCCAACGACGGACTCCATGAGAGACTAAAACGGATCTGGTCAGAAGAATGCTCTTCCCAAGAACGGAGAAGGCTTTTCGAGAAACTTTTCCCGCCGGCAGCGGGGTTTTGGGCATATCATTATTCATGGCATTATTCATGGGCAAGCAAAACTAGAAAACGCGCCTTGCCCCTTTTCGGCAAAGGCCGCATACTGTCTTTGATCGGAAATGTCTTTGTACCTCACGCTCTCGCCCTGGCTCGTATGAGTAACAACCGAATTGAAGAAGAAAAGGTCTTCGACTTCTTCGCCCATCTGCCCCAAGAACCCGTAAATACCGTTTACCGCGCCATGATAGAACGTTTTTGGGGAAAGGACACTCACCCACAAATAGACTTTAGGATTCAGCAGGGCCTAATGCAAATACATCATGATTGGTGTGAAAGAAACCCGTCTTGCCGTAATTGCCCTGTCCTTTCACTCTGGACAGACTCAACATTATGAACGGCTGGCGCAAATAGCCTCACTACTCTACCGGCAAACAAATCGTTACGGTCGTACCCCGGCCCTCTTCCGAATCGATTGAGATCGTACCCCCATGTGACTCTACGATGCCGTAGGCTAGGGTCAATCCTAACCCCGCGCCATGACCCACCTCGCGCGTTGTGAAGAAAGGATCGAAAACTCGAGGGAGAAGTCTCTTGGGAATACCACAGCCATTGTCTTCAAACCGTAACAACACCTTTCCTTCCGTAAACCGAGTAGAAACCTTAAGAATCCGGTCTCGGTCATTTACAGCCGTCAGCGCCCGATGCGCATTATTCACCAGGTTGAGCACCACACGCATCATCTCACGTACAGCCACCTCAATCAGCGGTAAATCCTTTTGAAGGTCATACACCACCTGAATCTGGTCAACATTCAGTTGATATTCATACAGCGCCAATGTATCTCGTAAGATGTTGTTAATGTCCTGCTTTGTTTTTTCAAGCCTACACTGACGCGCAAACGCCATTAACGTAGAGATGATTTGCTTGCAGCGAGTAGCTTCTTCGACGATACGTTGTGACCTCGTACGGACAGACTGATCTCCCTCTTGAGCAAGTAACTCTGCAAGACCCAAAATGCCGGTCAGGGGATTATTGAGTTCATGCGCAATCCCCCCCACTGTTTCGCCCAAAGCAGAAAGCTTTTCAGATTGCACCAGGTGTTCACGAAGGGCAGTCTCCTGAGATACGTCAACCAAAAGAACAAGAACACCCTGCGCCTCACCGTGTTCCATCACCGGCGACACAAAGACATCACAAGTCATCGTACCGCCGAGACAGGAACGCAACCTCACTCGTTCATGTAACGTGCCCACACCCGACAAAACACGCCGAAAAGCGGACTCATCAAGCAAAGTTTCATCGCCACCCACTTTATAGGCAGGCATTCCGACGAGCGATTTGGCATCAGGCACTCCACACAAAGCCGCCGCCATCGGGTTTGCATCCTGAATCACAAAGTTTTCATCGGTCAGCAAAATACCAATAGGTGCATTCTGAGTGAGACTGCCTAAATACGCATGTGCCTTGCGAATCTCTTCATGCAAGCGTCTTCCTAACCTCAGATCACGCGCCACGCCCACAATGGGATGGTTGTCGGGATTCTCCTGTGTCATCGCCCGCCAACTGATTTCAACAGGGATACGTTCCCCGTCCATTGTGCAAATCTCGATGGTATACGGCGCCCTTAACATTCCCCCGGGGGCATCCAACTGAGCCGCTACCACATCGCGATATTCTGGGACAATGAAATCAAAAATATTTAATCCTTCTCTGAGGTCTTCCGCGGAACAACGAAGCATCTCCATGCCGAAAGGATTTAAATATAACAACGTCCCCACACTGTCATGAACAAAAACCAAGTCGCGTAACGTCTCCATAATGCACTGGAACATTGGCAACATCGGGGCCCCCTCCACCCCCATGGTTGTCCCAGTTTCTAAAAAACACTGAAATTTCTGAAGCCGGTCCTTGTCTTCCGAAGAAGAGGGTAAGGTCTTGCGAATACAACGGCGCAGAGAAGCAACAAATTCTGGAAATTCTCCGGGCGGACACGCTTTTCTTGCCTCTTCGATACAAATTGCCTGCAGGGCGCGCAAAAGTTTTGAGACCGTGAAAGAGTCCGCCCCGCGCTGAAGCAAGTCCGAGGTATTTACAAGACACGCCCCTTCCACACAGCCTCTTAACTGCGGAACAATTTCTCGCAACGCGTCCTCGAAACCCTCCACGTCGGCGAGTTCCACGGTGGCGACTATAATATCTTCGAGACGAGTCTCAAGAAAATCGGCTTGAGGCATATGGTTTTCCCCTCAAAAGTTACGTAGGACCCCAAGTAATTCGGCTATATGCTGGTTACATCTTACTCAGTACCCCTTGTTTTTCTCGATACTTTGAAGTATACGAAAAATAAGTAACTTATTATTCACGCATTTTTGACCCTAAAACAACCCGACCGTCCGCCCTTCAGCATCTATATCCACGCGAGCTGCCGCCGGATGCGAAGGTAGTCCGGGCATAAGCATCATGTCCCCACAAACGGGCACGAGAAACCCTGCCCCTATAGATGCCCGGACCTCTCTTACGGGCACCTTAAACCCGACTGGTCTTCCTTTCAAGCCAGGATCGTGAGATAAAGAAAGCTGGGTCTTTGCCATACAAATGGGCAAATCGGAAAAACCATGCTCCGTTAACCAAGCAATTTGTTTTTCTGCCAAAGCATCAAACGTCACCCCCTCTGCACCGTACATATGGGTCGCTATGGTATGGATTTTTTCTTTTATGGAGGCTTTTAGAGGATACAAATGCCGGAACTCTTTGATGGCATGCTCGGCAACGTCGATCACTTTTTCAGCCAGAGCAACACCCCCTTCTCCCCCATGCTGGTGCACCTCACTCACCTCAGCCGCAGCTGCTCCGGCCTCCAGGGACAACTCTTTAAGAAGAGATAATTCCTTCTCCGTATCGGTTGGAAACCGGTTGATCGCTACCACCACAGGCACGCCATGCATCCGCACATTCTCGATTTGTTTCACAAGATTTCCGGCGCCCTTGCGCACCGCTTCCGGATTTTCCGCAGTCAGAGCTGGGTCAAGAGGTTTTCCTGCTTTGACGACAAATTGACCACTATGCACCTTCAACGCACGCACAGACGCTACCAAAACCGCGGCATCGGGTTTCAGACCGCTATAGCGACACTTGATGTTGGCGAACTTTTCAAACCCCATGTCGGCACCAAAACCACTTTCAGTAACTACATAGTCCGCCAAACGCAAAGCAATCTGATCCGCTAGGATCGAACTGTTCCCGTGTGCGATATTCGCAAAAGGTCCCGTATGAACAAAGACAGGCGTGTTCTCGGTTGTCTGCATGAGCGTGGGCATAATTGCCTCTTTAAGGAGCACTGTCATAGCGCCCGCCGCCTGGAGCTCTTCGGCGGTAATTGGGCGTCCCTCCGCGGAACGTCCCACAACCACACGCCCAATGCGCTGCCGAAGGTCTTGAATCCCGCTCGTCAGAGCTAAAATCGCCATGAGTTCAGACGCTACCGTAATGTCAAAACCAGTTTCGCGGCACACGCCATGGGCTTTGCCTCCGAGTCCCGTTACGATATTTCGTAACGCCCTGTCTGAGACATCCACAACTCGTCGCCAGGAGATTTCTCTGATATCAAAGCCAAGCGCATTCCCGTGATGAATATGGTTATCAATTAACGCCGCTAACAAATTATGTGCAATTCCAACCGCATGTATGTCCCCTGTAAGATGTAAGTTAAACTCCTCCATGGGAACAACCTGGGCATAACCGCCACCGGCCGCTCCGCCCTTTATACCGAACGTAGGCCCCATCGAGGGTTGGCGAAGACAAACCACGGCACGCTTCCCAATCTTGTTCAGTGCCAGTCCCAAACCAACCGTTGTTACGGTCTTGCCTTCACCCAATGGAGTCGGCGTTAACGCAGTGACGTCAATATACTTACCCAACGGCGCCCTCGAGACGCGCTTCATTACGTCCAAAGAAACCTTCGCCTTGTATTTACCGTATGGGAAAAGATCCTCGTCACTTAGGCCAATGCTCTCCGCAATTTGCCAAATGGGTTTGAGGGTAACACGTTGAGCAATTTCCAAGTCAGATTCCATGAAACATATCCCCTTTTTGCACAAATAGGCCCACTGCCACAAAAAAGTTCGAATTTTCCGCAGCACGAAAATGATATGAGAAATAGTCGGTTCGTTCAATCTTGTTCATAATTCCGGTACCTTTGGCACTTTTTGTTATGTTGTATGAAGAATTGGAGAGACGATTTTCCAGGAAGGTCATTAAAAGAAAAATACCAATCCTTACGCTACGACACCAGGCTGTCATTGCGAGGAGCCCCGAAGGAGCGACGTGGCAATCCCCTTAGGTATTCGGAGATTACCCCGACCCATGTCCCACGTCTCCTCGCGCTGCGCGGTAGAGAGGATTACTTCGTTGCTCGGAGACTCGCCCCTCGCAATAACGACCGGGCGTATACGCCTGGTCTATCTCCCTGAGGCAGAGCCAAACGTTTGTGAACTTATGCATCCTCCGCTTTTCTGGGACTGGCATGTGGCACTAAAGTGAAGTCCGCACATCAAGTTTTATCGACATACCGTTGGCAAAACACCTAGGTTGCATGGTATTATCGCATTAGAGAATGCTTAAACAAACGGGGAGGTACCCGAAGATGAAACATACACAACTGTCGGGGTTCACGCTGATCGAATTGCTGACCGTGATCGCAATAATCGCGATTTTAGCGGCCTTTACCGCGACTACTCTGCCGCGAGTGTTAGAACGCGCACGCATTGCTGACACAGAGAATACTTTAAACCAGATGCGTACGGCGCTGACGGGGTATTTTACCCAGTACAAAACCTATCCGCTCGGATATGGCTTTGTGAAAAGGAATCCCCAGGGAGAAATAAACACCATACCTTATATGCAACTGATTGGCCACCATGGCGAAGAGAAAATGTATGACTATTTCTCCGACGGTCTTGGCCTCGACACTGATGGAAATGGCCATATTGGGCTACTAGAAGAGTCCCCCGGCGAACCCCCGAATCTGAAAAAACGCCCGTTTATCTACGCCCCGGTTAATAAGGAAACCTTCGAACGTTTCCGCCGAGCCGTAGGGGAAAACTGGGACGGTTCCACTTGGCCTGCCGCGGCAAGTTCGTTGAACTTGCTAGCACCCCGGTACGATGCGTTTGTCCTTATTTCGGTGGGACCCTATCAAAGTACAGCGGGAATCGTTGAGGCTCCAAATGAGAACGCCTTCATTGCCTCTCTTCCTGACCAAAACTTTAAGTATCAGGCGGCCGCCCTTCGTGCCTACTATCTCGCGACAAGGGACATAAATAAGAACGGACTTCTTGACTTCGACTATCGCGCCAGAACGCGACAGGGCGAAGCCAAACCTGAAAGTTACAGCAATCCCGACCTTCGGTTGCTCCCCGACGGAACCAACGGTCCCGGTCCCATCATTTTCCATCAGGATTGATTTGACCCGGAGCACTGTCGTTCTTGCCGACCAAATATGCACGAGCTCACAATCGTGTGGCCGTGCGTCGAGGACGTAGACGTGGGGTTATACGCCCGGTTGTAATTGCGTAGAGCGAATCCCCGAGTGACGAAGTAGTCCCCATGTTTTTTGTAGGGGCGCAAGACGCTGCGCCCAACCACACCCTAGCCAAAGCCAATCCCTTCCCACACAGTGCCCCAATGGCCATTGCGAGGAGCGAGTCCACGAACGACGAAGTAGTCCCTCGACCCGCGCAGCGCAAGAGGCCAACGGGCAGAGGTCTAAGTAATCTCCGGATACCTAAGGGGATTGCCACGTCGCCCCTTCGGGGCTCCGCGCAATGACAGTGGTCGGCGGCGCGTAGCACAAGAGCACATTGTCCGGAAACGGGCGTGTCTTAAACGTATGCTCAAGAGGAGCGTAAATGACTCAGATGTACCTATGGGCGCTATACGTCTGTGCCTTTTCCTAAATAACTACCCTGAGAGGAAAAACCCCTCTTCAACTCCTCATTTAACATAATAAAAAGTGCCAAAGGTGCTGGACAAATACATTTTCTTGAAAAAGTCAACGGTACTATGGTTTCATTGCTTTTTGGCAACGTACCGATTCGCTTCTAAAACGAGTTCAACCTAAAAGAAGTAACGGCTTGTTTGCTGCGTGAGGACGTGCATGCACGAGAGAAAAAATACCGCATCCAAACAAATAATTCTGGCCGTGGTACTCCTGAACCTATTTATCTCCCTTTCATGTGCGGACCAAGCTGACCCACCCGTAACACTTTACTATTGGGGCAATGAAGGAGACATCCTTGCTTCCGATCTGGTGCAAGACTTCGAAACCCTTCATGACGGTAAAGACGGCCGACGCCCCATTAAAGTTATTATGGCTCAAAGTGCTTCGGTGAATAAGACAGAAGACCCGCAGCGCCTCTTGTGTGGAATCGCCGGTGGTGATCCTCCGGATGTCGTCTTCTTCGATAGGTTTGCCGTTGGCGAATGGGCATCCAAAGGGGCTTTCATGTCGCTGCAGCGGTTCTTGGAAAAAGACCAAAAAGAACGCCCCACCGACCCCTTCACATTATATGAAGAGCAGTTCTATCCACCCTGTTGGGCAGAAGCATGTTATAACGGTGAACTTTTCGCTATTCCCACGGACACAGACAATCGGGCAATGTATTACAACATCGATTTGTTTGAAAAACATGCCGATGAGTTGATAGCGGCTGGTTGTGTCGATCCGGAAGACCCGACGAAAGTCGGACCGCCACGAACCTGGGAACAGTGGGAAAAAGCCACGCGCATCCTGACCGAACGTGATAGCCAAGGACGCCTGATCCGAGTCGGGATAATCCCAAATTATGGCAATTCTTGGCTTTATATCTTCGGTTGGCTCAATGGCGGGACGTTTATGAGCGACGATGGAAAAACCTGTACCTTAAACGAGCCTGCCATTGTGGAAGCACTCGCTTTCATGACAAAGCTTTACGACATTATGGGCGGCGCGGCAGAAGTGAATGCTTTTCAGACCAGCCAAGAAGGTGCTGACCTCGATCCCTTCTTGGCGAACAAAATTGCCATGCGTATTGATGGAGACATGTATATTAACAACATCATCAATCTCCGGAGAGATATGCGTTTTGGAGTCACTTTAGCGCCCGCTCCAGAAGGGAAAAAACCCCTGGGCTGGTGCGGTGGATGGTCACTGGTAATACCAGCAGGCGCAGAACATCCCGAAGAGGCTTGGGAATTCATCAAATACATGGTTTCCAAACGCGCTACTAAAATCAAGTCGGATGCCCAACGCCAAAGCGCCCGAGCCTCAGGAAACGTGTGGATACCCAATATTAGCGCTCGAAAAGATATCACGGAATGGCTAATGGAGGAGTATCTATATAGCGATCCTACCATCAGCCCCAGATTCAAAGAAGCAAAACGGGTGTTTGTTGACTCGATGCCCTTTTCCAAGTACCGACCTGTGACCCCCGTTGGACAGCTGTTGTGGAAGAAACAAGTTGATGCCCTGGAACAGGGTATCTATAAACAGTACGACAAAAACGACATTCAACGAAATGCTCAAATTGCTTTGGACAATGCCACCGCTACAGTCCAGCGTGAACTGGACAAGATCTACAAACCCCAAAACTATCCTGTCTTGGACTGGCGACCTGTTTTGCTCACCTATATTTTGCTCGTTATTTTGAGTACCGCCACAGGATACATTTATTTCAACCGACAAATGCGAGCCCGTGGGTATTTTAGGCGAGAGTTTCGCGCCGGATATCTCTTTGCTGCCCCTTGGTTTCTGGGCTTTCTAATCTTTGGGGGAGGTCCCATTTTGTTCTCCTTCTTCATGAGTTTCTGTGAGTATGACATTTTTCACCCACCCCGCTGGGTGGGCCTGAAGAACTATGTGGAAATGTTTCTTCACGACGATCTTTTCTACAAATCGATGGGTAACACCTTGTTTATGGCCATTGGAATACCGTTAGGAATGGCTGTCAGTTTGGGGATAGCCATGCTCTTAAGCTTCGAAATCCGCGGCATGGCTATCTATCGCACATTTTTCTACCTCCCGACTATTATGCCTGCCGTGGCTGCGTCGATTCTTTGGCTTTGGATATTTAACCCCCAAGAGGGCATACTGAATGCCCTTCTCCAAAAATTCGGTATTTCCGGCCCACGCTGGCTTCAAGACCCCGTGTGGGCGAAACCCGCTTTGATCCTCATGGGACTTTGGGGCTCGGGCGGCGGCATGATTATCTGGCTAGCCGGGCTGAAAGGCATTCCAAAACATTTGTACGAAGCAGCGGAAATTGACGGGGCGGGCCGTTGGCGCCGATTTTTTAGCATAACCATTCCGATGCTCAGTCCCTACATCTTATTAAACCTCATCATGGGCGTCATTGGAACTTTCCAAATTTTCACGCAAGCCTATGTCATGACCCAAGGTGGACCGGTTAACTCCACGCTTTTCTATGCCTACGCCCTTTTTAACAACGCATTCAAATTCCTCAAGATGGGTTACGCTTCGGCAATGGCATGGGTCTTGTTTGTTATTGTGTTGGCCTTGACTGCATTGCAGCTGTATATCTCCAAACACTGGGTATATTACGAATCGGAAAAATAGACAGGCAAATAACTCCAAACGATGAATCTACAGGCACGGAAAATCTTGGGCAAGCTTTGTCTGCACAGTGTGCTGATAGCAGGTTCGTTTCTGTTTGCCGTTCCTTTCATTTGGTTATTCAGCACGAGCTGCAAACAACCCGATGAAATGTACCCGCCGAAATGGATTCCTGAACTCCCTAGTGGCGTGCGGCAATCCCCATATATCCAGCTACGTGCAAATGAACGACCTCAAAAACCCACTAACGTAGCGTTGGAAGACTGGAACAGGAATTACGAGAACATTTTATCTGGAATAAAGGCACAAGTCGGAGAACTTCGTGGCTCGCTGCCAGATTTTTTTGCACCATATCTTGAGGAACGTGATCTGGCAGAAGGGATCTTCAACCGCCTCTTAAAAAGAGCTCCCGATGAGATCTTCCAGGCTTCTGAACAAGAAGCAGCAACTTGGTTTTCAAAAAACGTCACTCAAGAGATGGTATCTGAGGTCTTCGAAACCGTATATCGGCGTATGGCCGTTTCCGACGTTGTTCTACATGGTTGGGACGTTGTTTCTGTGGAGTATCCCACAGCCAACCAGAATTTTCCCTGGCGTGTTATCTCAGGCGATGCCGAGCTTGTTCCACGAATGACCGGGCTCTTACGCCCCAATCTCGAGGTTCATTATTCCTTCAAGGAAAAGAAGAATTTCGCCCTTCAAATCGTACTTCCCTTGCATATGCCTAGCGAAAATTTGAAAAAACTGGTGGTCAGTTTACAAGGGGATCGTTCGTGGCATGAAATCTGGGCAACTGTAGAATTGGCAGGGAAAAAATACGAATCGGTGGAAGCCGCTTATCTTCAAAGCGACCGTGCTCAGGACATTACTTGGCAGTTTCCCAGTGAAGATGACGACCGGTTGAAAATGAAAACCTGGCTATCTCTTCAGCCCACGGGCTTATCCGATTTCACCAACCCGCATGCGCTGCGCCTCACGTTGACCTGTCGCTATGGTTCTCGTCTAATCGCAGGGTTTAATAAAATATTTTTTAACTACCGTGATGCAGTTCGACGAGTCCCTCTGCTCATGTACGTTAAGAACAGCATCTTTCTCGTCGTGCTTTCTGTCATAGGTCAAATCATAGGTTCGTCGCTTGTCGCTTTTTCGTTTGCACGCCTACGCTGGCCCGGGCGAGAATTCTGCTTCTTGCTGGTGCTGTCCACACTGATGATTCCTCCCCAAGTTACGATGATTCCTGTGTTTCTCATCTACAAGAATATCGGGTGGTACAATACCCTTTTGCCGTTATGGGTACCGTCTTTTTTCGGGGGGGCTTTTTTCATATTCTTGCTAAGACAATTTATGCGGACGATCCCGGCAGACCTTGAAGACAGCGCCAAAATTGACGGCTGCGGTTTCTTTGGTATCTACGCCAGAATTATTCTCCCACTTATCAAACCCGCGCTGGCGACTATCGGTATTTTCACCTTTATGGGAACATGGAATGATTTCATGGGACCATTGATTTACTTGAGCGATCAGGAATTGTATCCACTAAGCCTTGGGTTATTTGCATTAAAAGTCGTACAAGGTGGTAATTATGGACTTATGATGGCAGCGTCCGTACTCATGACACTACCTATCATTATATTGTTTTTCGCTGCCCAGAGGCAGTTTATCCAAGGCATTACCCTCACCGGAATGAAGACCTGATTAATCCCCTTGCGGGAACACAAACGCTGCCCGTACGGGAGCCGGCATCGTAGAGGAAGCACCGCGAATAGAACGCCAGATGATTTCATTGAAGAGCAGGTCGTCTGCTGCATCCTCTTTTTCAAAATTCAGCTTGGCGGAAAGGTCTGCACCCCACCCGTCGGGAGAATTACGCACAGAGCGCAACTCTTCAGGCACCGGTTTGCACTTATAGGAACGCGCGTTGGGACGCGACCGAAACGTGTTGTACATAGGGAGCGCCGCGGCATCATATTGACTCATCGGCTCCAATCCAAGAATCAATTCCATAGTCCTCAGCATACTTGCCGTTGAATAAAATGTACTGTCTCTTCCTCGTCCTCGCGTATAAGGACTGATGACGAAAGCCACAGTTCTATGCGCATCTACATGGTCCGGCCCATTTTGCGCATCGTCTTCCACAACAAACACCGCGGTTTCTTTCCAGATAGAACTCCGCGAAATTTCCTCTATTACCATACCTAACGCAAGATCGTTGTCTGCAACCATCGCACGCGGCGTTAAAGCACCCGCTTTAGAACCTTGGGTGTGATCATTCGGTAGACGCATCACAATAAAACGAGGCCATGCGTTCTGAACTACCAGGGAGCGAAACTCTTCAATGAATAGACGAGCGCGCTCGACGTCTGGAATGGACATGTCCCACCCGACGAAAAACGGATGAAAATGCCCCTGCAACGACTCAACCGCCGTCGTGCAGGGTTCCCCTTTCTTTGCCGGGGGATCGATGAACTCTCCATAACTGCGGTACGAAATACCTTTTTCCCGACATTTGTCCCAGATATAACCCGCGGAAGGGAAAGCCGTTGGATAGGCACCTTCGGATGGGTAGGAAAGTCCATGCCCACCATAATTGCTAGGCCACGTTTTTTGTACAAAATCCGTCGCATACGCCCCCGTTGTCCACTCATGCCCGTCAGCACTCACTTGCGCTTCTACATAAAAATTGTCTAACAAAACAAACTCGCGGGCAAGCGCATGATGATTCGGGGTATATTTTTCTGGAAACAGGCATAAACTCGGATCACCATTGCCCTCGGGCATATCACCAAGCACTTGGTCGTACGTTCTATTTTCTTTGATGATGTAAATACAGTACTTGATCGGCGACGGCTCACCCACTCTGCCAGGAATCGGGCTTCCCTTGGGAGGTGTCGCTACAGGCAGTTTATCCGGGCGATATGGAGAACTGGCGTATACGCGAGCCGTATAAGACGGATATTCCTCAGACGACGGCACGGGTATGACAGAAAGCGTACCTTGCAACAGAAGCCGCACGTGTTGCTCCAGCGTCCTCCTTTGTTCTCCTCGCCAATAAGGATTAGGGCCATGCCGATTGGCATTTGAGGAAAAACCTTTTGCGTTAGCGACGTACAACGTCAAACCATCCGGAGAAATCCGCACGGAAGTAGGATACCATCCTACAGGTATGAACCCCACAGGAACGGTGCGGCCCGCCTGTGAAATATCGAACACGGCAAGGCAGTTGTTATCTGCATTCGCTACATAGAGCTTCGACCCGTCCGGGCTGACAGTAAGCGAATTTGGAGTGCTCCCTTCGGGGGCATCGGGATAGATTGCCGTTTGCAGGGTCTCCACCACTCTCATGGTAATCGTATCGATCACCGAAACGGTGTTATCATTTGCGTTGGCTACAAACAGCCTTGCGCCGTTTCCATCCAATACCATCTCGTTAGGATGCGCACCCGTAGGGATTTTCCCGTAAAATTCAGGGCTACTTCCGCCGAGATAAACTAAATATACAGATGCCTTGCCCCAAAGACTTACATAAAGCATCTTTCCGTCGCGAGAGAATTTGCAGTCGTAAGGCCGCGTTTCTGGCTCTAACTGAAATTGTGCCCGCGTTGCCGTGGTTGTCGTGTCCAGAATCGTGATTCGATTACCCCAAGTTTCCGCAACGGCTAGCAATTTTCCATCCGGACTCACTTCCACGCCACAAGGGACATATTGCTCTTTCTCCGGTGCAAGAGAAACGGCTTTAGGTTTAAACAAGTAGCCTGCCTCAAATCCGTAAATCCAAACTACTTCGGATTCACCGCCGCTCACATAAATTCGGTCACCGGATTTCGAAAATGTGATACCATAGAACGCGTTGGGCACGACCGTATGAAAAATACGTTGCATGGTACGTGTGTCAAATACCATGATCTCGTGATCCCCTCCTCCACAATGCAACACAGCAAGGTATTTGCCATCCGGCGACAGCTTCATGTTCATTGGGAACAGGCCTAATGCGTATCCTTTTCCAGCAGGGTCAAGACGCCATTGATTGGGAAGTTGGATCATACCGCCGGGCTTCTCAGCCGGCAGAGTAAGTTCCGCCACCGTTTCAAAATGCCAGCCCACCGAAACAAGGACACAAGACAAGAAAAAAATGGTTGAACGGACGTGACGCATGGTGTGATTTTCCTAGACCTTTAAATTTATTGAACTGCCGTTACAGTGTACCACAACCGAACGCACCACCCCACCCCAACATACCCATTTTGGAAAATGGCCGTCTCTCTTCGTACAATAACGGGTATGAAAACGATCGATAACCTTGTAACGATAGACTGTAACTATGTTAAGTCGGAGCGAGCTGCAGCGTACCTCATTATCTCACAGGGTGAAACGGCCTTCGTAGACAACAACACGCCCAAAGCAGTTCCCCTTCTACTGGACGCCTTAAAACATGCGGGGCACACTCCGGACTCCGTCAAATACCTCATTGTAACTCACATACACTTGGACCATGCAGCAGGCACGGCCGCCTTACTGGAGGCATGTCCAAACGCTGTTGTGTTGGCACATCCCCGTGCTGTCCGCCACTTGGTCGATCCGACCCGATTAGTGAAAAGCGCAAAGCAAGTGTATGGGAAAGAGCTTTTTGCTCGCCTGTATGGGACGGTTCAAGCCGTGCCGGAAGAGCGGGTACGGGCAGTAAATGATAACGAACAGATCAGCCTAAATGGACGCACACTCGTTTTCCTGCATACCGCAGGACATGCCAGACATCACATAACCATCTTTGACGAAACATCGAAAACCGCTTTCACAGGAGATACTTTCGGGGTTTCCCATCCCAGGTTTATGCGCGGCACAAGACCCTTTGTACTTTGCTCCACCGCACCGACCGAGTTTGAGCCCGACAAAGCCCGCGAAAGCGTGAAACGCATTCTCGACATAGGCGCCCATCGTGCAGCGTTGACACACTTTGGTATCCTAGATAACGTCCCCGCTGCAGCCCCGTCCTTGTTGCGTTCCATTGAAGATATGGCGGCGATTCTTCATGAAGTCGCAGAATCTCCCCTGGAAGGCGAGGCACTGGTCGCGCTGTGCGAGGAAAAAGTGAGGCGCGCCGTGCATCGACAAATGGAAGACTCTGGTATAACCGCTACCGCTGAAGACGCGGAGTGGTTAGCCGGCGACATCCGAATCAACGCGGCGGGTATTGCATACTGTGCCACGCGTATGCGAAACGCAAGAACATCTTCTTAATACCGCTTCATCCTGTCGAGAGACGTCAATATCCCCTTGACTTGTCAATCTGATTTCGCACAGGGCGGTTTTCCATTATTCGCTGCAGGTTGTCGACGAGCAAGTCAAATGCCCGCGAGGAGTGCTCCAAATCCAAACCGGCGATGTGCGGTGTGATGATCACATTGGGCATCGTCCAAAGGGGACTGTCAGGCGCGGGTGGTTCCTGTTCGAAAACGTCCAAACCGGCACCAGCAATTTTGTCCTCCTGAAGCGCCCGAATCAGAGCGTTTTCATCCACGGTTTTTCCCCTGCCCACGTTGATAAAAAGCGCCGTATTTTTCATAACAGAAAAAGCGGCGTCGTTTATGAAATGATATGTCTCTGGAGTAAAGGGTAATGCGCAACACACAATGTCAGCCAAAGACAAAAAATCCAGTAAACCTTCCCGGCCGACCACTTTCGCGAAGCCGGGCGGCACGGCACCCGTCCGGTTCACACCGATAATGGCGCAGTCAAACCCCTGAAGTAGTCGAACGGTATGCATTGCAATATCGCCTGTTCCCACAAAACATACCGTCTTGCCGGCAAGTCGGTCCAAAGTGACCCCTTTTTGTATCCATCGTTTCTCATGCTGAAAAGAGAGATAAGTCGGTATGGCACGGTACAATGCCAAAATCATGGCGAGAATGTGTTCCGCAATGGCGGGACTCCAAACGCCTTTGCCATTCGAGACAATCACCTTACTCGCCAAGAGTTCCGGGAAAAGAATGCTCTCAACGCCTTGCGTCCAGACTTGAATGAATTCGAGTCGTGTGGCGGCCAGGAACTGCTCCCGGGTGGGTCTACCAAAAACATACGACGCATCCCGTATCTCATCCAGCACACGATCCCTATCTTGCGTACAATCGGCAATCACAAGATGCGGGAAATGCGCAGCAAGCCGGTGGATATATTCCTCAGGCAATGGAGAAATCAGGAGCAGCTTTTTACGACACATGTGTTCAAACTACATTCAACTTTACTTTGCGGAGTCGTAGCGCATTCAGCACTACGGACACAGAACTAAAACTCATGGCAAAGGCACCAAACATAGGGTTCAGCACGATTCCCCAATAAGGATACAACACCCCAGCCGCTACGGGTACACAGACTAGGTTATACGCAAATGCAAAGAAAAGATTTTCCCACACATTTCGCACAGTAGCTCGGCTAAGAAGGTACGCCTTTACGATACCCAAAACATCCCCACGCAAAACCGTCACGCCGGCGCTTTCGACAGCCAAAGCTGCCCCCGTTCCCATTGCTAACCCTACATCGGCACATGCCAACGCGGGGGCATCGTTCACCCCGTCGCCCGCCATAGCCACTTTCTGACCTTTTTTCTTCAGTTGGAGCACAATATCCCGCTTATCATTCGGCAATAAATCAGAATAAACTTCGGTTATTCGCAATTGAGACGCTATCGTTTGGGCGGTTTTCAAATTGTCTCCCGTCGCCATAATAACCTGAATTCCATGTTTCTGAAGTATCTGAACTGCCTCCGGCGCTGATACACGTAGGCTATCTGCAATCCCGAGTATGCCGGCAGGTCTGCCGTCGACAGCCACATAAACAACGGTTTGTCCTTCTTGACGCAGTATCTCCGCTTGCCGATCAAGCTCCGTCAATACTACATTTTGTTCCTCAAGAAAACGCCGATTCCCCAAAACAACTTTTCTCCCTGAAGCAATTCCCTCAACACCTTTCCCAGGATGGTAAGAAAAGGATTCGGCGGATGCCGGCAACGCTACTCCTCTTGCCCGAACACCCTGAACAATAGCGCCAGCCAGGGGATGCTCACTTGACTGCTCCAAGCCAGCAGCCAAAGCCAAAAGTTCGCTCTGCGGACACCAAGCGAGATTAATGACGCTCACAAGCTTGGGTTTTCCCTCGGTGAGCGTTCCTGTTTTGTCCATGACAAGAGTGTCCACGCGACTCAATAATTCAAACACTTCTGCCTTGCGCACAAGGATACCGTGGCGAGCCCCAACGCCGACAGCGACCATAATCGACATAGGTGTCGCCAAACCTAGTGCACACGGGCAAGCTATAATCAGTACCGAGACTGCACTCAATAAAGCATGAGAGAAACGTGGTTCGGGTCCCCATATCAACCAAACCACAAAAGCCAACATGGAAATCCCCACTACAGCGGGAACAAAAAACGCCGCCACTTTGTCCACTGTGCGTTGAATCGGCGCACGACTCCGTTGTGTCTCGCGAACTGTTTGAATAATCTGGGCAAGAAGCGTGTCAGAACCTACCCGTTCCGCAATCATCACAAAGGCACCCATCCCGTTCATGCTCCCGCCGATGACTGCATCGCCCGGAGATTTTTCCACGGGGATGGACTCACCGGTGAATGCGGACTCATCGATCGTAGCGAAACCCTCCACAATGGTTCCGTCGACAGGCACCCTTTCTCCGGGCAAAACACGTAATTTGTCCCCAACACAAACTTTGTCCAGAGGAACATCTGCTTCGCTGCCAGATGACGAGATAACATGAGCTTTTGCAGGTACCATTTCAAGGAGCGAACGAATGGCGTCTCCTGTTTTCAGTCGAGCGCGAAGCTCAATCACTTGTCCCAGTATTACCAGTGTGACAATGACGGCAGCCGCTTCGAAATAAATGGGGACCTGACCATGATGCCCCAAAAAAGTCTCGGGGAAAACATGGGGAACAAATAGTCCGACCACACTTACCAAATAAGCCACACTGGAGCCGAGACCAATTAGCGTAAACATGTTCCATGAATGATTCCGCACAGATTGAACCGCCCGAAGAAAAATCGGTTGTCCACTCCAAATCAGAACGGCTGTCGCAAGTGCAAACTGTATCCATGGCGATAAATAACGTGGCACAAAGAAAAAGACTTTGTCCTGCGAACTCATCTCACCCATTGCCAGCAGAACAATCGGAAAAGTCAAGACGACGCCTAACCATAAGCGTCGCTGCATATCCTTGTATTCAGGTGAAATACCTGCATCCGCCGACTCCGGTTGAAGAGACATACCACAATGCGGACACGCGCCTGGGGTCTCCTGCCGAACGTCCGGACACATGGGGCAAAAATAAGTCGTACCCGTTTGGGAGTGGGCTAAAGAGTCCGTGCGCGGCGAAACGGTGCTAGATTCGCGAAATTTTTTCAAACAATACTCCGAGCAAAAGTAGTACGTCTCTCCATTGCGCTCGCAAGAGAAACGCGCCTTGCTCGGAAAAACTGTCATACCGCAGATTGGATCAATGACTCCAGTTTCTTCTTCTTGCACCAAGGTTCAGGTACCTTTCCAAAAACAAGAACTTGACACGACATTTTACAAAATCTCAAATCGGCGACAGAAAACATTGATAAATGGGCAGGAGAGTGGACTTCTACGCCAATCCCGTCCGATGAAGGTTAATAGCGGTGTTTTATGCTAGACACGCCACCCACGACGTGGTTCCCGACGCAAGAAACGTTCCGCATCGGGACAATTCGGAATTCTCAAGGCAACGGGATCCCATTCCAGCTTGACGCCCGCCCGAACCGCAACATTTCCGAGCAACACCATCTCCGTCAAAGGCCCAGCATAATTGAAATTTGACCCAGGTTGGCGCCCCTCTTTGATTGCCGCTATCCACTCAGCATGTGGACTCCCACCAGGTATCCGCGGAATAAACGGGTCGGGCTTTTTTATTTGCGCATTTTGCGTTGCAGGAACAAGCCTTGTGTCGTTTCCATAACAACCCGTGGTTACAATCCCGCTCTCGCCGACAAAGTACGAACCGTTCGCGCCTTCGCCCAATTGCTCGGTCTCAGGAACTCCGTTCGGTCGCGGCGGCATATATCCTCCGTCATACCAATATACCGTCACAGGTGGCAACGTCTTGCCATACCAAGCAACTTGTGGAAAATTCTCTCGGAATTTGCGCGCAGGGAACTCATACTTAATAATGGACTTCGTCGGTCCCATTTCGTCGGTCATACCTTCCTGCTTCACACACTCCACACTTGTGGGGGAACCAAGCTGAAGCGCCCAATTTGCTGGATCCATGATGTGGCAGCCCATATCGCCTAGCGCACCGCACCCGAAATCCCACCAGCCTCTCCATACCCAAGGACAATAACAATCTTTGTCTGTTCCAGGATATTTACTTACATACGGACGTTTAGGTGCAGGACCTAACCACAAATCCCAGTCAAGGTAGTCCGGAACGGGATCACTTCCTTTGGGACGTGTGCCCCCTTGTAACCACAAAGGACGATCGGTCCAGATGTGCACTTCGCGCACAAAACCAATGGTATTCGTCCAAAGGAGCTCGCATAGTTCACGCACTCCGTCCCCCGCATGCCCCTGATTTCCCATTTGAGTAACAACCTGGTACTTGCGTGCCGCTTCCGTAATTCGCCGTGCTTCATAAACCGAGTGTGTGAGAGGTTTCTGTACGAAAACATGTTTTCCGAGCTCCATAGCAATCATAGCGGCAGGAAAATGCGAATGGTCAGGCGTAGACACGAGAACAGCGTCTATGTCTCGTTCTTTTTCGAGCATCTGCCGATAATCCCGATAGCGCTTGGCATTTGGGAAGGTCTTGAAAGACTCCGCAGCTCGATTATCATCAACATCACACAGGGCTACAATGTTTTCCGATGCGCAGTTTCGAATATCACCTCTACCCTTTCCCCCTGCGCCAATTCCGGCAATGTTTAGTTTTTCGTTCGGGGAAATACGCCGCAATGCCCTCCGTGGTGTTGTTTTACAACCTGCTGCAAGTACCACGCTTCCAAACAGAAACACACGCCTGGAAAAACCTCTTTTACTCATTTTCATTTTCTCCTATGACAACCCAAAAATGTTTCGGACATGCTCGAATTCAAACTAATTACGATACGCCTGAGAATGCGGCTAATCAAAAAATTAACAACTACAAAATAGACAAATAAAAAGCCCCTCCGAAGAGGGGCATCCTGGTAAATGCAAGTGTCTTAAAGTGTCCAACCTTTGCGATATTCACGCTTCACAAACTGATTGGCTTCCGGCACGTTTGTTACCCGCATGTTACCACTGTCCCATTCAATAGGGGCACCGCTCCGTACTGCCAAATTACCCAGCAAAACCACTTCCGTAAACGGCGAAGCATAGTCGAAATTCGCACAGTGAGGTTTGCCGTCCTTGCACGAACGGATCCAGTCCTGGTGGGAATTGCCATCCGGAACTCGCGGAATAACCGGGTCCGGCATCTTGAAATCTTGCATCTTCGCTGCGGGCACTAGGCGAGTGTCACCGCCATAGCAGCCGGTTGTCGCGACACCTTTCTCTCCCACAAAATACGAACCGTTATCTCCATCGCCCAACTTTTCATCCGGCGATACCCCCTCTGGTCTCGGCGGCATTAATCCCCCGTCGTACCAGTAGACCGTGACCGGAGGCAGTGTCTTGCCATACCACTTGACACTCGGATAGTTCTCCCTGAAAGGACGAGCCGGAAATTCGTACTTGATAATAGACTTGACAGGACATGTCTCACTGTTGTTGCCTTCTTGAGTCACACATTCCACTTTTGTGGGCAAACCTAATTGTAAAGACCAGTACGCTGGATCCATGATGTGACAAGCCATGTCTCCAAGAGCCCCACATCCAAAATCCCACCAGCCACGCCACACAAACGGACAATAACAAGGTTGATTTGTATCGGGATGGATATTGACATACGGACGTTCCGGAGCTGGACCCAACCAGAGATCCCAATCGAGATAATCAGGAACCGGATCAGTTTTCGCCGGGCGTTTTATGCCTTGAGGCCATACCGGACGATTCGTCCAAATATGCACCTCTCGCACAAAACCTATTGCGTCCGACCACAGAATCTCACACATTTGTCGAACACCATCCCCCGAATGCCCCTGATTCCCCATGGCCGTCGATACACCATATCTTCTCGCCGCCTCCATAAGTTTTCGCGCCTCATAGATAGAGTGGGTTAACGGCTTCTGCACCCGAACGTGCTTCCCCAGCTCCATAGCGGCCATGGCTGCAACCGCATGCGTGTGGTCCGGTGTGCTGATGACAACCGCATCTATGTCCTTCTCTTTTTCCAGCATCACCCGAAAATCTTTGTAGCGTTTCGCGTTTGGAAACGTCTTGAATGTGTCGGCAGCGCGATTCCAATCTACATCACACAGAGCGACGATATTCTCCGTGCCACAATTCCTGAGGTCTCCCTTTCCCTGGCCGCCCACACCTATACCCGCGATGTTCAACTTCTCATTCGCAGAAACTCGGCGGATTTTTGGTTTGCTTGAGACACAACCTGTCGCTGCGAGGGCTGTCCCAAAAATAAAAACACGCCTTGAAAATTTTACTTGTCTCATAACTTTACCCTTTGCTTTTCGGTTACGGCACCTTGACCTATTTCTTTCACTTTGACTCGTGCCAAAACAACACTATAATGTATGCTTGGAAGCTCTCACTTGTCAAACAGAGCCTGAGTAATCAAGCTAAAGTAAACCTCGGCGAAACTTTCTCCAAAGCGATAACCAGACGCCGCTTGTACCGGCCATGATTTCTACGTATCGCGTAATTCTCAATACGTCCCCAAAAGTCTTTTCAACAAAGTGTTGCTTTTCACTATCTTTTATCCTGTAAAAAAGAGTTTTCCTATACCTCAACATCTGAGTAGTTTTGATGTGTACTCTTAGATAAGTTAATTCGGATGTGATGCTACGAATCTCCGAGATTTCGCACAAATAGTTCGACCTATATTTAGTTCTCCGCAGCATGCTCATTGCGAGGAGCAGAATCTTCTGAACGACGAAGCAATCTTCTCAGTTGATAAGCGCGGGGGACATCGTGTGGAGACGCTGGGGATCCTCGAACGACCGAAGAAAGTCGCAGATGGCTCAGATGCACTTGTGACGATTGCGCACTTGCACTTTTTACTCATGACGATAACGAAATATCTTCACAAGAATTACTCACAAGAACAAACAGATCGTTACAAAGCGTAGGACGAATACATTGACTTGAATTTAAAGTAATCAAAACAATAAAGTAGGAGATGTTACTTAGCTTCAGCATTTTGAAGTCAAGCACGACGGGGTTATTGTAGGTTACCGTATTTTCACGAAGGAGGGGGCTTTATGCTCGGTCTTGAAGGTTTCGGTGTATTCTTGGCGTATGTGTTGTGTATCGGTAGTGCAGCCTTATGTATTGCCTACGGTGCACTCACATGGAACAAAGGCGATGAATCGATCAGGCCGGAAGATGAACAATGGGCGAAAAAAGAGAAACAAAGCGACAACGGTTTGACAAACTAGTTTTGCAGACCGTTTTCGCAGAAGGAGAACCGTCAATATGGATCTGTTGACCATCGTCATCATTATCGGATACTTGCTCATCACGGCATATCTCGGATATCGGGGATATACACAGACAAAGACCGCAACAGACTATCTCATTGCCGGCCGCAAGGCGCATCCCGCTGTAATGGCGCTATCGTATGGCGCCGCTTTCATCAGCACGTCCGCTATCGTGGGTTTCGGCGGTGTTGCGGCGAACTTCGGCATGGGGCTCTTGTGGTTAACCTTTCTAAACATCTTTGTGGGCGTATTCATCGCGTTTGTGTTCTTCGGCGGCAGAACCCGGCGCATGGGACACTTACTGGATGCTCACACGTTTCCTGAATTTCTTGGACGTCGATTTCAAAGTCGCTTTTTGCATGTATTTTCGGCATTGGTCATCTTCGTATTCATGCCTTTATACGCAATGGCGGTGATAAAAGGCGGCGCAGAATTCATTGCCGCCGTATTCCATGTCTCGCCAGAAATTGCTCTATATATCTTTGCACTCATTGTCGCCGCCTACGTTATTCCCGGCGGACTAAAAGGAGTCATGCTTACCGATGCGTTACAGGGAATCATTATGCTCATCGGCATGACGATTCTGATCTTTTCAACATATTTTATGTTAGGCGGTGTGATCGATGCCCACCAGTCATTGACTGCACTGAAGAGTGAAGTTCCCCAAAGTTTGGCTGCGATAGGCCATCGCGGTTGGACATCCATGCCGTTATTTGGTTGGGCTTCCACTAAAATGCCACCGGCCGGCTCTCCCATTCCACCAGACCCCCATAACCTGTGGTGGATTATGGTAACAACCATCATCCTTGGAGTAGGCATTGGTGTGCTTGCTCAACCGCAACTCATCGTGCGTTTTATGACTGTAAAATCTCAACAATCCTTAAACCGTGCCGTAGGTGTGGGCGGCGCTTTCATTCTCATGATGACTGGGGTAGCATTTACTGTCGGCGCCCTATCAAACGTTTACTTTCATGATAAAGAAGTTATCACCTGCCGAATCCTTGACGACTCCGTGCTCATGGATCCCGGGCCCGGCGGCAAACAGAAACTTAAGCCAATCTCGGCGGATGCCTCAGATGATGTCAAGGCAAGAGCAAAACGCTTCATTACTTACAGACTATTAAATGAGCCCAGTACAGCTCCGCCGCACTATGTGCTCTTTACACCTAAAACACAAATTGAACGCGGATCAGCAAATGCCCCAGACGTGATAAGACCGGGACTCATTTCCATTGCCCGTACAATCAGTAATGAGACAACCATGCAAGGTAATGTGGACCGCATCATTCCAACATATGTAAATAGCGCGATGCCCCGCTGGTTCGGGGTTATCTTCATGCTTACCTTGCTCGCAGCGGCGATGAGCACCTTGGCTGGACAATTTCATACGATAGGTACCGCGATTGGACGCGATGTATTACAACAGGTCACCAGCGCTAAACCCGAACGATCGGTTCTTGTCACTCGGATTGGTATTGGAATCGGACTTATCGTTGCCATAGTTCTCGGACGGATCTTGGGAGACAACATCATCGCCTTGGCAACGGCAATCTTTTTCGGTCTTTGTGCTGCCTCGTTTCTGCCTGCATTCATCGGCGGCCTTTTTTCAAAACGTATAACAAAAGCCGCTGCAATTTCCTCCGTTGTCGCTGGGTTTTTCACGAGTTTGTTCTGGTTACTCTTTGTCAATGCAAAAACCGCAGTAGGAATTGGCCTGTGCAGCAAGCTTTTCCACAAAGCCGTGTTGGTCCCTGAGGGTTGGAGTGTGACATGGACTGTTGTTGACCCCCTTGTAATTGGTTTACCAATATCTGTTATAGTAGCGGCAATCGTGACGTTTTTCACGAAACCTATGGATGAGTCTCATATCTCAAAATGTTTCGGCAAATAAACAGGTGAAAAGGGGAAACGTTTGCTAAGGAGAATCTTGGCAACTTTTCATAGACGCCAAAAGGACTTAACCAAAAACAAAATCGCGGAGGGAGAAAAATGACAAAGAAATGGACAGTAGCGTTGGTGTTATTGCTGCTCTGCGGTCTCGCCTATTCAGAGCTACAGAATGTTCAAATCGGGGGGGAACTGCGTGTACGTTATCGCTACTATCGCAACACGTTTACCGACCAAAATCCGGGGCTCGGCGGTTTTCGGCGAGAAATTCGAATTCCCAATTTCTTTCTCGTCAAGCGTCCTATTGGGCCCCGCGGTGTGTCGTCGATTTTTGACTGGAACGGAAGAGGCGCGGATTGGCACCTTTCCGAGACCGCCACGTTGCTCAATGTGAAAGCGGACTTCACCAATAACGTGTCTGCTTTCGTTGAGCTTTATGACTTCAATCAGTGGGGAGAAGACTTCCGTTCTAACTGGATAACCGGTGCCGATAACCGCGCACGTACCGCCGACGACGTGGAGTTCAATCAGGCCTATATAGAAACAAACGAAATGTTTGGGATGCCTCTTCGATTGCGCATAGGCCGTCAAGCCCTTAAGTTCGGTAAAGGGTGGCTCATTTCGGACATGTTAACCCCCACGCAACGTCTCTCTTTTGATGCAATCCGCCTTACCTATGACGTCGATGCCTTCAGCGTGGACGCCTTTGCGGCTAAACTACTCGAAAACGGAGTCACAGAAGAAGACGGCGACGCCGATTTCTATGGCATTTACGGCACATATGAAGCCTTTAAGCCGCTTCAAGTGTCAGCCTATTGGTTATGGTTGCGTGATGCAAGAAGCCTTAACGACACGAATTTCCCGTGGTTTGTCGAGTGGCTAGAGGACATTTTCGGCGTGGATGATTACGATGTGACAAATCTCCACACGGTCGGTGTCAGGTTGTTTGGGAATGCGGCAGGGTTCGATTATGACTTGGAGACGGCATACCAGTTTGGGAACGCCGATTTCTACGGACCCGGATTTAGACCGTTCGGACTTCGATACGGCGTAACAGACGCCGACTTTGACAACTGGGCTGCCGAGCTCACCGTAGGATACACCTTCGACACCACTTGGAGCCCACGAGTTTGTGCTTTCGGGAACTATTTCCAAGGCCACGACAACCGCGACATCAGCTTTTGGGACTGGCTTAATCCGTTCTACAAGCCCGATGCCAGCGTATCGTTTAATCGCCTCTTTTCCGATATTAACCATCTTCCCGTTGTAAATGATAACGGGTGGCTGTCTAATTTTGCCCAGGCAGGTTTGGGAGTCGAACTCCAACCCACCGAGGCAGTTCGCCTTCACTTCCACGTTGCAAAAGATTGGATCGTGGCGCCTTTCGATTATCCTGTTTCGTTTAAGTTAGGCAGGTTCCGAGTCCCGATTGCCCCCGCCTTGAGCTTCTGGACGGAGGAAGGAAGTGACGATATCGGTTGGGAGGTGGCATTCTGGGCGAAATACAACTATTCACCCGACCTATACTTCCTGCTGTACTACAACCACCTGTTTACGGGTGAAGGATTGGCCCGAGGCGCGTTTATTCAGTTCAATGGCACGGATTTCTCAGGCGGCTCCGATGATGAAGACGCTGACTATGTATTCTTGATGTCCGTGTTGAAATTCTAGAATCCATTCCTGACTTGATCTGGAGCGTCTACCAAAGATACCTTTGGTGGACGCATTTTATTTAGGGAAAAGTAACTATGACTGGACGAGAACGCATTCTCAGGACCATTTCAAGAGAACAGACCGACCATCTAGCCTGCATGCCTATTACAATGATGTTCGCTGCAGACCTTGCAGGTGTTGCTTACCTTGATTATGTGACCGATTATAAGACCTTGGTCGATGCTCAATTACGGGTAGCAGAGGTTTTTGGTATTGACCATGTTTCCTGCATTTCAGACCCTGCACGAGAAGCGGCAGATTGTGGCGCAAAAATCCAGTTCTTTGAAAATCAGCCTCCAGCAATCATCGAATCGGACGCCCTACTCATCGACAAAACCCGCCTCGTTCGCTTACGTATTCCAGACCCGTATGTTAGTCCGCGCATGAGTGATCGAATACGGGCTGCTGCCTTACTAAAAGAGAAGGCTGAAAATGATAGGCTCGTCGAAGGGTGGGTGGAGGGCCCCTGCGCGGAGGCGGCCGATCTCCGGGGCATCAATATGCTTATGATGGATTTTTACGAAAACCCGGGGTTCGTAAACGACTTGTTCGAGTTCGTGCTTCTCATGGAATCGGGATTCGCCAAAGCTCAAATTGAGGCTGGCGCAGACATCATTGGAATTGGAGACGCTGCCGCTTCACTCGTTGGGAAAAACATGTACGACGAGTTTGTTTTTCCTTTTGAAAAACAGTTGGTTGACAACATACACGCAGCCGGAGGGCTCGTACGACTCCACATTTGCGGAAACACAAGGGCTATATTGGATGGAATGGGACGGCTGGGATGCGACATCGTAGATATTGACTACCCCGTTCCTATGAAAGAAGCGAGAACTCACACAGGAGCGCAACAAGTGCTTTGTGGAAATATCGCACCCGTGGACACGTTGCGAAACAGCAACCCGGTTAAGATAAAAGAAAGTTTGGCGGAGTGCTACCTTAAGGCTCAACCTCATTACATTGTGGGCGCGGGTTGTGAAGTGCCCCGGGATACTCCACATGAAAACATGAAAGCTTTGGTGGAATTTGCCCGCTCCAACGTTCCCGAGTAGACCGTGTTCGCGACTAAATTACATAGTCAGATACGGAACACAATGTGAACAGGTTCGCTACCTCCCCTACAGCACACGACGGCTGAACCGCTTTTGCTTCCAAGTGTTTGTTATCAGAACAGGAAAATAAGACGGGAATAGGTAGGAGACACGACTAATCTTTCAAGCAAGATTTCATTCTGTTCCCTTAACGTGAAAAACGTCTTGCGTTCGGCCGGACGCAAGACGAAAGAATGTGAACTATCAAAAAAAGTAAAAGCCGCTGTACATAGCGGCTCCCACTTCAGTTCTAACATTCAGAATGGTGATATACGGGCTAATCGGCTAAACGTCTGATTTTATTCTCTTTGCAGGTTTCCAGTCCGGATGGTGCTCCTGTGCCCATAAAGAACTCACCCAACCACCGAACAGGCTCTTCAGGCTGTGAGGCACTACAAAAACCGCCAAGTAGATGTGTCCCAGCAAGACCAAAATCATCAGGAACGCTGCGACATCGTGGATGGTATATATCCATTCTTGGCCAGCAAAGTGTGCTTCTCGATTTAACCCCATGATAATGCCCGTATATATCAGAACAACACCCAAAAGAATAGTTAGCCAGTACAGTATCTTTTGACCGGCGTTAAACTTACCGGCAGGAAGATGTCCGGCTCCGCCCAAGTAACCACCAAATCCTTTAAGCCAATGAATGTCCCGCTTATTTAAGATCATGTCCCGGGTCCACGACAGGAAGATAATGACATAGCCTGCCACCGCGACATAACCCAAAACGGTGTGGACATAGCGGGCTGTCTCCCCTAGTGGGTCGTGTTTGCCGAGTAGGAAACAAAATCCAGACGCCGCCAAATACGTAACGGTAACCATCAAAATCAGGTGACCCACTCGCTCGTGTAAGCTGAACCGCAACACATCGGGCACAAAGTCTTTGCGTTTGTCCCGACTACCAAAAAGCATATAGTGAAGCAACATAACGACAAGAACTACCAAAACCACCCATTTGGCGTAAGGTTTCAACACAGACTCGCGCCACGCTCCAATCTGTATGCCGCTGAGGTTGTATCCAAGACGCGCATAAACTGGCTGCGTCTTTGGCAAACCATCATCACCAAAGGGAACCACGGTTGCCGCCGTGAAAAAGAACGGTGAATCCAGGGAATGGCAATCCGCACACGTGTTGGCGCCCAGAGCTGACTTGGCGGGCTCCACGCCATGGGATATAGTCCAGGGCAAACGTTGAGCAAGCTCCGCCAGCGCCGTATTTGCCGAAGTGTCCACAGGCTCGATCTTCACTTCGAAGGGTTTTGCGAGGCGAAGCTCTTCGTGCTTTGGCGCGCCTTTATCGTCGCGTTCCATTACACGTTTTATGGCGACAAAAGGCTTGTCCTCGGCTGGGAGGACCGCTTCTGTCAAAGAAACAGCAAACGGATCATCCCAGTTCTCAATGGTGACCCGCCGCGCCGTCTCGCCATTGATGAAATAGAGCTGCGGTGAGGGTAGACGTTTTACCGTTTGCACCAGCGCCCACGCGACAAGTTTTATCTCGTCTTCGGTATTGACTTCAGGCCATGTGTCAAAATTATCGTCATATACCCCCAGCCTCTTGGCTTCGGCGTCTGTGTACGCAGCCAACCTCTCCTTAATTGCCGTCCGAACAGCCTCTTCGGATGACATGTCACCAGAATTAGCGCCGTCAGCCTTTCCCGGATACAGAGTCACAGCATTGTCTCTCAGAAACTCCCAGGCGACCTGCATATCTTTCAATAACAACGGCCGAACAACCGTCTTATCCCCTGACTTATCTTCATAAGCCCAAAAAACGCCCAATTGATATCCCTCTGGAGCAATGACTTTCTGACCGTTGCGCTCGTGAACAGCATTCGCGACGGGATATTCGGCGATGGCACCCACCCGTTTCACAGGCCAAGAAGCCTTTGTCTCGCGGAGCCCTTCTGACGTCATCTTATAGGCTTTGTTGCGAAAAACAGCCACTGCCGTAACGTCTTTGTCGAGACCCTGCTGCAGAGCAAGCAACATAAGCGCTCTTTCCGCAGGGGTTTCCACGATAGCCGGGTTTCCTTTGATAAACTCCCGAACCTTAAAAGCATTTTCGGGCAGCTTCCACTCATCGCCCAGAACCGCAAAGGCTTTACGAATAGGCGAATCCGTTGAAACTACCATCTCCGCAGCCGATTCCAACTCCTCGCGGCTAAACGGTTCCATCGGGGCTTCGGGGCTGATAACCTTGACTTTTCCCCAAAGGGCACCAAACATCAGGTTTTTCGGAGGCACGGGGTCTGGCTCATTGGCAAGCTCTATCGCCTTACCTGTGAGAACATCCACAGTGCGTGCCGACAAGAAAGGACGTTTGGTGATATGACACGCTTCGCAACTCAAGCGTTCCAAGTGCAGCGGGGGCAGACCTCGATGGTCGAAAGCGGGCGCGCCGAAGTCTCCTGTCTCATAATGACATTGCTTACAAGACAAGGCACTTCCATCAATATCGTCCCGCACCGATTGAGATGAAGAGTAGCCCTTGGCAAAATTGTGACGAATGTCACCCGGGTGACAATCGATGCAGGAAAGCCCAATGTCCGTATGCACATCCGACAAGTAATTGCTCGTCCAGGTTGTGCCCCGTTTCTGTACCCCTGAAATATCGTGACAGAAAAGACAAGCCCGATCATCGGGTCGCTGAATCTTCAGATAAACCTTACCATCCGGCCTGAAAACATTCTTGTCGTATTTGACCTTTGGAACCTCGCCGTTTTTGACCGCCCCCTCGACATCCCCAAAACCGCCGGCAACCGTTGCCGCCCACTTGAAGTTGAGCTTTTTTATTTGTTGAGCGCGATCTGAATATTCATAGTGTTCCAAATGACAAATCAGACAATCGGGTTCCAATGCACCGGACTTATGCCACATCGCCTGATAGTAGTCCCCATCATTGGTCAACCCTACCGCCGGGTCTTGCAACATGACCGTGTCATAGCGCAGACCGCCTCTGTCAAAAAGGGTGGGACCACCGCCGGGGTGACAAATCCCGCACGTCGCCACAAAGTCAAATGATGTCATATCAACTTGATCGGGATGCTCAAACGTCTTTGGCGCCAACTCGCGTTGATACAATAACTGCCATTTCCCGTAAACACCAGGACTCTTGTGAAGAGGTACGGGCTCACCAAGCTTTTGTGTTGGGTATAACTCGTCCCGTCCCATTTGAAAATGATAACCGCCCGTAACGGTTTCCACGCTGTGACATTTTCCACAAGTCTGCACAAGACTCACGGGTTGCGTGCTATTCTCATCAATCACTCGATCAAATTCGTCTCGGAGAAAAAACGGAGGACAAGACTGAGGATAAAGTCGAGATACCCCCGCCCGTGCCGCACGGTTCTTGGTGGCAAGGTATTTACCTATATATTTGTCGAGATTCTCACCGACAGAAGTCTCTTGCGGTTGCCCCCATGCTGAGGACACAACCAGGAATACACCGCAAACAAGAAAACAAAGCAACCCTCCCACAGTCGTCTTACGCATACATTCTCCACCTTTCTTTACGAGATGAGCGCTGCTATAAACCTCACGCGCGGAGAAGGCAAGTGCCCCATCGTCTCCTTCTGCGCATTATACTTCCTTGAGGATTTATTTAGACTTCGATAGGCCCGTACAGAGTTGTACTCGGGGTTTCGAAATCAAACTCATACCACTTCGGGTCAATAATGACTTCCGACCTCTCCCACATCGCTTTTTCCGCAGCCAAAGCGCATATCGCCGATTCCAGACCGACCATCTCATTGGCACGCGGCACCGCACCATTTTTCGGGCCACCCTTTTGAATGTCACGGGCAAAATGCTCAAACTGAATCTGATCTACTGATTTATCAGTGTCTACTAGAATCGGCTCATATTCAGTCTGCGCCTTGTTACTGATGGTTAGTGTCTTACCTTCACTGATAATGGTTGCGTTGGCTTCTGCAGCACCCCGAGCGCCGCTTTCCGCCCATTTCACTCGTGAATTCGGCTCCCGGTAATACCGCGGCGTCATCATCTCCGCCAGAACAAACGTTCCTTCGTCACCTTGGATACATTCCGACGCACCACGGTTCATATTCGTGCAAATGCTGGAATACGTCACGCCGACATTATAGGGCTCATTGTATTTTCCGTATTCCTTTTGCTGTGTGGTCCTCGGCTCAATTTCTCGATATCCCGGACATTCCGGGGTAACACGGTATTCAAACACCACATTCACATGATCGAACACGTCCCGACCATCACGCCAATAATCGAGCGAACCGTACCCATGCACGCGAGTCGGCCGCGCACCAAGAAACCAGTTCACCACGTCAAAAGCATGCGTGCCAAGTTCGGTCATCAACCCACCCGATGTCTCATGATACAACCGCCAATTCAGGTGTCGCTCCAAATCCTTAATCCACCGACTCTCCTCCGGAGAGAGCACGTAATTCTTGTCAACAGGCCGCCGCCAATCATTGTTTCGATGCCACTGACAATCAATGTGCGTTATCCGTCCAAGCACTCCCTCTTCGCGAGCCAGTTTCAGGGCATGGTTATACACCGGATTGTACCGCCGCTGATGGCCTACTTGAACAAACAGGCCCTTTTCATGGGCTTTCTTCACGACGTCACGACACTGCTCAATCGTGAAACACATCGTTTTTTCTGTAAAACAGTAAAGCCCCGCATCCAGACAGTCCATCGTGATCTGGTAGTGGGTCGCCAACGGCGTAGAGATGACTACCGCGTCCAATTGTTCCTTTTCTATCATCTCGCGGTAATCCATATATTTTTTGACATCGCCCCCACCCGCATTCTTGTAACCACCCTCCAAATGGGGTTTGTAAACATCGCATACAGCAATAATCTTGATGTTATTGGCGCGGGATAATCCGTCTCGTAAATGAAACGAACCCTGGCCGCCTGTACCTATGCTCGCTACGCGCACCTTCTCATTTTGCGCATAGGAAAATGGAGAAAACCCGGTGGCCAGCATGACACCTGTTGCCGCGCCGGCTGTTTTAATAAATCCCCTTCTTGACACCTCTGTCTTCATGGTTGATCCTCGCTTTTCGAAAAGTTTATCCACACGGCCTCACAATCGCCTGAATCCGACCTGGGCACTAATATAGCCCGGACGTCCGGATGATTCCTAGTATATTGTATCACATTCTCCATACCCATTACAAAAAAGGCTGTGCTCAGCGCATCACTTACCGTCGCCGAAGGAGCAATGGCGACCGTAGATGCAAAACCCTCCACCGGAAATCCTGTCCTGGGATCGAAAATATGACCATACCGTTTTCCGTCTATTTCGACATAACGTTCTCCCAGTCCGGAAGCCGAAAAAGAGACATCTTTTAGAGTAACTTCCGCAACAAAACGCGCTGGATCATACGGATGTCTCAACCGAACCCGCCATCCCATTTTCCCCATCGGCGCCCCCAAAACAAAAATGCTACTTGTACCGGCGTCCACAGCTGCCGTCTTTATACCGTACCGCCGGAGCAGTGCCACTACCTGGTCTACCGCATATCCTTTGGCTATCCCCCCCAGGTCCAACTGCATACCCTCTCTGGTGAAAAAAACAGTCCTCTCTTTCGGGCTAATTTGTACCTTATCGAAGCCCACACATGCCAAGGTTTCTTCAATAGTATGGCGGTCAGGCAAAATTCCGTCTTTCTGATAAAAGCCCCACAACTTGAGCAAGGGACCTACTGTCGGGTCAAAAGCACCTTGTGTGTCCTTATAAATCACCTGAACTGTGGTAACAAGCTCCAGGAGATCCGCCGACAACCGCACAGGCTCTTGGACAGCACGATGATTGATAAACGTAATCTCACTATCCGGACGATAGCGGCTCATTCGTCCCTCTATATCATCAATAAGGTCAAAGGCCTCTTGTGCCAGCCGGCCAAAGTCGTCCGGTGGAGTACCCTTGTTCTCCGTGTAAAAAGTAATGGCGAATGTCGTTGCCATAGCCCCATGTTCAAAACGAAAGTATTCGCCTTGATCCCCGTTCGTGTCATATTCCACAGTAGAAACAGCAGAGCGAGAGGGACTTTCATTTTTCTCAACGGACAAGCCAACAGGACTCAAGAGAATAAAGAGGAGGATTAGGAAAAAAAAGTTTGAAAAGATTGCTTTCAACTTCCGTTGTATATCTTTACGGTAAAACATGTCACAGAGAAGACGAACCAAAGGTGTCACTTATTCACACGACTTGTTAACGGAACTCCAAGCTCACGCAGGACTTATTAGCCCCGTCCGCGCCCCCTTCGGAAAAAGCCACTTCCAACTGACCGGAACTCAGCCCGACAGATGCCAAGTAGTCTCTGACAGCCGTGGAGCGACGTTGCGCCAAATCAAAACTACCTTGGGGGTCCCCATTCGCATCAGGATAGCCCACAATACGTAATTTCAGTAAGGGCCACTCCTCAAGAACTATCGCCAACCCACGTAAGTACCCCTTTGATTCCCCAGACAGGGTGTCGCTTCCCGTCTCAAAAGAAAGCGTCTCTAAAATTGGGTACTCATCCGGGGCACCATCTTCATCATGCCACCGATTCTTCGTCTCTGGAGTGTTTGGCGCTACATCATTGGCGTCCAACACACCATCTTGGTCGTTGTCTAAGTCCGGTATACCGTCCTCATCTTCAAACCCGTCTTTGTCTTCCGGTGCTAAAGGTGCTCCATCAAATAGATCGGCCACCCCGTCGCTGTCCGTGTCCTGAGCCAAAAGGGCGTTTAAGTGACCACCTGCCAGACCCAACGCTTCACCCGCCTGTTTATAACGCATTACCTGAATTTCATATTCAGCCAAACTCAGGGCACCCTTCAGCCGCGCATATAGCATGGGAGCAACTGTAATCGCTTTGTTCGTATCTATTGACAGATAACATTCCTTTAGACGCGCAAACTCCGATTCGCAAGCCTCCCTATCCGACGGCAAAGACGCAGCGTCGAGTGATACCACGCCTGGTTTGCGTAGGCTGGTCTCCGACATTTCCTTAGACAACGCGAGGTAATCATACATCGCTTGCGTATCCCCACGCGTCTTCATTTCCCGCGCCAAAAACAGATATTCCTCCGCCAGGCAAAACTCATAGGGGCTTGTCCCTAAAACGCCCGAAAGCGCCGCCTGCCGAAGTGCCGCTTCCGCCTCAGCCATTTCAACCTTTTTTGCTGAAGTGAAACTCTGCGACTCGGACATGGTGCGGAATCCCGGAGAAGACGTGCTACATGCCAGGGACAACACAGCTAACGAAAACACCGTAGCATAGCATTTATGCATTCTAAAGACTCCTTTTTCCGCCTTAACAAGGCATTCTATCCTATAAAAGCAAAGATAAACAACCGATTTCTCTGCAATAAACGTTCACACAATCCCTTCGACACTTTCGTCAGGCTTAATTCTAACCGATCTGAAAACGTTCCAGAGGCGAAAAAAACCTCTTGACAAAACCCAAACGATGCTGTAAGATACATACAATCGGTTGCGGCAATGCATTGTAACCAAGCATTTGTGGCAACCGTATGCTTAACATTGTTTTATGCAAATGGTTTTATGGATCATGACTACGGGTTCAGACGGAGGACATAGAAGAGCAACCATCAGGGACGTCGCAAGACGTGCTGGGGTGACCCCTTCCACGGTTTCGCGAATTCTCAACAACCGCGAACTGGCTTTCCCTATCGCAGAACATACTCGAAAAAGGGTCATCGAAGCCGTCAAAGAACTTGGATACCGCCCTAACCGACTCGCCCGTAGCCTAGCCATGTCCAAGACGCACGTCATTGGAATGTATTTCCCGATTACCGAGCCCAGCGGCCAGCTGGAACATAGAGAAGTCACTTGGCTTTCGTTTGGGGCAATGGTCTCTGGTGTACAACACATTACTCAGATGAGGGGATACGAAGTTCATATCTTCAATCGGGTGGAACATGATTATGGCCACCCCAACGCCCCCAAAGATATATGTCCTGACTTCATTGACGGTCTCATCTACGTGGAACCGAACCAACACTACGATTTTTACACTGAGCTGGTCGCAGCCGGTGTACCTTTGGTAACGATGGGTCCCAGTCCCGTACACCCCGCGGGATTTTCCGTATCCCCTGATGACTGCCAAGACTTTTACGTCCTAACCAAAGCTCTGATTGCCAAGGGGCACCATCGAATTGCCTGTTTCATTTGTCACCCGAATGACCCACCTCTAGAAACTTTGCTGAGGCGTCAGGGCTACCGTACCGCTCTGGATGAGGCGGAAATCCCTTATGACCCAGCCTTGATGCCCACCGAACGTCTAGGACAAACACCCACCAAGGCGCTTGTGGAGCGTCTTTTCGACCTATGGCCAAGGCCGACGGCCATGATCATCGGCAGACCCGAAGTCGCCCATTATTTCATCGAGTGTTTGCACGAAAGAGGGCTCGTGTGTCCGCGGGACCTGGAACTAATAGTGATCGGCGACGACCCAATTTTCCCCTATCTATCTCCCAGTCTAACGGCTCTTCGGTACCCGTATGTCAGAGCAGGGGAAGAAGCCGCACGTTTGGTGCTTGATATTGTCGAGGGAAAAGTGAAAGACCCTGTAAAGGTCGTCATCCCTTGGCAGTACAACGAAAGGGAGTCGTGTCAGCTTGGAGAGAGCTTTATTAAATACCTCGTACAAGACTCGACTCCCGAATTAAGAAAGGAGGTGGCCATCAAGATCTCATAGCGCCTTTTGAGGTTGTGGCCTTTGCGTCTTGGCGCCGCAGACCGCAGGGCCTGACAGGCAAATGCCCAACCACAGCAAGATTTCAAGTTGAGGGGTTAGTAACTGTAATAAAAGTGTACCGGATTAGTCCTTAATGCCGGTAAAACGGAGGAAAATGACATGCATAAGAAAGGCTTCACTTTAATTGAGCTTCTGGTGGTGATCGCGATCATTGCCATTTTAGCGGCGATCTTGTTGCCGGCGTTAGCACGCGCTCGGGAAGCCGCTCGTCGTGCCAGCTGCCAGAACAACCTGAAACAACTTGGCCTCGTGCTGAAAATGCATTCTACGGAGAACAAGCTATTTCCAGCGCGTAACTATCGTATTGGAGGTTTGAACAAGAATTGGTTCAGTACAGTACCTTACGTGCCGAGCTTCGACGAAGGCGGATACTACTCTGGAAATCCGAGGTCGGATTGGTCGAGCGCTGAGGGACCCGGCAGTTATGACCAGATTGCCATGGAGGAACTGTGGCCGGATTATATGAATGACATGAATATTTTCGCATGTCCTTCAGACAATGATCGGCCGCACGACTTCTTCGCCGGCCCTCACCCCTTGCTCCAAGCAGATAATATCAATCCGGCATTCCAATGGGCAAAAGATCAGGCAGCAAACATGCAGGCCTTCATGGTGCCGATCGATTCCAACTTCCAAGCCAGTATCCACAATGACAAAGGGTACGGCCCTCAAACCTGGTTGGCATGTGGCAGCTCATGGTCCTACATGTATTATCCCTTCGCCATCAAAGGTGAATGGATTACCAACACAACGAACGCCCAAGAAATCGTCCGTCTCTGGACACGCTCTACACGAACCGATGCGGCCGGTGTTACCCAAAACACGAAGTATATTAACCGCAATAAAGATAAGACCGTCACCCTATGGCCTGCGTCTTGGACGTCGAATATCAATGACGCACCAAACACGGCTGTCACGCCGGGTGGGCCCACGGTCAATCTAATGCGCTTGCGGGAAGGGATTGAGCGGTTCTTCATCACCGACATCAACAATCCAGCGGCTTCAACGGCGGCTCAATCCGACATCGTCGTGATGCACGACCTGACGAAAGTCCACCAAGGGTCCTCCATGCAGAAGCAGTGGCAGTTTAACCACATCCCCGGCGGCGCCAACATCCTGTTCATGGATGGGCACGTGGAATTTGCGCGCTATCCGTCCGGCACGTGGGGCAACCGCTTGTGGCCCGTTTGCGAAGCCTACGTCCGCTACGGCAATACATGATGCTGTCTTGTTCGAAGAGGGCGATCTCTCCCAGGTCGCCCTCTTCTCAAAGACGCTAAAAGAGGTTTCGCCCAATCATTCGAAAGATCAAGAGAAGGACGTTTTGAGTACGAGAAACCCAACGTAAGCACAAAACAAGTCCGATGAAGTTCCGTAGAAAACGTAACGATAGATAGGCCACAAGGGGTCAAACTAAGAAACAGTTTGCAAAAAACGCTTTTATGTAGGTTCTAACGGACAAAGAGGCGCCATGCACATCGCACCTACCGCTCATCCGAAAAACTCTGCCTCACCCCGTAATTCGATTGAGCATCGGTCGTTCGCGCCTCTTTGTCCTTTTGTTGGCAGCCACTAACGGGCACAGACGACTCAAAGGGCATGAGAAACTAACGTCATTAACCCCACAAAGAGGTTTTTCGCGAGAATCCTAAAAAAACTATTTCGATCGAGTTCTCAAGACTCCTTAATTTTGGTACTTATCCTCACCCAATTCAAACCGATCATAAGGTCCGATTGAAAAGCTGAGAATCTCTTTCATATTCGGCAATGAAGGTTCTGTATAACGAATGCGCCAATCCCCCGCGTCCTTCGTAAATGTCAGCCTTACTTCACCATTCCCAGTGCGTGGAAAATAGGCTTCCTGGTCTGCGAACCTCCCGGTCACGTCGCTTACAGCAACCCCTGAAAAACGACAATATAGTACGACATCAACTTCCTGCGGCGTTTCTTCGTCCGGAAAATGCCAATTTCGGACTTGTCTTGCCATCTTGCAGCGGGTGTAACGCTCAAAAAACCACTGATACGCACGTCGTACGTACTGAAGACCCCACCCCTGGGCATCGGAGTAATCAGGATGGTACAAATCCATGACGCCTTCGAGGTTTTCTCCAGCGAAGGCTGTATCCAAGGATTCTATACGACGCGCAATTTCTTCAGCGACTACCTTTTGAGCATCGTTAAGAGCCTGACCCGAATCCCACCATGATTCCCGGACAGGAAGCAATTGGGGGCTTGTTTCGATGGGACGACTCTTCGCCGTATCCAGCAGAGGCCCCATAACCACTTCCTCTGCGAGACGGCTTTCCACCGTGCTAAGAGCTAAGTATTCACCAAAAGACACCGAACCCTCGTACGGCTCTTCCTCATTTGTCAGAGCCGTTACCGAGTAACTCACCTCTTCCCCTTGCCCTACCGAGGTATCGGTCCATGTCCGTTCGCTTTGGTCGTCCACCACACGCCGAAACAGCGTATCAGGCAAGATCCTTTTGTAAACCCTATAACCTACATCTCCCTCGCGAAAAGGCCAGGACAAAACCACTCCTTCAGGAGTCCGACGTGCTTCGATTTGCCGAACTGGACTAGGTACGGAAGGAATACGAAACCGTTGTGGCTCGGGCATATTCTCCCGGGTGTTCCATATATAAATACCCCTACCTACCCGGCAAATAAATGCCGCCCCCTCGCCATCCGGTTCGTATACCTGGTCAAGAAATCCCGTCCAAGACTGCGCGGTGTTGTAAATCCCAGGCTGGACAACGCGGGTAAATGATTGTAGAACATCAGCGGGAGCAAAAGATGAGACCAAAGGCACCCAATAGTGTCTTCCTGAATTCGGAATGATTTCCGAAACCTGTCCGGGCTTCTCCAAACCATAGGCGCCATATAGCAAAAGACCTTGATCGTATTCGGCATCGATGTCTCGCAGGTTAAAATGAAAATCTTCGGGCGTACGCGATAAGGCAAGTTGATAGACAACCTTTGCTTTTTCCTGAACGAGGTCATGAGATGGCACGAGACGTTTATACAGGATATCCAGCAGGGTTGGGTAGATAGCCTCTGACCACGTGCGAGAAGAAACACCTTTCCAAAGGTCATCTGCACGTTCAAAGAGGTACACCGACGCACCCATCATGGTACCGTTCAAAATCATCGCCCTATACAGGGCCGATGGCATACAATCAGGACCGCTTGGAACGCCGAATACACCTGGGGCAATATAGCGGGCGTCAACGTACCACTGAGAACTAGGCGCTACTCCCCACTGTGCCACAGCGCCTTCGAGCCAAAACCCCATGCCTGCGGACAGTTGGGGAAGAAGGTGCGTTCCTCGGTAGGAGATAACAGGCAGAACGTAACTAGCTCGACTACGTATTTTGTCGTATAAAGATTTGCACGCAGCATGGGACATCATACGGCACATGTTTAGGGCATCAAACTCAATCACCACATGCCGTCCATATTGAGGTACCACGTCTAAAAGATTCAGTAACCAAGGCAGATCAGGCAAAGGCACGTCTTCTTCGCAGTCGAAAAATGGGTAGTACTCATCAAATGTAATACCCCGGACGAGGACTGACTTTATGCAAGTATAGTCATTTAAAAGGTCGCCGATTGCGGTCGTTGAGACCCTATACCGCGGCTCTTTTTCGCAAATGACAAGTGCAATAGGAATGCTGAGGGGTTGAAGGGCGTCCAACACCGTTTTGTATTCTGCAACGCAGTCGTTAGAAGAACCGCTGGTAGTTTTCCGGAGCAATATTTCCGCAAAAGGTTGCAGCTCTGCGGGACAGGTCTCCCATGCGTCAATAAGGTCTTGAGATGAAACAACGCCCCCCGCATTCTTCACAGAGAAAATGAACAAAGGATGGTCGGAATCCACTTCTCGGCATAGTGGTGCTAAAGGAACATTTTCAGAGATTGTGGGTAACGCTATTAAGAAGAAACACACAAAATACAACAATGCGTTGCAGGCAGACGTATTTCTCTTCATGAAGAGATTTTACGCCAAACGAGTCGGTGGTACCAAAAATGTCAGCCTTATAGAGCGGAAAGACAACCTGAATACGTCGTTCTTTCTCCCGACTCATCAAAAAAGGCTGTAACTTGAAAACGTAGCCCCACTACCTACGGCGAGCGCTCTCTCCTCCGGGGCCTCCACCAGGAGGACCGCCAGGAGGACCGCCGAAACCTCGTGGCCCAAGCATCCCACCGCCGCGATATAAGGGGTTGGACTCCAGGCTTTGAAGTTGGGAAATGAAGGCCTCCTGCTGAGAAGGATCTTGAATGCCGAATTGCTGTGCCAATTGCCTCATCATATGGTCTCGTTGTTGTCGAGCAAGTTCCGCCATGTTTGCGCCCGTATCGCGCATGGCTTGACGCAGCGATTCCCGCTCCTCCTCGGTAGCCGCGTTCCTCATCGATTCGCGCAGCTGCATCATGTATTCCGCATACTGTTGCAGCTGGGCAATACGCTCTTTTGATGCTGCATCGGGCGCCGCGTTATATTGCTCCTGAAAGAAATTGTTCATACGATCCTGAAACTGCTGCTGAAATTCTCTCCATCGCTCTGCACGTTGCTGCCGTTCCTCCTCGCTCAAGTTTTCATCCCTGTCACGCGGTCCCCGACGACGTTCGCCGTCTGCGATGGCTGCGTCTTGCGATGGAGGCTGGCCCACGGCATCACCCAAATTGGTATCGGGATTTGGACTTGCCTCAAAAGAAACCGCTGCGGAACTTTGCGCCTTTTGTTGCGCTTCCATAGAATTCAAACGGGCTTGGAGGGCTTCAATTTCAGACATGAGTGCCTTTTCCCGCTCGGCTGGAAGCATGGAATCAGCCCGTGCCTCTTCGAGCTGTTTCTTGAGGTTCTCTTGTTCTGCGAGCGCCGCGGTCAGTTGACCATCCATCTGCAACCGCATGATCCAGGCACCGGCGGCTGCCCCAATTGTAACAGCCAAAACGGCAATAATAGCGTTTCTCATCTCAATAACTCCTCATGATAGTAAGCTCGGCTATTCTTTCTCACAAAGGTCTTCATCGCAGACCCTTCCCAATACACCATTAGCTAAAGATATGTGTTCCACGGTCTTCCAGTCTATTCCAAGCAGTTGGGAACCCTTTGCATCTGCCGCGACCGGGTCATAAGCTGCCACGATTCGATTGACAGGTGGGTCACACGGCGGTCCCCACAAATGCGCCTCTGCCATTCCTACTGTGGCGTCAATCACCGTCAAATCGGGCTTGCGGTAGCAATTCAAATCGACGATGTACTGATGGAGCTGACCGTTGTTTTTCCCGTGTAAACGGGACTTTCGGAAAGCACTTGCTTTATATCGCGAAGCCGGCGCAACCCCTATCATATTCTTGAGGCTAAGCGTCACCTTGGACATGGAATGTGCCTTTAACACGGGAACCGATATCAAGAATCCATCCCGTAAGATTTGTGGTAAGTAAAAATCTTTCAATAACTTACATTTTTCATTGCGTAGGTGCATCACCGGCTCTTTGTCCAGGTCTATTAATGAAACCCTATATTCTCTTGAAAGTTCCAGATACCCTAAATCACGGAAAACTTCCATGGTGTCTCCCCCACCGGAGCCTTCAGCTATGTAAATCTCTGCGATGGCATTCCTTCTGCAGTATTCGACAATCGCACCCACACATTCAGGTGGTGTGGTAACAGGAAAAGGGGAAGATTGCACCAAATTCGGTTTGATTACTATTTTGCGCTGGAGCCGTAAAATCTCCGGAGCATTGAGGGCATCCAGAGCCTCCGTGACGGTCTTCTCGTATGATGTATATGGCAAACAAACAACAAGACTGGGAGAACGGACTTTCACGGCATCTGTCTCCAGTTTTTCCGGGTGCCATGCCAAGGCAATGGTCGGTTTCATAGCATCCCCCTTTTTCCCAGATACTCAACAATCATGTCCACTACTTCTTCGTGGCGTAACCCAGAACAATCTACAGTGAAATCCGCGAATTTTTTGTACAATGGCATTCGATCGGCATAGAGCTTCTCGAAACTTTGCCCTTTCTCCATGACGACCCCCCGTGTGCCAAGGTCGGACAGTCGTTCTTTCAAGGTATGCAACAGAATGTCAAGAAGAATGATCGTCCCAAAGGTTTTTAAGTAACCCATGCCGCGCTGACAATACACGGCGCTTCCCCCCGTGGCAATGACGATGGGCTCGGGTTTGATGGAACATAGGTATTCCTCTTCCATCTTACAAAAGTCTTGCGGACCTAGCTCATCAAGGATCTCCTGGAGACGTTTCCCCTCTTGGGATTGGATCCAAATATCGGTGTCAAGGAAGCCCCGCGATAGGGTTTTAGCCAGCAATACCCCAATGGTACTTTTTCCCGCGCCCGGCATCCCAATGAGTACAATTGCCTTTTTATCAATGAGATAAGAAGACATCTCCACCTCGGTAGTCTTTCTCACGCTTATAGCCTAGCACAACACCAACACATGATTCTGGAATTCTGCCCCACAGACCCGCAGGGAAGATTCTGAAAAAGTGACCAGGTTGGGCTCATCCAGATCAATTTGCTATGATAATTAAAGAGCGGGCGTTTGGCGAAAAAATCGGAATCCGATAGTCCCAGTTATGTGGACTACGCGGGCTTCTCTGCCTCTATCAATCCTAAAATACGGAGCTAACCCAAACAGGAATGAACAAGCAATGGACAAAATACACGTAACCCGTGAAGGTTTGGAACGGTTGAAAGCTGAGCTTGCAGAGTGTAGAGCCCAGACGCGCATTATTGCGGACGAAATTGAACATGCGCGAAGCTATGGCGATCTGAGCGAGAACGCGGAATACCATGCAGCGAAAGAAGCACAGGCAAAGATGCAAGCACGCATCCGGGATTTGGAAGACAAAATCGCCCGTGCAGTCATCATAGATGACTCACGGATAGACGGTAGTCGTGCCTATGTTGGTGCCACCGTACGTGTCCGCGACCGCAAAAAACAGAGAGAATACACTTACGTTCTGGTGAGCCCAGTGGAAGCAGATATCGCTTCCGGGAAAATATCTATCAAGTCCCCCGTGGGGCAAGCCTTGTCTGGAAAACAGGTGGGAGAAATTGTAAAGGCAAAAGTTCCTGCGGGAGAATTGGAGCTGGAAATTCTTGAGATTTCCCGGTAGGTTCGTCGTTTCCCTGTTTTCTTTTATCCCAACACGATCGCCCCTTTATCTCCGCATCATGCGGTAACAGAGAGGAGAATATGCCGAAGCGGACAGATCTTCACCGAATTTTCATCATTGGTTCGGGGCCCATTGTCATTGGGCAAGCATGTGAATTTGACTATTCGGGCAGCCAAGCCTGCAAAGCGCTGCGGGAAGAAGGTTATGAGGTCATCCTCATTAATAGTAATCCCGCAACCATTATGACTGACCCCGAAATGGCAGATAGAACTTATGTTGAGCCACTCACCGTTGAGACTTGTGAAAAGATCATTCAACGTGAGAGACCGGATGCATTGCTTCCGACCGTCGGCGGACAAACGGGCTTGAACCTGGCAATGGATCTTGCCGAAGCCGGGATTTTGGACAGATACGGCGTTGAACTCATCGGCGCCAAACAGGACGCCATCCGCAAGGCAGAAGACCGCGGTCTATTCAAAGAAGCCATGTTGCGCTGCGGCCTGGAGGTCCCTCGAAGCAAGGTTGTACACTCTCTGGAAGAAGCAAGAGACTTCGGCGCCTCGCTGAATTACAACGTGATTGTACGTCCTGCCTTCACCCTGGGCGGTTCGGGGGCAGGAATCTCCTTTAACCGTGAGGAGTTCGACGGGGTTGTCCAATGGGGGTTGGATGCTAGCCCAATTCATGAAGTATTGATTGAGGAATCTGTTTTGGGTTGGAAAGAGTTCGAACTCGAGGTGATGCGCGATTTGAACGATAACGTCGTGATTATTTGCTCCATTGAAAACCTCGATCCAATGGGAATACACACGGGAGACAGCATCACCATCGCTCCCGCACAAACTCTAACAGACAAAGAGTATCAACGCATGCGCGACGCAGCGATTGCGTGCATACGGGAAATCGGCGTCGACACGGGTGGGTCCAATATTCAGTTTGCGGTTCATCCCGAAACGGGACGCATGGTTCTAATCGAAATGAACCCACGAGTATCTCGAAGTTCGGCATTAGCATCGAAAGCAACCGGCTTCCCCATCGCAAAAATTGCTGCCAAACTGGCGGTTGCATATACCTTGGACGAAATCCCGAATGACATTACTCGTGAAACCCCGGCATCTTTTGAACCCACCATTGACTATGTTGTCACGAAAGTGCCTCGTTGGGCATTCGAAAAATTCCCCGGCGCCGACGATCTCCTAACTGTGCAAATGAAGAGCGTGGGAGAAGTCATGAGCATCGGGCGAACCTTTAAGGAATCGCTGCAAAAAGCCCTCCGGGGGCTGGAGATTGGACGAGCGGGATTGGGCTATGACGGAAAAGACAAACCCCTCAGCGGCAATCCTGCCCTTCAGGGAGACAAAGAGGCATTATTACGGTACGTACGTATACCGCGTCCCGACCGACTGTTCCAAATTGCCGAGGCATTTCGCGCCGGCGCCACTGTTGAAGAGATTCATGCATCAACCCACATTGACCCATGGTTCCTGCGCCATATTTTGGAAATTGTCAACGAAGAAAAAGAGATAAGAAAAGCAAAAAACGGTAAAATACCTCAGGTCTTGCGCCGCGCAAAGAAACTCGGTTTCTCGGATCGTCAGCTGGCATTTATTTGGAATACGGAACCAGCAGAGATACGAAATTTGCGATACCAGCACCGAATCATCCCAGCATACAAACTCGTCGACACGTGTGCCGCTGAATTCGAGGCTTATACACCTTATTACTACTCCTGTTACGATGACGAGGACGAAGCACGCCCTTCTGACAAAGACAGGATTGTGATTTTGGGAGGCGGGCCCAATCGTATCGGTCAAGGTATCGAATTCGACTATTGTTGCTGCCATGCCTCAATTGCCCTCCGAGAAGATGGCTACGAAACCATTATGGTGAATAGCAATCCGGAAACGGTTTCCACCGATTACGATACGTCCGACCGTCTCTATTTTGAGCCGGTCACTTTCGAAGATGTTATGCATATCGTAGAACGAGAAAAACCTAAGGGGGTGATTGTTCAATTTGGGGGTCAAACCCCTTTGAACCTGGCAGAAGCCCTCTGGGCTGCCGGCGCGCCCATCATCGGCACAACCCCAAGAAACATCGCTCGCGCTGAAGATCGCAAACTGTTTCGAGACGTTGTCGTAAAACTTGGTCTGCTTCAGCCTGCTAATGAGACCGCCCGTTCCGTAGAGGAAGCATGCGCTGCTGCCAAAAATATTGGTTATCCAGTCGTCGTTCGCCCTTCGTTTGTATTAGGAGGGCGCGCCATGGAGATTGTATACGATCAAACGGCGCTTGAACGATATATGCGAGCTGCCGTTGATGCCTCGCCGGAACATCCCGTTCTCATCGACCGATTTTTGGAAAATGCCATCGAAATCGATGTGGATGCTGTCTCCGACGGAGAAGACGTGATCATTGCGGGCATCATGCAACATATTGAAGAAGCGGGGATTCATTCTGGGGATAGTGCCTGTATCCTCCCGCCTTACGACCTTCCTAAAGGAGTTATCACGAAAATTCGGGAACAAACCATTGCTTTAGCAAAGGAACTCGAAGTCGTGGGGCTCATGAATATCCAATTTGCTATCTGCGACGGACAGGTATATCTCTTGGAAGTAAATCCTCGAGCATCACGAACGGTGCCCTTTGTAAGCAAAGCGACTGGGTTACCCCTTGCAAAAGTAGCCGCGCGCTGTATGACCGGGAAAAAGTTAAAGGATATGGGCATTTTCGGCGATCCTAAACCCCGCCATTACGCGGCAAAAGAGGTCGTTCTGCCATTTATTAAGTTTCCCGGCGTTGACATTGTTCTGGGCCCAGAGATGCGCAGCACGGGAGAGGTAATGGGTATTGATTGGAACATGGGCCTAGCATATGCGAAAAGCCAAATTGCGGCTGGCAACCGTATCCCTCAGAAAGGCGCGGTATTTTTAAGCCTTAACGATCGGGACAAAAACCACGCGCCCTCCATCGGGAAGGATTTATCTGAACTTGGTTTCAGAATCTTGGCAACCCAAGGCACCGCGAAGGTCCTTCAGGAAAAAGGCATAGCCGTCGAAAAGGTATATAAAGTGGGTGAGAATCGACCTCACATCGTCGATAGAATGATCAACGGTGAGGTGGATTGGGTCATCAACACCCCATTAGGGGGAGAAGCCAAAGTGGACGAGAAAGTCATACGACGAACCGCTATCGAGCGCGGCATCCCCATCATGACGACCGTTTCCGCTGCGCGAGCAGGAATTGCAGCGATAAAGGCAATGAAAGAAAATAGTCTTTCTGTTCTGTCTTTACAGGAGCACTATGCGTGACGAAAAAGGGATGTTGCTTTCGGTTAGGGCAAAGCAACTATGAACATTGAGCCGACTGCCGGGCGATTGTATGTGGTAGCAACTCCCATTGGGAATTTACAGGACATTTCTGAGCGCACGCTGCGCGTCCTTCGCGAAGTTAATCTCATCGCCGCGGAGGATACCCGCACCACGCTGAAACTTCTTGACCGTTTCGGTATCACAACCCCTCTGACCAGTTACCACGAACACAATGAGATCACCAAAACAAAGGAGCTCATCGAAAGACTTCTCCACGGTGAGTCCATTGCCCTCGTTTCGGATGCCGGCACCCCGTGTGTCTCTGACCCGGGCTATCGCCTCGTAAAAGCAGCGCATGAGAAAAAAATACCGGTCCTTTCCATACCCGGCCCCTCTGCAGTAATCGCGGCGCTCAGCGTGAGTGGCTTGCCCTGCGACCGTTTCACGTTTCATGGCTTCGCACCGCGAAAATCTTCCGAAATGAAAGATTGGTTTGAGCACATCGCTTACTTGGGAGGAACTCACATCTTTTTTGAATCTCCCCACCGATTGCCCAAAACGCTACAAGCCTTGACGAATTGCCTGCCCAACGCAAAAGTTTGCGTTGCCCGTGAATTGACAAAAATCTTCGAAGAAGTCGTGACAGATTCTCCAGCCAACGTTCTAGCGCACTTCAGCCGCTCCCCCGTGCGGGGAGAGTGCGTAGTAATTATATGGACGGAACAAAAAACAGTAGAATCCTTTTCCGCAACGGAGCTGCGAAACTCAGTTCAACGCGCTATGATGGAACGAGGAATCTCCCGGACCGAAGCGGTACGGGAAGTAGCGACGCGTTTAGGATTACCCCGCCGTGTCGTGTACGCGGCGGCAATGGATGAAAACCATGAGTGATTCTCAGTGGAACCGAACACGTACCTTATGCGCGTTTGAAAAAACAGCCTTTTATGGACGGATCATTGCCTACCTTGTTTTGGGAACTCTTTTCCTTTTCGGTTTTTTACGCGGTACGACGAGTGACTTTGTAATCATTTCCGTAATTGTGGCTGTTCGGTCAGCCATTTCGTTTTGTTTTCTCCGCCCATCTTGGACAACCTGGATAGGTTCTCGTACCAATTTTTCACTTTATCTGGTTGAGATTTCTATCATTCTTCGCTTTACCAGCACGGAAACATCTCCTGTCTTTTGCATTTATCTGCTACTTATCACGGCCTATGCGCTACAAGCTGGGACCCCCAAACAGGTCCTTGGAGTAACTGGGTTATGTTGCTCCGCTTATCTGTTGGTCGTTGCACATGAATATGTTACGCAGGGCATACATAAAGAAATGTTTGGTGCCGTCTTTGCGCAGTTTATATTTCTCTGCGCCGGTGGCTATTTTCTTAGTATTTTTACAAGAAACAAGCGCGAGCAAGAGCGGATAATGTCCGAACTTTCGCGAAAATTCGCCTACGTGGACGCGCTGGCTAAACAAGTCTTAAACAGTTTGCCCTGCCCTGTTGCTGTATTTGACGAAGACGGCTTTCTGCATGCCACGAATCCGCCCATGGAAAAAATGTCGGGGCTCACAACGTCTCCGGCTCTCGGAAAACACTTCGAAAGTCTCCCGCTCAGAGGAGGAAGCATATGGTCTGTTATTAGGCGGATGAAAGACACTCAAGAAACGCAAGCCGAAGAAACCGTCCTGGACGCCGCAAATGAAAAGAGACGTTTTTCCATTCGGCTTAGTCAGTACGTTATAGATGACAAACGTTATTATGTGGCGGTTTGTCTCGAGACAACATCTCAATATGAGCTCGAACAGGACCTAGAACAATGTAGAAAACAACTAGATAATCTTGCGCAACAACTCCGCAACCTCTACGCGACTCAATCCACCCAAGCAACGGAACTTGTAAAAAAACTCGGTTCTCCCCTAACAGCACTGCTCGGGTACTTTGATCTTATGTTGGCTGAAGAAATCGGTCAGGTGACCGCCGAACAAGAAGCTGCTCTCCAAGATTGTAAGAAAACTGTAACCAATGTCTTTCGCATTATTAGCGAATACCAAGGACAACATCCCACCCTGGAACTCTGAGGTTTCTGAGACAAGTGCTCGCTCTTCACACCTCCAGGGGGGTGGCTTCGAGTTGAAGCTGCACGTTCTGGCATCCGCTGTCGACGAGCGCTTTGTAAAGAGCATTGCGGGCATCGTCTTCGCCGTGCACAAGGAGGACTTTTTCCGCTTTATCTTTGAATTTCATTCCATATTCAATTAGTTCCGTCCTGCCCGCATGCGCGCTCAACGCATTTAACACCTTCACTTCAGCCCGCAATGGGTGTTTCACGCCAAAAATCTTTATCTCTCTCTCTCTTTCGACGATTCGCCTTCCTAACGTGTTTTGTGCCTGAAATCCTATGATGAGAATCGAATTGCGTTCGTCAGCAACATTATTTCGCAAATGGTGAAGGATACGACCATATTCACACATACCCGAGGCTGAGATAATGATTGCGGGCTCTTTTAGGTTGTTCAGCTGCATGCTGCGTTCGACATTTCGAATGTATTCAATGCGTTGCAGTTCAAATGGGTCGCCTGATTCCTCCATAACTTTGCGGATCTCATCATCAAAAGAGTCTGCGTGCAAGCGAAAAACTTCCGTAATATTCACCGTAAGTGGACTGTCCACATATACAGGTATTGATGGAACACGATGATTCATCTCCAATCGCTTCAAGGCATAGATAAACTCTTGGGCACGTTCCAACGCAAACGACGGCACAATAATTTTCCCTCTTCGCTCGTAGGTTCGATTAATAATGTCCGCGAGCTTGTCGTCAAGCGTCTCGATAGGGTCGTGTTCCCTGTTCCCATAGGTGCTTTCCATGATCACGATGTCGGCTTCGTCCGGTTCCCAAGGATCCTTGAGAATCGGCATATTTTTTCTTCCGATGTCGCCGCTGTACAGTAGCCGTTTTCTACGCCCGTTTTCCTTGTATTCAATCAGAATCATCGCGGAACCCAAGATATGACCGGCATCTTTGAAGGTGGCTGTAATATCGGGCCCGACGTCCATAGGAATGTCATACGGGATCGAAATAAACCGCCGCATAATGGCGCGTGCCTCGTTATCCGTGTAAATCGGCGGTATAAAAGAGCGGCTCTTCTTAGACAGCCATTCGGCATCCCTTTCCTGGATGTGAGCGCTGTCAAGTAACATAATCGCACACAAATCCCGAGTCGCCGGTGTGCAAAAGATTTTCCCCTCGTAATTCTTCTGCACCAAAACGGGCAAGGTCCCACTGTGATCAATGTGAGCATGGCTGAGCAACACAGTGCGTATGGGATCGACGTCAAACGGCAAAAACCGATTCTTTCTCGCGGATTCCTCCCGTTTTCCCTGATGCATGCCACAATCGAGCAAAAGTTGGTGTCCGTTAATCTGTAGCAGGTGTTTGCTTCCGGTTACACCTTCGCCGGCGCCAAACGTGGTAATTTGCATGTCGGTCTCCTTTGGTTGTTTGGTGTTTCATGAAAGGATAAAGACAAGCGCTGTCGTTTTCAATGATGAGGCATTAGCGAAATCAGACAGCACCACCACGCGTCGATCATTGCAAAAGTTCACAAACCTTTGGCACTGCATCGAGGACGTAGACTAGGCTTGTACGCACGGTTGTCATTGCGAGGAGCAAATCTATCCCCCTTGTAGAGGCGAGACATGCCTCGCCCTTCCCCTCAACCGCGTAGCGCAAGATGACATAGGGCATGGGTCGCGGTAATCCCCGGATACCTGAGGGGATTGCCACGTCGCCCCTTCGGGGTTCCTCGCAATGACAAAGGGGAACGGCTTTCTATCCCATCCGCGGGGTTCAGCCTTCTGTGTCCACCTGCATGCGGGGGAGTAAGAAGAGATGACAGAAGAACAACACGGTGGGGAACCATCACCCCCGCGTGCAAGGAGACTAAATTGGCGTCACGTCAATTTCGCATTCGGGTGCTGCCATCCCCCCGCGTGCGGGGGGGACTAAGGGCGTCATAGATAGATCAAACCTACCTATGACGCTACGCGTCAATGCCTTTCTATTAATAACCTTCATAGAAAATCCTCTCTTTAATTCCGCATCCACCAAAACAAAAAGTGCCAAAGGTACTGAACTTATACAATCATTCGCATGTGTCATGTTTTCGTGTTATAATTCCGCCTGTCAAAGAAGTGATTCCTCCATTTCTTGGCTTGGCAAAGATTTATAAGTTCAGGAGCAATCTATGATTATTGTAATGTCTTCACGCGAAGAAGAAGACGTCGATCGAGTAGTACAAAAAATCGAAGAATTTGGATATAAGGCACACATCATTTGGGGCGTCGAACGTGTCGTCATTGGCGCCGTTGGTGACGAACGCACCAAAGGTAGACTACTATCACTTGAGTCGCTTCCGGGCGTCGAAAAGGTCGTCCCTATTCTAAAACCTTTCAAGTTGGCTGGCAGAGAGCTCGTGCCGCATGATTCGGTATATAACGTGGGCCAAGTGCAAGTTGGGGGAGACCGATTTTGCGTCATTGCCGGACCCTGTTCGGTGGAATCTTTGGAACAGATTCTTGAGACTGCCCGTTTTGTGAAGGAAGCTGGAGGTAACATGCTTCGGGGGGGCGCGTACAAACCCAGAACGTCGCCGTACAGTTTTCAAGGTTTAGAAGAAGAAGGACTACACCTCCTTCAGGAGGCTTCGAGACAAACGGGATTGCCCATCGTCACCGAAGTGTTAACCCCAGAACAAGTTGGGCTTGTGGCAGACCACGCTGATGTGCTCCAAATCGGCGCACGAAACATGCAGAATTACGGTCTTCTGAAGGCGGTTGGTAAAACGAACAAACCCGTATTTCTTAAACGAGGTATGATGTCAACTATCAATGAACTTTTGATGTCTGCCGAATATATTATGTCCGAAGGAAATAAACAGGTAATCCTATGCGAGCGCGGTATCCGAACATTTGAAACAGAAACCAGGAACACACTGGACATTAGCGCGGTTCCCGTGCTGAAAAAGCTAACTCATCTTCCCATCTTTGTTGACCCCAGTCATGCAACCGGAAGATGGGATTTAATCATCCCCGCAGCCAAAGCGGCTGTTGCAGCCGGTGCCGATGGACTAATGGTCGAAGTCCACCCCCGTCCCGAAGAGGCATTTTCTGACGGTATGCAATCCTTGAAGCCAAAACGGTTCAAACAATTGATGAATGAGATTCGGCCCTTTGTGGAGTTAATGGGAAAAAGCTTGCAGTAACCTATGACGAGCGCCAACACAGAACTAGAGCCATCAGAACAAATGCCTGAGACCTTGGGTCGAGAGGAAACGAGGGCAGTTTTGCATGCCCTGCTGTTTGTCGCCGATCGTCCTGTGAGCGCAGAGCGACTCGCGGAAGCCTTGGGCGATATCGACCGTGAGATGGTGGTTACGTTGTTGTCTGAGTTAAGGGATGAATTTGAAGCTAGCCAGTTGCCCTACACACTACGGGAAATTGCGGGCGGATACCAACTTATTACGAGACCGGAACACGCACCATTTATACGACGATTACTCCAAATCAAACAGAAGAATCGGCTCTCGAAAGCCGTCCTGGAGACCTTGGCAATCATCGCATACAAACAACCCTGCACCAAGACGCAAGTGGAAGAAATTCGAGGCGTGAGCGTGTCTCACGCTTTCGAGATTCTGTTGGAAAAAAGATTGATCAAAGTGGCGGGGGTAGCAGAAGTGCCAGGGAGACCCAAACTATATCGAACAACAGATGAATTCTTAGTACATTTCGGTATTAGTAGTCTTAAAGAATTGCCGTCAATTGAAGAACTTCGAGAAATAAGATAACCATCTGCAATAGATACTTGATATATCCTCAATGCCAGTAGTCAGGTTACAAAGATTCCTCGCAGAGTGTGGGATTGGGTCACGCAGGTATTGCGAAGAGCTAATTCGGCAAGGAAGAGTCCTCGTAAACCAAGTTCCAGCCGAATTAGGAACCACGGTCGACACGGAACGTGACACCGTGCAATTCGATACCACGATTGTTCGACCCGAGCCAAAGGTCTACATATTGCTTAACAAACCGAGAGGGGTGATCACGAGCCTGAGAGATCCGCACCATGACCACACCATTTTGGATTGTCTCAATGGTATTTCGGCACGGGTGTTTCCGGTAGGTAGACTCGATATTGATGTGGAAGGGGCCTTGCTTCTGACCAATGACGGCGACCTCGCTTATCGCTTAACCCACCCGAAACATGGCATTGAAAAGGTTTACCTGGCATGGGTGAAGGGCAGAATGTCAACGGAAGCCGCCATACGATTGGAAAAAGGTGTCAAATTGGAAGATGGTTTGGCTAAACCCAGCCGAGTGGTGATTTTGAACCAGGGTAAGACATCTACGTTGATCGAAATCACCATGAAGGAAGGCCGTAAGCGGGAAATCAAACGCATGTGCTCTCGAATTGGACATGATGTCCTTGAGTTAAGACGCATTTCCATTGGGAATATCCACTTAGGAGGCATTCAGCCCGGACAATGGCGGTTTCTACGCCCTAGCGAAGTGGAAGACTTGAAAAAACTAGTGGGGATGCATTAGGATGAGGATTCTTGGGTTGTAAGCGACGCTAGATTTTGCGCTGCATCATGAAAGACTGGGGCTAATTGCAACGCCCGTCGAAAACTTTCCATTGCCTTTTCCCGAAAACCCATTCGAGCAAGCACAACCCCGATATCATTGTGAACCGTGGGGTCCTCAGGGTCCAATGTTAACGCCCTGACGAACTTCTCGAGCGCCCCCTGCATATCACCTTGAGAAAAACGGGTACGTCCCTCTTCCCGTTGAGTTAACGCATTCAAACGGTTTCGAGTCTCTTCCAAAGCCGGTGCAAGCGCACATGCCGTCTCTAAGGCAGTTCGCGCTCCCTCCGGCTGGCCCAACAAATCAAGCACCCTCGCAAGATAAAGCCAAACCACAACAGAATCGGGCGAACAATTCAAAACCCGTCGCAGCAACTCGTACGCCTCGCCGTAAGCTCCTCGCAACAGATAAATGGTGGCAAGTGCGGTAGCGAGCTGCGGATTGGGTTGAGCAGTTGACATAAAGGGCATAATCACCCGTCGTGCCTCTTCTATCGCATTCCTTAGAAGTAGCACATTGCACAAGGACACCGCCGCATCTAGAAAGTCAGGACGTAACTCCAATGCCCTTCGGCAAGCCTTTTCACCGGCCTCCAATTCTCCAACTGCAATGAGCTGTGCGCCGTAATCCTGCCATGTTTTTGCATCGTTCGGACGTTGCCTTACTTTTTTCTCGTTCAGTCGGAGATAAAAATAATCTTTGGGTCCTGGACCTTTGGGACGTGCCGCCATACCATAATGGTGAATAATGATGGGCTCTCTCCGAACAACCAGTCCTCTTTCGATAAGACTCTCCCCCACATTCTCGTGCACCGCTTCCCGGTATTCTACTCCACAATGGTTTCTGAAAAGCCGAACAAGTTGCACACCAATATATCCTGCACAACCCCGTGCCATCGGGTCATCGGGCGGCACGGATACCCAGCGGTGCGACCGAATTTCATTGCAGTAATTGGCAAGCGTAACTTCGATAGCGTCAGCGCCAGCACCGTCGTAGTCCACGAGACTCCGAATCAAATCTCGTCCGGACGGATCCAGAACTTCATCCGCATCAAGATGAAGGAGCCAATCACTTTCGGCAAAACTCATGCCACGGTTGCGCGCCTCGGCAAAATCGTCGTGCCACGGGATATCAAAGACTCTGGCGCCGAATTCACGAGCGATTTCTTTGGAACGGTCTGTAGAACCTGTATCGGCAATGACGATCTCATCAGCTATAGGTTGTACGCTTTTGAGGCAGTCCGGAAGCCATCGCTCCTCATTCTTGACAATCATAATAATCCCGAGCGTAGTCACCCCAAACTTCACCCCGATGTTAAGCAGGAGTTGATGCCACCAAAGGAACAATAACAAAAATGGCGCGGGATCGAAACCCACGCCATGGAGACAACGCTAAAACGTCCATCAAGTCAAATACTTAAGGAGATTACGAGCCACTTCACGAAGGACATTCAAGTCTTTATACTTTCCGTTTTCCAGTGCCGCTTGCGCCTCAGCCACACGGTCCATGCGTATCTCGGGATCTTGCTGAGCTTGCTCGACAAGCCGTTTCACATTAGCGGCATCTTTTGCCGCGCGACTGATTTGCACATCGTCGCGTGAGGGCGTCGTGCGCGCTTCTTCACGCTTGCGCAAAGAGGCCGGTCGCTCGGGCGTCGGCTCAGGTATGCCGTTTATTCCCTGTATACCAGCCATAACCTTAACTCCCTATTCTTTTGATCCCTATCTCACATCGTATTATCGGCAAGATGGTGGAAAACTTTAGTCTTCTCTCCTTGGGACAAAGGCATTCCCAAAGATAAGGTCATTTTAACCCGTTATTATCCAAAAATCAACAACAGATTCTTGCCGGATTCAGTAACATAAGCCATTGATAATGATAGACTTAGCAGAAAAGTAATCCACGAACAAGCCCACGGTCTTAAATCATATACGGAATAGTTATGCCTGAGCCCGGTTTATTTGAATTTGTTCTTCCTCATAAGAAACCAGGGGAAATAGGGTACCCTGGAGAGCGCTCGTGTAATGCCCATATTGGGCTGGAGCCGGCCGCTGCCTGTGCCCTCTAGCAGGCGGAAAACGGTGACTTGTCCGTTCTTGTCCTCACCCGGCACGCCCCTTATTTCAGCGAATTACCGCCGCTGTTATGGCGAGGAAAAAGTCCTTTAGCAGCGAAGCAAAGCTTTTAACCGTTTATCACAAGGGGACATTGTCCCGTCGACACTCCTCCCGTTAATGCTGTTCGGCGCACGGCCGCTTGGAAGCGAAGTGCGCAGACGATAGTGTTTCAGAAAACCCGTGGAATGGGTAGAGAAACCAGATTTGCTTATAGCGGGTACGCGTATGTTCTTCCTAATTTTACGGAAAATACTCGAAGGAATCGCGGGCAAAACAAACAGAGCACGCCAAAGGTATTAAACGAATACAAGGTCTTGACATCCGATAGAAGCCGTTTCTAAAATCCCTTACAGAAAAAACAAATGGTACGAGCTAGCAACTTGGGTGACACAGAATGGAATTTAATCTTTACTTTGTTATTATGGTGACTTTGATTGTTGTTGTCGCCCTCGTGTCCATACCGTCATTATTAAGTAAGAAATGCCCAAAGTGCGGAAAACGTAATTGGATAGAATCGCAAAAGTGTAGAGAATGCGGTATACTGTTTTCAGATGACAAGGTCAGTTGAAAATATTCGTCAAGTAGAAACCTATGTTTTGCTAGATGTAAAAACACAACGTTGGGGGGACTACTCGTGGCACCCATGATCAATTGTCCACTTTGCGGAAAACTGACAGACCCGAAACTGGAAAGCTGTGTTCACTGCGGTGGACCCATTCAACGTCCCGCCGCACCTCAATCGCGACCGCAAAACCCGAAACGCAGCGCCCCGAGCCAGACATGTCCGAATTGCCACGCGCTCGTACAAGACGGAGATATCATCTGTGTGGCTTGCGGCACGAATTTGTTAACCGGACAAAAAATCCTGAATGAAACGCCACCCCCTGCGGCTGCTCCTCAAGAATCGGCCGGTTCAAAAACTTGGATTATCGGGTTGGTAATCGCGTTAATCATTTTAGCCGTCATCGTTTTCCTTGTTGTGCTGATGTCACGCGACGCCGTTGCGCATGCAGAAAAGCTGGTCGCGGCAGGGCAAACCATCCAAGCAACTGACTACCTGAAAGCCTATGTGGCAAAGCGCCCAGACAATGCCCGAGCGCACTACCTTTTAGGAAAATTGCAGTGGCAAATGGACGTGGTTGACGGTGCGGCAGAATCATTTGAACGTGCCGCTCGATTGGATCCATCTAACACGGATGCCGCCATGAATGCAGCGCTCTGCTACGCACTACAACAAGATAATGCATCCTTGGCGAAAGCCGCGGCCCTGCTGGAACAATTGGCTTCGCGAGCCCCAACATTCGAGACCTATTTTCTTCTTGCTCATCTTCGCGGAGTACAAAATGATTTGCAGGGGCAGACAGAAGCCCTTGCCCGAGCGGTGGCTCTCGAACCCAATAATACCCGTGCGAAGACGTTGCTCGCATTATGCAAAGCCCTTTCAGGAAACACTGCCGGAGCAATTGAAGACCTTTCCTCTTCCGCCCGAGGTGGTGCCACCGCAGAGCCCATGGTGGCTGCAGCACGAGGACTTGTTTACAGTCTGAAAGGTGATTTGGACACCGCCAGTCGGGAACTCGCGACCGCCGCTGACTCGGGCGCTTCCTTAAAAAACCGGGCATTACTTCACCTAAGTCTTTTACTCATCGCCCAAGGAAAAATCTCGGAAGCTCAAAGCCGACTGGAGCAAATATTGGCTACCGACTCCGCCAATGCCCAGGCTCGGTTTTATCGGGCAGTGTGCCTGGCGCAACAGCGTGCTTCACGAGAGGCGTTAGCGGAGTTTGAAGCCCTCAGCCGAACTGAGGGACCCCTTGCAGCGGAAGCCGCGGTACAAGCGTCTCGCTTATATTTACAAACCAATGAACCTGGTCTTGCCTTGGAGGCGTCTGACCGTGCCGTCCAACTAAATGCGAGCGGACCCGTGTTTTACACCATTCGCGGCAGAATACTGGCAAGGAATGGGCAAATCAACGAGGCACGTGATTGTTTTCGAAATGCGATTCGAAGCGATGCGACTTACGCGCCTGCTCATTTGGAGAACGCCCTGCTTTTCATCCAAGTTGGGCAAGTGAGCGAAGGAATCAAGGAATTGGAGGCATATCTGGAATTGGTCGACCCCAATCTTCCGGACGCCCGAGTGAACGAAGTGCGCGGTCTGATACAACAACTTCAACAAACTCAAGGCGCCACAGTCCAAAACCAACCAACTGACCAAATCACAACAAGGAGCACCGGGGCATGACCAAACGGACTAGCTATTTTTTGGCAGCAACCCTATTTTTCGGCGTGGCGTGTCTACCCGCTACTGCCTGGGGACCGCGCGCTCAAACAACCATCGTTGTGGCGGCAGCCCAATTGCTCTCCAAAGAAAATGCTATTCCGATCGCCAAGCTTTTGGATCATATCCGAGCGGGTGCTGATGTTTCCCCCACGGTCTTTGACAGTCTTTTCCCAGACGCAGCAAAAGATCCCATTCGGACGATCCAAGATGAGATGTCGCTATTGCAAAATGTACGGGAAGTGACGTTGGACCCTTATCTTGCCTATCGCATGGGAGCGCTTGGCAAACTGGTAGCGCGGATCACCGCGCCGATGATGACTGCCGATCAGCGATATCGCACCTTGTATTATGCGGATGTCGAAAATAACATTGGAAACGCAAACCTAAAGTCGTTCCCACGTAGAGAAGTAGATCCCCCCGTCTACTTTGTGGCGGTGCAACGAGAAGCCGAGGCGCGTTCTGACGTCATAGAACGCGAATACCAGGCCGGAATAGGGTTTCGCGGCGTGGCTGGACAAGCCCTGGGCCAAGATGTGAGCCGCTCCGTCAATGCCGTCGCCGACGTCTGGTACACCATATTGAAGGGACGTGCCCAGGTGGTGAACATTTCGGAAACTCGCGTGCGCGAGTATTTCATCGACGCTCTCGAATATTATCTTGCGAGAAGAAACACAGCAGAAGTGAGCAACGTCTATGAAAAGCTGGTTTCTTTAGGGGCGCAGACGCCCGAAATGCGCAAACGGATTGCAGATATGTTCTACGATGCGGAACAGTATGAGCGGGCCATTCAGGAATACCGAGCCGTTCTCGCTGAACAACCCGGACGGCGCGACGTTGTCCAGCGCATCAGTGAATACTATAAGCAGCGGGGCCAGGAGGCTATGAAGTCTGGTCGTTTGGAAGCGGCGCGGGAAGCCTACCGCCAAGCCGCGGAGGCTGACCGATTAGACCCCGATGCGCAACAATTACTGTTACAGACTGAAAAACGTATCGCCGATAGGGATGAGAGACAGAAGGCGACTCAGACAGCACTCGACCAGGCATTTGCAGCAGAAAAGAACGCTGAAGATTGTTTACGACGTTCTGATTACACGGAAGCCATGAACCAACTGGCGTTAGCGGAACAACTCTATGCCTCCGTTTCCGATGAGTTTCCCGAAGAACGACGAGCGGCACAAAATGGCTTAAATAATGTTGTGAAACGGAAAAATCAGCTCAAGGACGAAATGTTGCGAAATGCGCAAAACTTCAGCGGTTCGGGTTCAAGTGCCGACGTCCTATTGCTGGTGAAATCCAAACAAGCTGACCTGGCGAAAGAAGGCATTGCGGAATTGCTTGAAACAGAAAGAAGCGCGGCTGTCAGGTCTCTTGCAGCTGATCGCAAGTCCTCACTGAATGTTGTTCCTTCCCCTCGCTAGTTTTAACACACAGATAAAGAAACATTTACATTTCATACCAAACATAGTGTCATGTTGTGCATCAAGAAGGGGTACAAACGTTTGAGTTGCATCTCGGATTCGGTCACTCTCGTATTTCGTTCGCTATGGAGGACAAATGAAGGGACTATTGGGATTTCTTGTGCTTATTTTTGTTATAGGAGTATCACCTAGTTGTATGACCCTTTCGCCACGTTCTGAAAAAACAGGCAAACCCAAACTTCCACAAATTATTGCTCACCGGGGCGCCAGCGCGTACGCGCCCGAAAATACGCTTTCCTCTTTTCGTTTAGCGGCAGAAATGCAGTCGGAATGGTTTGAGCTAGACTGCACCATAACGAAAGATAAAGAGATTATCATCTGCCATGATGACACAGTAGACCGTACCACTAACGGAAAAGGCAGGATTCAAGACATGACTCTCGCAGAGCTGAGAGAACTTGACGCCGGTCAATGGAAGGGAAATCAATTTGCGGGAGAGCACCTGCCAACGTTGGAAGAAGCCCTCGACCTAGCCAAACACCTTTCGGTGGGAGTCTACGTCGAAATAAAGAGCTGTGCCGACGACACGACGCTCATGCAACAAATCAAAGAGTCACTCGCAGACAACTGCCACATCACCAGCACCACACGAAAAGAATTGCTTGACAGAATTGCTCAGGCTCACACACCCAATCTGGAGCTCGCTAATCTGGTAGTTGAGAGAATAGAACGAAAGCATATGCAAAAACGTGTGGTGATACAATCGTTCTCACCAATTATTTGTCTCGCAGCAAAGAAAAAGGCACCTAACCTCCGCGTGGAGTTTTTAGGTGCACCGAAACAAGCCGACGATTGGGAAAATTTCCTTTGGTGGGGCTTGGTGGCTGGCGTGGATGGATTCAATCCGGAACATACCACCCTTACGCCCGCTTTTCTCATGACGGTTCATGCCATGGGCAAAACAGTGGCCGTGTGGACCGTGGACGATGAGAAAGCGATGAAACGTTACACAAACTGGGGTGTAGATCGTATCATTACTAACCGTCCAGACATTTGCCGGCAAATCATACGAAATACATCCCTTTCTGTTTCCAAGTGAAAGTAAATTGACAGCATGGACATGGTCAACCCATTTTCTCTCGCATATCGCAACCCTAAAATTGAATAAGTTCACAAACCTTTGGTACTGCATCGAGAAAGCAGATCGGGCTCATACGCTCGGTTGTCATTGCGAGGAGCGAGTCCCCGAAGCGACGAAGCAATCCCCTCAACCGCTTGGCGCAAGATGACATGGGGCATGGGTCGGGGTAATCTCCGGATACCTAAGGGGATTGCCACGTCGCCCCTTCGGGGCTCCTCGCAATGACAGCGGGGGAAGGCTTTCTATCCCCTGCGCAGGGTTCAGCCCCCCTTTGTCCCCCCGCATGCGGGGGACTAACAAGAGATGACAGAAGAACAACACGGCGGGGAGCCATCCCCCCGCGTGTGCGGCGGACATCGTACGGGCGGTTCGCGACCCGCCCCTACATTGCCATCCCCCCATGTGCGGGGGAACTGAGGGAGGCACAGATAGATCAAACCTACCTATGACACCACGCGTGAATGTTTTCCTCTCACTGACCTTAATGCAAAGTCCTCTGTGCAATTCCTCATCCAACATAACAAAACGTGCCAAAGGTACTGAACTTATACAACAATTTGCTTTGCAAGAAGGCGCGTTATAAAATAATCTTCGGTATGAGCGAGAAATTCGGGGGCTCATGACAATGGGAGCCGGGCGGTGACTATCTCGAATCCATCTGATGCGGAAGTATCTCTAGAAAATATCCTTCTAGTCGGACGCGCAACCATTGTGGATCCATGTTCCGAGGAGGGCGACAAATCACTTCGTTTCGGCGCTTTTGTCAGAGGGTGGCTTGTCGATGAATACATATTGCTCGATGCCCGATTGGAAACAGATCGTGCAGGGGCACTGAACCGCGGCCAGCAATGCATCTTACGCTTCATGGCCGATGGAACAGCATACGCCTTCCCGACACGTGTCATCGACATGGGAACAGGCGCCTACTATAGTTTTTTCCGCGTAACATGGCCAACCGAGATTAAGAGAGTATGTGTAAGAAAGTACGAACGGGTGGACGTTGACATCCCCGTCGCTGTAGAAGCCGAAGAGGGGACACCCACCCGCGGCTACTTGATTGACTTGAGTGCAGGGGGATGTCGAATTGTTTTGCCCAAATCCTTTGAGAAAAACGACAAGATCATCCTTTCTTTCAACCTGCCCGACGGCACCGCCATAGATAAGATCTCGGGCATTGTACGAAACGTGATCACATCAAAGGACAAATACTTCCTCGGGCTTCAGTTTGAAAGTCTTACGGAAGAACAGCGCCGAGACATCGAATTCTTCGTTACAACAACGTTCGGTCAAAAAAGAGCGGACCTCTCCAATGAACGTTGGGTTTTGATCATTGATTCGAAAACAGAGCGAGTGGCGGATTTGCTTCGTTCGTTAGAACAACAAGGTGTGAAAGCCGTCCTAGAGGAGAGTGCCGTAACGGGTATTGCACGCATGTCCGTCGCATTACCGTCCGTCACGCTCATTAGTTACGAGCAAAACGCATGCACGGGTATCGACGTGTGCAAGGTGATTCGGTCCACACCGCGTTACAGTTCAGTTCCTATATATATTTATGGTGTCGGCGGCAAGAAGGACCAAGAACTGTCTCAGCAAAAAATCGAACAGGCTGGTGCAACCGGACTGTTCCAATCAATACAAGTTATTGAACCTGTCGTTAAAACGATCAAAAATATCTTGTCTAAAGAGTGACCGCTTGATCAGGTAATAACGTGCCCAGTTTTGACCATAACTATGCAGAAGAGTTGCTTCGGCGTCTTTTAAACCATTCCAATTCTTGCGCCGACAGCCAAAATGCATGTGGTTCCGTGGCACATCATTTTTACTTGACACTACAGTACTCTAGAGGGCTGGGTCCCACTCTTCCTGATTCGAGCACCTGGCTCTCCCGCTCGATCATAAAACCTCTAGTTCTTTCACGTATCCTTCCTGTCGTCGAGATATTCGGACCAAACACCCCCTTCGCTATAGAGCAGAACAGTAACGGCAAAACGTACTTATCGTGCCTTGCAAAAGAATTGGAGGTGTACCTGTCGTTGGTACAAGCCGATGAACTTGTACCTGTGCCGCACCCCAAATTGGGGCCTTTTGAGATCGATGACTGGGCACGATGGCATGTGGCACATTTTGAGTATCATCTGAAACAGCTATTTCGTGCCACTGCCACGAGTTGAAGTTACGTTCAGATCTTGTTAGTTGGAAGTATCGTCTAAATTCCAACCCGAAATACTGACGTGAGGGTCGGTTCCTTGTAAATCTTCCGTGTAGAAAACCGCTTTGAGCGATTTGTGGGTCTTGGGCAGGATCTGAATAAGATTGTCATCCCAAAAAACCGGCGTCAATTCCTCCCCGGACGCACATCGAAGGATCGCCAACCGTACTTGAAACGCCAAGTAATCCGATGGGTTGTGCAGTCTTACCTCCACTTCTGTCTCCTTGCCTTTGTTTCTAAATTCGGAGGAACATTGAAGTGCCACACGAGGCAACTGGGCTAGATCCCGAAAATCAGCGGTCGATTTTGGATGCACTGCAAAATCACGCCAATCATCAATTACTTCCCCACGAATATCTTTTGATTTAGATAACCAATAAAAATTCTCGTCTACGCTCTGTCCGTGCTTATCCGTCAACGTCAGATACAAAAAATAGACGTTGGTCAATTGTTCAGGACGCTTGACGGAGAAAGCGTGGGTAACAGAATCCTCTTCACAATCAACTTCTTTGGATTCCTCCCAGACCGTCTTCATATTAAAGTCCAGAAGTGCGGCTCTTACGACCAAACCCTCGAATCGTTTATATAGGTTATTGACCACATAAACGTTTTCATCATCATAGGCATATTGGACATGTATGGGCATACACGCTTTTTTCGCCCCATAATAGGCACCTGTCGCATTGAGATACCAATCCACATAATGCCACGTCATAAACGCAGGCCATGCCGCATTGTATTTCCAAGTGGTGATACCGGTGGCACTGTACTTTTTTCGACCGTACGCCTCAAACATCCCACGGGCACATTCGTAATTCAGCGTCTGAGCCTTACGACAAAACTCCTCTATGCCAGTGGATTCTCCATATCGTTTGTTTTGCATGTCGACGGCGACGTCGAAGAAATGGCCGCCCTGAATCACGGTATGGAAGGACAAGGCATCCGTCCAAATCGGCCAGCGCTGTTCTTTAGGAATCATTCGGAACACGCTGTCTAAGGGCGCTACAATGCCGCCTATGCCTCCTGACTGTGCAAAGCCCCAGGCCCCATCTTCCTTTCTCTCGTAGTAGTGAGCGGGACCGGCATACGTCCATAGCTCTCGTGTTCCTGTTCGCGTACCACCGGTTTGAAACCGTTCCGCTACGTCAAACGCTCCAGAATGTGGCTGATAGGTACGGTCGGGCGCATAACGCGCGATAAGGTCTCGATAGGCAGCATCAAGCGTGGGAGTAGGAAAGGTCTCATCATGCCCCAAAAAGTGAACCAGACTGGGATGGTTTCGAATTCGCAAAATGGTGTCTTCGGTGCACGCAACCGCCAACGCTTCGTCAGGTATGCTACGACCAAAAATCTGTTGGGTCACCATTACCCCGTACCGGTCACACGCCGCAAAAAAGTCTTCGGTCTCCCGAATTGAAAACCCTTCCGAACGCAGCATATTCAAATTAGCTTCTCTGGCGTATCGTACCAGGGCATCGTAACGCTTTGGGGTCAAACGCAACAGCATGTCACTGGTCATCCACGCCCCACCCCGAATAAGCGCCTTGCGTCCGTTTACGTAAAATTGGCGCCACCCCTCCTCGTTAATTGTGCTTGTAATGTTCCTTATTCCGAAATGGACGTTTACAGAGTCGCTCACTTGACCGCGCGTATCCGCCACGAGTTTAAGTTCATACAATTCCTGGTTTCCAAGAGGATGTGGCCACCAGACTCGCGGTTTAGAAAAAACAAGTTCAGGACAATCCGAAGGTAACCATTCTATCGACTGCGTTTCTCGGGGTTTTAGAAACACCGTTTTGCTAAATGAGACTTTCCCTATCTGCCCCGTGACTACTGCGTCAACCGACTCAATGCTCCGGTTAACGACAACCGCAGAAACTGTAAGCTTCGCTGTCTCCAAATCCGGAACGCTGAGATCGCTCAACACAAATGGGTGTTTTATCTCGACAGGACCTGTGACTCGGATATATACAGGCTGCCAAATCCCCATGTTGCCATCCGGAGGTTGCGGGTTATGATCGTCCCAGCCCGTCGTTGCCTCCACTTGTTTCGTGCGATATTCCTTTTCCGGCAAAAGTCCCGGAGGGATAATCTCAACCGCAAGGCAATTGGGACGGTCGAAATAGACCCTCTCCGTAATATCGAATTCGAAACGACGAAACATTCCTACCATGTCTTCCTGGTGACCGATCTGAACACCGTTCAGCCACACATTGGCTCTGTAATTGATGCCGTCGAAATGAAGTGACAGGAAACGCCCTTGAAAACTCGCCGGCAACTGGAACTCCGTACGATACCACCAGGAATCGCGAAAAGGACTGCCTTCCGGCATAACAAGCCAACGACCTTCTTTATATCCGGGGATTCGCTTTAGGTTCTCGCCATAGTAAGGATCAGGATAGACCTGGTTTTCAACAAGCGCCGCCAGCACCGTAGTCGGCACGGCCGTCTTGTACCAGCGTTGTGTGTCAAAACCCAACTGAGAGATGGTCTCCCCTGACGCAGAAACCTCTCTCGACGAAACAATATACCAACTGTCCGTTAAGAACAGTGGTGCCGCACCTTGAGCAGCTGCCAGACCTCCTGCCAAGAAAACGAGGACGCCGAAAAATTTGTTCAGAATCATAGGTGTCTCCTTTTCAGCTTCCTTGAGCTAGTGTCAAATAACAGCAAGTGTGGTAGCGACGGCCGGACCCCAATCATGCTGTTCCGTAAATTGCCTCTATTCTTGGTCTTCGCGTAAAAAACCGAATTTCTGCCGTAGTTTTTTTTCTACAAAGGGCGGCACAAATTGGCTGAGGTCTCCTCCAAAACGAGCAACCTCACGCACCCATCTGGAACTCAAAAACAAATACGGTTCGCTAGGCATAAGACAAACCGTATCGATATTTGAATTTAACCGTTGATTGATGATCGCGAGACTGAACTCAAATTCGTAATCGGATATTGCTCGAAGCCCCCGCACCAAATGGGAAATCTTACGTTGTCTGGCAAAGTCCGCTGTCAAGCCGTCAAATGCAGTAACTTCCACCTGCGGCATTTCTTGCGTCAATTCCCGCAACATTTCTATTCGTTCTTCAACCGGGAACAAAGGCGTCAGTTTCGCGTCATTTTTGGCGACAGCCACAACGAGATAATCGAAAAGCCTCAAGGCTCGCTGTATAAGGTCAAGATGACCGTATGTAGGGGGATCAAAACTCCCAGGATATATCGCTGCCTTTTGGTTCTGATTCTCATTTTTCATGGACATCGCAGAACTCTCCCCTCACCGCAGCAGACAGTGCCGCCTGGTATACTTCCAATACAGTTGTTCCATGCTTTACTGCCGCAGCACGACAATCTTCAAATTCCGGCGCCCTGCGGATAGCATTGTCTCCCATTTTACCTATTTTCACGCGAATCTTGCCCCAATCCGTCTTCACCCATTTCCATTCTCTTTCGAGACATATCCTATGCTCCGAACGTATTCGAATACCAAACGTAGAAGTAGAGCAAAAGATCAAATCCGCGAGTTTCGAAACCTTGTCCGCATCGCACAGAACCGTGAGCCAAAAGCCCATCCTCCCTTTCTTTCCTAGCACAGGACACAAAAAAGCGTCTCGTGCCCCTGCCTCAATAAGGTTCCCCACAAGTGGCGCAAGCGTTTCCGGTGTCATATCGTCTACATTCGTCTCTATGACCGAAATCTCTTCGGACACTCGCGCCACTTCGCAAGACTCTCCCAAAAAGGCCCGTAATACATTGGCACGGTCAGGAAGATCGCGTGTGCCGCTGCCATACCCCACTTTATCCACACGCATGGGTAACATAGGACGAAAGTCTTTCACGACATAGCGTAGGAGCGCCGCCCCGGTGGGGGTCAACAGCTCGGTTGCCACATCACCGGAAGACCAAGGTATCCCCCTCAACAGCAAGGCGGTTGCTGGGGCGGGCACAGGCATGACACCGTGATCGCATTGTATGCTTCCAAACCCTGTTAGCAGAGGAGAAGAAAACACTGCGTCAACCTGGAGCAGATAAAGGGCAATATGGGCGCCTACGATGTCCACTATTGAATCTATAGCGCCCACCTCATGAAAATGCACGTGGTCAACGGGGGTGGCATGAACCGTTGCCTCGGCTTCCGCAATCAGACGAAACGTCTCGGAAGCGGCCGTTTTTACCTTCTCAGGAAGATTACCGCCGTTGATAATCTCCAGCACATGATGAAGGTGACGATGGGGTTGTTTGACGTTATTGTCCATAATGACTGAAAACTGGGTTGCGGCAATACCTTTCTTTTTCACTTTTTCCGACTTGAGCTTAAAGCCTGTAATTGGCATGGAGCGAATCATCTGCTCTAGCTCGCCAAAATCCACCCCAATATCCAGCAAGGAGCCAACTATCATGTCCCCACTGGCGCCACAGAAACAATCAAAATACAGTGTTTTCATAATGCATCCTCGTTTAGTATGCTCAGCGATTTGCGGCACGCATGATCAATGCAGCAAGAGCACCCGCGCCAAACCCATTATCAATGTTTACAACTGCCACGCCCGTAGCACAGGAATTCAACATAGCAAGCAAAGCGGTCACTCCTCCAAAACTCGCCCCGTATCCGACGCTGGTCGGCACGGCAATCACCGGGTAATCCACAAGACCCGCTACGACACTTGGCAACGCTCCTTCCATGCCCGCACAAACAATGGTGACCTTAGCAGATTCAAGAACCTGTCTTTGCGCAAACAGACGATGAATGCCTGCTACCCCGACGTCATAAACGCGTTCGACTTCAACGCCCATTATTTCACAGGTCACCGCGGCTTCATCAGCTACGGGCATATCTGATGTGCCTGCACATAGAACGGCAACGTACCCGGGAAACTTTTGGGGCGGAGACAGCACAAGCGTCAAGGCACGAGCCGCTTTATGGTAGGTCACATCTGGGTGGGCTCGCAAGACTTCTTCCGCGATCTCCGGCGTGGAACGGGTTACAAGAACGTTACTCCCCTCTTCCCTCATTCGAGTTACAATCTGTACAACCTGTTCGGGTGTCTTGCCCGATCCGAAGACGACCTCGGGAAACCCTTTTCTCAGTGCCCGGTGATGGTCAATTTTTACAAATTCCACATCTTCGAATGGCATTCCCCGAAGACGACTCATGGCCTCTTCTGGCGAACACTTACCTGCCGCAACGTCGTCCAGCAATTTCTTTAAGCGGTCTACATTCATAAAACCTACCCTTCTACTTGACACATTCGGTTAAATCCAAAATCTTCATAGCAGCTAATTACGACCCTGACGTGGAGCCGAGTAGGACATAGGCCTTGTAGATAACAGGTGTCCGCGCCGTGGCTATGCCCGGCATATCCCTGGGCCATTCCGTATCCAGCGCCGTCCACCCCGTCGAGTCATTCCAACCAAAAATCTGTACATTATGAACGTTTTGTGTTTTCTCGGGTATTGACGAAGTTTTTAATGTCACCTTGCCCTCTCCCTTCACAGTAGGATCAGAACAGGTTACATAATAACAGTCGGAAAAAATCTGGAGTCCTTCAGGCAAGGCCGCGGGCACCGCGCTCGCAACAGAAAGACGCACGCCCACCTCCCTTTCAAAAACAAACTGAATTTCGCCAGCTCCATCAACACTCTTGAGATCAATTTTTTCACCCCACGCCACTACATCTCTCGGACGACTACTTTGGGGATTTATTATCGCATTATCCCCTTTCGACAGCGTGCTGCTTTTTTCATCTTCACTTGTGGAACTTGAAGGACGATTTGAATCGTTTGACTCGTTGTTCGGTATGTCTTGCGAACCTCGGTCCTCCCTCTGTTGTGAGGTGGAGGAAGATTCACGCGAAGTCTCTTTTTGGGGCTGCTCGGAAGGAGTCTGAGCCACACCTTCGTCAACACCGGGTCCCAAGACGACATAGGAATTTCGACAAGTACCCCTAAAAGAAATCATTCGGGTCTTTTCATCTGAGTTCTGCGCAGGAACTACGACCCACTTGTTCTTTTCTGTGTTCATATAGACACGCAAAAATTGGAATTGCTCATCGGGACAAAGCTCGGGCGGGATGTGCCACTGTGCCTCAACGAGAACGTCAACTTCTTGAGGCGTCTGTTCCAAATGGAGGAACATCGTGTAAGGAGAAAGGTTTTCCGGCAAAGAACTCGGTGCCGTTGCACTGGTTTTCGCTACAATTTGAACGGGGCTTGGCGCCCGCAACCTGCAGATTCCCTCTATTCCTTGGGGTAAAAGTGTGATATTGCGACCAAGTGCTGAGGATACATACCGCTGCACTTGCTCCGGAACAAAACGAGTAAGTTTGAAACGTCGGTTGAGGAGGAGGTCAAGTTGATCTGCAAAATGCGGCGAGTTAGGAAACTCGGAAACTCCGAAAGGCAACATGCTCACAGCTTGTGTCTGTTGTCCCAGATTTACCACCATAGCAAAACCAAAACCGCCATTCGTCTGCCACGTACCTGCACGAAAAGAAAGATCTGCCACATAGAATAACGGATCACCTGTCGAACCACCCGCAATGGGTTCGGTTCGCTCGCCACGGCTGACGGCGTGTACATTTCCCCAAGGAACACTTATCGTGTGAAACTCATTTCGCATAAGACGTACCGCCTGGGCAGCAGCGTCGAGGGCCAGTTGAGGGTTCATTTGACCGGAACAAAACGCATCGTAGCGGTCTGTTTCCTCTTCAAATCCGGGTGTGAGGTTACGATAAGATGACCACCATACATGGAAGAAAGTCATAGCGGGACTGTTCGTTTCCGCCACACAACTCCATTTTCGTAGTAACTCAAGAGCGGCGGGTAAATCAGGGTGCAGGTTCTTCACAACGTCTTGCCGTTGGTCGGCTATTTCGAGCAGTTTTGGAATGGCAGACGCTGCGAACGGAACAAGAACGTCATAGACCATCGACTGAACTTCGACATACGAACGCGTCCCCATACCGAGAAGGTGCCTGACGCGCCGGGCGCGGTAACTATCGCGGTCTCGTACTAACCAATTCGGATAGTTATCCGGCGAGATTTTTGAGGAGGACGCGGCTCCCCAGGGCGTCGTTCCACACGCCTGGACGAAACCGGATTCAGGATTTATTGCCGCCGGCAAAATAGAAAAGGGCATAATTTGCCCCCAGGCGTATCTGAGGTCATCCGAGGGCAGAGGCTTATCCCATGCAGTTATGCTGATGACTGGTTGTTTCCCCTCGGCTTGACCTTCGGTAGGCGGTAAATGCCGAACAGAACGAAAACCGGTCTTTGTGTTATAGAAATAAGCGATGTTTCCCTCTCTATCAGCATACACAATATGGAAACACGGCAGCTGATGCAAAGAAAGCGCCCCAAGAAACGACGGAAGGTTATTTGAAGACGCCATTTGAAGGAACTGCGCAATACTTCCGAAATCCGGATACCCCCCAACAAGGTAGGAATAGAAATTGCCCTCTTTTCTTGAAATAACCGGGCCTCGCGGCGTATAGAACCGGCTCACATGGCGCCGCTGTAAACCTCGCGGCGTCTTCACGTAGAACGTCCGCGGCTGGACGCGACTCATCATAAATGCTTGAAATTTCTTTTCCAGCTCTGTCCCACCTATCATTTTGGGTGAAACGGGGAATTTGGGCTCTTTCTCAATGTAAACATCCGCAAAATCTGGCTGATTCGGAGAAATTGCCCAAGCCAAAAACCCGTTGTGTCCCTGCAGAATGACGGGTAAACCGAAGAGGGTCGCTCCGTAAATGTTAATTCCGGGACACACAAGATGTGCCTCGTACCACTGAAACGGACTGGCGTAGTCTGCATGAGGGTTCATGACCAAGATCGCCCCACCGGAGTTTGTTCTAGATGGAGAGAGCGCCCAGGCATTTGCGGAAGGGGTACCCGGAGCGCGTCGGAAAACCCCCGAAAGGTCCAACGGGGCAAAACTCATTAGATAGCAATGCATCAGAGCGAGAACCTCTTCCGGCTTCACGCCGTCCACCCATTCCGGCACTCTGCCACGCCAATCGACAATCCAGGCGTTGACGCCTAAGGCGAATCCCTCGCATAGTTCGCGCGTCGCTGGGTCAAGTGCCGGATACAACTCCCGTGCCAGATCTAAATGCCCCATCATGAGGGCGAGTTCATCGGAAGCAGCATAAGACTCCCCCAAAATCTCCGCCGCCCTTCCTGAAGCAACGCGGTAGGCAGTCATCATCTGAACAATGTGGTCATCCGCCTGTGCATACCCAAAACCGAAACCAAGAGCACGCAACGAATCCGCAAAAACGTGGGGCACTCCCCATTCGTCGCGATAAACCGTGACATGATTCCACAGCTCGATGGGGTTATCAGGCACTTGACCAAAAGCAAAGCAGGAAAAGACACAAAGATAGACGGCTGCAACTACACGTCCGAGTAGTAATATGTGTCTCAATAGACGGTGATGCATTGCCTTTCTCTAGCCCTTTCATTATATCGGAAACAAAACTGGGTGTGTTTTTCTCTTGAGTATTGGGCAGGAATTATCGTCGGCGCCTACCGTCCACAAAAGAAGCCAGAATATCGACTTTTTTGCCCCGCTGGGTATCTTTTAAGCAAAAAACAATAAAATCAGCCGGCGAACCCGGCGTAGGAAGTCGAAATGTCCTGGGTACACCCAAAAACTGGGCAGGAATTGTGCCAGCACACTGGAAGGCCTGTTCCAAAGTCATGTCTGTCGTTTGAGCTGCATTAACAACACCCTGCAAGAGCATTAACGAACTTCCTGCAAGCAGATCCGTACCGGAGAGGCAAATGCGCCCGCTTTTTCTCAGTCGCACGGGTACCCCCATAAGCGTATATTCTCCCGAAGGCAGCCCTGCCAGATGCACAACGTCGGACGTCAAAATAATGCGGCTAGCGCCTTTCATTCGCACGAAGCACTTTAGGACAGGTGGGGGCAAGTGTTCCAAATCCGCTATCACCGAGGCGGTAAGCCGATCATCAGCCAGTTGTGCCCAAAGGGGGTTATTGTGTCTATGAATCTGGGAAGCCAAGCCATTCCCCAAATGGGTGCATAAGCGTGCACCCGCTTCAACCGCTTTTGCAATTTGTTCCGGTGTGGCGGCATGGTGTCCCAAGGCAACCGATACCCCTAAAGACCTCACGGCACGTATAAAGGGAATTGCCCCATCGCACTCGGGCGCAAGCGTGATGTAACAAATATGTCCATCTGCCGCCTTGAAAAGCTTTTCGAATTCGCGAATGCTTGGCTTTCGGACAAACTGACGCGCATGGGCGCCGCGAGGCCCGTCGAGGGGTGAAATATAGGGGCCTTCCAAGTGTATCCCCGGAACGGTGGCGGCAAAACCCGGGTCTTGCAGCAATTCGGCAAAGACTCTACAACGCCGTAACAACGACTCTTGAGAGGCAGTTATCAGCGTAGGTACCCATGCGGCTATACCGCACGAAGCCAACCTCTTCGATAAAAGATATACATGCTCCGGACATAACCCATCATCCTGAAGGTCTATGCCGAATGCGCCATTGACTTGGATATCAAAAAGAGTTGGGGCAATGAAGGCATTTTCCGAGCCCACATGAGGCGTCGACTTACCGACGCGACGCACCGACGACACTAGACCGTCTCGATCGATCAAAACGTCAGAGGGACGGGCCTCGCCTATCAGCGTCCCACGAACAATTATTTGCCCGGAGCTCGGTGTCACTAGTCACACGCCGCTACCTGTTTCACACGGTGGCTAAACCGCGATACTTTTTCCGTTTTGGTGCAGGGATCTGTCGGAGCTCATCCAAATTCGCCACAATCTTTGCCACTGCCTCGGCAACATCTTCCATATCTTTTTTTGTGCCCAGGAGCACATGATGATGGACGACAACGCCCGATTTTTCATTGGCGTCTTCACACACCGGCAACCTGTAACGGCTCGGGTCTATCATCTTCCAATACGTTTTGTTTAAGTTGTGCCTGGGTTTCGTATGAGGTTTGTAAAGTGCACACTTGTTCAAAGGATCATAGGGCGGTTCCCACTCGCCTCCCAATTCTTTGCTCAACGCGGCAGAGAAGTGGACGTTCGTCAGATCCTTACATCCCAGCCTCTCCCAATCCAAACGGAAAGCAAAATTGAAATAACTGGCCTGAGTTATTTCCTTGCGGCGACGCATCGGGAGAACCCCAGGGATCTGCGCCAACAACGAGTTAAGGTACATCGCATTGGCATCACGATGTTTCACTTGTTTGTCCAGACGTTTCAAACCACCTAACAAAATCCCCGCCTGCCACTCCGTGATCCGATAGTTTCCAGATTGTAATGCATGGGTAAGGTCACCCTGCCATCCCCGTCCGCAGTTGCGGAGTGAATACAACTTTTCAAATAAAGTCTGGGTTTGGCAGGTATTGAAACCGCCCTCTCCACAAGAAAGCACTTTACTTTCCTGAAAACTGAAGCACCCAACATCTCCTATACTTCCAACCCCTTTGCCTTTCCAAAAAGCGCCATGCTGATGAGCACAATCCTCAATGAGAAACAAATTCTTTTTCCTGCACAGACTTTTGATGGCCGTCATGTCCGGCATGCACCCATACAAATGCACCACAATTACCGCCCGCGTACGGTCTGTAATTGCGGCTTCGATTTGTTTCACATCAATGCACCAGGTATCGGGTTCCACGTCGACCAAAATGGGCACTGCATTGACATCCAGACATGCAGCCGCAGTCGCCTGCCACGTCATGCCGGGAACAATGACTTCGTCATAAGCACCAATCCCAAGCGCTTCCAAAGCCAATTGAATTGCGACGGTTCCATTGGCGCAGCACAAACCATGTTTCGCTTTCTGATATTCGGTGAAACGCCGTGCAAATTCCCATTCGTAAGGACCATCGAACGACCAACGGTTGGAACGGGTGATTTTCGACAAAAGAGCGGCATCCGCCGCATCGCTAATGGGCCATTGCGGCCATTTCTTCTTTGCATCACGCACTGGTTTGCCGCCGGTTATTGCCAATTTACCCATATCAACGTTCCTCCTCTCTAGCTCCGGGAGCTGTACTACTCCTTACACCAACATGAGAAAGGTCCCAATCTCACGCTTTCTCAATTATCAAACATTTTCGACAACAAGGCCAAATCGAGTTCGGGATATACCGGAAACTTTTCAAGCAAGGTTTTCACCCTACTACGCGCCTCATTCTTGGCGTCAGGGACTATTTCGTACTTCGCCTTACTGAGTTTACCCGCATTGGGACCAGAATCAACGACCGCCGGTTTCGTGTTAGCCAGTACCAGTTTCAACACCGACGCAATTTCCCGCATTTCCTCTTCGCCCATACCTAAAGTCGTCACGGCAGGCGTACCGATACGTAAGCCACTGGTATACCAGGGACCGTTGACATCATAGGGTAACGAGTTCCGGTTCAAGGTAATACCACATTCGCGCAGGGCGCTTTCTGCTTGTCTGCCGTTCAAACCAAAGGGGGTAACATCTACCAGAAGCAGGTGATTATCGGTCCCCCCCGTTGCGACAGAAAGACCTTCCTCTATACATGCCTCCGCCAAGGTTCTAGCGTTTTCAACAATACGCCCCGCGTATTGCCGAAATTCAGGAGTGTTTGCCTCTGCAAGTGCAACAGCTTTGGCCGCTATGACGTGAGGCAAAGGACCGCCAATAACCAGCGGACAACCCTTATCCACTGCCTCAGCGAACTCACTTGTGCAAAGCACCATACCGCCCCGAGGACCGCGGAGTGTCTTGTGTGTCGTCGTGGTCACAACATGCGCGTGGAGAACCGGGTTAAAATCCCCTTCGAATACTTTCCCGGCGACAAGCCCTGCAAAATGTGCCATATCAACCATGAGCACAGCCCCCACGCTATTCGCAATCAGGCGCAATCTCTTAAAGTCGATCTTTCGCGGATAAGCACTATAACCCGCCAAAAGAATGAGGGGCTTTATATCGGAAGCAAGCTGTGCAATGGCATCGTAGTCGAGTAAACCCGTTTCGCGGTTGACGCTGTAACTATAGGCATCAAACATCATGGCGGACACATTATGGCGGTAACCGTGTGTAAGATGACCGCCGCTGTAATAGTCCATCCCGAGCAGCCGCTGGTTACCAAGCCGTTCTCGCAGAGAATTCCAATCTTCGCGGGTAAGTTTTGAAGGATCCTTGACGTCGTTTTCGGCGAGAGCTGGCGCCGCAATTCGTGTCTGCAGTATGGCCCAATATGCGATAAGATTAGCGTCGGCGCCACTGTGCGGTTGCACATACGCATGTTCGCATTCAAACAAACGACAAGCCTGCTCGCAAGCATAGGCTTCAATTGCATCGACATTGTCGCAGCCGGCATAAAAACGGTGTCCCGGAAAACCCTCCGCGTATTTATCTGTTAACAGATTTGCCATCGCAGATTGAGTCGCCAAGGAGGAGTAATTCTCGCTGGCAATAAGCTTGAGGTTGCTCCGTTGGTCGGCTAATTCCCTCACAATGGCGCGGGCGACCTCAGGCGCCTTTTCCGCTATAGTGGCTAAGTTTCCCAAGTAAGCCACAAAACCAGGGGACAATGTTTCTGGACGTGCTTCGCGAAGATAATTACACAAGAAAACGGACATATCACTCACTCGAGGTCTCCTTGATTGGTTTTGCGATAAGAACGTTATGGTATTACGCTCGATGCCCTTTATTCAAAAGAATCTCAATTGCGTGACACCATGCAGAAAGATGAACTGACGCTTATGCCCCTACACTTTATTCTAAAACGCACGTAGCCATTAAATGAAAAAGCCCGTGACCCGAAGATCACGGGCAAACATTCCCAAAAGCTTTATACACTTCGGTTACGGCGTAAGGCTTTTACAAATTTGCCCGCACGGATATATCGTGCACACACGCGCACTTTCCGTACAGTACCATTGGCGTCTACGATGCGGATTGTTTGAAGGTTGGGTTTCCAACGGCGTTTGGTAATTCCGGTGACGTTTTGCCCAATACCACCCTCGCGTTTTGCTTTACCGCGCCGCACAATTTTGTGACCCACTTGCGGCCTTTTGCCACTATACTCACACACTTTAGCCATGGAAAAAAGAACTCCCGTTTGTCGATAACGTTTAGCTGAATAGTTGGACACAACTGTGATATATTGTATCGCTATGCTAGTTTACCAAAACACATTTCCCACTTCAACTCCACCGCGATGACGGTTACGATGCAATTTTTCATAACTCATCTTCCCACACGTCGTCCACTCGCTCTTGTAGCGAGATTTGTTGCGCTTGTTTTTATTTTCGTCGTTTTTAATCAATGTGCGACAACTGCCAGAACAACGAAGGCATTACCTGCACAAGAAAACCTTTGGGAAGAAATCCTCACAGATATTCAACACAGTGATCCCTTTTCCCTAGACTTTACCGCTTCCGGAACTTTGAGAGTGGAGGGCGTTGGAAAAGGCACACAAAAACTGCGGGCACGATTAGTGTTTCGCCACCCCGGTACACTCTATTTAAGAGGGGACAAACCGCCCTTTGGAACGAAAGTTTTGGAATGGATATCCCAAAACAATCAATGGGAATTACAGCTCCCGACGGAAAACCGCGTCCTACGATCCAGCGAACTTCTCAATGGGGTCGGCGGTAAATGGATAGAACGCATCGAGCCTGCTCGGGAAATCTTCGACACAAAAAGTCGGCTGACAATAGTAGATAAAACCCCTAGAGTCAAGAAACGACTATCTCAGGACGGGCGTTTGCAACTAGTAATTCGGGATGGCCGTTTGAACCGACGAATTGTGGTAAAGGGTCCCCCTTGGTATATTGTCGAACATCACCTATCAACCACAACGGGCAAGAGACTCCTGTCTGTCACCTTTCTGGAGTTTCAAGACATCAACCGAAATGGAGAAATTGTTCGTTTCCCCGGTACAATACGTATCGAATTGCATCCAACAAAAGTCTCCATCGAACTCACAAGGTTGAGCCCCCAGTTTTCTCCAAATACAACCTTTAGACTGGAATCAAAATAACGTATGGATATTACAGAACAGACTCCTGAAGAAATCACCGCAACATTCAGTTTGAAGCCGTTTCAAGGGAGACAGATTTTCCAATGGATTCACCGTCGGCAGGTTTGGAACTTCGACAACATGACCGACCTCTCCAAAGACTTACGCCGACAACTGGCTGAAACCTGCCATCTTCCACTACTGAAGCTAGAACAAAGAATGGAATCCCAGCGGTCGCCCGGCACGGCAAAAATGTTATTCCGACTTCGGGACGGTCTGGCTGTTGAATCTGTTGTAATTCGCGACAAAGACCGAGTGACGTTTTGTCTTTCCACGCAAGTGGGATGCGCCGTTCGCTGCGCTTTTTGTGCCACGGGATTATCGGGTTTTAAGAGAAACCTTTCTGCTGGTGAAATCGTAGAACAAGCTCTTCAGCTAGTGGCAATAGAAAACATCAAAGAACGCAACCCTAACATTGTGTATATGGGGATGGGCGAACCCTTTCGCAATTACGATGCCGTGATAAGGAGCATTCGATTGCTGTCTCATCCCCAAGGCTTAAACATTGGTAGCCGACGCATTACCGTTTCCACGGCGGGAGAAATAGATGGAATCCGGCGCTTTTCGGAAGAAGGTTGGCAGGTCCGTCTGAGCATATCACTCCATGCGGCAACGGATGAGCTCCGGTCACAGTTAGTCCCTCTGAATCGCAAGTACCCACTAAAACTCTTGATGCAAGCGGTTCGTGATTACGTAGAAAAAACGGGGCGGCATGTAACGTTCGAATGGGTTTTACTGGCTGGAGTAAATGACATGCCGGAACAAGCCAGAGCGCTCGCTCGTCTCGTGAGGCACCTCACATGCACAGTAAACCTGATTCCGTATAATTCCGTGCCCTCCTTGTCTTATCGAGCCCCCAGCCAAAAAATCTGCAAAGTTTTTCGGACGATTCTGGAAGACGAGGGGGTAAAATGTACCCTCAGAAAAGAACGAGGAACAGATATTGACGCTGCATGCGGCCAGCTCATGTGCAAGGATCAAGAGCGTGTCGTCGCCCAAGCGACTCCCATCGTTGGAAATACATAGGGTACTCTGTCAAGCGAGAGAAACTACTTCACGAACGGTTTCAAGCAACGTTTTGCTATCTATGGGCTTCTCCAAAAAGGCTTCCGGAGCGCAACCCATTTCCTCGGCAATGGAAGACGTTGTGACCGGAGTACCCAGCCTGCTTTCATTGACTGAAGTCAACATAATGATGGGGATATGAGAAGTGCGCGGATCACCACGTAATTCGCGAAAAACCGAGACTCCGTCACGCCCAGGCATCATAACATCCAGAATAACCACATCGGGAAGTTCTGCGACCGCCACCGCAACCGCTTCGTCACCGTCGCGCGCTTCCAAGACGTGGTAACCTTCGGCAGATAGCACCGCGGCGACAAACTCCCGGATCGTATCTTCATCGTCGGCCGTCAATACTTTGATCTTATTCTCTGTAGAGGAATTCATTGCACTTCCACAACTGTACGGGTCTGAATGGACTCTATTGCTGCATGCAACACCTTTTGAGCGGCAAGGCCGTCAGCACCGGAACCATCAATTTCATCTGGACTGCAGTTCGCCGCAACTTGTTCCACAAAGCGGTGTATTCGATTGCGGAACGTGTCAGGAAACGTCTTTTCCTGGATTTGCCCGAAAACGGTGTTAACAATGACTGACCGAGTCAGGTCTCCCGCCGGATAAAAACTCAGCTCGGATAACATGTCCTCAAGGACAAATCTGCCCTTCGTTCCTGCAACTTCACACCGTTCCATCGGATGTCCTCGTTCGATGTCGTAGCTCCCGGTCAAGCCTCCTACCACGCCATTCACGAACTCAAAGCTGAAATGTGCCGTAGACCATATGGATCGCCCAGGCGCCTTGGTGGCAAAACACTGTACGGCGCGAATGTCTCCACAAAAATATCGCATGATGTCAACCGTGTGAGGATGCAACGCCTTAATGTGAAACCACGGCGAACTCTCCGCAGGATTTTTGATCCACATTGCCATATTCACGAAGAGCAAATGTCCCAATTTCCCTTCGGTCACCCATTGCTTGGCGACGCGTGCCAGGTGAGTAAAACGATGGTTAAAATTGATCCCATAGCACAAGTTTTTCTTTTTCGCCAGAGCAACCATTTCTTCTGCATGATGAATGTCATTCGAAATGGGCTTTTCCCCCAGAACATGACAACCCGCTTCCAAGGCTTGCATTGTTGGCTCGTAGTGATCACTGCTGTACTCGTAGCCGCCCGTCGTTATTCCACAGATATCTGGTTGTAGTTGTTTGAGCATCTCATCTGCCGAATAAAAAGCCGGTACGTTCAGTCGTTGAGCGGCGGCATCGGCACGTTCACGAATTCGGTCACAAACGCCCACCAGTTCACACAAGCCACTACTACGATAACAGTCGGCATGAAGGTTCCCTATTGGTCCCATCCCGACGATACACACGCGTAACATGAAAGGTACTCCTTATAAGCTTAATGGTCTCTGATTCGCTGAGAGGCAATATAATAGAGTAGAATAGCGCAATGCGCAACCGAGAATCCATTTGAGCAACTACGTGTCCTTGTATACTTATATAATGTGACAAAGTGCTCACCTCAAAAACCGGCAATTTCCCAGCGGATAGTACGGGGCACGTAAAAAGTCGATATCCACGTTATAAGCTTTGAAGGTTCTTGGCAGATTTCTATCGATTTAAAGTGGTTTTGTAAAAGACGCGTATAGCAAGGAGATTTTACTATGCTGTCTCTACTCGCGAAACACAGACTTTGTTATTTTCTTTCGTTCGCTTTCTGTTTCATTTTCATTTGCTTACCAGGTCACACATCCAACAAACGAATCTTGATCATGGGGGATAGTTGGGCAGAGGGTATGACCGTGTTCGGAGCCGTGCAACATGTCCTTGACCGATATGGATTCAGCCACATTGAAGCGACGGGCACGCGGACGGCTATCGGGGGCACCAAAGCAGAGCGGTGGGCAAAAAACTGGAAAGGACATTTGGATATACTTCGCGACGAACTAGAGAAGAATCCCGCCATAGACATCGTATTTATGACATTAGGGGGAAATGACTTTTTGAGCCTCGCTATGCGGGAAAACCTTGCGCAACTAACGTCTGAACAACGAATGGCGGCATGGCAAACAATCTGCGCCGATCTGAAAGCAGTGATCGATGCTATCAAGTCTGTACGTCCAACTATTCGGGTTTTGTTATGCGACTACGACTACCTGGAACCGGAACGGATGACGGCAACCTACCAATTGCAATTCCACGGAATTTCCCCCGAACAAATGAACACCGCACTGGTCGAACTTGCCAAAGAAAAACGAAAACTGATGGCCGCTTATCCAGATTGCGGCTACGTACAAAACTTTGGCCTGTTGCAGTACACTTTCGGAAATGGGGACACAATAAAACCCGGGTCGGTTTGCCCACCGGGTAAAGCGCCAGATTATGAACCCTTCCCCGGCGGCGATATCCGCTATCCGTCTGGAAGAGATGCCATGCCGGATGGCGTACATCCCGTGCCTCGCGCTTACATCACCATCGTAGAAAACTGTTTTTCTCAATTCTTGTATACTTGGCTTCTTGAAACGGAGCGCCGCGAGGTCGCCACCTCGCGATGAGCCGTCTTAACAAAAAAACCATGAAATGAGGTAATCAATCGTGTCCTATCGTGCATCCCGCAAGCGGCTTTCTCTCATGATGTTTTTGCAATACGCAGCCCCGGGCGTGTTCATACCCATCTTAAGTCATTACTTAAAAAACTATCTCCTGTTTACGCCGTTTCAGGTGGGAGTAATTCTTGCCATGCCGGCTGTGGCCGCCATTATTGCGCCTTTTCCGGCCGTGTGGGCAGCAGACCGTCTCATCGCCGCCGAAAGGCTGCTTGGGGTTTGTCACTTTTGTGCCGGAATCGTGATGTTATGGCTATCTCAACAGAAACATTTCTTACCATTTTTGAGCATCTATTTTATCTATGGGCTGCTCTTCGCTCCGACATTTGCCTTGACGAATGCCGTTTCGTTTCATCATATAGAAGACGCCAAACGGGATTTCGGTGCCATCCGCATGTGGGGACCGATTAGTTGGGTGGTTGTAGGATGGGGCTTTAGTATGCTCTGGTTACGCAATGAATCTTTGGGAGCTCCCGGTAGTCGCTTGCCCCACGCCCTCATTTTCTCGGGGATAGCCTCTATGATGCTTGGTGCCTATGCTTTTGCACTACCCAAAGGCAAAAAAACAAATGACAAGCCCCCGTCCCCTTTGAGCGCTTTGTCCATTTTTACTCAGCGAAACATGTTGATACTTTGTGGTGTCACCTTACTCAACGCCGCTGTACACCAATTCTATTACTATGGTATGAGCCCTTACCTGAACCAAATCGGACTTTCAAATCAGTACATTCTCCCCGCGATGAGTCTGGGGCAATTAGGGGAAATTTTTATGCTGTTCAGCCTTGGATTCTTTTTGCGGCGCTTGGGGATCAAAACAACCCTGGTCATTGGCGTTCTGTCCCAGGCGATCCGATGCGCGGTCTTTGCATTTGCAGGCTTACCCTGGGTTCTCGCGGTCATTCCTTCTCACGGCATATGCTACGCATTTTTCTTTACAACGGCCTTTATCTACGTCGACCTACACAGCACAGCAGAAACTCGAGCAGGAGCCCAGCAGCTTTTCAATCTGCTGATATCAGGATTTGGGACTCTGTTAGGCAACTTGATTGCGGGCAAAATGGCCACCCTGTTTTTCGACAACGTGTCGAGACAGATTGATTTTACAAAATTCTGGAGTATGTCAATTCTGGGAGCGGTCACGCTTTCGCTCGTTTTGATCCTGTTCTTTCACGAAGAAAAGGAAGAGGCCCTGAGTCAATGAACGACAGACAAAAAGAAATGGCGGAAGAGCATATCGGACGCTTGCTGTTTCGCTATTCTTCTCCGGCAATCGTTGCCATGATGGTCAATTCGACCTATAACTTGGTCGATACCATTTTTGTCGGCCAAGGGGTCGGAAAGAATGCATTAGCCGCTATGGCTGTAAGTTTTCCTATACAAATGATTTTGCTGGCTGTTGGTCAAGTTGTGGGAATCGGTTCCGCATCTATCATTTCCCGCAGTCTAGGAGCAAATAACCTTGAAAAAGCGTCACGCGTAGCAGGAGCTTCCTTTGCCAATGTGATTATTGCATCCGCCATCGCTTGTATTCTGGGACTGCTTTTCCTAAAACCTCTACTCATCGTCTTCGGTGCTACCGAACTTATCTTGCCCTATGCGAAAGATTACGTGCAGATTATTCTAATGGGCTCGTTTTTTTTTATGTTTGCCGTCTCATCAAACAACATCGCTCGATCAGAAGGTAACGCCCGCGTTGCAATGACAAGTATGTTGATTGGGGCGATAGTAAATATTGTTTTGGATCCGCTCTTCATTTTTGTTTTCAAAATAGGCATACGTGGGGCTGCATTTGCTACCGTGATAGGAAATATCTGTTCGTTCTTATTTTTAATCTCGTACTTTTCAAGCGGGAAGACTCTCTTGAAGCTCCGTCTTTTGGACATCCGCCCGGATCCCGAAACCTTCAGAGAGATGATAGTGCTGGGATTGCCCTCCTTTGCGCGCGTTGCCGCCGGCAGTCTTTTTGCTATCGTGCTAAACCATTCTGTCGTATACTATGGCACCGAGTTGCACCTAGCGATCACAGGCGTCGCCCACAAAATCCTTCAAGTCCTTTTCCTCCCCCTAATTGGTATTGTCCAAGGTTTACAACCTATTGTGGGTTTCAACTATGGCGCAAAAAATCACTGCCGGGTCAAAGAGGCTTTCTGGAAAGGTGTAAATGCTGGGACGCTTTTTGCCACATTTGGATTCTTCCTTGTGATGTTTTTCCCCCGTCCCATTCTTTCCTTATTCAACCGAGAAATTGCCGGTGATTCAGAGGCCGCAAACATTCTGCGACTCTTGGGGCTCATGTTGCCCCTAATTGGTTTCCAGACCGTAGGAGCCTCGCTATTTCAAGCCATCGGAAAGGGGCTGCCCGCCTTGTTGCTTTCTGTTGTCAGACAAGTGCTCTTCTTGGTGCCCTTAATCCTGACTCTACCGCTGTTTTTTGGACTCCTGGGAGTCTGGCTGGCTTTTCCGGTTTCGGACGTCTTAGCAACCGCATTCACCGCATTTTGCATCGCTCGCGAAATGAGACTCATCAATAGTCATATACAGGGACCGAACGTCGTGAGCATTTCCGCAAAATTATAAGCAAGCAACTTTCGCGGGAGATCCTATGCATCCGGATGATGGGGATCGGTATTATTCAGGTATTCTTCTATGTTGGTATACCCGTCTTTGTCATCGTCTTTGTTGGCATCATGATTATCGTGCGGATTCAAACCGTACTTGGATTCCCATTCATTCGGCATTCCATCTTCATCACTGTCTTCAGGAGGCGGTGCAGACTGATACACTGGCCAACCACCAACTTCACTCTGTGAATCAATTAGTTTTCCTGTACCTGTCTTCACTTGTTCAATAATGCGGGCGTCCACCGCGTCACGTTTCGGCAAAATCGCACCTACCTGTGCCAACACTTTTTCATAGGCTTCTGTGGCTGATTCCGTAGGCATCTCCGGCGCAGGGAACGGCTCAGAAACACGACACATAGATTCGTCACCCTCTTTAAACACCGGCGGATTTTCGCCCGGAATCATTTTGAACTCCGTGGATTTCGTTACTATCTGCCAGTTATCCTGGTCCTTTTCGGGAAATCCTTCTATATGGTTGTCTTTGACGAAAATCTTGTTACGTGTTCCTCCTAAGAAAAAGGCAAATCCACGGGCATTCGGAAGAGTTGATGGTCCTGGCTTCAAATAGTTTGCCACATAGTTGAGACGAATGTTCTCGTCACCACTATACCCTGACCGAAACCCCCAGTCGTAAATCACGTTATTTCGGAAATCCAGAAGCACCCCAGGCATGTCTTGGCGTCCCCCTACCCTCGGATTTCTGCTGCTGTTATGAGCATAAAGATTGTGATGCATGGTAATTCCTCCGTCATAGCTACTCACGAGGGAACCGTATCCATGCCGTCCTTTCTTGTGATAGGAATTGTGCAAGGCTTCTGCAATCAGACACCATTGAGTCGTCAGATTCTTGCAGTTCTTGTTGGTTGACCATATTTCGTCTATGCCCCAACTGGCAGAACAATGGTCAAATATCACGTGCTCCGATCCTGTAGCCGTCAGAGCATCGACCTCCTTCTTCATTTCATCTCCTACCCGAAGTCGCAAGTGCCGAATAATCACATCATGTGTTTCACGAACCCCCAAAGGATAGTTCTTGATACAGATGCCGTCTCCTGGGGCTGTTTGCCCGGCAATGGTTATAAAGGGATTCCGTATATTGAGATCACTCTTGAGCGCGATGATTCCAGACACCCGAAAAATCACAATCCGCCGGCCTTCCGCTTCACATGCCGCACGCAAACTCCCCTCCCCGGAATCTTCAAGATTAGTGACAAAAATGACCCGACCGCCTCGCCCGCCTTGAGCATAAGCGCCAAACCCCTCGGCTCCGGGAAACGCTTTCACAGTTCTTTCTATGTCGTCGGCGAAAGTCGACAGCGCAAAAACAGGGACAATAAGAAACACTCCAACATGAAAAAGTGCCTTTTGCTCCTTCACGGTAGTCCCTCCTTTTGGTTGTGATAAGAGACGTCCTCGTTAAAGATTGTAAAGATCTGAGTATTTTTTCTCCAGGTAGTTCAAAAAATAGGTCACACTCACATCCTGTCCCGTAGCTTCTCGTAAAATCTCTGCAGCCAATTTACGTCGGTTGTGGCGGTGAACTTTCTCCCTCAGCCAGGCAAGAATAGCCGAAAAATCACCGGAAGCCACCTGATCCCACAACGAAGGAATGTCTGACGTCATCTTGTTTAAGAATTGTGCTGCGTAGATGTTGCCTAAGGCATAGGTCGGGAAATATCCAAAAGCGCCATGGCTCCAGTGAATATCCTGCAGGCACCCCTGCGCTGCATTTGGAACGTCAATTCCTAAATAGGCTTTCATCTTCTCATTCCATATCTCAGGAACTTCTTTGGAAGAAACCTGGTTCTCGATTAGATCGACTTCGATTTCGAAACGCAAGAAAATGTGGAGATTATACGTACACTCATCTGCATCCACACGAATGCAGGAGGGCACAACACGATTAAGTTCTTCATATACGTTTTCGGGACAAACGTGATCCAACCGACCAGGAAAATATTGGCGCAAGACCGGCAAGTAATGTCTCCAAAATGGGAGGCTTCTCCCAATGAAATTTTCCCAGAGTCGGGATTGTGATTCGTGCGTCCCTAAGGAAGCGCCATCCAACAGCGGCGTGCGTTGATCCTTTGGGTCATGACCTTGGCTGTAGAGCGCATGCCCACACTCATGAATGGTTGCCATAAGACCTTTGAAAAGATCATCGGGCGTCGTTCGGGTTGTAATTCGAACGTCACACAAGCCGATACTAGTACTAAACGGATGTACAGATTTGTCCTGCCTGCCCGCTTCCATATCATATCCCAAATCCGTAAGGACGCGTTTGGAAAACTCTAATTTCGCCACCTCGGGCCACTCTCCCGCCAACCACGAAGGATGGGCTTTTGCGGGTCTGGCGCTTATTCGTGCCACCAACTTCGTAAGCCCCTCGGCTAACTCTTGGAACAAAGGTCGGATGGTCTCTACGCTCATCCCACGTTCAAAGTCTTCCAAAAGGGCATCGTAGGGCGACTTCGCGTAACCCAAATACTCTGCTTTTTCCCGATTCAGCGCAACCACTCTTTCCAAACAAGGAAGAAACATCGAAAAGTCTGACCGCTTGCGCGCCTCTATCCAAACTTGTAAAGCACGGCTCGTCTCCAAAGTAAACGAATGAACAAAAGTATCAGGAAGACGACGTGCGCGTTCATAGTCATAGCGAACAACATCAACAAACACCGCGTCGTCCTGAGATAGTTTGTCTTTTTTTTCTATCAATTTTTCCAAAAGAGCACCGATCTCTGGAGAAACAAATAGGGAATGTGCCAGTGCGGAAAGCGTCGCTAATTGTTGTGCCCGTTCTTCTGCGGCTTTCGGTGGCATATAGGTTTCCTGATCCCATTCCAGCAGACGCGCTGCGGAACGCAAATCACAGACTGTCCCGAGTTTTTCTCGTAACGTGGCAATGAGTGTTTCTGGCATAAAAAGATACCTCTCCTGCTCAGCAGAAAAACAAAGGGCGTCGTGCGGTCACGACGCCCCGAGTAACTAGGACGGCTTACACATGCAGTATCTTTGTTACGCGTGGCGCAGCAATCCGTTCCAATAGGGGCAAATCGCCGACCAGAGGCCGCGCGTAGTTGACGAATGCCTGAGTAACACCATTACCTTCGGCGTTGATATATTCGTCCGGCATGTTTCTGGACTCACGTGCGACTTCGCTTAGTTCAGCAAGGAAATACTCCACGGCGTAATCACCAATTCGCCGAATTGCCACAGAGCCATCGCGGCTATGCCAAATCGCGTACTGCGCTGCCTTTTCACCCACTTCACGCGCTTCGAATTGGTCAATGTGACTTACGCAGCCCAAAAAACTACGTTGAAGATATCCGAGAGTGTCCGAACGGACCCGCTTAATCTTCGCCTCGTTTTTCACCCAATTGGCTAACAAATCGCCGAGGGCGCCTGTCCCGGATAACTGTACATTCCCGTGACTGTCTTTCTCACCTCCTGTGAATTCGGCCGCAATGGGCTTTCCTTCAGGGTTGACGACACCTTCCGACACTGCCACAACGCATCGGCCATATTTCTCGTAGACCGCCTTCACATCGGCAACGAACTTGTCCTTAACCAAGGGCCTTTCTGGAAGATATATCAAATGGGGACCATCATCGGGATATTTCTTAGCGAGAACGGAAGCGGCCGTCAAGAAACCGGCATGCCTTCCCATGACGACACCAATATAAACTCCGGGAATGGCTCGGTTATCCAAGTTGGCACCAGCAAACGCTTGAGCCACAAATTTCGCTGCCGACCCATAACCGGGACAATGGTCTGTCACCTTGAGATCGTTATCGATCGTTTTCGGAATGTGGATGACACGCAGTTCATAATGGGCAGCATCGGCCTGCTCATTGACAATACGACACGTATCCGCGCTGTCGTTTCCACCGATATAGAAAAAGTAGCGCACGTCATGCGCTTGGCAGACTTTAAATATTTCTTTGCAATATTCCACATCGGGTTTGTCACGCGTAGAGAGCAATGCCGATGAGGGGGTGTTCGCAACCGCCTCAAGATTATGGGTGGTTGCCTCCGTTAGATCGTAAAAGTCCTCATTCAGAATGCCCCGAACGCCATGAATCGCCCCGTATACCCGCGTCACCTGCGGGAACTTCCGTGCTTCCAGGACGGCACCAATGAGGCTTTGGTTAATCACCGCCGTGGGGCCACCGCCTTGCGCCACCAACACTTTACCTTGTAATACAGCCATACCTATCTCCTTTCCAAAGGGATTTTGCCTGCCGAAAAGAATCTGCAAAAGCATTAACCCGCCTGTCCACCGGCGAGTAGAATCTATTATAAAGCAGACGAACACTGGGACGCCAACTCATTTTGTTCAACGCCGTGAAAAAACAGACAAAATTACCCTAAGGAGATAACCCCTTCAAAAAGAATATGCTCGCCCACTTCCAGGCGGATTTTCGAAACCGTCGACGCACAAAATGCCTGAATAACGCGCGCCTGCAATCGATAATCGGTGTTCAGCGCCGTCATACAGTAACGCATGTGCTCTAAGGCATAAACCCGAAGGGTAACCGTCGGATATCCCTCGCTTGAGGCTCTTATGAGCGATCCCGGTTCATATAGACGGTTCAGATGGCGCCATTGGGTGGAGTCGGTGTGGAAGTCACCAAATGCCCCCGTTTCGAAATCGGTGTTCCAGTTCCCATACTCGGGTCGCAGGCATATAGAAAAGTTGACCTCGTCTATTTCCAACGGCCGTGAGACTTGCGCTCTAATTTTGCAATGCAATCCATCGGGCACAAGAGACATCGTCCACACAAGTTTCAAAGGGAATCTGCGGGATTCTCCTGTTGCCTCAATCGAGTTTTCTGACTGACAGGTAATATCCCATTTTAACTGAGGGCTGTCGTGCCAAAGTCCTTGTATCAGCATCGTAAAATAGGCGCCCGCCTCTTTGGTTAGTTCCTGCTCACTTGAAAAAAGACGAAGACTTCCTCGTTGAAACCGCGCACGGAATCTTCCCAGATCGAACCCGCCTCGATACCATCGCTGTCTTAAGGAACTGCGAAGAAGAGAAATATCGCCTTCAGGCTGGATCACCACCGTCATGATCTCGTGTTCCCCTTTTGTCAGCGAAAATTGAGACTCGGGAAAGCGAACCTGAGAAACCAATACGCGCGAACCCGCCGCGTAGTCGCTGTTACACCACAAAACATGCCAATAAGGTTGATTGGTTTTCATCTGAAACCGCAAAGCAGGAAGCCCTTCATTTTCAACGGGCAACGCCGCAGTCTCATCACTGCTTTCTTCCGGAGAAACGACGGTCGACCACGTGGAATCCTCCGGAGAAATCTTTGGGAAAAGTCCTTCGTGGTCCCCATAAATCCATCGTTCATAGAACGAACGGAGGTGGATAACAGCCTTTATGGTCTGGACAACTACGTCCTGGGAACATTCAAAAAGAATGCGCCAAACGAGACGTCCTCCTTCAATTTCTAGTTGCCATTTTTGCACAATGGGCAACCGGAACATAGCCCCCTCTGCCACGCACGCCGCATCGGATTTTGTAGTCACGTGCCACTCCGTTCCTGTGGAGGAATGTTCTTGTTCCATCGCCCTGACCGAAAGAGTTGCCCCGTCCGGTGCAGTCAACTCACGTCCATCGGCAAAAATGGCAAGTCTGCCGTGATTAAAGACTGTCTCTATCTTGTCCTTACAACACGTATGAATTCCTTTTGAATGGCCTATTTGACGCAGGTAGTACTCAATCGTTTCACGGGGCGTACGTCTCGCCACCATTTTGCCATGCGCCAGTAGAATCACCCGGTCGCACAGGTTATTCACCATTCCCAAATCGTGCGAGACAAAAATAATCGTCTTCCGTTGTTCCTTAAGCTCGCCGATACGTCGCGCACACTTACGTTGAAACTCTTCGTCTCCTACAGCCAACACTTCATCGACAATGAAAATGTCCGGATTAGCATGTACAGCAACAGCAAACCCCAAACGGACATACATACCACTGGAATACGTGACGACGGGATTATCGATGCACTCTTCAAGCCCACTGAATGCTACGATTTGATCAAAGACAGCCTCTGTTTGCGAACGATTCATGCCCAAAATCTGCGCATTGAGAAAAATGTTCTCACGCCCTGTAAGAAGAGGATGGAAACCCGCCCCCAGTTCGAGTAGAGGCACAACCCTACCTCGGACTATGACTTCTCCAGCCGTTGGAACGGTGATACCCGCCAATAACCTGAGTAACGTGCTCTTACCGGAGCCGTTCGCACCGATAATACCAAACGACTCGCCCTTGAAAACCGAAAACGATATGCTATCGAGAGCGAGGTGTGTAGTGGGCAGGTTTTCCCGAAGGCGATTTTTCAAAAAAAAACCACGAATGCCGGTGAACCGACGATAGATTTTCGTGACTTGGCGAACTTCGATAATGGGCGAATCAGTCATACTACAAATAATCCGCAAAGGTAGCAGACATTTTACGAAAAACCACTGCGCCGATAAGCAGCACTGCGATGGAACAAACAACGGGCCACATCATCGTGTTAGAAAACTCGAGGGCAACACCTGAGATTAACTTTTGATACATGTCCAAATACCCTACCACAGGGTTGACATAATACAAGTTGAGTAACATGGGCGCACGAGCTAGACTATTTTGCACCCATTCCAAGGGATACAACACGGGACTGGCGTAAAAACCGAAAGTCAAACCAATTTCCACCAAATATCCAGTGTCCCGGTATCGCACATTCAGCGCTGAAACCAAGAGCATGGCGCCAATCGTCAAAAGAAACTCCCCGCAGAAAACCAAAGGTATCCACAAACAGCTCCAGGGGGGTGTACCTATCAACAAGATATGAACCACCAAGAGAACCATCATGCCGATACCAAGATTGACAAGACAATTGAGACTCGCTGCAAGAGGTAAAATTTCTCGGGAGAAGCTGGTCTTTTTGATCAAGTTCTGATTTTCCATGAGCGACTGCATTCCCGAAAGAACCGAAGAAGCGAGATACTGCCAAAAGATAACTTTTGTTAGGATTTCCATCGCAGATTGCCGAATATTTCCGCGGACATTCGTCTGGAACACCACCACAAAAACAAACAGCAAAATCAGGGTCAACAATAAAGGATGAATAATAGCCCAAAGAAAACCCATCATGGCGTTGCGATACCGCGCTCGGAGATGACGAAGGAAGAAATCCAACAATAACCCACGTTCACGAATCAGGTCGGAGACTATTCGTCTTACTTGCCAACGCTCCCCACTGGAGTAAAATATCATTTGCTCTGTGGTCATCTTAATCCTGTTTCGTCATCCACACGCGGAAATACATTTTTCCCGAATCTCACCCAAAATAGAATCACAAATGTTCTTGACACATTGTTTTGTTTCTACAACTTTTTCAAGTAGCTCGTCCTCTTCTCTGAGGCGCCGCCCCAAGTCTCTCGCATCCTCAGGAAGTTCACTGGTAGAACGTCCCTCTTCCATTCGCAAACGATTTTCCACCCTTCTCAAGAATAAATAAGCTCGTTCCAACTCAAGCGCGCTCTGCTGCTGCACAGCGCCTAACATGCTCAAGCGACGCAGCACTTCCAAGGTTGACGTAGACGGAATACCTTGAAGATCATCAAAATGCTGCCATTCCAACAATCGAACCGCAAATTCGATATCCACCATACCTCCGGGAGCAGTTTTCAAGTCACGGTCGGGGCTCTTGGAAGTCATCTTCTTTCGGAGCCCCATAATATGATCCAAATCAGCTAGCTTTAACGGCGTCTCGGCGAAAATTTTATGGATGAACATCGGAATCTGGTTATAGAGCGCCTTGCTACCCGCTATGGGCCTGCCTTTCAATAAAACAAGCCGTTCCCAAGGCTGTGCCTCTTTCAAATAATACTCCTCAATACGATTAAGACTTATTACCAAAGCGCCTTGTTTGCCATAGGGACGCAATCGTGCGTCCACGTCGTAGAGCACCCCGTGCCGGGTCCTTTCCTTCAAGCCACGAACGATTTCTGTAGCAAGTGCCGTGCACGCCTCTTGCACATTCGGATTGGCGTTATTCGAACAGACAAAAACGAGATCCAAATCGCTGCCATATCCCATTTCCATGCCGCCAAGTTTTCCCAGTCCCAAGACCGCAATCGGTGCAGACACATCTTGATAGCGAGAACCTATACGTTGGTTACCCCACTCGAAGATTTTCTCCACACACATGTCCGCAAGCAGCGTCAATTCGGTTCCAACCTGCACAACGTCGGCCAGCCCAAGCAAATCGCGCATCCCAATGCGAAACAACAGCCCTTCACGGAAACGATACAGAGCGCTTTCATTACCGCAACTGTCCAAGAGATTCTCAAATTCTTCCTCTAGACTATCCCGCACTAACGGTTGGGCGAGTAATCCCGGCGCACTCAACTCATCAAGTAGCCCGGGGTCCCTAATCAAGATGTTCGTCAACATGGCACTGTTATCCGCCAGTTTCACAAGGTATTCACACAACTGCGGATTTAACTTCAGTACGTCATAAACGGCCCCAGCGGCGTGCAGATTTCCCAATAAACGCGTAATTCGCGTAAGCACACGGTCCGGCGCCCCACACCGTGCGATCGTTTCCACAAGCTTCGGCGCAATTACCGTAAATTGTTGGCGTACACGTTGGGTATGTGGGTTTTCGGAAGGACCTGCATAAAGTTGAATAAGGTTATCCCGAGCCTGCTCCGGAGAACTAAAGCCCAGCTCTCGTAATCGATTTAACCCAACCTTCCCTTCACCTTCCGGATGCAAAACGTCTAGAATCCAACGTGTCCCTGAACCTTCCGCAACAAGAAAACGTTCCAGAATTTTGCGGTTCGTCTCTGTCCGTTCTCTATAATCTCTCAGAAAACTGTCCGCGTCTTTGTAACCCAGTCTAAGAGACAGTCCAGAGAGCTCGCTTGGTTCGCGGGGCAGAGTGTGCGTTTGAAGCCCCTCCTTGAGTTGCAAACGATGCTCCACGGTACGCAAAAAGACGTAATTTGTAGCCAGTACATCGGCTTCGAGCGCGCTTAGCAAACCGGAGAATCCTAACGCGCGCAGCGCTCCCAGCGTACTGCGTTCCCGTATTTCCGGAAACCTCCCCCCATTTAATAACTGTAACATTTGTACCGTAAACTCTATGTCCCTTATACCGCCGCGCCCACGCTTTACCTCAAGATCGGTTAAGCCTTTTTCTTCAATGTAAAGCTCAGTTTGAGATTTGACCTTACGAATTTCTTCAAGAGTCTCGTCGTCAAAAAACTTGGGAAATACAAGAGGCCTAATTCGTTCGAGAAATGCCTCCCCCAATTGAAGGTCCCCGGCGGCAGGACGCGCCTTGATGAGTGCCTGTTTTTCCCACATTCTCGCGGCGCTTTGATAATACGTGAAAGCGCTATCCAAACTGACAGCCAGCGCCCCTACTCGTCCATAAGGACGCAGGCGGACGTCAACGCGAAATACGTGTCCCTCACTTGTTTCCTCTGACACGCCCTTTACAATCCATTCACTCAGTTTACAAAAGAAACTGCCATTATCGATTTTTCCCGCGTGACCACCCGATGTCTCCCCTTCTTCGGAATAGAGAAAAACAAGGTCGATATCCGAACTAAAATTCAGCTCTTTCCCGCCCAATTTGCCTAAAGCCAGAATACAAAACGTGGCTTCTGAAGTTCCGCCATTTCCCTTGGAGCCGGCAAGCGGGACACCATATTTTGCGACAAGCTCCTCGCGGGCACTCCAATAAACCGCATGAAGACATGCATCGGCGAGATTCGACAAATCCTCCGTCACAATTTCCAGCGGCAAGTGCGCAAAAAGGTCACGTGCGGCAATTCGCAAAAACTCTCTACGTCGGAAACGTCGTACTACCTTACAACGCCCGTCGAAGGTAGATACCTCCGATACCATCCGCATCACGGATTCGGTTAATTCCCCCAGCGTCGGCGTCTTTGAAAGATCTATCTCTTCATACAACCACGAAAGAAACTCGGGGTTTCTGCAGAGAATATCCGTAAGATAAGCGCTTTGATCAACTAGGGTAATAAAAAGACGCAGATAGTAGGGGGCTCGGCACATAAAGTCTAGTTGCGTGGATCGGCTGACAACCGAATCAAGGAAACGCCCCAATCGCGACAAAACAACTTCGGGTTGCGGAACATCGCTTAGGATTTTTTCCAGGAGATCTTGAAATTTTTCCCGATGTGCTTCTGGGACATCTTTGAGAATCTCGGCACGACAGTTCGAGCGTTCTTCTCTCATTTGCGGTGACAAATCAAACACGACTACCTTTTCCCGCTGCCCAGAGACGTACTATAGCTTCCGTCCGATCCATTAGCAATTCACGTGTTCTCGAAACAGACTCCTTAAGAGAAAGCGGACCGTCGGCGAGAGCAAAGGCCGCCGTCAAACCTTCGGAATACAACCGCTCATAGCCTGGACTTAATCTTCCCGTGAGAGCAACGACGGGAACACGGAATTCGCGTGCCAATCGTACAACGCCCGAGACGGCTTTCCCGTATACACTTTGTCCATCTAGGGCTCCTTCACCTGTGATAATGAGATCGGCATCTCGGAACTGTTCTCGCAGACGGCACCTTTCCGCAACCAGGTCAAAACCAGACTGCAGTTTGCCATTGGCGAAAGCAACAAGCCCCGCTCCCATGCCCCCTGCAGCACCTGCACCCGGTAGGTCACGGATGGACTTTCCCAACTCCCTCTCCACTACATCGGCGAAATGAGCGAGGGCTAGGTCAAGGTCTTCAATCATCTCCGGGGTTGCGCCTTTTTGCGGACCATACACTCGAGATGCTCCCTCTTTTCCACATAACGGATTCTTCACATCACTAGCGACAATAATCTCCGTACGAAACAATTCTTCGGGTACGTCCTCTGGCTTAATGGATGCGAGGGATGCTAACGCCGCGGCTCCTGGCTGGAGTTCATTGCCTTCGGAGTCAAGCAGTCTGTAACCTAATCCCTGTGCCATCCCCGCACCACCATCGTTTGTACCGCTTCCACCGATCCCGACAATAATCCGTCGAACGCCCAGAGTTAAGATATGGCGAAGCATTTCGCCTACTCCTCGAGTCGTCGTGAAGCGAGGATCTCGCCTTTCGAGTGGGATCAGAGACAGGCCTGCAATCGCCGCAAGTTCCACCACAGCCGTTTCCCCATGGTCAATCAGCCCATAAACCGCGCGCACAGGTTTCCCCAACGGTCCCGTCACGATCAGCTCATGGATCTCTCCGCCTGCCGCAGCCACCATCGCCTCCACCGTACCCTCGCCACCGTCCGCCAACGGCAAATTGACGATATGTGCCGATGGAAAAACGCGTTGAATCCCCCTCGTAATGGAATCGCACACTTCCTTCGATCGAAGGCTCTCTTTGAAGGAGTCCGGGACAACCACAATTTTCATGACCGCTCCCGTCCTGCCCTCAAAAGGAACGCGCCACGCGTTCCAGTACATCCAAGACGACTTCAGCCGCGTTTGGAATCGGATTGCTCAACCGTGGCAAAAAAACCGTGTGCGCCGCCGCTTTTTCCGCCCCTGGGAATTGTCCTTGCTTGTATCCAGCGTATCCTTGTGACGGACACAAGGGGCCACGGCCCCGAGTAAACACGTCAAATCCCTTCGCAAAAAGCGGCAACTCGTGAAGATTTGGATACGGACGCATCTCCGCCGCGATACCTTGCTTTTTCAGGGCTTCAACAAAAACTTCGGTCGGCGCACCGTTCATTTTCTCTGGGTCGTGGATCACCGGAAAGCCATAAAAGCCCGCGCGCTCTGCTCCCGGATAAACCGTCACAGGTCTCAAACCCGGAATGCGGCTCAAACCCGCTTCCACCGACTCAATGTAGGCTCGACGTTTTCTGTTGAGTTCCTCCAGTTTGCCTAATTGCACCAAGGCAATTCCGATGCCTAGTGGGTGCGCACGAAACTTCATCCCCAAACCCAGCGGTTGCAACTCCGTGTACCGCTCTGTAACAAGGTCGATCCCTTTGATCCGATTGACCTGCCCTACGAGACAAGCCCGTTCAAATACTTCAACATCATCGGTAGTCATGATGCCCCCTTCGCCCGCACTTACTGCTTTCGAGCCTTGGAGGCTCCAGCACCCTGCAATGCCCAGTGAACCACACATTCTTCCTTTCCACTTCGCACCATGCGCATGGGAGCAGTCCTCAATGACAGGTAGATTGTGTTTGCGCGCCACATGCAAGACGGCGTCCATATCACAAACATTTCCCCAAAGATGAACGACAACAATGCACGCCGTCTTTGACGTAATCTTCGCTTCAATGTCATTTGGGTCCGCGAGAAGCGACTCCGGATCCACATCGCAAAAGACGGGGCGCGCGCCTAGCATAACAGCGGGGGCAATGGTGCAGATCCAAGTGTTTACAGGGCAAATTACTTCGTCGCCTGGTCCCACCCCCAATCCAAAATACGCGCTATATAAGGATGCCGTTCCGTTAATTACCGAGACGCTATACCGACAACCCACCCATTCTCTCCAACGCTTCTCAAACTCTCGCACTATCGGAGTACCCCCCGAAAGCTCATTCCGCCGCGTCATGTCGGCAACAAGTTGCACTTCCTCCTCCGTAATCTGTTCCCATTTGTCCAACTCAGGAAGTGCAGAAGAGGCTGTCTGCACGAAGCTTTGGGCTTGAAAAGGGTCGTAATTCTCTACCATGGCCTTTCCTCCTTTTCGTGACGACGACTTTTAAAATAAATTGTATCAGAGAACCCGTGACTTCTTGTAGGCGGTTTTGAAAGTCTCTGAAATTATGCATAAAATGCGTGCAAAGATGAAGCATGAGGGACGTAGGCAGGTTTTTAGTGAAGAGTTTCTCCAAAGGCAGATAAGATCAAATGTATTTGGTAAACATTGAAGACGTCCGTCCCGGACAGGTCGTTGCCAAAGCCGTAACAAACGCTACTGGAGCGGTGTTGTGCCCGCCGGGTTTCCAAATGACAGCCGCCACCATCGAACGGCTGAAAAACGCAGGCGTCACTTCGGTCATCGTCGAAGGGCTTGATGAATCTCGACGAACCATCGCGCAGCGATTAGAAGAGCTTCAAACCAGATTTGCCGCAATAGATGACCCTCTGCTTCTTCAAATAAAAGCCGCTGTGGAACGCCGTTTAAGTTTGACTGCCGTAGAACGGGGCGAGAACCCTAAAACATAACATGAGTTTTTCTGCAAACTTTTTAGCAAACTAGGTAGACCGGAATTGGCGCCATTCTCTTATGAACAGGTAGAAAAACGCGTGACAGAGCTTTCGAGCCTGTCCACCTTACCCACCACCCTTAAACGCATTACCAAGCTGACAGAAAGCAAAGACACCAGCGCAGCCGATGTGGCAGAGTTAATCGGTACCGACCAAGTTCTTGCTTCGAAAGTTTTGCGTGTCGTAAATTCACCCGTTTATGGATTTCCCGGGCGCATCTCCAACATAACACATGCCGTGGTATTGTTGGGGTTTAGTGTTATCAAGGGAATGGTTCTGGCTACTGCGGTCTTTAATAGCATCGGAAAACAAGGCAAAGGACTTTGGGAACACAGCTTGGAATGTGCCTTGATGAGCCGCCGTATCGCCAAAGAATGCAACCTTCCCGAAGTCGAAGAAGTAATGATTGCCGGTCTGCTCCATGACTTAGGAAAAGTCGTCCTGTCTTTCTTATATCCGAAGTCATACAACGAAGCGGTTGAATGGGCTGCTTCACATCAAACCCATATAGCGAAAGCGGAGACCGAGGTCATCGGCGTCGACCATCCGCGCGTCAACAGAATGTTGGCTCAAGAGTGGCATTTCCCGGAACGATTGTCGGAACCCATGATCTACCACCATCTCCCCTCGCGGGCCAAAACACATCAAGATGTCACCGACATCGTTCATTTGGCGAATATCTTGTCGCGAGCTATGGGCTATGGTTTTCCTTGCGATTATGCCATGCCCGAACTCGACCATACCGCATTTCATCGTTTGAACCTTTCATTCGAACAACTTGACAAAATCCTGCAAGATACCGAGTTGGAATTTGAGTCCGGTTCAGGCATCTTTCTTGATATGGAATAATACGATGGCTGAATGGGGAAAAAATACGATCCTCGTAATAGATCCACGAGCAGAGATACGCGCATTTCTCTCCGAAACCCTGAGTGTTCACGGATTCGACGTACAGACAGCTGCTGAAGCCAAACAAGCGCTTCAACTTTTCTTTCTGACGCCGCCACAATGCATTCTCCTTCCATACGGCTTGAAATCGTCTGCAGAAGGTTCCCTCTTAAATGAGTTGAAAAGCGACAACCTATACGGGCATCTACCGATTATCCTCTTACTAACGCCATCTGACTTGAAACAAGGCCTTGACTGGTCTCAAACTCCAGCAGACGACTATATCGTGGAACCTTACTCCCCGGAGGAAGTCTTGTCTCGCGTGCAGTTAAATTTAATAAGAGCCACGCGCGACCTTAACTCAAACCCGCTGACTGGTTTGCCAGGAAATTTGACGATTTCCCTTGAGACTGATCGCAGGCTTCGCTCCGCTCAGCCTTTCGCTTTCGCCTATCTCGACATTGACAACTTTAAGAGTTACAACGACGCCTATGGGTTTGCTCGAGGGGATGAAGTGTTGAAAATGACGGCGCGTGTCGTAGCCAATGCGGTGCGTGCACTCGGGAATGAAGAGACTTTTGTGGGACACGTGGGCGGCGATGATTTTGTGTTCATTACTCCTCCACCGCTCATGACACAAGTTTGCCGGCGAATCTGCAGTGATTTTGATCTCATCGTTCGTAATTTCTATGACAGCCAAGATAGAAAGAACGGCTTCATTCGTAGCCATGACCGTCAAGGTAATCCAAAAACATATCCCTTGATGACCGTGTCCATTGGGGTAGTTGACACAGGCATAACGGTCATTCAGCACGTTGCTGACCTGATGACGCGTGTTGTTGAAGCGAAAAGCTACGCAAAACGGATGGATGGTTCAACGTTTCTTATCGATCGGCGACGCGCTTAACACGATGGCAATCTGTTATCGGTATTGCCCCGCCATTTCCTTGTCCAACGTCGCATACGAACGCCGATAAATTTGTCGTAAGGCATCTTCCGGCGTCGTTCCCGCAGCCAACAAATTAAGGAACCGCACCAAACTGCCTTGTCCAAAACGCGTCCACAGGTAACGTACCGTAGCGTGGGATTGTACGTAGGCAAGCTGCAAATCATCCACACGAAGGGCATTCAGCTGATGTTCCTCCAACGATTGCAAAGGAAAAGCCTTGCCTTGCTGAAAAGCGCTTTGCAGGAGAGCAACTTCTTCCTGCGTAATTTCATCGGAAAAAACCTCCGCTAGTCCCTCATTGAGCCACCAAGGCACATTGTCGCCCGCGATATGACGAACAACGACATGAGTGTACTCGTGAAACAATCGGCGGCGTAACTCGGCATCATCCAGAATCACGCCATTTTTGTCCATCATTGGCAAGCGAATGGTTCCATCATACACGGCGCCAACGTGCTCTCCCAGCAACGTGGCTTGGGAAAAATCCCGCGCGGTATACACCTTGACCAAAATGGGCGCCGGTGGATAAGCGCCACCAAGCCGACGGCCAATTTCCCGATAGGCACGTTCTAAGATTGTTGTAGCGCGCGCTAGGTCTGTTCCCTGGGTACCCGGCGCATAGGAGAACTGAAAATGCGCAGAAGGTCGTTGACGATATGTTTGTTCCACGGTAGCTTCACGCCGCGCTTTCTCGAGCTTCTCCGCTAAACCTTTGCGGGTAGGCTGAACTTGTTCGACCCAACTCCATTGCTCGATTGCTGAAGAGAGGTCTCCCTCACGATAGTACGCATCCCCCAGCAAATCGCGCCCATCCACGTTTTGGGGAGCAAGTTCCACGGCCTCTTCTAACCGATATATCGCGTCCTGAATATACCCCAGGCGCAAATAACAAGCCCCCAACTGAATGAGCGGCGAGGGATTCTCCGTATCAATACTAATTGCGACCTCCAGTTGTTCTGCGGCTTCTGAAAACTTGGAAGATCGCATTAATTCATCCGCTATAGCTTGATAGGTATTACACAAATTTCTGCGGACGACACTTTGGTTGGGAGCCAGCCGATACGCACCCAAAAAATGGGTTAGCGCTTCCTCCCAATTCTTTTGTTTGTAAGCCTCTACACCTTTGGCGTTAAGCAGCGCCGCCCCCTGCAGATCGCTTTCGGCATGACATACGAGCAAAGCTCCAACACAAAAGATAAGGCTTACCAGATATGCTCTTGAGACATTTCCAGGACGCATCATTTTGGAAGCACCGCAATTGCCTCTACTTCCACTTGAAAGTCCAAGGGAAGCCGCCCGGCTTGAATACACGTACGGGCAGGATAGTGAGCGGGGAAAAACTCTTTGTAGATCGTGTTGAACTGAGCAAAATTATCCATATCCGACAAGAAAGCGGTCACTTTTACCACGTGCTCCAAGCTAGTTCCACAATCCTCCAAAATGGCTTTCAAATTGGACAATGCCAAACGAGCTTCTTCTTCGAAACTTCCTTTGCGAGGTCCACCTCCACCAGGATCAAGGGCGACCTGCCCCGAAACAAAAACAAATCCCCCTGCAATAACTGCATGAGAGTAGGGACCTGCCGCTGGCGGTGCATTTGGAGACACAATACAACGCTTTTCCATTATCACGTATCCTCCGTCCTTATAGGTGACTTTCACTTGACATGCAACAAAATTATACCTTATTTGGAACCGTCATTATTTTTTTAATAACCCCACTTCGCTCAAAATCTTAGATACTTTGTCAGCCCAGTCGTTACGGTTCGCCGCGGGATTTGCTGGGCTGGGATGAGGTATACGTAACACCCGCGACTTATCTTCAGATAGAATCTTCCGCAACCGTCCTTCAGCAAAAGCCCCGACACCAATAAGAAATTCAGGTCGCAAACAATTCACAATTTCGACCAACGCGGCGTCACAAACGAGAAACAGCTTCTGACATTCTATTCGTTTCAGTTTGTCCGGAGTAAGATTTCGCCCGCTCTCCTCAAGAAAGCATAATGGGCAATAGTTCCAAACAAAAAACTCTGCAAAAAACCGCTCGGGAGTTTCAAAATGTTCTCGCGCCCATGACCAGAGACGCCTTCCACTCACTTCCCTACGCCTACAAGAAAAACCCAGGACCGGCTTCTTGGGGTGCTCAGGAGCGGGCTTTCCCACTTCGCCGCAGATTCCCAACCAGTCGCGAACCATGACCACATCGCCGAACGGCACTCCCGTCTGTACCATGCCGTAAGGACCGGGGTTCATACCCACAAATAAAGCCCGTTTGGGTGCAATTCCGTACAACTGCAAATAGGTCGTATGCGTCCGAGAAGCATACACCAGCGGGTTATAAACGTAAGCAACTGGATGAGAAAAAGCAATCTGCTCTACAGCACATGCGAGTTTTTCGGCCACCGTTACCAGGTTCACATTACTCGACCCCAACAAACGAAACACTCGCGAACGATACAATGCCACCAAAAGGATCCGGAGCGTGGTCATAAGAAAGGATATTCGCTTGAGTCGCCTGTCCCTGCATAACCTTCAGCAAGGAATAAATAGCGGAGATACCACACACCTTCCGTTTGTTGCCGTCTTTCATGACAGAGGCATACCAGCCTTCTGGATCCAATTGCTTGACAAATCCCAAATCCTCAAAGTCACGCGCGCGCACTTCTTCTGTAACATGATCATCAATCTCAATGGGATCACCGAATCGTTTGCCAACGTGCGCTAAATCGGCTCCGGCGATAACCCAGGTCTGATCTTGCGGATCGTTCACAAGCTCCCGACACGCATCCAAAAAGCGCCGAATTTCTGACGCTATCCCCTCGGTCGAAGGGCTCATGTCCTCGGGAAATCCACCGCAAAGCACTGGAACGATTTTCACTTGAGAACCCAACAGATATCCAAGAAAAACGGCTTGAAACTCAATCGAGTGTTCGGAACGATGAACCAATTCGTCTGCGAAAGGATCCCAGTGGCATGCTTGAGCAAGCCGGTCTGTAACCGCTACGTCATTATGGAGCGTACCGAAAGGAGTCTCAAAACTCTTACGAGTCAACACAAAGGGCGTCGAGGTCGGGGCGTGGGAAACTCCAAAGATCAACACGCGGGAAACATTTCCATCGCGCGCCACATTGAGGTACGCATGAGCATATACAGGACCGCCGCGCTCAAAATCAATGTGAGGGGCAATTAGGCCTCTCAACCGTAAGGTGCGAGGAGTAACCTGACTAGGCGAAACCTTCGGCCCATTTTCATTTACAAAAAATGAATCGAGAAAACTCCTTAAGTCCTCGGCATTCTCCGGATAGGAGCGTCCCGCTAGATGGGCAGGACGCACCGGCGCCTCTTGAAATTCCCTCCGCACTTTGTCAACCAGATCCTCAAATTGGGAACTCTTTAGAAAACCATGCTCATCCAAATAATTCACGATCCGCCGAATATCTTCCGCCGGTACGATCCTTCCCGTACGAGTCACCAACTGATATTGAATATCCAAAACATCGTTTGTGCCATTTAGAAACGTCGCGATGGCAAATGCCGCCGGACTCAAAAGGACGGGAGTTTCAACAAGCCCTTCCGGGTCTTGCAAACAGATCATTAACTCTCCATCGTGCTCGATAGGACTCACATCAACGTTTCGCAAAGCGGGTAAAGGCATGTTCCATTCTCCAATTCTTAGTGCGGCTTTACAACAGCATGCACGAGAAAATATACGAGACTCAAGATTTTCTACGGTGATTTTGGTAGAATACCACTTAGATAAGGAAGGATGTTTTTTGCATTCTCTCACGTTTCTAAAGAAAGGAAAAGAGTATATGCGTAGCGACATCATCAAACGCGGTTTTGAGAGAGCACCTCATCGCTCTCTACTTTGGGCGACTGGACAAATCAAGTCTCACGATGATTTCAGCAAACCTTTCATCGGTATTTGCAATAGCTTTGTCGAAATCATTCCGGGCCACGTCCATTTAAACAAACTGGGCAGAATAGCAAAAGAAGCTGTCCGAGAGGCGGGTGGCGTGGCATTTGAATTTAATACGATAGGCGTAGACGACGGCATCGCGATGGGTCATGAAGGAATGAAGTATTCTCTCCCGTCCCGAGAGTTGATCGCCGATTGTGTTGAAAGCATGGTCAAAGCCCACGCTTTTGACGGCATTATATGCATCACAAACTGTGACAAGATAGTCCCCGGCATGCTCATGGCGGCCGTCCGCTGCAATATTCCTGCGATATTCGTTTCTGGCGGCCCCATGGAGGCTGGAAAGGCAAAAGATGGCAGCGCTATCGACCTGGTCACTGTGTTTGAAGGCGTCGGAAAATTCAAAAAAGGCGAACTAGATGACGAGCAACTAGAGTACCTAGAACGTTCTGCTTGCCCGACCTGCGGCTCTTGTTCGGGCATGTTTACGGCGAACTCCATGAATTGTTTATGTGAAGCCTTGGGCATGGCTCTGCCGGGAAACGGAACCATTCTCGCCACGTCCGAACGTCGCGCCGAATTAGTAAGACAAGCAGGGCATCAGATCGTAAAGCTCGTGGAAGCCGACCTTAAACCCAGAGATATCGTGACACTTAACTCGCTGGACAATGCATTCGCGTTGGACATGGCGATGGGTGGCTCGACGAATACAGTGCTGCACACCTTGGCAATTGCCCACGAGGCTGGTATCGAATATCCTCTTAGCCGTATCAACGAAGTGTCCGCACGCGTGCCGAACATCTGCAAGGTCGCCCCTTCAAGCCATTGGCACGTGGAAGACGTCGATCGCGCCGGCGGTGTCAGCGCCATATTGGCGGAGCTTTCTAAAAAACCAGGGACTTTGCATTTGGACTCGATGACCGTCACCTTGAAAACTCTTGGCGAAAATATCGCACAAGCGCAAGTCAAAGACTATAACGTGATAAAACCCATTGACGCGCCCTATAACGCCACGGGTGGGCTTGCTATCTTGTTTGGCAACCTTGCCCCCGATGGAGCGGTGGTCAAAGAAGCGGGGGTGGAAAAGGAAGTGCTGGTCTTCTCGGGTCCTGCAAAGATCTTCGAAAGCGAAGAAGACGCCATGAAAGGCATCCTGGAAGATGAAGTAAAAGAAGGCGACGTGATTGTAATTCGCTATGAAGGCCCGAAAGGCGGGCCCGGTATGCGGGAGATGTTAAGTCCCACCAGTGCGGTCATGGGTAAAGGACTGGGCAAAAAGGTGAGTCTGATCACGGACGGCAGGTTTTCTGGCGGAACTCGTGGCGCCTGCATTGGCCACGTAAGCCCCGAAGCGGCACAAGGAGGACCTATCGGGTTGCTCCAAGATGGCGACATCATCGACATTGATATTCCAAAGAGAAGCTTAAACGTCCGACTTTCTGCAGCGGAGCTTGAAAGACGCAAAAAACAGATGCCTTCGCCTCCTGACCGTAAACTATCAGGATGGTTGAAGCGTTATCAGCGTTTCGTCACGAGCGCAAATACCGGCGCCGTTTTGGAATAGCAACTGGACAAGATATTTCACTGTAAAAATGGTTAAGCACAACTTGTACACCACTTTTAACAGGCTTTCGGGCAGGAACGCCGCCCACTTTTGTGTGTGTTTTTTGCTGTGGGCGACGTTTTCGCCGCAGGGGATCGCGCAGAACGTTGTTAACGACTTGCTTGCCGGCAAACTCATTGACCCAAAAGTGGGACAATGGGTTTGGTACGATTTAAAAGATAAAGAAGGCCAGCCCCTTTGTGGAGTTCGGCAAGCAGTTGTGGGGCAAGAAAAGGTGAGCGGAAAACAAGGCTTTTGGGTAGAATTCGAAATCGTTCCCAAAGCAGGGTACACATCAGTCTACAAGGTGTTAGTCACTGGACCAGCCAGCGACCCTCGTAATGTAAAACGCGTCATTCACAAACAGGGTTTGGACCCTGTACAAGAAATTGAAATCACACCAGAAGCCGCATCTTCCCGAGATACGTCTCGCGCGAAGCGAAAGTCTCTAGGAATGGAACCGGTAGAAACCGGATCAGGTATCATGCAGGCAGAACACCTGGAAGTAGTCCAGGAGGATCGTTCATTACATATTTGGGTAAATGAAGAAGTAAAACCGTCCAGTATCGTGCGCCTGAAAACAGAGGAAGGTGAGATGGTCTTACGGAGCTATGGGTTCGGGGGAGCTTTTGGGGAAAGTACATTGGACACGCTTTCCGCACCCCAAGTGCAAGTACAAACTTCTGTAGAGGGACAAACGGACAATAGCAGCACAGAATCATCGTCCACCCAACCCCAAAACACGAATGACGAGAAAAAACAATGAAGACAAGTACCCTCAAAAAAAGCGCCTTTTTGCTGATGATGACGATACCTCTGCTTACCCTGCCATCGTGTCAGAGAAGTGCGGTCAAAACGATTGGCACGACACGTTGCGCACCTAGTTCCTCTACGCCGTCAGAATTCTCCCCCGCCTTTCCTATCAGTTCCATAGCGGCAGAACAGGCGAAATACCCCGATTTGTTCAGCCCGGAATGCTACGCCGTATGGGTGAGTTCGAATGTGGCTGAACAAAAGCGCAACTACGAAATAGAACAAGGGCAAAACCCGGATCCTTGGTTGACAGAGGACGCGCCAGTAATTATGCAAAACTTCATAATCATTGAAGTGCATACGGAATCCGCTTTCGGGGACACCAGCATCGCATATGATGTTGTAGGGCTTCGCAATGTTTCCGCATATCTTGAAACACCCGACGGACGCCGAATAGAACCGATTCAACGAATTCTTGGAACGCCTGTCGAAGAAGAACAACGGGGTGCACTCAAAGCTTTCCGAAGAACAAACGTGCTCGTCTTTCCACGGCGAGACATCTGGTCGGGAGATCCCGTAGTCGATAAGCCCATGCCGTTTCTGAAACTAATCCTTGAGGCACACGATTCCCGTTTTGCTTTCCAATGGCCCGACGTCAACCAACAAACTTCGACGACGACGCCAACGACACCCACTGACCGATTAAGATTGGTGAAAGTAGGTTTCACCGAAATCTTTACACACTTGCGACGTCTCAATCGATTGACCCAGTAGACCAGTTCAAAAACGGAAAAGGTGCGAGTGCATTATGAAAAGCGCCCTGAAGTTCCTTGCCGTGGGCACGGGCCTTGTCCTCATTGCGCTCGCCATCGGCGGTATATTTTTAAGTTTCCAAGCGGAACGCACCCTGCAGGCCAGCCTCGAAAAGGCACTTTCTTATATTTTTTCAACTGACGTGATGATCGACAAGCTCGAAATCGCTCCCTTACAAAAAACGATTAAAGTTAGCGGCCTCACCATCGCGAACCCACCCGGTTTCCCCGGTGGGACTGCATTAGGTTGTGAAAGCTTAACGGCTACGTTTGACGTAAGATCCTTCTCAATGGGAGAACCTATTATCAACCTCCTGGAACTCAAAGGTGTCGTCGTCAACGTACGACATGAACTCGGAAAAGGCACGAATATCCAAAAGTTACTCGATACACTGTCAGAGAAAACGTCTAGTATTGCCCCTAATTCGCCCCGTGCTGCCAAGAAAAAGTTTCTTGTTCGTGAGTTGCGCTGCCAAAGTGCTCAAGCAGCCGCAAGCACAAGCATTCTTCCAAAGTTAAATCCCGATGTTACCATTGCACCTTTTACCATGACTAACCTGGGGGAAGGGCAACCGATAGCATTAGCCGACGTGTGCAAAGTTTTGCTGCAGACCTTGTTGAGAAACAGTATCAAAAGTGCGCTGAAACCTATCCAAGACCTATTTGATGAGAATGCCCCAGAAACTGAAAACCATATGGCGCCCATCCAATCTGCACCGTAGTGTAAAGTACCACGCGAATTACCGGATCGGTACCAAGAGTAGCCTGGTGCCGCAAAACCCGTTGGTGTGCATCAAACCGGGAAGAATGGATTGTTTCTAAAAGTGAATCGCCCTACCTAAAACTGCAAGCGCAGCCTCTTTTATGGCCTCCGATAGCGTGGGATGAGCATGACACGTCCGCGCAAGATCTTCACTTGATGCACCAAACTGAATAGCCGCAACCGCTTCGGCAATAAGATCACCCGCACGAGGTCCCAGAATGTGAACACCCAACACACGATCTGTCTTGGCATCCGCAAGAATCTTGACACGACCTTCTGTCTCGCCCAGCGTGTGAGCACGTCCATTAGCCAGAAACGGGAAGACGCCTTTGGTGAATGCCGTTCCTGCTTTTCTCAAGGATTCTTCCGTCTTTCCTACCGCTGCAATTTCAGGGTGGGTATAACAAACAGAGGGTATGGCGTCGTAATTGACATGGGAATAACCTTCTACAATCCCCTCCACACAGGCAACACCTTCTTCCTGCGCCTTATGAGCCAACATCGGGCCTGCAATAAGATCACCTACTGCATATATACCCTCCACAGAGGTGCGAAAACCTTCTTGCACAACAATACGACCGGAACGGTCGGTCTGAATGCCAAGTTCCTGCAAACCTAATCCTTGCGTACAGGGGACTCTGCCTACAGCTACCAACACTCGGTCACAAGAAATAGGCTCTCCGCCTTCGAGATAGACACGACACTGGTCATTCTCACGCTTTACCGATGTCACCCGCGTGTCCAGACGAAACTCCATGCCTTGCCGCTGAAACAGTTTCAGCGCCTCCGCCGCCATCTCTTCGTCTGTACCGGGAAGTATTCTGGGAAGATACTCTAAAACCGTCACCCGAGCTCCCAGCCTCATCCACACCATTCCAAGCTCCAAACCGATGTAGCCGGCGCCAATCACGACCAGGTGTGCAGGAACATCGCCGAAGGAAAGTGCCTCCGTGCTAGTCACAATCCGATCGCCGTCGTAGTCCACGTTGGGGAGCGAGGCGGGCATGCTGCCGGTGGCTAAAATGATATGCGGCGCCTCCAGTTCCACTTTGTCTTCCCCGTCAACCCTCACAACATGCTGTGCCGTCACATGACCCGTACCTCGATAACGTCGGACATGGTTTTTCTTCAGAAGTGTGTCTATCCCGCGTGCCAAGTTACGAACAACTGTCTCTTTCCGTGCCATCAAACCAGCCAAATCAAGCGCCACATCCCCCACTTTAATCCCATGATTTGAAAACGAATTCTTCGCTTCCACATACCGCTCGCTAGATTCCAACAAGACTTTGCTTGGAATACATCCCACGCGAAGGCACGTCCCACCACAAATGGGTTCTTTTTCCACACAAGCAACAGACAGACCCAGTTGCGCAGCGCGGATAGCCGCCGTGTAACCACCAGGTCCGCCACCAATGACTATTAAATCAAAACGTTCCATATGAAAGTCTCTCCGAGTTTTGCCATGCCTAAACGCAAGACCGCTTAATTAGCTTCCTACCGGGCGGGAACAAAGAATTTTTGACCGCCGATTTCTATTCCAACACCTTGGACAGATACAGCAATCAATCGCGCATTGGTGGACGGAATCGTCTCACCGGCGTAAACCTTCTTGTAGTTTATCAGCGCGTAGGGTTGAGGACGTTGACTACTCGCTTGACTGACAAAGTTCACTTTTAACCGAGGAAGACCTAATCGTTCTTGGTCAGAAGGCGTGAGAATCGGCAGAAGCGTTGGATCAGTTACCATACTCGCTTCTTCCACCAAAGACGTTTCTCGCGGCGGTTCCTTAGAAACAGGGGGCGGCTCCCGTCGAGTAGGTGGTACCTTAGGAACCTGCACAGGTTCTGACCGCACATAGACTACCGCATCAGTCGCTTGCTGAGGGGGTTCCGATGACGGTGAAGTATTTGGAGGTGCTACCGGGGCCGGTGTTGGAACTTCAACTTTGGATGCGGTTGCAGAGGGCGGGGAATTTTGAGTGGGACGTTGCGGTTCTACTGGCGTTTGCGCTACCAGAACAGGGGATGTTTTTTCCGGGACACTTTGCCCCGTGTTCTGTTCAACCGGAGCTTGCTTTACATTTGCCTGGACATTCTCCACCGGAAAAGGGCTCGCTTGCGAGTGGTTCTTTACACTGACGTACACAACAACTAAAGAAAGACAAACCAGGAGGAAACTTGTTCCCAAGCTGATCGGCACCACCAACCTGCTGCCCCAACCGTCAAAACCTCGTCCTCCTTTGTGTCGTTTGCCTAGTATTTCTTGGGCAGCAATGACCTCATCCAGAGGAAGATCGGTCGGGTCGTTTTCACGAGCCTTTTCTTCTTCCAATTTCTTCAACGCATCCAGTATCGAGCTCATTCGCTTGAAGCCTCTGCCTTTTTTATGTCAGAAGTAAGTTCACCGTGGGGCACGAGTGGAACTCCACTCACCGATGGCGGCGTAACTGCCTTTTCCTCCGATACCTCTTGATTGTTTGGAGCCTCTTCACTAGCCGGTGTCCCATTTGTTGGGCTGGTTGCCGCTGACGCAGCCTCACTCGGTTTTTGGGGCTCTGGTATAGCAGACTGCGCCTCGACGTTTTCAGAAGGAGCGGCGGTTTCCGAAGCATTCCCTTGGGCGGACGCATTTTCCACAGCACTCGAGCTAGCCACGTCGGGAATTTTCCCGTCTCCTGACGGAACATCTACCGCCGACGCAACGGTTTCCGCTGCGTTTGCAGGATTTCCTTCTGACCGGTTTTCTGAAAGGGAGGCGACGAGGGGTTTCGGCATTGGGACGAGATTTGGAAAACCGCTCTCTCCTAACCAACTAGACAATACCATCCGTACTTGACGGCCTGCTATACCATCTTGTTTAAGTCCAGTTTCTGCTTGTATTGCCGAAACAGCCGCGGCGGTCTGATCGTCATAGACACCCGAAGCAGGAACCTTCAAACGCCCCAAACGATAGAGCGTTTCCTGAAGTTTCTTAACCTCCGGCCCCTTATACCCGATACGCAAAACGGCGCTTTGGGGGGCTACGTCCCGCCATAAAATTACGGCCTGATTGGTGTAACGATGGCGCAGTTCCTCTTTGGAAACCACCAGCGTGGATGTTGGGCTTGATGCCACGCGACAACCCTCGTCGCTAATAGATAACAATCCTGCCCAGATCACGTGGTTCTTGCATGCCACACGAATAAACGCAGGCAAATTGACGGACAACAATTGGTCAAATGTCAGAGGAAGAACTTCCGCCTGCATGCCATTTTCTGCCGCGAACGACGCCAAAGTCTCGGGAGTATCATCTTTCGGATAGTTACTGATCATTGCTTGGTTCCATACCCGAAGAAGAGCAATCGCCGCAGCATTTCGTGCCAAATCCGGGGATAAACCATCCAGACCCGTTTCGGTAGACGTGACGGCGACGGTAGTCATCGGTGCAGGTTTCACATTTTCGTTTTCAGGTGAAATAACCGCATCTGCCTTGGGGGGTGTCAAGAACCCCCGCCCAGCCTCTTGATGGGCTTCGACGGACGCGGGTACATCAATCCGAATTCTTTCTGCAAAAGGTGCGACGAAATATTTCCCCACGAGCAAAATGAGAATAGCCGCAGCTACCAACGAAGGACTCGGCAAATACCTTTTCACCCACAACCATCTTTTGGTATTAACCTGTTCCCCTTTTATTTCACGTATCGCCTGGCGAACGTGGGCTGCCGTTATATCTCGACTCTCCAGCGTATAGCCAATGAGCAACGCCCTATCGCAAATGGCATTGATCACACGAGGCACCCCACCCGATGCCCGGTAGATAGCCTTAATAGCGCGTGGTGTGAACCATACCCGATTTCGCCCCCCTGCCACGCGTAATCGGTAGGCAATGTATTGTAACGTCTCTGACCTGTCGAGCGCTTTGAGGTGATACCTCGCGGTGATGCGCTGATTCAGCTGACGCAATTCGGGTAAATTGAGATTATCCATCAGTTCGGGCTGGCCGATAAGGACGATTTGCAGCAGTTTCTGAGTCTCAGTTTCCAAATTGGACAAGAGCCGAATTTGTTCCAAAACACTCGGGCTCAAATTCTGTGCCTCATCAATTACCAAAACACAGTTTTTCCCCTCGGCAAACTTGTCCAACAGATATTGATTCAACTCATCGATCAGATCTTTAATGGTTTCACCGCGGGTCTCAATACCAAAATCTTCATTGATCTTGCGCAGAAGTTCTAACGGTGAGAGACAAGGGTTAAAAATGAACGCCACCTCGGTATTAGGATCCAACCGACTCAATAACGTCCGACAAATCGTGGTTTTTCCGGTGCCTATCTCACCGGAAACCATCACAAAGCCCGTCCGGTTTTTTATTCCGAAAAGAAGGTGGGCAAACGCTTCCTTGTGTTTTTCGCTAAGAAAAAGGAAACGGGGATCTGGTGTTAAATTGAACGGTTTTTCCTTGAGCCCAAAAAACGCCTCGTACATAATTTCCTCCAGAGGCGCAACCCAAAATAATTGTTGACAAAAGAATATCACGCACTAGTGCGTCGACTCAAAACCATTCCTGGCTTGCCACTCTGTTCATCCCATCTAAAAGAAGCACATAGGGTTTCGCTCATTTCATTAACCAGGATAACCAATACACAAAACCGATCATGATAAACACGACAGCCCAAGTGGCAAGAAAACCGGCAACACCGACAAAAGAGGGCATCGGAATCTCCCAGTCCGGATGAGGAATCAACTTGCGAACAGTTGGAACCTGCACGCCTTCAGGTAAAGTGAAAGGTTCTTTGTGAGGCTCTTGAGAAAGCACCGGTGTCCGAAGACAGGCGTAAATACGGTCCAACCGCTCATCGGGAACACGACTCGTAAAAAGACTGACAGCAAAACACGTCCCAAAACCACCGACTAAATACGTAAACATCTGCCAGGAAACCCGAAACTCATTATTCCAAATCATGAAAGAGGGTAAATGCTGAACAGCCCAATTATGAAAAAATGCCCGACTGGTCAGGATGACCAAGGCAAAAGCCGTCAATGTTCCCGCCCATGCCCCAGCCACCGTTGTACGACGCCAAAACAGCCCAAGCCAAAACGCGGGACCCATCACAGCCTGTAGACGGAAAAACCATTCCAGCGCCGCAGGCACACTTTTGAAATTCACCGCAAAGAGGATGGCAGTGACCACCACAACAACCGAGGCGATTCTGCCCACCAACACATAGTGCCTTTCAGGCCGATTCTTGACTAGGAAGACCCGATAGATGTTTTGCGTAAAAAGGCCCGCGGAAGAAACCATAAACCCATCACATGATGACATGATCGAAGCCAATAAGGAAGCGAGAAACAGCCCCACCAGCCCAGGCAATACCGCCGGCAGCAGGTCCCGTGCCATTTGCCCATAAACCAGATCGGGATTATCAAGAGGTTTGTTTGCGAAGTACACAATCCCACAGAAGCCTGTCAGCATCCACGCAATCGTACAGATGCGTTTCAATAGGTTGCCGCAAGTGAAGCCCACACGACCATCCATTTCGTCTTGACCCGCCGCGCACACACCCATGATATGAGGTTGCGTTACAATCCCGATAAGGGCGTTAAAGGCGAACATGAAAATGTGAAAGCCGTTTATCTCTCCAGGCGCAACAAGACTGAAGAAATTGGAATCTGATATGCCCGCACGCAGTCCATCTATCCCGCCCACAACCCGCCAGGCAAAAGGCAAAATGATAAAGGACAATACCACCGTTAGAATACCTTGAAGAAAATCAGTAACAATAGCGGCGCCGAGTCCTCCCGCAACCCCGTAAAGAACGAAGATGACAGTCATACATAGGATCGCCCAAAACGTCGATATGGCGCCCCCCGAGACGGCGGTTATTGTACTCCCGACACCCAACAGTAAGACGCCGATATTGAGCGTAAGGGTCAGGACACCTATGAATGAATACAAGGCGGCCGTGGCTTTACTAAATCTTATCTCGAAAAAATCGCCTGTAGTAACCGCTCGCATCCTGCGAAAGACGGGCGCAATGATCCAATAAAAAGGCGTCGCAAAAAGCCAGAGCCATTGATACCATATGCCTGACATACCATTCGTGTACGTCTTGGAAGATACGGCGACAGCGTCGTTCCCACTGGTGCCCACCCCAAAGGCAAAAAACAGCATAAACACTTTTCCGAATCGTCGACCAGCAATGAAAAAATCTGCCGTATCCTTCACCTTTCTCGCGGTCCAAACCCCCGCTACGGTGACAATGACAAAATAGAGAAGTAAAGAAAACCAGTCCCAAAAATCAATGCCAAACATAAAATCACTCCAGATGATTACCGGACGAAAACAAATTGAGAACAAGAAGCATACTAGAGACTGGCCACAGACTGGTCAAGTCCGTCTCTCGCTGGAGGCCGCTTCCAATTCCCGGGAGTCTCCTGGTTTGTGATTGACTCTAGTCACTTCTGATAGTATGAAACAATTGATAAAAACTGAAAACGTAAGAGGACAATTGTCATGGTCAGATTTGAAAAACAACGCATTGGGACTGTCACGTTTGAAGCCGCATCTGTATGTGATGTGAATCAGGACGGTATTCTGGACATTGTTTGTGGAGGATATTGGTTCGAAGGACCCGACTTCACCAAACAACACAAGATATGTGACGTGCAGGCCGTAGATGACTATTTTGATGACTTTTCGGACTTCCCCTTGGACATTAATGGAGACGGTTTCCCGGACATTATCACGGGAGGATGGTGGGGAAATACGATTCGTTGGAGAGAAAACCCAAAAACTACCTCCGTACCATGGCGCGAACACATCATTGCAGAAGTGGGAAACGTGGAACGCCCCTGTTTCCATGACATAGACGGCGACGGACTGGTGGAAATCATTCCCAACTGTCCGGGCAGCCCCGTAATGATATTTCGCCTGGAACGAGATGCTGAAGGAAAAGGAACAGGAAAATTCCACCAGAAAACCGTTTGGCAAGGCCCCTCGGGACACGGTATCGGTTTCGGCGATATTAACGGAGATGGTCGCGACGACATTATCCTTTCCGGAGGATGGCTCGAGGCTCCACCGGATCCCTATACACAAGAATGGGTGTTCCATCCAGATTTTAATCTGGGGTCGGCGAGTTGCCCTATATTGGTTTATGACGTGAACAATGACGGAGTAAATGATCTCATTGTGGGACAAGCGCACGGATACGGCCTGGACTGGTGGGAACAGCGCAAGGATGATGCTGGCAAACGCATTTGGGTGAAGCATGAGATTGACCCGCATCGCTCCCAATACCACGATATGCAGCTTGTAGACATCGACAATGACGGGGAATTGGAACTAATCACCGGAAAACGCTACTGGGCACATTGCGGACACGACCCAGGTGAGACGGACCCAATCGGATTGTATTATTTCAAAATAAATAACGGCGACTTCGAACGTTTCACAATAGACTATGGGGACCCCAAAACTGCCAGTGGCACGGGAATCTATTTCTGGGTGGAGGACCTCGACGGCAACGGATGGAAAGACATTGTTGCTCCCGGAAAAGAAGGGCTATATCTATTTCGCAATATGGGACGAACGTAAAACAACACCCATACGACATGGAATGCCCGACCGCTTAGCTCGCGGAAGCTTCCAGCAGTAATCCGTGTTTCTAACGTAATAGGAGTCAAAACACGCTTATGTGTCGAGCAAACTGGAGAAATTAGCATGAGATGGTCATGGCGTATCGGCAGAATTGCGGGTATCGACATATACTTCCACGTGACATTTCTCATTTTGGTGCTGTGGGTTGCCCTGGCAAGTTGGGCTCGTAGCCAAAGCGTCGCAGACGCCTTACGGGGCGTCATCTTCATCGGTGTACTTTTTGGTATTGTCGTCTTACATGAACTAGGACACGCACTTGCCGCCCGCCGATACGGAATAAGAACCCGTTACATCACATTGCTTCCCATTGGTGGTGTGGCTCGTTTAGAACATATGCCCGACGACCCGAAGCAAGAACTCGTAGTATCAGTTGCTGGTCCTGCCGTAAATGCCGTCCTCGCTTTGGCTGGCTTCGGTCTATTGTTCTCTATGGCCGGCATTTCTGCTCTCACTCCTTGGCCCATGTTAAGTATGAAACCCCTAGTCGAGTTCGTCTGGATCAATGTGGTGCTTGCTGTTTTTAATTTGGTTCCAGCTTTTCCCATGGATGGAGGCCGAGTGCTTCGAGCTCTACTTGCCCTTCGAATGGATTACCTGCGAGCAACCACTATTGCGGCCGGCATCGGACAAGCTCTCGCCCTCTTGATAGGCTTTGCAGGCCTCTTTTTTAATCCATTTTTGGTTTTTATCGCATTATTTGTCTGGATTGGGGCAGCGGAGGAGTCTTCAATGGTTCAAATGCGTTCCGCGTTAGGTGGTATTCCCGTGCGCCGAGCGATGATCACGGAGTACCATTCGCTGACCCCGGAAGACCCACTGGCAAAAGCCATTGAATTTATCATGTCCGGCTTCCAGCACGATTTCCCAGTTGTCGCGGGAGGGCGGGTAGTGGGTATTCTACCTTACAAATCCCTCATGAAAGCTTTGTCGGAACGTGGCGCCGCGGCGCTTGTGGGCGAATGCATGGAAACGGATTTCCCAACAGCAAACCCTAACGAAATGCTGAACTCGGTTTTCGCAAGGATAGGAAGAGACAACTACCAGTTTGTACCGGTCATTCGCGAAGATACGCTGGAAGGTATTCTCACGCCGGAAAACCTGGCGGAGTTTCTCATGATTAACGCAGCATTGAAGTCTCACCCATACAAACGGGCGTGACCTCCATGCCAACTTTCAACGAACCTCTATACAGGTCTCACCTTTTGTGCTTCAGGTCCTTTGCGTCCCTGTCCAATTTCGAATTCAACCCGCTCACCCTCTTTGAGGACTTTCGATTCGGTCAGGATACTTGATCGGTGAACGAAAAGATCTTTATCGCCCCCGTCCGGAACTATAAAACCAAAGCCCTTTAGCGCACTGAACCACTTGACAGTACCCGTCGCCACGGTTTTTCTCCCTTTGTTTTACCCCCTTTGTAATCGTCATCATTTTCCCATCAAAACACATCTTCGCCCTTCTTGTCAAGAGATTAACACGAGACTGCCGCTATTGTTCAGCTGTTATTACCAAGTTTTCGGACTATTCGATATACCGTATCGTAAGCCAAGGTCAATTCTTCCATGGTGCAGTGGTCTTGAACAAAGTGCGACGTACAAAAGAGCAGCCCGCCATCCGCGAACATGCTCAAAATGCGCTCAATTTCCTTTACCAAAAATTCGGTCCTACCAAAACCTATCGTCGTTTGCACATCAAGACCACCCATTACCGTAAGACGGCTCCTGTAACGGTCTTTGAAAACACCCAAATCCATACCAGCGGACTCTTGCCACGGATGTAACACGTGATAGCCTAACTCAATAATCCCATCAACAACCGACATCACGTTGCCGTCGCTGTGAAGACTCAAAAAGGCTCCCCGCCGGCGTACAGCGTCCGCAGTTACCTTGTGGTAAGGGAAAATCATCGACTGCCAAATGTCCATGCTGAACATCAATGCGTTTTGGGCTCCCCAGTCATCAGACACATGCACCATGTCTACACCCAAATCAATACAGTTATTAGCAAAGGCGCGATTCCACTCCGCTTGCCTCTTATAAACTTCGTGAAGCTCTTCCGGGTACATCAATAGATACAGCAAATGATTCTCTATTCCGAAAAGACCATTCAACGCCTCGAAAATCCCGGGTGTCTGCACGTAAACAAATCGCTCACGCTCCTCCTTGTGATGCTTGACCCCGACAACGATTTCTTTGTAAGCATCCAAGTCGTCAGGATTCGTAAGAGGCAAGTCGAGAGCTGCAGGAGGGTCAATTACACCTCCTTTTTCGTTTCGAAGCGCATCCACAGCCGCCGGAGAAAATGTCGGAGGACCACCAAAAAGATGCGCATAATCAAATTCATACTTGTCTTCAAAAGCCGCAACGGAACCAAAAGCTTCCGTAATTTGAGTCGTCAGGTTAGCCGAGACCCAACCATAAATAGGGATCCGATCAAACGATTCACGACGAATAACACGAATAACGCGTTCCCGTGGAGACATAAGAAAACCCTCTTCAAAATCGCAACAAGAACTGAAACCTTACTTACCAAGGAGCTCGCGAAAATACGCTATTGTTTTTACGAGACCCTCCCGTAACTTCACGGTAGGAGACCACCCTAGTTTCTCTCGAGCTAACGTAATATCCGGACGCCGTTTCACCGGATCATCGGGCGGTAAGGGTTTGTGGATAACCTGGGAAGTGCTACCTGTCAGCTCCAAGACAGTATCCGCCAACTCACGTATGGTGAACTCTTCAGGGTTTCCCAAGTTGATCGGACCTATAACTTCGTCGCTGTCCATCAAACGAATAAGCCCTTCTACAAGGTCGTCTACATAACAAAACGACCGAGTCTGTTCCCCTTCCCCATACACCGTAATGGGAGCACCTTCCAGCGCCTGCACCACAAAATTACTGACGACACGACCGTCGTTCACCGACATGCGAGGACCATACGTGTTGAATATTCGCGCGACACGTATGTCTAGCCGGTGTTGTCGGTAATAGTCAAAAAACAAGGTTTCTGCAACCCGTTTGCCTTCGTCGTAACAGCTCCTTACTCCAATCGGGTTTACATTCCCCCAATAGGACTCCTTTTGGGGATGAACAGCCGGGTCCCCATACACCTCCGAGGTGGAGGCTTGTAGGATACGGGCTTTGACACGCCGCGCAAGACCCAGCATGTTCAGCGCACCCATCACGTTCGTCTTGACCGTTTTTATGGGATTGAATTGATAATGAATCGGAGACGCAGGACACGCAAGGTTATAAATCCGGTGCACCTCCAGAAAAATGGGCTGGGTAACATCATGGCGAATCAGTTCAAAACCCGGATGTGACATCAATGCCTGAATATTACGTTTCGAACCAGTAAAAAAGTTGTCGAGGCATAGAACTTCCTCCCCGCGTTGAAGTAATCGCTCACAAAGATGGGACCCAATAAAGCCCGCTCCACCTGTGACAAGGTTAACACGGCTCACAAACGATTCCCTCCTCTTCTTCCGTAAAACACGGCGATGATACCGTTTCCTCAATCTTGTTTTCCAAGTCTTGCCTTTCCCTCAATAGGATCAAAACCTCAAAAAACCGAAGCCAACGCAATAAACAACTTTGCTGCACCGACGGAATCTCGGCGCCACAACTCGCTTCCCGCATCGACTTCTCGCAAGACGATTGGGCGAAGACCTTCCAATCGTTGGGGCTCGCGATCTGCCATCAGCGCTAAGTCCGCAAGAATTTCAAGTCTCTTGGAAGCATAAGTCCCCCGATCTAGCTCTCGAATCCGAACATCAAAAACTCGCCGATTAAGCACCTCATCACCCAAAACATCGAGCAGCGGCCACAATCCAATTTCTAGTTCTGCAATCTTTGAGTCTGTTAACAACGATGTCAACAGCACCGCATAATCATCTTGACGCTCCGTCCACTCCGGTTTCGAAACTCCCAACGCCTCCGCAATACGAAGAGCAGCGCCCAGTCCCACCGTGTAAGAAATGAGTAATTCTATATCGCTGACGTCACGCATCGACTTAGGCTTGAAAGAGGGCAAAGGCATCTTTTTAAGGGGATCCACCCACAAAAAGAGAAAATCACCCGCCGCTTCCACCCTTTCCCACTGCTCCTTGAGAAAAGCTAGCCGTTTGTCATTTGGCAAATAAGCCGCATGTTCCCACAACCCCCATAATAAGTTGCCGACATTGTCTGCTTTCAGCAAAAACGAAGGTACGATTTCCGTGTTATCCGTGCTCACCGCAATTGGCAAAGAACCTCTGGGCTTTTCGGGCAGGTCTTCAAGACGCACCTTATTCGACCACCGCGTCAGGTAACCAGCTGCCCAGTCCGTTTTTCCGGCTAAGTCACAGGCGAGCGCCGCCCACGCAGCATCCTGAGGTCTCTCAAAATGGGCAAACCCCTCGATTACAGGCGCACGAACTAAAGCGTTCGTGTAACGCTCCGTTGCCATACGAAGAGATAAGAGACACTGTCGTTGAACCACCGAAATGTGCTCGTCAGCCGACACAATCGTTCCAAGAAGTTCGTGTTCCCAGTAACTCGCTGCGGCACGAGCCACTTCCTCAACACTCCACGAGAGTCCTTGTTCCAAGACACGAAGGGCCCCGGTGAGCGTTTCCCCGAAAGAGGTGACAACAGTCGCACGGGAACCGTTTTCTGTCGAAACCGGAACAATCTCCAGTGCAGAATTGGTTTGCCCCCATGCTAAACTTTCTCGTGCAAGTCTCCCCTGGGATGCTTGCATGAAAGCACACCGATCGGAATCGTGCCTCATTCCACACTGATAGCCTGCGGCACTGTTTGGCGTACCATAAACTATCCATACCCCGTTCTTGAATTTTTTGTCAATCTGTTCGGTTGTCAACTGGGTGAAATCCCCAATATCGGACCAATCGCCCGAACTCGGATCGGCAGGCCGGAAATGCACGAGGCTTTTACCGCTGTCCAACGAAAAACATGCAAAATCATCGGGTTCAGACAATATGCTTTCAGCCCATAGTCCCGCAGATGGTTTCCGCGAGTTGGGATTCAAGTCCCCATACCAAATCAGTCGACAATCCTTCGGGGCCTCTTTTACATCCAGAACTGTGTATAACACATCAAGAATCGGGTGGACCAAAATGGTTTGCCTCACAGAAAAGGGAAGCGACTCACTTGACGGTATCAGCGAAAAACTGGCGCCTGCGGGCAAAAACGTGCAGACACTAGGGAATTTAGGACACCATACCGTTTGGTTATCAAAACGAATCCCCCAAAAAAGAGACCCATCGGCGTAAGGTTTGTCCCCGAAAGATCGTTTCTGGCCTCGTCTTCCCGTGCCGACATGGTCGTTGAACCCAGGACTAGGCCAAAAAATTGACACGATTTCCCCACGTTCCGAAAACGCTACGGACAAGCGTCCATTGCCCACGAAGCCGGCATGAACAAGAGGCGCTTCCCACACCGAAAACAGGGAACCGCCGTCAGCTTCGCTATTGCCAAGACATGCAAGCAAAACAAGCGCTAACACAAAAAATACCCGCGCATAACACGCCTTCCTAAGCGTCGATTCTTTAATTATCGTCTCCAGAATTACTCTGCTATCGAACATTCAGCAAGAAATCCATCAATAGCAGTCTCGCTGCCTCGGGCTTTTGCAGAAAGGCGGAACCGCCCAAGCCGTTTCATCCCTGCCAGCCAAGGGGTAAGGTCAGCTCGCAGTTCTTCGGCGTTCTTACCGGGAATGAACTGAGCATCTGCCCACGCCTCCATAACGCTCTGCAACAGCGTGCCTAACTGTTCGTAGTACAATTCGACCAACAAATCAGTTTCTAAAAGGGTGTTTCGCTTCAAATTACCTACGAGCCGCGCCATGGTCTTCTCCGAAGATGCCAGGTACCAATCCCGATCGAACTGCCCCAAACAAAGAGCCAGTCGGTCGCCAAATAACGGGGCAATCACCCCCGGGGACCCCTCCCACTCCATTGGTAAGACAATCCCATCGGAAACAAGACTTTTAAGAGGATGCTCACCGAAGACGCGCCGTGGAGAACGAAGAACCAGAGCCATGTTCGGAACAGGTACGCCATCCGTTATATCTACAGATGGCACGAAAAATGCCAGTTCCGTGACTCCAACGTCCCAGTTCGGTTGGATTTGACCAAGTTGCCATTTTCCCAACAGGTGGCACCAACTCTCCCCCAAAAGACTCCTCCAATCGTCCTTAAAAATTAGAATTTTCCCCACATTTCGTAAGAACTGCAAATTTGCCCAACAGGATGTATTGACTGATAACAACGGTCTTTCGGGGCATGCATGAACCAGCGTAAGAGGTCCTGTCGCAGGAACAAGCCTTGCCTGAACCACCCCCTGATAAGGAAGTCCGTTTTTCGCATACAACGTCACATTCCAAGCAGGTTCGCCTGTATAACGAATTTCAATTGCCGTTCGGTCAGGAAGTCCTTTCTTCGGGATTTCGTTGCCTCGCTGCACTGCCAAGACAAATGACTTAAAACGGGACACAATCAAGTATCCGTTGTGCCAAGCATAGTAGTAGTTGCCGAACATATCTACGGAATCATTGGAGTCGAGAGATAAGGAGGTGGCCAAACGCCTACCAAGCTCCAATGCCCTTAATAGGACCCCCGGATAAACACAGATGCCAAACCCTTCCGACGATTTAGAAGCGACAAGGTTCCTCCCCAACCACACACGCCATCTTATCGGAGTGGGACGAATTCCGGTCTCGTGGCGAACGACTAGCTCCCAGTCTTTCAGTGGCAATGGAACCTCGTGGCGCAGCGCTAGACCTGCGTCGCTAAGATATAAAAGGGTCCAAAAGTATCCAAAGTCGGAACTTGTAATGATGAATTGCGCATCCGCAGGGCAATACCCTGCAGCCGGAGCAGACACCGCAACCCACTCATTAAGAAGCAGAACGCCAAAAACACAGGTGATAGCAAAGAGAAGAAAGTACCAACCCTTAAATGGTTTCATTGCGATTGTGATAATCCCTGGAAACTGCTACGTGATGAGCAATGTAATCAAGAGGATGCCGCGTTCCAGATCGCGTCTTTGCGTCGTTCACGTTCCGCTTCGAGATTGCTCAATTCCTCCGCCAATTCGCGCTGCAACCGTTCTGTCTCTTCATAGTTCGCTACCGCAATTCTTGCCTCATACTCCAGCCTTTTTTCTGCGATTTTGGCGTCGAAAACGCGGTCAATTTCTGCCAGTTGCTCTTTTTGCGCGTCAGAAAGTTTCTTGGGAGGACCAGATTCACGGTTCAGACGTTCTAGCGCTAGTTCATATGCTTTTTTCATAACGTTCTCTCTTCAAAACTAGACGGCAAATTCATCTTCTAAAATCGTTGAAATGAAACGTTCAATCGAAATGGGATAATAACGACTCGAAGGCGTCACAATCACCCCCGTCACGATGTCTTCCATCCGCTCCATTTCGTCAAGTACTTTGCTCAACTGCTCATCCACACTGTGGTCCAGGTGTTTTACTTGAAGGTACTCAGATTTACACTCAACGGGTTTATCACGGAAACCCATGAAACCAAAAATGCGTCCCGCCAACTCTTTGTCCACGTTCTCCTCTCCGAAAATGTCGCGATATCGAGGTTCCAAGTATGCAGGCCTAATCAAAAAACGCGGTGAAACGTGGATCTTACCCCGAATCTCTGTCGTCTCCTTATCCAATTCCACAGAACGACCTAGACAGATATAGGGTAGCTCATGATAACCACTTATGATTCCGTAGTTAGGCCTTCTAATTATCTGCGTATTTTCAAAAATTTCCCGCATTTCCTGGTTGCTTAACATATCTTCCGCAGCACTCTTTCTTGAGATGTCGAAACACAAAAAGTGTAGGTATGTCTTGTAATTTTAGCGGTTTGTTGTGACGAGCAACAACTTTTTCTTTCAACATCAATGTGTAGATTCACTCTTTATTAGGTGCCACTTCGACAATTTCCGTGATTCGAATAGAAGTGGATTGATCTTTAATATAGCGGACCGACACAGATTCCCCCGGTTCCAGGCTGTCCCACAGGGCTTGGTCAACAGTCGCGCCCGAACGCAGAACACCCCCTTTCGTATTCAGGTCCAAACGCACCAAATACTCGTACTCATTCGGAGCTAACTCTCTACGCTCCTTATCAACCACCACGGCATCACATTGATTTTGGCCTATTGTTCTCATAGGAAAAAGAAAAAACACAATCAAAAGTAGAGGAAATATTATCAAAATCACGCGGAAGGGACTGTTAACATAGGTGCGAGCAGATCGATGAATACCGACATACACATTTCTTCTTCCCTCATTTATAGGCAACCCCGTTCGCGTCTTTGTGTATTTCACAGCCATATGTACCCACCCATTTGCCCTCTGAAATAGTTTATCATATTTTCGTTCGGCGGAACTTTTATAAAAGCAATTAACTAAGATTATAGAACTGACAGACTGAAGACATATGTGGACCTCACGTCGTCCTATTATCTCCGTTATTCTACCTTTTTATAATGCCCAGGACACACTGCGCGAAGCCATAGAATCCATCCGAGCACAAACGTACGAAAATTGGGAATTGATTCTTCTTGATGACGGTTCCACTGACAATTCTTGCCAAATTGCCCTAGACTGTGCCAAACAAGACAAACGATTAAAAGTCTTCTCCTATCCGCATGCGGGTATAGTCGCTGCCCTTAACGCCGCATGTTCCGTGGCACAAGGGAACTTCCTCGCTCGAATGGACGCTGATGATATCTCCTTACCCCACCGGTTGGAACTCCAGGAACGCCTGCTTCGCACATCGCCAAGGGTCGCTTTATGCGGGGCATTAATAGAGTTTTTCGGTTCAACGGTTCGCATTGGCACCCGCAGATATCAAGTGTGGCTCAACTCCCTCATCACACCGGAACAAATCCAAAAAGAGATTTTTGTGGAGTGCCCCATCCCTCACCCGACGTTTATGATGAAACGGGACGTATTTGAGGAAATCGGAAGATATCAGGACAACGCATGGCCGGAAGACTACGATCTATGTTTCCGCTTCCTCCAAGCCGATTGGCAACTTACAAAAGTCCCTGAGGTATTATTACGGTGGAGAGACTCGAACAAGAGGTTATCTCGAACTTCGGAACGTTATAGCGCTGCCCAATTCAGAGCAATAAAGAGACACTACCTGCTTGAATTAGGCTATTTGAAAAGCAAAGCATTCTTCCAATGGGGAGCCGGAAAAGTCGGGAAACAATGGCTGAGAGAATGGAAATTGGTTGTTCCCAGAGCGGTTGTCGACATAAATCCTCGAAAAATAGGCCGCGTCATTCACGGCGTGCCCGTCATTGCTCCCGATGACTTGCCCCCACCAAAAAGTTTGTTTATTGTCATCACCGTGGGCGCTCCGGGAGCCCGAGAAGAGATCCGTGACTGGTTGACGAAGCGGCGCTATACCGAAACAGAGGATTTTGTATTTGTCGCGTGAAGTATGGAACGGATGTAAACCCGTTCATCTCGACATTCGTTACTTTCAATGAAGACAGAATCCCATACAGTTCAAAACGAGCCGAGCGACGAAGAACTTGCTCTCGCCTTACAGCGAGGAAACGAGAGTGCTTTTGAAAAGCTCGTTCAACGCTACCAGGGGCGAGTTTACGCGATCGCCTTGCGTGTGACCCTGAACCGGGAAGACGCCTTAGACGTTGCCCAAGAGGTTTTCGTAAAAGTCTTCATGAAAATACGTTCGTGGCAGCCGAGCGGGGCGTTCGGGTCGTGGATAACACGGTTGGCCGTGAACCAGGCAATCGATAGCCTTCGTCGTCGCAAAAGGCGAGAACATTGGAGTCTTTCAGAATACGCCCTCTTGGAAGAGCCCTTGTCCAAAGATGCCGCAGGCGACGCGGCACACGCGAGCGAGATCAGCGAACGAGTGCGACTGGCTTTGGACGCCTTGTCGCCGACACAGAGAATTGTATTCGTTATGCGTCACTATGAGGGCTTGCAACTTAATGAAATTGCCGAAGCAATTGGCTGTACCGTAGGGAGTGTAAAGGTCCACCTATTTCGTGCGATACGTAAAATGCAAGAGCAGTTGCTTGACCTTAAAAATGGTATGAAATAATTGATCAAGCGGTTAGGAGCCAAGATATATGCGTCGCTGGAAAATTAGAAAACTGATGGTTGCTGCCTTATACGGTGAATTATCCGAAGGAGACAAAGCCGTTTTGGAGCAGCAACTCAGTAAGTCTCGGATGTTACGCGAGGAATATGACAACCTGCGGGCAGTTGTGAGCGCGCTGCCAACAGGGGAGAAAATAGACCCGCCTGTAGACTTATTCCCACTTGTTATGGCAAGGCTGCAACGAGAAATGAAAGAGAGCCAAAAGAGATTTCTTCGCCTCTCCTTCTATGCCGTGCCCCTCGCGGCCGTTATCTTGATGGGCATAGGATTTTTACTTTGGAGAACCCCAAACACCCGTGTATCGACCCACGTAGCCGTGCTTTCGCAAGAACAAAATTCGTTGCTGTTTGAAACATTACGCGAAGCGTTGGCGCTTAAAGCCCAAGGGGACGATGTTAACGCTGCTGTTGCGCTACAAACCGCGCTCGAAACACACCCAAACGATGCGTTGGCAGGCCAAGCGCAAATGGAACTGGCTAACCTGTATTTTGAGCGTCTGAAACGATACCGCGAAGCCTACGAAGCCTATCGTTTGTTGAAAAGCAAATATCCTCGTGTCTTCGCTTCGAACCACCAAAACACTTCACGGTTAGACTTGCTTGAAGAATGCAGCCAGGAAGACTTTGCAGCGCTGCATCTATTGGACGCTGCACGAACTCGATTGGGACCGGATTTGGCAGCCTTGGAAGAAGTCGTGGCTAGGTATCCTGGAACCCAAGTCGCCTCGCTTGCACTCCAAGAAATGCTAACTCGTGTCATGGAGGAATCCGCGCCGACAGACCATCAACCTCTCCATGCCCTTGAAGCGCTAAAAGACCGGTGCACCAATCCGGTAACGGTTGCACAGATCAACCTCGAGATGGGCAAGGCGTATTGGAAAGAATACCAGGATTGGGAGACGGCCGAACGTTTGGGACAACAAGCCATGCAAAGTGAAAATCCTCAAATTGTTGCCATGGCTCAGACCTTTTTACAGGAGCTGAAGCGCTACGAAGAGGCGGAGAATTCTCTCCAGAAGGCAACAAGCCCTTAGCCTGTGATAGCATAGACGCTACTGAAGGCGGTTCTCGGAACTGTTATGAACACATACGACTCCTTTGAAAAATATCTGGTTCGTAAAGGACTTGTATCCGAAGCGGTGCTTGAGAAAGCCCGCCTAGAGGCGAAAACTGTGGGCGAACCTTTGTTGGATGCATTGGCGCGCTTGGGTAATGTAGGAGCCGAAACCCTTTATCGCGCCCTCGCCGACTTCTGCGAAATGACCTATCTTTCCTTAAATACCAAAATACTACCGAAAGAATTGGCGCAAACCGTACCAGCTAGGTTTGCAACCCACTACAATTTTGTGCCAGTACAAGAACGTAACGGGGTACTCATCATCGCCATTTGTGACCCTCTCAATCATCAACTGCTCGATGACATCCGCCTTGTGTTGAAAAGACGTATTGAACCGGTCGTGTCGTCTCCTGACGAAATCAAGCAGGCGTTGAAAACCCTTTACGGCGTAGGAGCAGACACGGTTGAAAAAATCCTTGTCGAGAACGAGAGCGCGGCTCCTTTAGTAAACCTGGAAAAAATCCAAGCTGGCTCTGATTTGGGCGATGAAGGAATCGACGCTTCCATAATTCGTTTTGTAAACGAGTTGTTGTCCGAAGCTATCCGGTGGAATGCAACTGACGTACATATCGAACCTTTCGAAAACGAACTCCGTGTACGGTACAGAGTGGATGGCATCTTGCGCGCCGTTCCCGTGCCGGCTTCGATTCGAAACTTTCAGTCCGCCATTGTTTCTCGCGTAAAAGTCATGGCAAATCTAAATATCGCAGAGAAACGACTTCCGCAAGATGGAAAAATCCGCGCCAAACTGGGATCAGAAGAATTTGACCTCCGCGTCTCCATCCTGCCGACTCCTTATGGGGAAACGGTCAACCTGCGTATCCTAAATCGGGCGTCCATGTTCCTCACCTTAGAGCAACTGGGTTTTTTGCCACAAGACCTAGCGATGCTGGAACGATTCATCCGACGCCCTCACGGAATGATTCTTGTCACGGGTCCGACCGGGAGCGGTAAGACCACGACGTTGTATGCCGCGCTCAGCAAACTAAATGCCATCGAAAACAAAATCGTCACCATCGAGGATCCAATTGAATACCAGTTGCACGGTATCACCCAAATGCAAGTCATGCCTCAAATTGGTTTCGACTTTTCCAATGCGTTACGGTCTATCCTCCGGCACGACCCGGATATCATACTGGTTGGAGAAATTCGTGACTATGAAACCGCCGAAATGGCCATCCGGGCCGGCCTCACCGGCCACCTGGTTTTTAGCACGCTGCACACCAATGATGCCGCCGGCGCCGTTACACGGCTGATCGACCTCGGTGTCGAACCATTTCTCGTCGCCAGCACCATGATCGCTTCGATTGCCCAGCGTCTGGTCCGTTCTGTGTGCGAGGATTGCGCCGAACCATTTGAGCCCGATAAAGCGCTGCTACTCGAGATGGGCGCAACCGACGAAGAAATACGCCGCGCTACGTTCCGTCGTGGTAGGGGTTGCGAAGAGTGCCGAAACACAGGGTTCCGTGGGCGCACCGCTATCTACGAAATCCTTCCGTTCACCCCAGAAATTAAACAACTTACAATCGAACGGGCTCCTTCTAATGTCATAAAACGAAAAGCTTGCGAACTCGGAATGAGAACCTTGCGGCAAAGCGGATGGGAGCGCATTTGCCAAGGGCGCACAACTTTTGAAGAAGTCCTGCGCATTACTTCAGACGCCGACCTGGACATGTGAGGACCAAGGATTATCCATGCCTCGTTACCGATATCAGGCAAAAAGAGGACCCGGTGAAACCCACGCGGGCGTTTTAGACGGCGAAAATGAGCGCGCCGTCGCTGCCAGGCTGCGGGACATGGGGTTCATCCCCATAGTCATAGAGCATTGCCCGGACGACAAGTCCGAGCATCGTTTCCAAAGCGTTTTTGCCAGAATTCGCCTAAAAGACAAGAACCTCTTTTTCCGCCAATTGGCGAATCTCTTCGAATCGGGGATGCCCTTGGTACGTGCTCTTAATACGCTGGAGGCACAAACCCGCAATCCGAAGATGAGGGCCGTGATTGCCCAGTTGCGCGATGACATTCAGCAAGGTGCCAGTTTCGCAGAAGCATTGGAACGTCAGAGCAACGTCTTTTCCCCGGTGCAATGCAGTCTAGTCAGAGCCGGCGAAACAGGAGGTATGCTCGACGAAGTACTTTGGCGTATCGTCGATTTTGGGGAACGCGAAGACGATGTCCGAGGAAAAGCGCTAGCTGCCATGACATATCCCGCTTTCTTGCTGGTGGCTGCCACCATTGCCCTCTTTATCCTGATCACCTTCGTTTTTCCAAAGTTCACCAAGGTCTTTGAGGATTTTGATGTGAACCTGCCTTGGATTACGTGGGTCGTAATGGGCATTTGCAGATTTATGGAACAATTCTGGTGGCTTGTTCTGTTGACGATAGCCTTGTGCGCTGCGATTGCTGTGCGTTTCATACGTTCAGAAAACGGCAAAAAGTTGTTTGACACAAGAATACTGACCATACCCGTAATAGGTACTGTTGTGCATCGGTACCAAATGGCACAGTTTGCGCGCGTTTTTGGCACATTGCTGGACAACGGGGTACCTGTCCTTTCGGCGTTAGAGATCACGGCATCGACACTTTCTAACAAAGCGATATCAGAAGAAGTGCTACGTATCCGAGAGCTAGTCTCCAAGGGAGAGAGTATTCACGACGCCCTTCAACTGTGTCGCCATTTCCCGCCGATGGTGATCAGCATGTTTGCCGTAGGCGAAGAAAGCGGTAGATTGGGCGCTGTCACAAAACGGATGGCAGACGCCTACGATAACGAGGTGGATCGTACTGTGCGAACCCTGACCGCTTTGCTCGAACCGACTATGATATTAGTAATTGGTTCTGTCGTAGGAATTCTGGTCATAGCTATGCTGTTGCCGATGCTCACCTTGAGTGCCAATGTATCATGATGAAGCGTTCAAAAACACAAACAGGAGTTTAGAAGAATGAACCGAAGTGGTTTCACACTCATTGAGCTGATTCTTGTCATGGTGATTTTGGGTATTCTTGCCGGGGCTGTTGTGATCAACGTTTCCGGAAGAGGAAACGAGGCACGCATCACTCGCGCAAAACACGATTTGAACGTATACAGACAAGCGGTCGAGACGTTTGCTTTGGAAAACAACGACCAATACCCAAAAACACTGAACGATCTCGTTGGCGGAAAGCGAGATTACGTAATGGAAATCCGCAAGGACCCTTGGGGGAACCCCTATGTCTATCGTGTCCCCGGCAAGACAAAAAAATATGACCTCTTCTCCAGAGGCCCCGACAAACAAGAAGGTACCGCGGACGATATATCCGTTTGGGATGACTGAATGGAACTCTCTTTTAAGAGAGCCGCAACCCACGAGGGTACTGGACTTGTCTACGTCGCTGACGATGATGCGCGGTCGAACCAATCTGTACGGTTTCACATTGATAGAATTGACGCTAGTGGTCATTATTCTCGGAATATTGGCTGCCGGCGTTGCTCCCCTTTTTGCAGGATCCATTACAACACTTCGTGAGGAAAGAGCAACCCGGGACGTCGTGGCTCTGTTGCGACACGCGGGGGAAAGAGCCGTAATCGAGGGGGTTGAGTATCGCGTTTATATTGATCCAGAGCATGACTGCTATCAACTGGTGCGCACGCAACTGGCTGAAAAAAACGGCAACACAGATGGAAAAGAGAACGATGAAGTCACGCTGCGTTTACCGGAATCGCTACATTTCCTCAAGCCGGAAGCTGCATGGGATAGTACTCGCGAATCTTTTTACGTACCTTTTGCTCCTAACGGTTCCACTGGATTTGCAACGATACCTATCAAGGTCGACAACGGAGACACCCTCAGGATAACTATAAAAGGAACGTGGAACAGAATTGAGGTGGAATCTTCGTGAAACAATTCGGCCGATTGTACGGATATATCCTGCTCGAATCCTTGGTAGCACTCGCTGTATTGAGTGTTGGGACAATTGCTATTAACCGAGCCCTGTATCAAGTAATGCTGACAAGAGCCCTAGCACGAGATTATTGCCGCGTGCGTTTCCTTCTTGAAGAACTCATAACAGCGCCCCAACTTCGCTATTGGACAACCGAATCAACAGAAGAGGGACAATTCGATGGAGAATTAAGCCGCTTCCAATGGATACGCACCATAGAAAAGGTACCCATTCCATTTCCCTCCATGCCCGAAGACATACCGTACAATGTGAACGAAGAATTAGCAAATAAGGCACTGTACTGCGGTAGAGTCACCGTGACAATCAAGTGGACACGGGCAGGAAATACCTATGAGCGCAGTCTTGCCACGCTGATACCTCCCAATCGCCTGTGGCTTCCCGAAAACGACGAAGGCTTTCTTCGACTAGGCGAAGGAGAGGAAACGCAGGAGGACGTTCAACCAAAATGAAAGCGAAACGTCTATCCGGCTTTACCTTGATGGAACTGCTCATCACTACCGTACTACTTACGTTGGTGATGACCGCCGCCTATACATCGTTCAGCTCTGCCGTGCGGATTTGGCGATTAGGCGAGGAAAATATCGCCGCCTACCAAGATGCCAGGTTATCGCTAGCGCTACTATCACAAGACCTGAAGTCTGCTCTTCCATCGGTCTGGGATATGGCGGAAGGAAACGAAAAGGAACTTGCTTGGTTCACCGTTCGACCCACTATGAACAACACCGAGGACGACATCCGACGCATCGTCTGGGTTCACTACTACGTAAAGCCCACAGGTCAAGGCAAATTTCGTCTGCTGCGAGAAGAACAGCAGTGTCTCGAATTCTTGCCCCTGAGACCGGCAGGAAAGACATTCCAACGAAAAAATACAGATGTTGCTCTGGGCAAAAAAAAGATTTCGGAGCTTTGTCGTGATGTGTCATCGATCAATTTTAGGTACTTCTGGACGCTCCTGCCCGACCTCCAGCATCACTACGACGAGGATACGACAAACCCCAGCGCCCCGCCCATTGAAAGCAAGACCCTTCTCTGGGAATACGGCATGCCTCAAACAATCCGCATTTCGTTGGGCATGAAAGATACAACTTCCGAAAGCGGCGAGACCCAGTTCGAGTCCTGGGTTGTACTTCCCGGTTCTTTACCAAGAGTGCGTGAGAAATGAACAAGAAATGCAGAACAGTGTCTGAGAGCGGCTTCGTTTTGGTGTGTATCCTGTGGATATTGGCGGCACTCACGGTGATCACGTTGGGATTTGGACGGCGTGCGCTGCTCGATCAGCGTGCCGCCGCCTACGCGCTTGACGAATTACAAGCCACGTGGCTCGCTCGGGGCGCTGCAGTAAGAGGACTTGTTGAACTGGAACAGAGAAGGCTCCTGGAACAAACCGTGGGGGGTATAAGAGGCGCCGTAGGCGCTGCCCCTTCCTCCTCGAACCTTTTCATACAACCAGACCTTGTGTCCGAAAACGGGCATGATATACGCGACAGTTTCCCCGACATGTTCCGCGATTCCTTTAGTTCGGAAAAATGTGGGTATGTCGTGAAAGACGAGGAACAGAAAATCTGCTTGAACCGAGTCTCAGCCGAATTACTGGAAAAAATCGAAGCACTTGATGAAAAAGCAAAATCGGCAGTTCTGGAACGCCTGCAAGAAGCCCAGACGTGTCTTCCACCCGCATTTTCAACGCTGGAAGAACTCTTATGCCTGGAGGGAATGGACCGTAAATTATGGTTCGGTTCCTCCGAGGCGCCGGGACTGAGCCAGATTTTCACCGTTTACGGCGATGGCCTCGTTAACATTAACACTGCTCAAGCACCCGTTTTATCACTATTGCCAGGAATGGACCCAGAAACAGTAGAAAAAATAATGACGTTTCGGGCAGGTCCCGACGGAAAACTTGGTACGGATGACGACCTGTTCGTGAATAGTCTGGAAGAGCTCGCGCAGCTTGCCAACTTGACACCAGAAACCGTTTCTCAGATTCATACGTATTGCAAGACGGACTCACGCTACTTTAAGATTTCAGGGTTTGCAACCCGTCGCCAAAACAGGATACGCGCCGAGTCAACCCTCACATGTGTTTGGGGTGACGAACGGATAGGAATTTTACGCTGGGAGGAAAAAACGGGTGGGTCGTAAAAGCGGTAACATCTGCATCCTTCAAGTGGATGAACGTATCATTTCCATGCTTCGCTGCCAGCGCAGCACAAAAGGACTACAGATCCTTTCCTTTGCCCAAGAACAAATTGCTCCCTCTCATGATGAATCCGGTGTGGGGCGTAGCCTGAAGCAATTTGTCCGAAAACACAATATCGCCTTCGATGATGTCTATACCGTGCTTCCTCGCCATGAGATGACCGTACGCATTTTGATTTTGCCGTCTCATGACTTAAACGAAATCTCCGGCATGGTTCGCTTGAGCGCCGAAGAACATGTACCTTACTCTTCCAGCGAACTGGTTATCGATCAGTGTATTCTGCAACGCCTCAGCGATGGGAACGCCCGGGTTTTGGCCGTTTTCGCTCATCGGGACGTTGTAGAAAGACATGTTCAGGTCCTTACGCAATCCGGTATAGAGCCGCAGCGGATTTTCATCTCGACGGCGTGTCTCGCCTCTGCTGTCTTCGCGGCCCGTGGTGACGTCGCAGAACATACTGCCCTTGTGAATCTTGCCCCAGGAGGAATCGAAGTTTTAGTCGTTAAAGGCAATGTCCCGGAATACGGACGCGCCGTGGCAACACCCGCCAATTGGAGCAATTTGCACACATCGGAGGACATCCAGGAAGAGTTGGCAGCAGAGGTTCGTACCTCGCTTGCCGTTTTTCGACGCGAAACTCCTGACAATTACCCTGTCGATCGGGTTTACGTCAGTGCCGATTATGGAGACCCGAGCCTTGCCGCAAGGACCCTCGCGGAAAAATTGAGCATTGACGTCGTTCCATCTCGTTTTGGTGCGTCACTTTGTATATCCCAAGAGCAAGAAGTCCAAACCATCCCGTTGACGTTACTCGGAGCAGCGCTCACGGCGCAAAACCGCGCTTCTGTCGCGATTGACCTCGTACCACCTTCCCTAACAGAGGCACGACAAAGGGCAGAACTGCGTCGCGCGGCAATCCGCGTCGGCGCTTTTTTAGGCGCGCTACTTATATCGATATTTGCTCTGTACGAAATCAGCTTGTTTCAACGTACCGCCTACTTAAAACAAATAATGCATAAGTCGGAAGAATTGCGACCTATTGCCGAGGAAGTCGCTTTGAAACAGCGTAATTTGGCGGCGCTTCAAGAACGAATTAATCGGTCAGGCACGGTGCTTGAGGTACTAGCCCGCATGAGTGAGCTGGCGCCCGAGGAAGGACTTACCTTCACCAAACTAACCTATGATAGCCGCAAAGGCGTCATCTTGCAGGGACGAGCCTCCGATTTGGCTGTTGTGAATCGGTTTTCCAACACACTGCGGCGTGCTGCACGTCCCGAAGAACCCTGGCTAGCAGAGGCACGTCAGGGAAAATCGGCGGAAGTGCAAGAACGAGGAGTCACGGTGCAACAATTTGAAATCGAGATCCCCTTCTTAGAAAAATCGGTGACAGAGACTGCCACCTCGGAGGAGAATTTCGCCGAATGACAAGACCGCTGGCAAAACTATCCCAAAGAGAACGCCGCCTCGCTCTACTTACAATAATAATATTGCTTGGTGTCGTCGGCTATACCGTAGTTACAATTGCTCGTAACCGGCTGCATGAACTCGACCAGGATATCGAGCAAGCCGAAAACGAACTTTACCAACTGAATCTTCAAGCCAAACGTTTAAGCGAAGTGGATAAAGCCTATACCGCCGTCACGGAACAGCATTCAAGTGAGTGGACGCAAGCCGAAATTCACGACCGCCTCCGTACCGAGCTCTTGCGGCTGGCATTGGTGAACATGCCGCCGCCTGGCTCTTTGCCCTCGGCTTTTTCCGGAGAACATCTTGTGGAAATCCCCTCATGGCCTGCGGGTTCTCTCGATGATCGGGGAGAGGGATATCGCGAGTATCATATCCGTATTACAACCAAACCCACCTCGATCAAGAACATCGCTTTGTTTCTTCAACGTATCCACGAAAGTCCGCAAATCTTGCGCGTGGATCGGTTGGAACTTGTGCGCCCGTCGCCAGAAGCAGCCGATGTTGTACTCACCATGACCGTAACAAGAACCATTATTGGGGATACCCCCCGAAAGCCCGTTGCGGTTTCACCAGAGGAGCCCACTCAGAACCTTGCGCGAAATGCCGGTTTCGAGGAATGGGACGAGACAACGGGCTCATTTCCTGAGTGGGAGTTTGAAAATGTGATTCCCATGCGCATTGATGCCGGCTCAAGTGAAGGATCTTGGCGACTTCAAGCCACATGCCAAGGAACGACAGGGTCTATTTCTCAAATACATCAACTCCAACCCAAAACGACGTACGATTGGGAAGCCGACATTGCCGCAAACGGTATCGCAAAACTTAACGTGATTTACGGAGAAAAACAACCCCTCAGCCCCGAACCTATCCAAATTGAAAATGATGGTCGTGTTCGCAAGTATCGCATCCGGTTCACGACCCCGGATGCACCTCAAAGTCAAATAGAAGTGCATGTGCCGGCAATAAATCTTGAATCAGAAAACGGCCAACTGTATATGGACAACGTAGTACTTTACAAGGTGGCATCATGAAAGTACCTCAGGGCGTCACACTTCTTCTTGGCTTGGTCTCCATCGCCGTCTGGGCTCTCATTGTCATACAAGTTTTTCACAACCCCATGAAAGACCGAGAACTGCGATTGACAGACCTTTTGTCGGAAATCTCCACCGCACAAGCCGAGTACAAACCGCGTACAGCTCCCCCCTATGCCGAGTACGCACAAAAAATAGCGGAGCGCGCCTCTTTATGGCAACCCCTTGTTACACCCCCACAGGCACCACCTCAAGAACCGGATTGGAAAACCATCCTCGGCGATCTCAAGATACTCCAAGTAATCGAGGGCGATACCGGCATCCGAGTAAAAGTCAGGCTTAATGCAGGAAATGCGCGCGGGCAGTGGTTGACAAAAGGGTCCGCGGTAAATGGGGCAACCGTACGTGAAATTACCGAAAAAGGTATTATTTTTGCTATCGTTCAGAATGGTAAAGAATATACGCATACGGTTCCTCGATAACGGAAATTTCTATGATGATTGAGTCTGAACACGTACCGAATTATAGTAGGGTTTGAAATACAAGAAGTTTACAGGGAAAAAGAAATTATGAAGTTGGGTCGATTATTCCGAATGAACAAGTCAAGCAACAGCGCCTCTGTTTCCCTCTTTATGAAAACTGCCAGGATCGTCTTGGCTCTCTGTTGGGTCGTGGCTGCGTTTTTCCTGTATACAGTTCCCCTGAAAGCGCAACAGAGTCCAACCGCACCCGGACCATCCCCAAATATGACACAGGTTGTAGAGCAGCTACCTCAGTCCACCAATAACACGTCAACGACCGCCAATGTGTCATCGCCTGCTGTCTCAACCGTGAAGCAGCCCGAAAGTCCGGTTCGCCACGGTGCTATTCAAAGGCAGGAAAAACCTACAGTGCGCTCTGTGCGATCAACGACAGGCGGCGGTGCGAGGGCTGCAGGCAAAACCGGTTTCGACCCAACGTTGGGAAAACCCATAGAGTGGCCGGATGTGCCCGAAGAAGGTTCTTTAATAGATCCGCCTCCGGGTGACACGCCCGTCCCTGTCACCGAGCTGCTCGACGGCATTGCTCAAGCAACCGGTTGGAATGTCGTGGCATCAGACGGCGTGGAACAAATGAAGGTACGAGTCTGGGCGAAGCGTGTCAGCGCGCGTCGGCTTCTCGAAATCCTGAGATTCTATGGTATTTATTACGAATTCAATCCCGAAACCAAGTTATTGTCGGTAATGACCGTAGAAGAACATGTCCAAGCCAAATACGGCAAGGTCGAACGCGCCGAGTTTGCTATAAAATACGCCGAAGTTCTCGACATGGAATCTATCCTAAATGCCCTGTTGTCTGAGAATGGCAAAATGGTAGTAGACCCACGCACAGGGCATATCATTGTTTGGGACACTCCCGACAACCTGGAGGAAATGAGAAAAACGGTCGCATCGTTGGACCGCCCCCTCGAACAGCAGGTATTCCCCCTTAAGTACACAGATGCTCAAACGATCGTCGAAAGTGTCCAAAGCATGCTTTCAGAGGTTGGTTTAGCGCATGCAGATCCTCGGTCAAATACTATCGTCGTAAAAGACTTACCCTCACGCCAAAAACAAATCGGCGAAATGCTTGCCGCTATCGACCGTCCCGTAGAAACCCGCACGTGGACTCTTAACTACATCAAACCGGATGTGGTTATGGACCGGCTGGCTAACTTAGTTCCCGCCGAAATGGGCGCCATCTCGTATGACGAAGCGACCCATCAGATCAGTTTTACGGCCACACCGGAACGATTGGAAGAGATTGACGCGATTATCAAGACGTGGGACACAAAACCACGTCAGGTGGAGATCGACGCGTACCTGGTTGCCGCGAGTTCCAACGTGGCGAGAAATCTCGGCATCAATTGGCAGTACTTTGATGAACAAAACGGACGTTCCTTTGCGATTCAAAGCGGCAACCAAGTCCCCAATTATTCTTCCACTCCGGAACAGGGACAACGAATCACGGTTGGCGACCTACCCTACCGTCTTCCGCTCTATAGTATTTGGACAGGGGAACCCCTCCGTGACGCGGCAGGCAATGTCGTCCTCGATCCGGAGTTCAAAGGGTCTCGCTTGAGCAGTGTCCTTGACTATTTGGACAAAAAAGGCGAGGTGCAAATCCTTTCCCGGCCTCGCGTCACGGTTCTCGATGGGGAGACGGCGAAATTTGAGAATACAGAGGACAAACCTTATCAACAGGGCGGTTATTCGGAATACGGCTTAATAGGCACACCAAATCCAAATTACAACCGCGTCATACCTCTTCAGGTCCAATTCATTACAGTTGGCACCGTATTAGAAGTAACGCCGCGCATAACAGAAGAGAAAAATATTCTTTTAGAAGTGAAAGCAGAAGACAGCACTGCGGAAGACAAAATCGTCACCGTGGGCGACCAAAAAAGCACAATTCCCAGCAAACGCCAAAGCCTGGCAAAGACGAGTGTCATCATTCGCGACAGCCAAACCTTGGTCATAGGCGGCTTGCGCTCGGTGAGCCTCACCGACGATGTCACGCGGGTACCTGTTTTAGGTGACGTACCGCTGCTCGGCAGATTGTTCCGAAGTACCGCAAAGGACCATCGCCAACGCGAGTTTCTTATTTTCCTGACGCCGACGATTGTGGATGAATACACACAGCCTGAGGCGGAACGCCTGGCTAAATTCGAGTCGAATGTTTCTTCCGACGTGCGGCATTCAAATAAACCACTCGCGGGGCGTATCGCGGACCGAGTCTCTCAAGGTGCCAATGAACTTCCCATCTCCATCGGACCTTCAGGAACAATCTACAGCGATGGGAAAGCTGTTTCTAAAGAAGATCTCCGCGACCAACTCGACAAAGTGAAGAGCCCGAGAAATGTCGCGGTGTTGATTCGACAGCATCCCTCTGCGCCTCGAGAAATCGGCACCGATATTGCCGAGATGGCTATGGAACGCGGTTTCCGCGTGGAATTCGATGATGGTCCGGCACCTTTCGTGCCCACACCTCCGGAGCGAACTCCGTAAGTCCCGCAGGAGAAACCCAACATGAAGATATACCTCATGACCGATCTGGAAGGGGTATGTGGCGTCAAGAATAGTGTGGACTGGGTACACATGGATTCCCGTTTTTATCCCCAGGCATGCCGACTTTTGACCCACGAAGTTAATGCTGCTGCCAGTGGTTTTCTCGAAGGCGGCGCCCAACACATCCTTGTGGCAGACGGTCACGGCGACGGTGGAATCGACCCCGAGCTGCTCGACCCCCGCGTTGAGTTTTCCCGGGGATGGCCCGAAGGTTTTCCTTTCGGACTGGACGAGTCTTTTGATGGCATTGCTTGGGTAGGGCAACATGCCAAAGCCTCCAGTATCGGCGCCCACCTTTGTCACACCCAGAGCTTCGATTACATTGACCTTTCCATTAACGGGGTAAGCATTGGCGAGTTCGGGCAGTTGGCATATTGTGCAGCGGAACTCGGCGTGCCCGCGTTTTTCGCCAGCGGCGACCGCGCTCTTGCTGCCGAGGCAGAATCCTTAGTTCCTGGCATTGTCACCTGCTGGACAAAACAGGGCACACGAAAAGACAGTGGAAAACATTGCACCACCCCAGAATATGCCAGGTGGAATGAGGGCGCCGTGCATCTTTCGCCAAAGCGCGCTTGCGAAAAGATTCGTGAAACTGCGCGACATGCTGCCCTCCAGTTGGGCAAAAATAGAAACAGGGCAACCCTCTCTCTGCGTCCACCCTTCCAACGAGTTGCCATTTTCCGGCCGCGTGAACAAGGGGGACAAAAAACGATTTCTGTAGAGGAGCATCCCTCTTCCGTAATCGCCCTAATGAATATCCCGTTCCATCCAAAACCGATGGAGTAACACAACGCACAACAGCATTTGATACTTGTCAATCAAGAGTTTTGGTGTCGTGATACTGCCCAAACACTGGACGTTACAATACATCTATGACAAATCACGGTATGTCGCCTTTCGTTGGACTCATCCGCACACACCCTGGTTTACTCCCGATGCGATTGATTTTTTGGAAAACCATCTCACACGTTCCCACGAAGGTTTCGAGTGGGGAAGCGGTTGGAGCACACTTTGGCTTGCCAAGAGGCTAGCCCGCCTTGTCAGCGTCGAACATGACCCTAAGTGGAGCGCTCGAGTATCTCGCCAACTGCTAAGAAACGCCCAACATACCGCCGAAGTGCTGTTGGAACAGGACGAGAACTCATACATCCATGTTATCGAACGAATGTCCAAAAAGACGCTCGATCTGGTTATTGTAGATGGATTGGATAGTCTGAGAGACCGCTGTGCCCTCCTTGCGCTGGAGTATGTCAAACCTGGGGGTCTGCTTCTTGTTGACGATATTCACCGGTATTTACCGTCAAACTCACGATCCCCGAAGGCGATACCCCAAAATGGCAAACCTCGCACTTCTTTATGGCAAGAGTTCGCCAACAAGGTCAAAGACTGGGACATGGTATGGACAAGCAGCGGGGTCACGGATACGGCTATTTGGCGGAGTCCAAAAACGCACTGAACCGCGCGGCCACCTGTCCTTCCTCCGCATTCCCCCGATGAACATAAAGACGGTAACGCAGCTGCAACATGTTGTGGGGAGAGATCTCGTAAGCAGCTGTGTGAGGCCAAGACGCGCCTAGAAAACCATAGTGGCGTACCAGCCACCCTTTGTGAGGAAACCCGGGATTACCCGGATGTTGAAAAATAGCAACGCCTGAAAATCCGCCCCCAGAACAATTCGCCGAAGATAAATCAAGCCAAGGACTCCCCAATTCAAACGCATCTTCAGACTGCACTCCCAACGCCGATGTAAAAACGAGCGGCTGACGTTTCGCATCCGCACGAAAACAAAAACCTCCGTAGCCTTTGCTGGAGTCTTGCTGACCCTGCAAAACGACGGGGCCATCGGTAAGGTTCGTCAATTTGATATCAAAATCGATAGGACGTCCGACCGAATCAGCACGATATATCGTAATCCGTATACGTTCACGAACTTGGGGTACTTTTGGATCATCATCAAACCGCCAGGAATTCTCCACCTCCAGCACCGTTTGGTCTTCTTGAGCTACCCGTGTTATCCATTTCTCAAAACACTGGTGCGCATCTCGAGACAACCACAAATCCATTCGCTTACCCCCAACCTGACACCAAGGCCATGCCCAAAATACGCCGCGATGGTGATAATGATCGGCAGGCCAGTCCTCTGTCAGAACATCTCCATCCAAGCCATATAGCGGGTGAATATAACAGGATCGTGGCGTCAACCCGGAAACAGATGCCGGAGGCGAGACAGGGGTGTAATTGTAAACCAACACAAGCCGACCCGCTTCGCTAACCTCCACAGCGGAACCGGTATCACGTATACAAAAGGGCGTAGGATCCCCCCATCCACTTTCTAGCAGTACGAGATAAGCCAAAAACGCCAGGGTCAGCGCATGCCTCATTGAGACTCCCAAGCTATCTCTTGAGCGGCTTCCCGCATCTGAGTCAATTCTTCTTTAGTCAATTTGATCTCTGCGGCTCTAGCATTCTCCTCTACTTGAGCCGGCGTACGGGCTCCGACAAGAGCCGACGTAATCCCCTTTTGTGCAATCACCCACGCCACAGCAAGCTGGCCCAAGGTCGCATCATGTCCCTCCGCAATAGGACGAATCTTTTCAAGAAAAGCAGCCACCTTAGCCCGATTTTCTTTCGTGAACCAGGGATGGGTACGCCGCAGGTCATTCTCTGGGAACTCTCGATCGGGAGTAATCTTACCTGTCAACAATCCATGGGCGAGCGGACTGTACGCCAGAATACCAATGTTATGCTTGACACAGAAAGGCAACACGTCATTTTCAATTTCACGCCTCAAAAGGCTGTAGGGAGGCTGGTCAGAAACAATCGGACCACACTTGAGACATGTCTCCATCATTTGTACCGTGAAGTTGCTGACGCCAATCGCGCGGATTTTTCCCTGGCGCTGTAGGTCAAGCAATACTTCCATCGTGTCTTCCAATGGTGTGGTGGCATCCGGCCAATGACATTGGTAAATATCGATGACATCTACACCCAGACGCAGTAAACTCTGCTCACATTCATAGCGGATAGAATCTGGTTTTAGATTTCGAAATACTTTCGTTTTTGTGCCGTCAGGCATCCTCGTGTCAAAGAAGAACTCCCCTTCTTGAATGTCCCACCGAAGCCCACACTTGGTCGCAAGAACGACTTGATCTCGCTTCCCCCGAATGGCTTTTCCCACGATACGCTCACTATGACCCATTCCATAAATCGGTGCCGTATCAATACAGGTCATGCCCACATCTATCGCCCGGCAAATTGCTGCTATAGCTGCGTCGTCATCCGTACCGCCCCACATCCAACCACCAATCGCCCATGCACCGAGCGAAACGACCGGAACCTTAATTTCAGAATTTCCTAATTGCCTGTATTGCATCGGTTTTACCTCACTTTTCAGAAACGGGCTTACGTGCCCTCTTCGAGTTCATTTTCAAACCACGAAGACGAAACACAATACATATATGTTGCCACACAAGCAATCCAAAAACAAAATCGAGAGAGTCTCATTTATTCACTTGCGCCGGCACGGTCCAACACTTCTTCGGCAAGGGTATTACCCATCTGCGAAGCCACACTCATCGGCGTTCGGCCCCGTGAATCCCTAGCATTCACATCCGCACCTTGATCTATAAGAAACTGGACCAACTCTTTGTTCCCATATGCCGCAGCATAGTGAAGAGGAGTTTTACCTTCCGCATCCTTGTCGTTCACATTTACGCCTTGTTTCACAAAGGCTTGAACTGCTCCAAGGTCATTTGCCCGAATTGCTTCGTAAATATTGTTGTATGTTCCTTTTGCAGTGGAGCTTCCTCCACCAGCCCCGCCACATCCTAAGATGAGGATGAGTGTAAATAACACTACGAAATGAGATAAATGGAGCGCAGATAACGTCTTCATAGCCTGACTACCTCTCTGGATTGTTTTCCCTTACGACAACAACGTCCACTGCTAAAAAAGGGAGCGAGGAAACATTTCCCCGCTCCCAAGAAACCCCTTAGACAATTCTTATGGGAAATGGTAGAATCCATCGCTCTGAATGGTGTTGGTCAGCATCCAGAACTTACTGCCTTCAGGCTGAGGATACTTGCCAAACTCCACATGACCATCCATGAACAATACGTTTGCACCTCCCGGCGGGTGGTTAAAATCACGGGGATCCCATTTCGTACTGTCGTTATAATCGTTACGGCTCACATCCCACATGACAGCAACTTCCGACTGCGCCTTACTTGCTGCCGCCGGATTGTTGATGTCCGTTTCATGAACCGTTCCATACCTTCCTTAAGCCGCATAACCTGAACCGGTTTGGCGCCATCCGGCAAAACCTGAGTGAAATTCGCATCGTGTCCCGGTGCGGCTCCACCGTTGTAAAGCGTTACAACCGTCCCTGTCTTGGGATTGGTCGCAGTCACCGGCGCGGAAGAACCACCGCCATAGCGCACGCCGTCCAAAGCCTTTCCTATAGCAAACTGTTATCTACCGTCAGCAACCATTGCGGGTCAATCATGTAACCCCAATAGCTATAGGACCAGTCTGCTGTCCTGATATAGCAGGACTGGTTGAAGTAGGCTGGGTCGACGCAGTTCTGGTCTGTACCTGACGCATCATATACCTTGTTCTTGACGGGATTAGGTAGCGGGTCATTCGCCCAACCTGAACCGACTTTCCGGTATAACCCCATCTTGACCATTTGAGCGGGGTCATCCATTCGGAACTCCGCTGCCTCTACATCAGATGGGCAAATTATCACACTCAAGTCGGTCAAATATTCTGGATAGATGGCCATACCATCAATGTATCTCCACAACCGCACCCCGCCCGCAGAAGGCGGTGCATAGTTGTAGTGATACTGAACGGTACGGTGAATCCACTTGTCCTTATTCTCGCCCGCAAACATCTTCATGATCAGCCCAAGCTGTTTCAGGTTGTTTTGGCAGGATGCGCGGCGGGCAGCTTCACGAGCACGGGCAAGAGCGGGCAAAAGAATCGCGGCAAGAATGGCGATGATAGCTATCACCACCAACAGTTCGATCAGAGTGAATCCTTTTTTGTTCATTTTTTACCTCCCTAAGGACAAGGCAAAACACGCACTCGTCGAGTGTCTGTCATTTCCTGTCCTTAGAACGCAACTTTGTTGCGGTTGTTCCTTTCTTTGTTGTTAACCCAAAACCTACTCAAAAAACTGATTCACTTGTCTTTTCTCCGTCATTGGAGAACTGGTGGGTAAGTTATGTGTTACTGAGCACCTCCTTTCTTACTTATTAGCCTAGCGTTAAAAACCTCTGAAAAACCGTTTCTTCGAATTTATTCTATGTAAATCTTAATTTTTTGTCAATAGGATAATTTTGTCCAGTACCTTTGGCACTTTTTGTCATGTTGAATGGGGAATTGACGAGACGATTTGCGATGAAAGTCATTAAGGGAAGACACCGACCCGTAATACCCTTACTGCGTTTGAGCCATCTACGAACCCAATTGATTTCTCGGGATTACTCGTTTTTCCGTACTGCGTTCCACTGCGCTATGCCCCCTGCCATTGCGAGGAGTGCCGCCAGGCACGACGTGGCAATCCCCTTAGGTATCGGGAGATAAGCCCGACCTATGCTCCTCCCCCTCTTGCGCTGCACGCTTCGAGACTTCCCGGACTCGCTCCTCGCAACGACAACAGACCGTATAAGCCCCGCTCTACCCCCGCGATGCATCGTTAAAAGTTTGTGAAACTATGGCTTAAGTTTCTCTAAACGCAATACGTTCCGTCGCTTGCGTCTTCAGGAGACAAACGGAACACAACGCTATTCATCTAAAAATAACCCACTTGCTGTCTTCGATCATCAATAGAGCCGAGAGTTTTCTAGCAGGTTTCATGCGGTAAACGATCAGTGAGATTTCACATCTACCTCCCTCACATAACGTTCACACAGAAATTACCTAGCCGGCGACCATTCGGCTTTCCGAGGAACAAACCCGTGAAACGGAGAAACACTTTGCCAACGGTTCCACCGAAAAACAGACACACCGTTTGATCAGTACCCGTAATCCATGCTGCTGAAGTATTTTTGCTTTTGACAATTGTTTTTTTTAAAGCAACACGCGGTCCTTAGTTTTTCGTTGAGATAAGTCATTCCTCGAGACAGAAAGGGAGCACGAAAATTTCTTGACATTAGACAAAAAAGTATATATCTTGGAACCAGACGCATTTTTGAGGGGTGCCAATGTCGTCTTTACGTACAAATGATCCAACGGCACTGGAAAGCCTTTTCAAGTCTATTCCCCTGACGAGTCTGCGTTGCGACACCGTCTTAGACTTCGACTTGTTTCTTCAAATGTCTCCCGGGGATTACCCAGTTTTGTTTCGTGAACGTCATCTTCGCTTTGATCAATCCGTCTTAGACAAATTAGCAGACCATAAACACAACCGACTTTTTGTGCCGATACACCAGGTCGATACCTTTCGGAAATACGTAGAGTCGAATCTGAAAGAACTACTTTCTGACCCCGCCATCCCTCTGGAAGAAAAGTCACGTTTTGTCTATGAAGCCGCCCAAGGTTTCATGGTTGAGGTGATGAAAGACCCTCGCGTAGGCGGCGTACTGCAACGTAGCAAAGATCTGGTGAACACTGCCGTAGACTTTATGGCGACAGAAGATAAGGCATTTACACATTTACTAAAGGTGGTCTCGTTTGACTACTACACGTACACACACAGTATCAATGTATTTATCTTCTCCGTTGCCTTGGCGCAGCGCGCCGGGATTCGAGATAGGAACGTTCTCCACGCCTTTGGACAAGGGGCGCTGCTCCATGACGTAGGGAAAAGTAGTTTGCCAGCTTCAATTATTAATCAAAAAGGCAAATTGAGTGATGAACAATGGAAGCTAATGAAACGTCACCCGGAACTGGGCTTCGAGATTCTTAAGGAACAAGGGGAAGATCGATCCATCGTACTGGATGTCATCAGACATCACCACGAAAAACTGGATGGAAGCGGTTATCCTGACGGACTAAAAGGAGACGAAATCTCGACATTTGTTCGAATCAATACCATTGCCGACATCTTTGACGCCCTCACGACGAATCGGTCTTACAAATCGGCTATGCGCTCGTTTCAGGCGCTCAAAATCATGAAAGAAGAAATGTCTCAACACTTGGATTACGACTTATTCCGCCATTTCGTTCAGCTCATGAGCGCATCCGATTAGGTCAGCTACGATCAATACTTTGCCACCCGGAAAGAGCGAGACATCCGACTTGTACCAGCAGCTGGTAAGCCTGTTTCCGTTAAAATCCCTGGACTTAGAGTTGCCGTAGTTGCTTTAGGAGTACAAAGACCTACCTACAACTGACTTTGGCCAGTCTATCATGGACTGCACAGGCTCCCAAACGTTTGGTAGTGGCTTGGGGAGTAGACCTGGGCTTATACCCGTGGTTGTCATTGCGAGGCGGGAGTCCCCGAGCGACGAAGCAATCCCCTTAACCGCGAAGCGCAAGAGGACGTGGGGCAGAGGTCGGGCTTATCTCCAGATACCCAAGGGGATTGCCACGTCGTGCATGAAGCACTCCTCGCAATGACAGACGAAGGAACACGGTGCAAGGAGAGGTATTACACAAAAATGAGTCATCTCAAGCGAGCAAAGGAGTTCGTAATTTACTCCAACATACTTCTGAATGCCACGCGTCAGCGCCGTCCCTTTAATGACCTTCATTCAAATCTTCTTAAATCCTTAACCCAACCTAACAAAAAGTGCCAATGGTGCTGGATAAGTACATGGAATTGCAATCCGTGAAAAGAATTTGTACGATCGACATCGAAGCAGGCGAAAGAAAAGAGGAGGACTCGTAATGACGACATCTCACGGTGATGACCGAAGACGCTATCCTCGTAGCAAACGCCGCCTCGCCCTGCAATTGGATGACGCGGATCCCGGCGTGTTGAATCACGTCGACAATATTAGCGCAAATGGCGTGCTCTGCCATACCGTGAAGCCTATTCCTCTTATGACGCGGGTGGGCATTGCTTTAGAACTTCCAAAACCCATAGACCGGCGCATCGAATGCGAAGGAGTTGTCGTCCGTTGCGAGCCTCACGAAAAAGGCGATGACCATTTCAAAGTGGCTATTCTTTATACCAAAGTCTCTGAAGAAGACCGGCGTGCCTTAATAGAGTTCGTCGAACACGACCTGCGCCAAGGCGGTTTGGAAGCATAACAGCGTGTGACACATAAGGCAGGTATCAAGTTCGGTTACAGTATCTTGCTTGGCATCTGTGTTCTGATTCTTCTTCTCCTTATTCTCTACCCCACTGCAAGAATGGTATTCCGCGCGTTGGAAAATTGGAATTGCAAAACGGTTCTCAGCGCAAGGAGTGCCCTGGTTATTTGGAATACGTTTCTGTTGTCTATTGTGTCTGTAATCTGTTCGGGTATTGTCGGTACTGCGTTCGCCGTCGTACTACACCGATACACCTTCGTAGGGCATTCCACTGTTGCGACACTGGCGAATCTCCCTTTTGCTTTGCCGCCTCTCGTCGGTGGCGTGGCTTTTTACTATCTTATTGGACGCGATGGGCTGATGCCGCGGTGTATAGAACATTGGTTGGGCATCCCCGATTTTTATCCAAAACAACTCTTTGCAATTGTTCTTATTCACACCTATTCCTTCTATGTTTTTTTCTACGCAATGGTCGGAAGCGCCCTGGAGTCATTTGATTACAGTCTCATCGAAGCTGCACGCAACTTGGGCGCATCGCCACTCCTGATCCTCTTCCGAGTCGTGTTACCCCTTTTGAAGCCCTCTCTTCGTGGGGCAGCGCTTTTGACGTTTATGTCGTCTTGCGCCTCTTTCACTGCCCCACTCTTTTTCGGAAACGGATTCCCTGTCCTCAGCGTACGCATTTACGAGGCGGCTTCACAATTCAAAGAAGATGAAGCCTTAAGTCTCACGTTAGCACTGGCTGTTCTTTCGCTGGGCGGTTTAGCCCTTTTCCGCTCGCGCAGTACGATGCCTACACGCGGCGCATCCAAAGGCGTGCGCCATCTGCCAAAAACAAGCCTGAGCCTGCGAATAAGTCTCCCCTGCATCCTCGTTTTCTTGACCGTTTTGCTCGCGCCGCATGCTACCATCTTGTGGCTCTCTTTTATTGACCATACTGCGTGGCATACAGAGCTGCTGCCCACCCACTTCACATGGGGAAACTACACAAAGTTATTCGAAGACCCTGCCGCACTGAAACCCCTCTTAAACAGTTTTCGAATGAGCGCTTATGCCGTGTTGGCGGTTTTTCTTGTTGGCCTCCCGATCGCACATTGGCTTGCTGCCAAAAGACCCGGAAGCAAATGGCTTTCCATCCTCGTCATGATGCCTTGGGCTCTTCCTGGAACTGTTGTGGCAATGAACCTCCTCGTAGCGGCGAATGACCCATGGGTGCCGGCTCAGATGGCGGTCGTTCTTTTACCTATCGCTTATTTTGTTCGGTCAATTCCTCTTTTCACCAGGATAAGTGTCGCCGCACTGGAAAGCGTTGACAGCTCACTATTGGAAGCTGCTCGTACGCTCGGCGCAAGTTCCGTGTACGGCTTCCGTCGAATTACCTTACCTTTGGTAGGTCCAGCGTGGGCGGCAGGCGGCGCAATGGTTTTCGTAAGTTGCCTGGGCGAGTTCGTCACGTCGATACTGCTGTATCGCCCGGAAAACACTCCGATATCGGTTCAAATCAACATGTTTATGAGGGGCGTGGGTATCGGAACAGCATTTGCCTACAGCACCATTCTGCTCTTGTTTAACATCAGCGCGTTTGCCCTTGCGCGCCGTTTCTCGTCACGAATTCTTTAGATCAGAAGTCCATCTTCCCAGCCCAGTTTCTTAACATCTATCCGAGCTGGGTCAGCAATACCTAAGCCAAACTTCGTCTCAGCAAGCTTTATATGTTTTGGGGAAACCGGCAAGGGCTGGTACTCCCCAAAAAACTCGAGACGCTTGGCTTCAATGATGCGCAAACCCGTAGCATCCACCGCCACCGGGTCTGTTCCCACCAGCAGCCCTTTGTAGTCCCATACATAAGCCTTGTTGTAATTGTGCGGTCCTTTACTATGAAACAAGGGAGTCAACATCACGAGAATATTCAACCGCGTTTTCCCGCGCACGATGGGCAGCTCCCACAAACCAGCCAGATTCGCGCAGGAATCCTCATGCCAACTCGGCGGATTATCGGAAAACATGATGTAATTCTTGATGAGACTCCCCACCCCCGCCCAATGGTGCGAACGCATGGGGCGTACGTTGATAAGCGCAGTCGCTTTTTGGAAAACAGGGTTGTTCAAAACACCCCGATCATCAACGGCGACGCGGATTGGATCCACGCCCGCCGCAACCACACGGTCACGGATTACATTTTCTAACTCGGGCGGAGTACGTGGGGGACCCGCAACATTCGATTTAATTCCCACGGTATCATCAGGAGACACAACGCGTTTCCATGCCTTGCTTACGTCGGACTCTTCCGTAAGGGCAATCACCGCATCGTCCAGCATGCGCCCCAACACAGAAGAATTTACCACCCCCTGATCATCTAACACGTTGATGTCTCGTACCAGGACAACTCGGGAAGTTTTCTCATTGGCATCGGCACGAGAAACAGAGGACACAAACGAAATGAGCCCGGCGGCGCTGCCCGCAGAGCGTTTCAAAAAACTCCTCCGAGAGAATCGATTGTACATCATGCTAGTCTTTTCTCCTCGAATTGGTGCCTGATTCTTGTATCGACGCGATAACCTCATGATAAAGCCTGTTCATATGTTCTTTATTGGGCGTATTCCTCACAACCACAAGATACTCTGCACACCTACCAGAAAGCGTTACGGTGCCATCGTTGTGAATTGCAAAACCGTTTTGAATGAGGCAAGTCTCAGAGAGGAATTCCAAAAAAGAAGTGAAAGCCTGGGAACAGCTCCGTTCGTCAGGATACTTCACCAAGATCAAAATTATCCTGTTGTTCTCTGTATCTCCGTATGGGACCACCAAACCTTCGGTCTCCTGATTCAACAAAAGAACGTTTTTATCAGAGAGGAAATAATACTGATTCAAACAAATGTGGTTGTGAAAATAACGGATCTTTCCAGATTGTCTTTCCTCCTCCGGGCAGTACTGCAACATACGGGGTTGTTCGCCCTCCTCCGCAAAAGACTTCTCAAGAAAACGGCCAATATGAAGAACGGTTTCACGAACTTCCGCAGAATCATCGTAAGGAGTAATGACGACAAAAAACCTGCCTTTCCAAAAACTTAACGTGCCGCGTAAATACTCTGATTCCTGACCGACCCCTACGTCTTCGCCTTGGCGTATCTCGTGACGATAAACGCCAAATGCATCCGCTGCGGTCGCCATCTCAAAAACATCCACTACGATGTCTGACAGACCGTTTTTCGTATACTTTCTCGCCCAAACACGACGAACATTAAAGGACCGGTAGACTTCGGCAGCGCCATCAATATATTTATAAAGCGTCTCCGGAGTGTACTCTGCGATCTCACCGGACAAACGCCACTCCCCTACCACGTTCGGCCACTCGGACGAATTTCCCGGTCGTCCGCTGATACAGCCACCCACAATGAACAACGCCATCGGCATAACGAAAAGCCTACGCCGCCATGTGAAATTGTGACCCACAATACGTTAATCTTTCATCATCTAACTATGATGTTACTTTAGCAACCCAACAATACCTCTTCAAAAAATACGTACAAGGACTTAAAACGTGTTTTCCCGAGTCGCTTCCCATTGTTATGAACTGGAGCGCTGTAATCAACGGGGCGGGCGAATGCTGTCCGTACTGGATTTGATAGAACGAGAAACCATCTCCATCGACCTCGGTGCTCACCTTATGGCAACACTCACGCGCGCTGCTTCATTCATGGTCGGTGCAAAGCCAGGCGGCGCCGGTAAGACGACCGTTATGTGCGCCTTGGCAAATGTATGGCTACCCGATGTCGATCTGATACCCGCGACACCAGAAAATGTGCGACAGGCTTTGAAGGAAGGAAACCGACTGAAGCCCAAAGCCTTCATTTGCCACGAAATCGGCGCAGGACCCTATTACGCATATCTCTGGGGCAAAAACCTCCGCGACTATTTTCAGCTCCTGGAATATGGACATCGACTCGCCACAAACCTACACGCCGATGATATCGACGAAGCCTACAACCAAATCTGTCATTCAAATGCCGTGCCCGAGCGTCATTTCCGAGCGTTTTATCTCTTGGTATTTCTAAAGGTACAGTCGAGATATCCTTATCAGCGGTCTGTGGCAACTGTATATTTTTCGGACGGTCACGCCCAGCACACGCCCGTTTTCACCGCAGAAAAGGGAATTGCATCTTCCTGGACAAACTCAGTCGGTCATGACCGTGTAACGGCTTGCAAAGAATTTTTGGAGTCTGCTTACAAAGAGGGCATTCGAACGATTCTAGACACCAGAAAACGCTTGCTTGAATGGGTCCAATCATCCAGCCTGCGAATAGGGGAAGACGCCTAGAGACTCTTGCGCTTCCCGTGTCTCGCTAGATACATAGGTTCTCGTAGTGTTCAACCAAGAATACGTCTGTCAGCACGTTGTACGCATAAATTTACAGAAATTTGACGCTACATCCACGAGATAAATGAACATTTGAGCATCTTATAAGTAGGGCCGAATTTGGAAAAACCTTTATAGATAGCATGTCAATTTCCCAAGAGTGCCCTCACCATTGTCATCGCGAGGAGCGAGTCCCCGAGGCAACGAAGCAACCCCTCAACCGCGTAGCGCAAAAGGGCATAGCATAAAAAAGACGCCATCCCCAACACCCAGAGACTTTGCCACGTCGTACGTGGGGGATCTCCTTGCAATGACACCGGTATGCTAGCGCAAGAAGACATAGTACGGAGCGGGGGCAGACAGAAAACCGAATAAGTTTTCTCGATGACTCAGACGTATCTATGGCGACCGCACTTGTGCTCGCTCCTCTCTTTAACGGAAAATGCTTACAGGAATCGCTTGCAAAAGCAAGCAAAACGTGCCAAAGGTACTGGACTTATACAATGCTTTGAAGCGCAACTCACCCTGTGCTACAATCAACCAACAACGAGCGGGGATTTTGACAATGAAGCACAAAAGTTTTTTCATCTTCTTGACATTATGTTTGCTTGGCGTAGGTGCACTGGGGTGTGCCCGAGCAGCACGGGATACCACCGGTTTCGGCATAGTCGACAAAGCCGTTGTTAATGCACCTTTCGAAGAAACATGGCAAGCCACAAAAGCAGCACTGAAAGAGAAGAAACTGAACCTTTATACACGCGATAAACGGGGTGTATTTGTGGCATTTTCAGAAATGAAACGGCAGCTGCGGCTTTTCACCCCACACCGCACAAAACTGACTGTCAACCTGCGACCTTTGTCGAGTACGTCAACCGAAGTCCAAATTGAAACCATGAACCAAGTATACGGAAGTACGCTGCTCACCTATCCGGATTGGCATGACCGAAAAGCAAAAGACAATAGCCTCGCACTGTCAATCCTCGAATCAATCCAATCCAAGGTATCCACCAAAGACTCCCCCTCAAAACCTGAGGAATCGTCCACAAACGAAGTAAAGTAATATTTATAATAAATACGGAAAATACTAGTCTTCCTTATTAGGACTTGCGGATTACTCCCTGTATCTGATATAATTTCTTTAGACAATAGCGGTGCGGGAGTAATTTCTATGGCTAGAGTAGTTGATATACGGTGTCCTCACTGTGACGTAACTTCCCGGGCTCTACTCCCTGAAGACGGTTTGCTTGTTTTGGGACCCTGTCCAGCATGTCACGAATTCGTGCTGCTAGTCGCTGGCATACCGCTTCCCGTTGATAAACAGGTCATCCTTTACGGGTCTACCGAGGAAAAACAAGAGCACTTGTTTTCCGTGCTCTCATCTTTCTTGGAGCAACGAATAAACCTCTTGATAGATCAGGTAGAAGAAAACACAGACAGATTGACAGACTACGAAAATGCCAGGCAGTTCCAACGGGTCGATCATCCCGAGATGCTGGCAGGCTCACCATTCCCAGATGCCACACCTTTGATGCAGCAGATTTCTACAGAAGAAGTGCGCCAATTTGTCGAAGAAGAACTGCCGCGTCTTGACGACAGCGAGTACTTCAAAACAATCTTTCACTGAGTTTTGTCATTCATGCCGTAAGGCTTCTACCGGGTCCATATTTGCTGCGCGAAATGCCGGGTAGATACCAAAAACCACACCAACTACCGCGGAAATAGAAAAAGCAATCAGGGGTGACCATAACGTGACGATGGTCCTCATTTCTGCAAAATGCGTAATGAGAAATGGTATTGCCAACCCAAGCAGTACGCCCAAAATACCTCCTGTGGTCGATAGCAACACCGTTTCAATCAAGAACTGAAACGTGATGTCCTTTTTGCGAGCTCCTAAGGCACGGCGTATCCCAATTTCCCTTGTCCTTTCGGTCACAGTGGCAAGCATGATGTTCATAATTCCGATGCCCCCTACCAACAGACTCAACGCCGCTACCGAACCCAGTACCACGTTGAAGATGCGTTTGGTTCGTTCCGCCGATCGTAAAAGCGCCAAAGGAACAATAATCTCGTAATCTTTTTTCTTATGATTACTGCGGAGAATTTCCTCAATTATCTGCGCCGTCTCGACAACGTCTTTTAAGTCCGCAACGACGACGGTCGCCTCATGTAGTTCGACACGTTCCGCCGAGATGCTTCCCGTACTGCGCCGAACCAGCACCTCACCAAAGCGCGACTTTGAGGACGTTAACGGAATGTACATGCGATTGGGTGCACCTTGAGGTTGGGAAGTGTTTTGATCCGTCTTTTCTTCCGCTCCTTTTCCGTTAGGGTCGGAACGTGGTTCGACAATCCCGACAACGCGGAAATAGTCCGCATCAACCCGTACAGATTGTCCAATCGGGTCGGTTATCGGAAACAAATCCTGAGCAATCCCCTCCTCCAATACACAGACATTCATGTCACGGTTCAACTCTTCGTCAGTGAAAAAACGCCCCCGTTTGACCCGCACACTACTGATATCGGTATACCACGGAACAACCCCAATCACATCACAATCTGCGCGACGATTTGCCACCCAAACATTACGCCGTATAACCCGAGCAGGCGCGATCACTTTAACCCCAGGGATGGTGGAACGAATCCGTTGGATATCCGCGTGGCGTAACCCGTATTCGACCACAAAAGACCGTTCCGTCGTCGTCACCTGTTCTTCGGGAGGTTTGACACTGCGGATGATGATATTGTTGCTTCCCAACCTGCGGATTTGCTCCTGGGCTTCATAGCTGGCACCTTCTCCAATTGCCAACATTGCAATTACCGAACAAACGCCAAACACAATGCCCAAGACCGTGAGCAAAGACCTAAGACGATGCGCCCATAGGCTCTTCATACCCATCTTAAGAGATTGACGAAGACGCGCCGCCGAGAAACCAAGCACGCGTTCCGTAATTCTTGAAAAAAGACTCTCAGGTTTCGGAATCATACTCTATCTTTCCGTCTCGCAACCGAACAACCCGCTGAGCACGCTCCGCCACCTCATCTGAATGCGTCACAAGAACCAACGTCTTGCCCTGCGCGTGCAGATCACCGAAGATAGCAAGGATCTCTTTACCAGACGCAGTGTCCAAGTTACCGGTGGGTTCATCAGCCAAAATAATGAGGGGATCATTGGCAAGCGCCCGGGCAATCGCCACGCGCTGCTGCTGCCCGCCGGATAACTCATTCGGCTTGTGGTCAAGACGCTCCCCAAGTCCTACCAATTCCGCCAAATATCGTGCCCGTTCTCTGCTTTGTTTTTCCGGTACCCCTTGATAGTAAAGAGGCACCTCAATATTCTCCAAGACGGAAAGTTGTTGAATCAGGTTGTAAGACTGAAAAACAAACCCTATGCGGGCGCCTCGAATTGCGGAAAGTTCGTCATCTTTCAGTTGAGAGACATCAAGACCCCCGAGGTAGTATCTTCCCGTGCTGGGACGATCAAGACACCCTAGAATATTCAGCAGCGTTGACTTGCCGCAACCGCTTGGTCCCATGATGGCAATATATTCACCCGCTCGGAACACAAGCGATATGCCTCGAAGGGCAGATACAGACACCGCACCCATCTGATAGGTTCGGGTAATCTCCTCCAAACGAACTATCGTGTTGTCATCCGACATGATTAGCTGGCAACCCCGTTCGAAGGCACCCCTTGGGGTTTTTCGGGGGGATTGTCTCGTTTCTCGGTTTTAGGTTTTGCCTTTTCTTCGGGCGTTGTCGGCGCTCTCAATAATACGGTCTCCCCCTCTTCCAATCCCTCAAGAATCTCTACAAAGTCGGCGCTCATCTCACCCGTCTTGACCACACGCTGCTCCGCCACCCCCAAAGCATTCACGACGTAACAAACCCGCTGCCCATCTACAACAGAAACGGCTTGAATAGGCACAAATAGAACGTCTTGCAGTTCCTTGATGATAATCTCCGTGTTCGCTGTGAGCCCCGGTTTCAACCATTCATGAACACCGTCAATCGCCACAGTAACCGGATAAAGTTTAATGTCCGGATTCATCCAACGCATCGAAGAGTCTGGCAAAACACTCAATTTTGTTACTTCACCCTGTAATTTTTCATCTGGATATGCATCCAATGTGATAAGTGCTTTTTGCCCTTTTTGTACTTTCTTAATACTGGATTCATGAACTTTCACATTCACAGTCATTTGAGTCATGTCTGGAATGGTGATAATCTCTTGTCCTTCGCGTACCACAGCACCTTCTTCAATTCGATCCCCTCGCCACGGCTGATTACTACCTGCATAGACCACTAAACCGGGACGTTCCGCCCGAATCACACACTTCTCGATTTGCTGAAGGACATCGTCTCGTTTCGTCTTCTGCAGTTGAAAGGTAGCTTCAGCGGATTTCCACTGCGCTTCGGCTTGGGCTAGCTTTGACTTAGCAAGTTTGGTAGTCCTTTCGTATTTCCGCAGGGCCTCCAAATACGTTGCCAGTAGCTTTTCTGCCTGTTTCGGAAACCCATATTTGATAAAAAGGCTCTCTTCAATGCTCGCGGATTCAAAGGCGTTTCGGAGACGCTTCACCTTCATCTCATCCGCGTCCAATTCTTGCTGGGTCACAAAGTTCCGTTCTTTTAACCGTTTTGTGCCCTCAAAGTTGGTTTCCGCCAATTTCAGCTCCTCTTCTGCAAGCATGCGAGCGTTCTGTAACGTCTTAAGTTTTTGTTGTGCCTCTCCGTCGCCAAGCAAATCGGCATCGGCATATTTTGTGAAATCCACCGTTAATTCAAGTTGAGGCACAGCAGATTCAATGGTGGCTTTTGCGCTTGCATCGAGGACTCCCTCAGACTCGGAAAGCTCAACCGAAGTGCCACCAGTCTCTTTTTCCGGTGAAGGGGCTGTTTCACCCTTACCCTCGCCTGATGTTGAACTGGAATTCCCCAAAGGTGCGGCTTGCATCTGCTCCGACGGTTTGGCGCCGGACAAAACCTGCTGCTCTGTTTTCGTTACAGCGGAGTCCTGATTGTTTAGAAGGTCAGGCTCCAGGTCTTTGGCTGCCATTTCCATTGCGGCTTGAATGCTCGGCTCGAGTTCTTTCAAAATCTGCCCCGCAACCTGTTCTCCAAGGTACTTTTCAAAGTCCATGCGGGCAAACTTCACTTCCAACTCCGCCGATTTAATATCACTCTCGTTTTGTTTTACCTGTATTTCATATTGTTCTTTCGCTTCGGTATATCGAGCGAGAGCGGTTTGATACTGCATTTCCTGTTGGGTTTTTTGTTCAAGCAGATTGGAATCATCCAAACGGACTAAAATCTTGCCATCACGAACATCCTGTTCTGTTACTTGATATCCCTCCTCAATGATACTAAGTATTTTCGTCTGCCCTTTGATTTCCGATTTACTCGTCTGTGATTCCGCCGCTTCAATCGTGCCCCCCTCAATAACACTAATGCGCAGGGGTCCCCGCTTTACCGTGTACGTGGTCCCTCGACTTACCGAAGTCGTTTTCTTGGGAAAGAAGATCACTAGAAGTGCCATCACCAAAAGAATGACAATACCCGTCTTCCACACACGGCCTTTCCGCACAAACGTCAGCAAACCAACCAAAACCCGCCGCAGGTTAACTCTCAACATCATCTGTCACCTCTTGCCATTGCCCATCCTCCTTGATAAACAAAATGCCCATGTCTCGCCAAAGTTGAAGACGGGCAATTGTATGGGAAATAAGCGCGCTTGTCAGTTCGTTTCGCGCCGCGGTCAGGTCGTTTTGCGCATCAACAAGGTTCAACGCGTCACCTCTTCCTAACTCCGCCAGCAATTGCTGCTCTTGCACACGTTCTTCGTTGATTTGAACTCCAATTTTCCGAATCTCATACGTGATACGTGCCTGGTCAAGATTTCTCCACGCATCTCGAACTTGCAACTTGACCGTATCTTCAGCAAGCGTCGACTGCCGACGTGCCCTCTCGAGCTCAATCAACGCCGCCCGATAGGTGTTACGCTTCGACTTCTGATTAAGAGGTAGGTCAAGGTTAAGACCTGCGCTCCATCGTGCCCGTTCAAAATCAAGCTCTTGAAACCGGTCCCCTTCTTTGCTATCAACTCGACCCGACACTACAAGGTCAAGTCCCGGTTTGAGACTGTTCGCCGCTATATACACGCGTCGTTCTGCGTCGATCTCTTTATCTCTCGCATTATACAAGTCAAGTCGAGTTGCCAGCGCCACTTTGACCGCATCGTCCACCGGAATGTCCCACTCTTGCAACCCACGCTCCTGCAAACGCTGCAACTCCTGCTGGTCGAGCACAATTGGCGCATCAGTCGGTAACCCCAACTGAATCTTAAAATTATCTAACCCTCTACGATATGCACGAATAGAGTTTTTCCAGACGTTTTCAGAATTCAGACGTGCCTGTTCAATACGGCCCAAATCGGAGCGACGCTTCCGTCCTTCGGCAACCAAGGCGCTGTCGCGCTCCGCACTGGCTTGGAATGCAAGATAGCTGGCATAGTTGTTATGAACCGCGTCACGTGCTTGGAGCACATTATAGTAGGCAGAAGCAATATCCACCGTGAATTCCTGGCGAAAACGGGTATATTCCCGTAACGCATAGAGTACATCGCGCTCGGCTTGCGTCAGTCGTTCCGCCGCCACACGCCGGCCGGCGCCGCGCATCAGAGGCTGTGTAATTGTTGCCACCAGCGCAGACGACGTATCTACTCGAGGATCACCTGTCAAGAACCGCAAAAAGTTTGAAGTAAGATCAACCGCAATAGCTGCCCCACCTTTTAGCAGCAAGTCTACGCCCAGCCGACTGGAACCGCTCACGCTGCGCTCATCCACAACAACCGTTCGTCGCTGTTCCAAGCCGCTTGCGTTAATCGCCTCAGTTACCAATGTCGAATAACGGCTGATCAGTTCTCCAGGCGTTCCCGTCAGCTGCCCAATCTGCTTAACTACGTCCGGTGCAGCCTGAGCAATCGCGCCCACCGTGGTGACTTCGGTTCGGTCACGCGTGGTACGGTTATACGCTGCGTTACCCCCTCCTGAAAAAATCGGCGTATATTGATGACGGTCCAAGGTGAGAGCAAGCGCAGCAAGATATAGAGATTCCTTTTGATTCTGATAGGAACGGTTCCTTTTTACCGCAATAGATAGCGCCTTTTCTAAAGAGAGGATGTAGGAATTCACTTCTAGCTCGGCAGCTTCCCCAAGGGCGGGATCGGCTTCTGTCACCTTGGGCAAATCCTCTAAAGAGGGAAGAGGAGCAGGTTCGATGGTAAATTCTGTGTCTACGTTGGGAACGTCCGCCGACTTTTCCTGGATGATTTTGTAGGTTTCTTTGTCTGCGGATGTGCGGTAATGAGTCGTCGAACAACCTCCTAGCAGCCCACCCGATACTGGCGCAAAAACACAGATAATGAACATTTTAAGCAGTAAATTTTTCTCAACGGTTCTCAACTTTCTCTCCATGAATTTTTGGAAAACTCCCTATTTCGCTTTTGAGGGGTGATTACGATTTCGTTTGTCCGGTCTGCCGCCAGGAAGTGCTTAAAATGTATCTCTTTTGAAGGCTTTCAAAGAAAGTGTAGCTATTCTCAGTTTTCATTATGCGTGTATGCAACTCCAACTTGAGGACTATACTACGTTTGGACATACTAATGCTATGATGTATAAACACCAATAGGAAGGAAAAGTTCCCAAAATGCATCATGAGCGCAAGAATCTCAGTTTTTCAAATAATGTCTCAAGACGAACCTTTCTGCAACTAGGAGCTACGACAGTTATGGCTACTGCCTTCTCAGAGGAAATCTCGTCACTACTCACAGTCAAGCAGCCCTGGCAAAAATCTTCGGACAAAACTATTCGAATCGGTGTTGTCGGCGGTGGATTTGGATTGGCATTCCATTGGCATGAACACCCAAACTGCAAAGTGGAGGCTGTCAGCGACCTCCTGCCCGAGCGTCGAAAAAGACTACAGGGCAAATATAAATGTGATAAGGCATACGAGTCTCTCGAAGAACTCGTGAAGGATCCTGCCATAGAGGCGGTTGCTGTGTTTACCCCCGCGCCCGATCACGCTAGGCATGTCATTCTCTGCATGGAACACGGCAAACACGTGATTAGTGCGTGCCCGGCATGTATCACCCTGGAAGAAGCCCAAAAGATGAAAGAAACCAAAGAACGTACGGGGCTTCGCTACATGAACGCGGAAACTAGTTACTTCCGCAAAGAGACAATTGCTGTCAGGGAATTGTTAAGACAAGGCATTTTGGGAGAAATCTTGTATTGTGAGGCAGAATATTACCACCTCGGCATTGGGAGGACATCCCACGAGTTGTCCTGGCGCGACGGCAAGAAGACATGGCGGTGCGGTTATCCCCCCATGTTGTACCCCACGCACTCAACGGCTTTTCTAGTCGGCACCACCCGAGAAAGGTTAACGAAAGTGTCTTGTATAGGCACGGGAGATCCCAACGAACCCGCCTTGAAAGATAATGTCTACGGAAACACGTTTCTTAACGGCATGGCTATGTTTCTGACAGACCGAGGTCACCCGTTCCGGTGCAATGTGGCATGGGATGTTTTTGCAGATGGAGAACGTGCCCAATGGTTCAGCAACAACGGCGCTGTCTACTCAGAGAATTCAGCCGGACAACCCTTCACCATTCGTCTAAAAAACGAAACCATCAGTACTCTCCCAGATTTTTGGGACATGTTGCCGGAAACCATGCGCTACGACTCCGGTCACGGCGGCTCTCACCCGTTCCTAACCAATGAGTTCATTATGGCACTGGTGGAAGAAAGAGAGCCCGCAATCGATTTGTATGAGTCCTTGGCGTTTTGTGTGCCTGGTATTGTCGCCCACGAATCCGCAAAGAAGGACGGAGAACAACTCCCAATACCTCAATTCGAAAAGAAAGGTTAGACCAGTGGAACGAAGAAAATTCCTGGGTCTTTTGGCGGGCGCTGCAGCGACCAGCATGACAAACCGTGCTTTTCCCGTCAAAAAACACGTGCCGCGTCGTTCCCAACCGCCCAACGTTCTTTACATCTTTAGTGACGAACATCGTTGGCATTCTATGTCGTTCACGGAACAACCTCAAGTTCAGACTCCAAACATGCACCGCCTCGCCGAAGAAGGAGTTCAATTCACCCAATGCATTAGCAATTATCCCGTTTGTTCCCCGCATCGCGCCATGCTATTGACGGGGCGCTGGCCCTATCAGCAAGGCGTGATTGATAACGACATACCGCTCGACTCCAGAGAAATGACCCTCGGTAAGGTCTTCAAGAAAGCGGGGTATCGGACGGGATACATTGGAAAATGGCACTTAGGCGGCGTGCGCGCGGAACCCTTCGGTTTTGATGAGTCTCTCATCTGGACAAACATCAATAGCCACTGGGATAAGGGCACTTGCCACCCGCTAGGAAAAGAACCCTTTCAACCCAAAGGGTATGGCGCCATACGGATGACCGACCAAGCCCTAGAGTTTCTTGAACGTAACAAGGCAAATCCCTTCTTCTTGATGCTTTCTTGGTTGCCGCCACACGCTGACTTCTTGGCCGCGCCCGAGGAGAAAAAGCGACTCTACCCGACAAAAGAATCTCTTCCTTTCCGTCCGAACGTCCCCCATGATGCGAGCGATATAAACGAATCGAAACCTATTTGGGATCAAAACTCCTGGCCGTTTTACCAAGGCTATCATGCCCATGTAAGCGCCATTGACGATGAACTAGGGCGCCTCTTAGACCACTTGGATCTTTTGGGTATTACAGACAACACCATCGTTGTCTATTCCTCCGATCATGGGAGTATGTTAGGAAGTCATGGGCTTGGCGGCAAACGCCAACCGTTTGAGGAATCTATCCGCGTACCTTTCATCGTACGCTTTCCGGGAAAAATCCACGGGAAAAGCCATGTAGATGCCTTGCTCGGGACGATTGATATTTTCCCCACGCTTTGCGGTTTGGCGGGGTTAAAGGCACCGCGTTCCTGTCAGGGAAGAGATCTCTCCGGCATCGTCACGGGCGGGCAAATAAGAGCCACACCCTCCCAAATCATAATGCATATCGACAAAACCCATGCCTCAGGCGGACAACAACATCCGGCCCCCCTGTTTCGAGGAGTTCGCACTGCCCGCTACACATACGCAGTCTGTGCCGATGGCCCCTTGTGCTTGTTCGATAATATCGAAGATCCATATCAGCAGAACAATCTTGTGCATGACGCGAAACATGAAGAGCTACGAACACAACTACACGAGCAGTTACGTCTGTGGTTAAAAAGGTCGAGTGACCCATTTCAGTTACCGACGTAAGACCGCAAAATCTTCATGGATCGGGAAAGGAGAATGCTGTGAAACCAAGACGCCACAAACGCAGACATCTGATTTATTATTTGCGTGTTTTTGAAAATGGTTCAGAAAAACTGGTGGGACATGTGGTCGATATCACGCAAGAAGGCTTAAAGCTGATAATGGACTCACCCATCACGCCCAAATCAAAATGGAAGTTACGAATGTCTTTGCCGGAGCCCATCGAGGGAACGCGAGAAGTGCGTTTTGAAGCGACATGTGTTTGGTGTGATAAGGATGTTAATCCGGATTTTTATGTGGCTGGGTTTGAAATTCACGGACTCGGCGAGTCGGAAATTCAAACGATCGAAAGTTTAGTGCGTGAATTCGGTTTCCAAGACTGATTACGGGTTTGTCTGCGTTACAACGCCAAAACGGAAGCACCCGGAGCCGGGCGACTGAAGATAATACGAGACTCGATTCCAGTACGTTGTCTATAACGAGACAAAACCGTGTCGGCAAAGTGTTGCACCTTATCTTTCGCTACAAGGTTGACCGTGCATCCACCGAAACCGGCGCCCGTCATGCGCGCCCCGTAACACCCTGGCACAGAACGAGCAATTTCTGTCAGTGCATCTAACTCGGGACACGTGACCTCATAATCAACGCGCAAGCTTTCGTCCGATTCATTCATCAGAGTTCCCAAACGGACAAGCTCGCCGTGGCGCAACGCGTTACAAGCTTCCCGCGTTCGCTCGTTTTCTGTCAGCACATGGCGCGCCCGGCGATAGACAACTTCCCGCATGGAATGTTTCGCGGCGCCAAGATCCTCCAAACCAAAATCCCTTAAATGGGTGCCCGATTTGCCCGAGGATTTTTTGAGCGCATCAACAGCTTCCAAACACTCTTGAACCCGCTCGTTATACTTCGAACCGGCAAGCCCTCGTTTTACCCCTGAATCAGCGATCACAAACACCGCATTATCAAACGCAACCGGGATTTGCTCGAAATCCTCTGTCCGACAGTCCAAAAACAACGCACAGTTTTCTCTGCCAAGTCGGACAATGAACTGATCCATGATGCCGCTCTTGACTCCCAAAAACTCATTTTCCATCCGTTTGCCAAGCTGCGCCGCCTCTCGTCCCTCCAACTGAAAGGATCCCAGATGTTCAAACATCGCCAAAGTCGCCATTTCGAGGCTCGCGGAACTGCTCAAACCTGCGCCAATAGGCACATCTCCCCACACCAACGCGTCCACTCCAGAAACGGGTAGCCCCCGCTGCAACAACTCATGAGCCACACCCACAAGATAATCCATCCACGGCTCTTCGCGATTTCGAACACAATTAGCAATGTCTGCTACGCCTCGGCGACACAGATTGGCTGCATAAACATAAATCTGACGATCTCTCCGAGGCGCGCCCACCAGGACGGTCTCCCGCTCAATCGCCATAGGTAGCACAAAACCATGATTATAATCCGTGTGTTCCCCAATGATGTTTACACGTCCGGGCGCACGGGCAACAAAAGACGGAACACGACCAAACTCCTCCTTAAACTTCTCAACGGCGTCTTTCAAAGCGATACTCATGACTTATATCCTCTTCACGGAACATGTAAACACAGGGTTCTTGCTATCTCGCATAACCGTTAGGATGTTTCTTACGCCATTCCCACGCATCGCGCACGATAGTGTCAATGTCACTTTTTGCCGGCGTCCAGCCCAGGATGCGCCGCGCCTTTTCTGAAGAAGCAACTAGCCGCTCAGCGTCGCCAGCTCGTCTTCCACTATATTCCACGCGCAGTTCTCTTCCCGTCACCCGCCGTACACTGTCGATAACTTCCAACACCGACACACCATTTTCTGTCCCAAGGTTAAATGCATTGGAGCCGCCCCCCTTTCGCAAGTAGCGCACTGCCGCCACATGCGCATCTGCAAGGTCCTCCACATGAATATAGTCCCGAATACACGTTCCATCGGGCGTGTCATAATCTTGTCCAAAAACAGTTACTGCTTTCCTCGAGTCCACAGCGGCAGCAAGGACATTGGGGATGAGGTGCGTCTCGGGATGGTGATCTTCGCCCCGTTGAATAGATGCGCCCGCCGCATTAAAATACCGCAAGGCAACATAACGCATCCCGTAAGCAACGTCATACCACTCCAAAATTTGTTCCACCATCCGTTTGGAAAGACCATACGGATTGACGGGACGGCAAGGAGCATCTTCCGTGATTGGCACGGTTTCGGGATTTCCATAGACAGCCGCAGTGGAACTAAGCACAAAATAAGAAACCCCCATTTCCCGCATGACATCTAATACCGATTGACTGCCGGCAACGTTGTTCTTGAAGTACTTCGAAGGATCTTGACAGGACTCTCCAACCTGAATAAACGCAGCAAAATGGAGCACGGTATCGATGGACGCCTCACGGAAAACGGTGCGCAGTGCCGACTGGTCTAAGGTATTTCCTTCGAAAAGTCTCACCTCTCGCGGAATCGCGTCGCGATGGCCAGTTGAAAAGTCATCAAAAACAACCACTTCTTCGCCGGCTGCAAGCAGACGTTCTGTTGTCACACTACCGATAAAACCGGCACCCCCGGTGACTAAAACTGCCATGACGCACCTCTTGGGCAAACCCTTCGACTACGAATGGATTAGATTTGTTCGCGATTATTGCAGAAGAATGGCTTTTTCAGTTTCAGGATCGAAATAGTGAGCGCGCGACACATCCACGTCAAGGATAAGAACCGTATTAACTTCCGGTTCTTTATCCGAGTCGATGCGCGCCGTTACCGATTGCCCGCCGACATCAAGATACAGGTATATTTCCGAACCCATCGGCTCGACTACCTCAACATTGGCGGCGAGACTCTTGCCTTCCGTCGGCTTTTGAGATGGATTCTCACGAAAATCTTCTGGACGGATGCCAAAAATTACCTTTTTCCCACTATAGCGTTCCACGAAAGGTTGATGTGCCGGCGCCACTTCAAAACGCGCACGGTTGCTTTCGTGAACAAAATATAATTTCCCGTTTTCTGCGTGGATAACTCCATTCAAAAAATTCATCGGCGGACTACCAATGAATCCCGCAACAAATTTGTTCACGGGTTTGTTGTACAATTCCAGTGGAGAAGCGATTTGCTGAATTTCTCCATCCAGCATTACTACAATACGGTCCCCCATCGTCATCGCTTCCACTTGATCGTGAGTCACGTAGATCATCGTGGATTGCAAACGCGTGTGAAGTTTACTGATCTCTGCCCGCATCTGCACTCTCAATTTCGCGTCGAGATTCGACAGCGGCTCATCAAACAAAAAGACTTTCGGCTGGCGCACAATGGCTCGACCCACAGCCACGCGCTGGCGCTGCCCGCCTGACAAAGCTTTGGGTTTGCGGTCCAATAGATCCGTGATCTTCAATATCTCTGCAGCCTCACGAACACGACGATCTATCTCTTTCTTCGGATATTTTCGGAGCATGAGACCAAACGCCATGTTCTTATACACCGTCATGTGTGGGTATAAGGCGTAGTTCTGGAAAACCATCGCAAAGTCGCGGTTCTTGGGTGGCACATCGTTTACCAGAGTGTCGCCGATATAAATCTCCCCGTCTGTAATCTCTTCCAGACCGGCAATCATGCGCAGCGTGGTCGACTTGCCGCAACCCGAAGGTCCCACAAGTACCACAAATTCTTTATCCTCTACGACCAGGTTGGCGTTCTTCACCGCCTCAACATTCCCAGGATAGACTTTCCTGACATTTCTCAACTCTACCCGTGCCATTTTTTATGCTTCTCCTTGGATTAATACTAGGTACTTACTACCCACGCTGGCAAGAAACTATATTAACAGGAATATAACAATAGCCGAAAGCAGTAGTCAAGTATCTGTATAAGCCCAGTACCTTTGGCAGCCTTCGTAGTGACAACAGCAAGGGATTCGGGAAAACCTGACAGACCATTTCTCAACCCAATCCCAGCTTCTTCAGATCATGAAAATCTTTCCAGCTCCTCATCTGTCTCTCGGACGATTTCCTTCCTTCAGCACAATAGGCTCCCGAGCCCCTAGACCACTTAATTTGTCCCTCAACGACAAACGTGCTTTACTAATAACTTGTTACGGATAAGTTCGGAAGGGAACAAGACACCTTCTTCCTAATAAGCCGCTAACAAGTGGTCGTGGACAAGGAGATGGGTATGCACATTGCAGAATGGATAAACACGGCCCGCGCGTGCCTCGTTGAAGAAGCCGAAGACTTTCTCAGACAAAAAAGATTGCTTCCGCCTGGAAAAACTTTGCAAGACTTGCAAAAAGGGTGGGAACAATTTGTCCTCAACCACTTTGACAAGAACAATCCCGATGGGTTCTACCGCAATTGGGTGGACGAAGCCGGCGCCATGAATATTGCGGCAAACATCTTTGACCAGTTTTCTAGGATCTATGTCGTTGGCGCTCTAAACGTTATTTTTGGACAACCTTACTCATTCGCAGGAAGAATCTTGGACTTCGGTTGTGGTACAGCAGCAATTTCATCATGCTGGCAACGCTCCTTCGCACCCAGTGCCGAACTCCTCCTTGCAGACGTTGAAAACCTTTCGCGAGAGTTCATTCGCTATCAATGCAAAAAATACCCGGAATACAAGGTACTCTTGACAGAGGTTACCCTTGACGATGTCCCAGACAATTCTTTTGACCTCGTCCTGTGCATCGATGTACTCGAGCATTTGAGAAGTCCTTCGAAAACCTTTTTTCTTTTGGACCAGAAACTGCGCTACGGCGGTTTCTTACTCCTACAAGCGCCATGGGGCGGCCATCCGGAACACTTGGAAGAAGCTCCACAAGATTGGCAGACTAGCGGGGGCAAATCGGCGCTCCACACCCGATACCTACAGCTCGCCAAAATGAACGACGCTTTGGACACATCGGGCTTGTACATAAAAAACTCTGCGGCAAAAACCAGCGTCCTCTGTATGACGATGAGGAAAAGGCTCTAACTCATTAGCCCGAGATATACCATAACCTATCTGAAACACAAGTGTTGCATTTTGAAACAATCTCGATTTCTAACAAGAGTTCCATTACGGAATTTATTCTATAACTCATTATTTATTAATGACTTAATTATTGGCACGCCATATGCTCCTCGCTAAGTGAAATCTTTTAGGAAGGGAGAGGTTAAACCATGCGTTTTGACCGTCTTACGATTAAAGCCCAGGAAGCATTATCCGAAGCAATGAATATTGCTTCCAACAAGAATCACCCTGAAGTGGCGCCTTTGCACATGCTTTATGCCTTGGTGAAGCAGGAGCAAGGTGCCGTCCCTGCCATTTTGCAACGTCTGGGTGTTGCTCCCGGTCAGGTAATAAGCCTTATCGAGCAACGCTTTCGTTCGTTGCCTCGTGTGAGCGGAGGCGGCGCTCGACTGACCCTCAGCCAGGAAATGGAAAAGGTACTGGAGACCTCCTGGAAAGAGGCACAGGCGCTTAAAGACGAGTATCTGAGTACGGAGCACTTTATCTTGGGTATTCTGGAGCAGCCGCGCGATCCCGCGGCAGAAATCCTCAAACAGTGCGGCGTCTCGCGCGAATCCTTCTTAGCTGGGTTAAAAGAGGTACGAGGAACCCAGCGGGTTACCGATCCAAATGCCGAACAGACATACGACGCATTAACAAAGTACAGCCGTGACCTCACGCAGCTGGCGCGTGCTGGCAAGTTAGACCCTGTCATTGGTAGAGACGAGGAAATCCGCCGCGTCATTCAGGTGCTTTCGAGACGTACAAAAAATAATCCCGTTCTCATCGGCGAACCGGGAGTAGGAAAAACGGCCATTGTAGAGGGTTTGGCGCAGCGAATTGTTGCCGGTGACGTACCAGAAAATCTGAAACACAAACGCGTCGCGGCCTTGGACCTGGGAGCCTTAATCGCGGGGGCAAAATATCGCGGCGAATTCGAAGACCGCCTGAAAGCCTTATTACGAGAGGTGCAAGAGGCTCAAGGCGACGTCATTCTGTTCATTGACGAACTACACACGCTCGTGGGGGCTGGTGCAGCGGAGGGTGCCATGGACGCATCCAACATGCTAAAACCTGCCTTGGCGCGGGGTGAACTTCATTGCATTGGCGCCACCACCCTTGACGAATATCGCAAACATATCGAAAAAGATGCGGCGCTGGAACGACGGTTTCAACCGGTGTTTGTTGACCAGCCCGATGTGGAGAGCACGATCGCTATTCTACGCGGACTGAAGGAACGGTATGAAGTACACCACGGCGTACGTATTCAAGACTCCGCCTTGGTAGCCGCGGCCGTTCTGAGCAACCGGTACATTTCAGATAGGTTCCTGCCGGATAAAGCGATTGACCTTATCGATGAAGCCGCGTCCCGATTGCGCATTGAAATCGATAGCATGCCTTACGAATTAGATGTGCTTGACAGGCGTATTCGCCAGTTGGAAATCGAGCATCTGGCGCTCAAAAAGGAAAAAGACCCTGCAGCCCAGGAGCGGCGCGAGAATATCGAAAAAGAGATCGCCGAACTTCGGGAAGAAATGAGCGCCAAGAAAGCCCAATGGCAAGCAGAAAAAGAAGTGATTGAGGGTATTCGGAAGATTAACGGTGAAATAGACGAAGCGCGCAGGCAAGAAGAAATCGCGGAACGTGCAGGAGACTTGGACACAGTCGCAAAAATCCGCTATGGGACAATCGCTGAGCTTCAGAAAAAACTGGCGCAGGAGAACGCCCGTTTGGCGGAAATTCAGAAAAACGGAAGCTTCCTCAAAGAAGAAGTGACCGAAGAACATATCGCACAAATCGTCTCCAACTGGACAGGTATTCCCGTGGCAAAAATGTTAGAAGGCGAAATGCAACGTTTGCTTAAGTTAGAAGAACGTTTGGGCGAACGCGTGATCGGACAGGAAGCCGGTATCCGCGCCGTGTCCGATGCTGTGCGGAGAGCACGTGCGGGCTTAAAAGAACCGGACAGACCGATAGGTTCCTTCATCTTCTTAGGACCTACGGGCGTTGGCAAGACCGAGTTAGCCCGCGCACTTGCCGAACAATTGTTTGATGACGAACGCGCCATGGTGCGCATCGATATGTCCGAATATATGGAGAAACATACAGTATCCCGGCTCATCGGCGCCCCACCCGGTTATGTGGGATACGACGAAGGGGGCCAATTAACCGAAGCAGTCAGGCGCAGGCCATATACCGTGGTTCTCTTTGATGAAATCGAAAAAGCACACGCTGACGTTTTTAACGTGCTACTGCAAATCCTGGACGATGGTCGACTTACCGACGGACAAGGCAGAACAGTGGACTTTAAGAACACCGTCATCATTATGACGTCGAACCTTGGCAGTGAGGTCTTCGCCACAGGAGGACGCGACGACGAGAAAATTGAAGAGGTCATGCGCATACTGCGGAGACATTTTAGACCCGAGTTTCTTAACCGCGTCGATGACATCGTTGTGTTTCATCCATTAACCCGGGAACACATACGGAACATTGTCGACGTCCAGCTGAAGCGCCTTTCAAGTCGCTTAGCAGAAAAACGGATCTCGCTACAGCTTACGGAAACAGCACGCGAGCTGTTGGTACAACAAGGATACGACCCAACGTACGGTGCTCGCCCCTTGAAACGCGCCATTCAGCGGTTGGTGTTGGACCCGTTGGCTATCGAGATTCTGGAAGGTCGCGTGCGTGAGGGCGACAACGTGCTTGTAGACGCTGATGATCACAAAATGGTATTTCGAGTACAAAATGGGCAATGAGCCGTAGGAATAAATAAGAGCAAACGAAGGGTTACCTTATATAGAAAGTTGAAGCCACTATAATGCGCTAGTTCATTGTGCCTTGCCACAACTAACCCCCTAGACCACAAGTGGCACAATGACCACGGCGCAGGGTGCAATACCCTGTGCCTCTCCCTCCCGGAGTCGGGCGCCTGTCCCCAGCGCCCGACTCGCCCCCTCCTTGAACCCTGTGCTCAACGTTGATAGATGCCCACAAGCTCGCCAGAACCCAGAATATGTCCCTGCATAGCTTTTACAAGCTCACTTTTCTTACATTCCGCTTTAAGATTAAGAACACAGTCGAGCGCATACAAGCGGAAAAAATAACGATGGGGCTTACCAGGAGGCGGTGCCGGACCTCCGTAACCAACCTTCAAGAAATCGTTAAGCCCTTGACGAGTACCGTCAGGCAATTCCTTTGTCGCCGGTATACCTTCTTTTAATTCCGTCGTATTCGCAGGAACATTGAAAATCACCCAATGAACCCACGTGCCCACGGGCGCATCCGGGTCATCGCAGATCAAAGCAAAACTCTTTGTCCCTTGCGGCGCACCCTGCCACGCTAAAGGCGGAGAAACATTTTCCCCATCGCCCGTATATTTGCTGGGGATCTTTTCCCCGTTCTTAAAAGCGCTTGAAGTTAATTGGATTTTCACGACATCACCCCCTTCCACGCTTGTTGTACCTGAAGTTGTAGTGTAGGACGAACTCAGGTTGTTTGATTCGAGTTTGGCATCGCTTTTACCGCAGGAAAAAAGCAACCATGGGACAAAAACGAACAAGACCAGCGTTACGGCTCTAAAGAGAGACCTTGAAGCCATCGTTTGTGCCTCCCATTTTTAACAAAAATATTATACTACTCAACCCTATTAGCCAAAAGTGTTTTTCACATAATCCAACGATTCACATAGTGCCAATTTCAGCCTGTTGTCCGAATAGTCACGACCTAGTTTGGGACCCGATATTTCCAAATAACCTGTCAACTCGAATACCGGCAACTGAGCCTTGTGGTTCTTCAAAAAGTTCACGACTTGGGGTATGTCAACTACCCCTTTCTGACGTTCTTCCGCAGAAAAACCAAATGTGGAATGAAACCGAGCATCGGTGTTTTTCAAATGCAATTCAACCACATACGGCAACGCGTGCTCGAGCAATTCCATTGGCGTCCATTTCACCCTGCCCTCTTCATCAGCAAACCCATGAGAGATGTCGAAGCAATAGCCCACGGGCACTGTCTCCTCCGGATGAGCCCGATGAAACGACAGGAGCTCTTCCGCCACACGCACTATTTCTTCAGGAGAAGAGGGAGGTTCAGCACGGCACGACATGGGTTCGATCGTCAAGTACTGGAGCCCTTTTTGCTTGGCGTACTTCATGAGCTCTTTCATGTGAGTCAGATAACACCGAAGGCCCTGAGGCTTGTAATCAAAATGGTCTCGCCAAACAGCCCCTGGATTGGAACCCACCCGAGAAGCACCCAACAACGCACCCACGTCAATGAGCCTGCGATAATTGCGATATGCCACTTCACACCAGCGAACGTCGTCGATAAAAAAACCTCCCAATTCACGGTGAGCCGTAAAGACACTGTTAATTTGAACACCGTAACCCTGTGCTTCTCGTCTCAATTCGCCAAAATATTCATCGGGCAAGTGATATAATTCCAAAAATGTGCCAAGTTGAACCCGTGTCACACCTTGTTCCGAAAGCAAACGAAACAACCATGAAAAGGAATACCGATATTCAATAGGATCTGTCTTTATGCCAACGTTAAATTGCAGGGATTTCTGCATCATGAATCACCCAATTCTCAGACCGTTTCACGCAAATCCAGTTTTCAATGTGTGTGAAAAATCTTGGCTTAGCCGCACTGCTGAGGATACTATTTTTGACACCAGCGTGAGACTGCTTCACAAAACGGGAGTATAACAAGCTTCCTAGGAACGGGTCACCATAATTAGGGAGGATGTGGCATGTCTGATTCCCAATTTATCCGAAACGGTTACTTCCTTAAAGCTGCTGGCACGCCTTCCTCAGAATTGCGATCCACGCTCTTTCAGTCTCCACGAAACTTACGAAGCAATGTTTCCATAGATTTCCGACGCTTTCTTATAGAAAAACACACAACACCCCAAACCGTAAATCGATATCTCTGCCATCGCCCCAGCAAAAGACGGGGACATCACCCCACACTACCTAATCTGAAGTATGGGAGATCGAAGCGGCATCACGACGGAGCAACGGGGTCCAGGAACTCCATTTGGATTTTCTCACGCGGTTTGTATAGTGTTTGTCGGTTTACCCTAGAAGAATAAGAGTTTGTCTATGTTCAAAAAGCCTGAACTCGTTCTCGCAACAACAACTTTATGGAATTATCCTTCCCAGCATTACGGTCCGGGAATGCAAGGCGACTTAAAATACCCCGGCGCGACCCCTTCGTACATCATTTGGAATTTGCTACAACGTTATACTCGACCAGGCGATTTTATTATTGACCCCATGTGCGGAAGCGGCACCACGCTGGACGTCGCCAAAGATTTGGACAGGAAGGCTTTGGGCTTCGACGTAGCACCCTACCGCCCGGACATTCTCCGTGCCGACGCTCGCGACCTCCCTCTGCGAGACAATTCTGCTGATTTCGTTTTTGTGGATCCACCCTACTCGACACATATCGAATATTCCGATGACCCCAGATGTATTGGCAGATTGGATGCGTCCACACCCGAGTATTATAACGCCATGCGCGAGGTTATCAGGGAAATATGGCGAGTCTTACGTCCTGGCCGTTACGCCGCACTGTACTGCTGTGACTCGTTCCGTAAGAAAAAACCGTTTTGTCCGATCGGCGTGAGACTATTTGAAATTATGGAGGAGTTTTTCACACCTGTGGATATTGTGGCGGTCGTGCGCCATAACAGAACTTTGAAGAGGCGACATTATCATACCGAAGCCATCAAAGGGAACTATTTTCTCAGAGGGTTTAATTATCTTTTCATCGTAAAAAAAGAAGCCCGCAGTGATCAGGTACACACTGCAGGCCGAAAAACAAACGTCAAAAAGCCCAACAGAAAAAGACGCTAACGATACATCGCGCGCATTAACCGAAAAACCTTCACGAGGCTGCGCCTTCTTCGGCTGCTTCACTAACCCGTTTAGTTTTCTTTCTACGAGAGGCTTCCTTGCTTTCTTTAGCGGGACCGCGGAACTTCATCTGGACTACATCCCAATAATAAGCGATCGCGCTGGCGATGTAGATAGAGGAATAGGTTCCCACAACAACGCCGATGATCAACGCCAAAGCAAAGTCGTTTAGTACGTCACCGCCGAAGAAAAACAATACCAGCGCAACAAGAAACACTGTAACGGATGTGATAATCGTACGAGCAAGTGTCTGATTGATACTGATATCCATAATGTCCAGAAAACTCAGCCCACGGCCGCGATAAAGCCTCAAGTTTTCGCGTACCCGGTCGAATACAACGATGGTGTCGTTGATGGAGTAACCCACTATAGTCAAAAGGGCGGCAACCAACGGCATCGTAATCTGTCTACCCAAGAGAGCAAACAAACCAACGGTGACCAAGACGTCATGCACTAACGCAATAATACCACCCACGCCGTATTTCAACTCGAACCGGAACCACAAATAGACAATCATAAACGCAAACGAGTAGAACATCGCTAAAATACCGTCGCGCATCAGCTGAGCGCGCACTGCCGGACCCACCGTCTCCAATCGTTCAATCAGGACACCATCCGGTGCCCCATCGGGAACGAGTTGCGAAAGCACCTTACGCAACCGGCCTGACACCGTGTTATCCTCGGCAGATTGTACGTCAGCAGTTGCCTGTCCGGGTGCGGCATTTGAATCCACGTTGTGCACGCGGATAAGAAATCGCGACCGGTCATCTTTCTTCTCAATTTCATAATCCTGCACGATAGGCTCACGAAACCCGGATTCCGTCAGCACCGCACGAACCGTGGACACGTCTACTTTTGCGGAAGGCGCGAAACTGACGACCATGTTAGTACCCGTCGTAAAATCTACTCCGAACATCGTACCGTTCATAATGCGTAACACAGCAACCGCCATTCCGATAACTATCACCGCACCACTAGCGCTAAGGCAAACACGACGCCATGAAAGGAAACGGAGCTTTGTTTCTGCCGGTATCAGGCTTGCCATCGTCAATTTACCCAACATCTTTTTCTGAGCGAGAAATTCGAACATGGCACGGGTGACAACTAGCGAAACAAAAATTGTCGTGCACACACCAATGGTGAGCGTTACGGCAAACCCTTGGATGGGACCTGTCCCAAACTGAAGCAACACTGCCGCCGCAATCAGCGTCGTGATATTTGCGTCCAAAATCGTCACTTGTGCGCGATTGAACCCATTTTCAATCGAAGCCAACAACGAACGCCCATTTCGCACTTCTTCCCGAATGCTCTCATAAATCAGCACATTGGCGTCAACCGCCATACCGATGGTCAAAACCAAACCGGCAATACCAGGCAATGTTAACGTGGCATTGAAATACGCCATAATGGCAAGAAGCAAAATGGCATTATAGATTTGGCCAATGTTAGCCAGTACCCCCGCAAGGCGATAGTAAAACGCCATGAAAAGGGCTACCAACCCGATACCCAGGATGGACGAGATAACTCCTTTTCGAATAGAGTCCGTCCCCAACGTAGCTCCTACAATTCCCGTGAACTCTTCTCGAATCGGCACGGGCATCGAACCGGAATTCAAGGCAATCGCCAAGTCAACCGCCTCTTCACGGGAAAATGCCCCGGAAATCTCGCCATCTGTGGTGATTTTAGACCGAATCTGGGGCGCCGATTCGACAACGCCGTCCACAACAATCGCCAGATTCCGCATGAGATTCTTTTCCGTTACTTCACCAAATGTTCTTCCCGACGAGGCGTTAAACCGGAAAAGAACATGATAGTGACCTTCCAGACTTCTGGAGTCTGGCCGGGCTACGGCTTGAGTCAGGCCATCGCCTGTCATCAAGGGCTCTTTATCTAAAAGATAAACTTTGTAAGTCTGATCCTGCTCCCAAGGCTTCGGTTTTTTGCTGAAGGCAATCATTTTGTCCGGCGGGATAACACCTTCCCGTGTTGCGTCATCCACCGTCTGCTTCACAGCGTCGAAGTAACGGACATCAACCACATAGGTTCCGCTCCGGTCGGAACGCCGAAGATAGGGCAAAAACTGCTTCGGGTATTTTTTCTCTATGGCTGCGAAGATACGCTCCGTTTCTTCCGGCTGAGCCACAAGATGGAAGGTCAAATAGGCCGTCTTCATGATGAGACGTTTCGCGCGTTCAATATCTTTCTCGCCGGGCAATTGGATCTGGATTTGACTTACACCATACGTCTGGATTAGCGGCTCACGAGTCTGAAACTCGTTGATCCGCCTCTCTATACGCCGCAAGGCAATCGTCTGAAACTCCCGCATGATGTCTTGGTCACTCATGCCAGCGTCGCGACGCTCCTGGATGACTTTCGGGTCAGCTGCATTCATATCAAGACCCAGTACCATCTGGATGCCGCCCTGAAGGTCGAGACCCAAATTGATGACACGCGACCGATCAAACTCCGCCCAACGTTTGACGCTCTTCAAGAAATCCTTCCATGGGTTAGGCTGTGTGAAAACGCGGTCTTCCTTATTCCACCGCTCGAGCCGTTCCTGACGTTGGGTTTCGTCCAACAACATCCAACCAATGGTGGGATATATAAAAATCAACGAGAGAACAAGGACACCGTAGATAACAATTGTTCGGATTGTATGCTTTTTCATATACCGCTCCAATACAAGGGGAAAAACCATCCCAAATGACACTGAACTCTATTAACAAAAAACATCGGATAATTAGCTACATGGCACTTACGACTCTTCATCGCCGGAACGTCCCTTGTCTTCAGAAAGTTTTCTTGAGACCGCCCCGCGCAAAAACTCTATCTTGACTCCGGAGTCATCCCCAACCCGTAAGACCACTGTCTTTTCGTTCAATCCAACAATCGTGCCAATCATACCTCCAGTGGTAATCACCTTGTCACCTTTTGCCAAAGACGCAAGCATTTCGCGCCGTTCTTTTTCTCGCTTCTGCTGGGGACGTAGCATAAAAAACCACATGATAGCCAGCATACCAATCAGAAAAATCCACATGCTGCCCATCGGGTTTTGCGGTGCGACAGGTTGCGAAGGCGGCGTCCCGCTGGTCTCAGCAGCCGCAGCAACCACACTCATAAAAACAGATTGAAGCGCAGAATCCCACACAAGAAATTCCTCCTAGTTAGAAAATAAACCAAGCCCGCCATGGAGTATACATAGCCCCATGTCACCGCACAGGCAATATTCATTCGCCGCGCGGATAGAGGAAGGTCCTCTTGAACTCAGAGAATCGCCCAGCCCGAATCGCGGCTCGAGTTTGAGCGGCTAATTCTAACATATAATAAAGGTTGTGTAAAGTATTGAGACGGAGCGCGGTAATCTCCCCTGATCGATACAAGTGACTCAAGTACGCACGACTGTACGTCCGACATACCGGACAGCCACAAGCAGGGTCGAGCGGGCCATAGTCGTTTTGAAAACGGCTATTACGAATGTTCAGCCTACCCTCAGAGGTGAAAAGCGCACCGTTTCGCGCGTTCCGCGTCGGCATCACACAGTCAAACATATCAATTCCAAGAGACACTCCCTCCAGAAAATCCTCAGGAGAGCCCACTCCCATCAGGTAACGGGGAGAATTCCCCGGAAGACACGGTACTGTAATGTGGAGAACGTCAAGCATCTCCTCCTTACTTTCCCCCACGCTCACCCCACCTATTGCATAGCCTGGAAAGCCCAGTTCGGCAAGACGCGCAGCACTCTCACGACGTAAATCAGGAAACGTGCTTCCTTGAACGATTCCAAATAAGACTTGTCCCACCGTCTCACTTTCTTTCCAACGGGCATAACACCGTTCTGCCCAGCGCATGGTGCGCGCCATCGAGTCCTTTGCTCGTTGGTGACTTGCCGGGTACTCGGTGCATTCGTCAAAACACATGATGATATCGGCACCCAGCCCCACTTGAATATCTATAACTTTCTCCGGCGTCAAAAAATGATAAGAGCCATCAATATGACTTCGGAACTTTACACCGTCAGGAAGGACTTTCGCGATCTGCGCCAAACTGAACACCTGAAATCCACCCGAATCCGTCAATATCGCCTTGTCCCAAACCATGAACCGATGGAGTCCGCCGGCGTCCCGTATAATATCCACTCCCGGCCTCAAATAAAGATGGTAGGCGTTACATAATATAATCTGAGCTCCCAGGGCATGGAGATCTTCCTGAGTAAGCGTCTTGACACAAGCTTGCGTACCAACCGGCATGAAGACAGGGGTCTCCACCTCGCCGTGCGGTAGACGCAAACGTCCCGTACGTGCCAAACTCCCTGAGTCTGTTGCTTCAACAGAGAATGAAAAGACCTGATTCATAACGATTCTCTTTTGTCCCGCGTCAAACTTTCCCAAAACTATGCCTTACCTTAGCCTGTGAAACCCCAATCATATCAAAAAAGAAACGTTTCCCTTTTAATCTCGTTCAACGGACACGGGGACGCCAACTTTGTGTCCTCCATGCAGTAATTCGCCCCCAGCGTTATCATTGGGAAGATTGCTATCAGTCACAACATGACAATCCTCTAAAAACTTCAGGGAGGACCGCATCTATGTACTACGCCGTCTTACTCCAAGCCCCCAATGTCTTCATCGAGAGTAGCGCCGCAGGCATGACGTGGCAATAACAGGGACGAGGGTAACGGACGAGTACAGTCATTGCAGAAGTTCACAAACCTTTGGTACTACATCGAGGACGCAGACTAGGCTTGTACGCCCGGTTGTCATTGCCAGGAACGAGTCCAACCGTCCTGTAGGGGCGAGGCATGCCTCGCCCTTCCCGGTTGTCATTGCGAGGAGCAAGTCCCCGAAGCGACGAAGCAATCCCCTCAACCGCATAGCGCAAGATGACGTGGGGCATGGGTCGAGGTAATCTCCGGGTACCTAAGGGGATTGCCACGTCGTGCCTGCGGCACTCCTCGCAATGACAGCGGGGGACGGCTTTCTATCCCCTGCGCAGGGCTCAGCCCCCTTGTGTCCCCGGCATACGGAGGGAGTAACAAGGGACGACATAAGAACAACACGGCGGAGAACCATCCCCCGCATGTACCGCGGACATGAATCCATCGGAATGCCATCGTTTACGAGTGTTGCCATTTCCCGCGTGTGCGGGGACATCGTACCGCCTGTGGATATTCCTGAATATGGTGCTAATCCTCCCCCGCGTGTGCGGCGTATATCGTGCAGGCGGTTCGCGAACCGCCCCTACAAAACCATCCCCCGCATGCGGAAATCTGCTATCCCCCGCGTGCGGGGGGACTAAGGGGGGCATAGATAGATCGAATCTACCATGATACTACGCGTCAGTGCATTTCTCTTAATAATCTTCGTTGAAAATCCTCTCTTCAATTCCTCATCCAACATAACAAAAAGTGCCAAAGGTACTGGACTTATACAGTGATTTGAGATAGACGGAGTCTCGGTGGTAGAATAGCGGCTCCCATCTGGCGGTTTTTCACCGTATGGGGTGTTTATGCTTGATTTCGGGCTGCTCTACAGTGGTCTTTTTTTGAAATAACTTTGAGTTCATTAAGACGTTGGAGGATTTTTTCATGACCTCGGTTGATGCGGACAAAGTGAGAAATGTTGGTATTCTTGGCCATGGCGGCACAGGTAAAACGATGCTAATAGAACACATCTTGCATGCCGCCGGTGTGACAAACCGCATCGGAAAAGTCGAGGACGGAAACACCGTCGGTGACTATCTTGAAGAAGAGATTCAACGCCAACAGACCATCTGCATGAAATTGATGCATGTCAACTGGAACGGCGCTCGGATCCATCTGGTAGATCATCCGGGGTATGTCGATTTTATTGGAGAAGTCGCTGCGTCGGTCCCGGTTCTTGATGGGCTCGTCATTCTGGTGGACGCCAGCACCGGCGTGCAAGTAGGCACTGACAACGCGGTAGCCTATGCGGATAAACATCATGTTCCTCGAGCCATCTTTGTAAACAAACTCGACCGGGAAAATACGGACTTTTTCCAAGTTGTACAGCAGTTGCAAGAGGCTTATGGACAACAATGTGTCCCCATTATTGTTCCCATAGGCCAAGGCGAGAAGCTTTCCGGTGTCGTCAATGTTCTCTCTGGAGATCATCCCGATTTGGCAGACAAAATTGAAAGCCTTCGCTCTTCCATCATGGACGTCGTTGCCGAATCCGATGATGCCTTGCTTGAAAAATATCTTGGCGAAGGCACACTTTCCCCGGAAGAGTTCAATCAGGGACTTCAGACAGGTATCCAGTCGGGCAAGATCGTGCCTATATTGGCTGGAAGTGTAGCCAAAGAAGTCGGCATTAAAGAGCTCATGGATCTGATCGCCAGTGCATTTCCGTCTCCCCTTAAACGGAGGATCAAGGCAAAACGTGGCCAAGAAGAGATAGAAATCTCTCCCGACCCGGACGGACCCTTTATTGCACAAGTTTTTCGCAGTGTCGTTGACCCCTATGTCGGTCAGTTGACCTTCTTCCGCGTATTCAGCGGTACGCTTCGTTCCGATTCCGAATTCTACAACGCCAGCACAGATACGAAGGAACGCACGGGCAAAATCTTCTTCATGACCGGGAAAGAACAGAATCCCGTGGATAAAGTGGGTCCGGGCGATCTGGCAGCAATGGCAAAATTAAAAAATACCCATTTTGGGAACACCCTTGTGTCTCCCGGCACAGATGTTATCCTGCCCGACATCCAATTGCCTGAATCTATGGTCAAGTTAGCGATCTTTCCGAAGTCTCGGGCAGACGAAGACAAACTTGGAGAAGCATTGAATAGCCTCGCCGAAGAGGATCCTACGTTCAGCCATTATCGCGACCCCGCCACCAATGAGCACGTTATCCGCGGCATGGGCGATCTACAACTGGAAATTTTGCTTGACAGGATGAAGCGGCGTTTTCACGTGGAAGCAGAAACGCGTACTCCCAAAGTCGCTTACAAGGAAACCATCCGTAGCAAGGCAGAAGCACAAGGAAAATATAAGAAACAGACCGGTGGTCGCGGCCAGTACGGAGATGTTCACTTGAGACTTCATCCCAATGAGCGCGGCAAGGGATACGAATTTATTGACAGTATTGTGGGCGGTGTGGTTCCCCGTCAATACATCCCCGCAGTTGACAAGGGCGCTCAGGAAGCACTGGCTCGAGGGGTTATCGCGGGGTACCCCGTAGTTGATATCAAAGTGGAACTCTTCTATGGCTCCTACCACGAGGTAGACTCTTCCGAAATGGCGTTCAAAATCGCTGCTTCTCTTGCCATCCAAAAGGGAGTGAAGAGCGCAAGCCCGTGCCTCTTGGAGCCAATTATGGAGATTACGGTGACCGTTCCTGACGAATTCATGGGCGACATAAATGGCGACTTGAACAGCCGGAGAGGACGTATTCTGGGAATGGAACCTGCCGGAGGCGGACGCCAACGGATTCGCGCCCTTGTGCCGGAAGCGGAAATTCTGCGGTATTCAACGGAACTACGCAGCAAAACGGGCGGACGAGGAAGTTATTCCCTAAAATTCGCCCATTATGCAGAAGTGCCTGAACATATCGCGCAGCAACTTATTGCTGCCTATGAGGCACAAAAAACACAAGAAGCGTAATTGGCTCGTTGTTGACTTTTACTGCAACAAAGACTTCAACTTGGTGAATCTGATTAGCTACCAAGTTTATCATGTGAGGTACGGCGTTTCTTCTGCGCGAAGGGCAATGGAGCAAAATGTGTTTCCAATGCCCATGAAGAATCATCCTGAGGGAATACAAAAGTGAGTTCACGGCGAGAACAGTATGATCGACTTCATCATATCGCCGAGCTACGGTTCCCAAGAGAAGATTATCGCCACTTTGTGGAATGGTTGAACATTCCCCGTACATCTAGCCACTTCACCGTGTTGGACATCGCGTGTGGTCAAGGTTTTTTTCTCGAAGCGGCGCGTAAAATGAACCCGAACCTGAAGGTTCTGGGCATCGACTTTTCTACAGCGGCTCTGCAGAAAGCAAAAACAAGATCTCCCGATGTGGTTTGCGCCAGCGCCGATTGTCTGCCTTTCCCCGATTCCACGTTTGATTACTGCACAAATCTAGGGAGTCTGGAACATTTCGACAATCCTCTTTCCGGTCTCCGAGAAATGTTTCGCGTGTTGAAGCCTACAGGGAAAGCGATGATCATCGTCCCGAATCGATATTATGTGGGCACACTGTGGCGTGTCCTCGCTTACGGCGAAGAAGACGACCAAGAACAAGAAGGCCTCACAGACTTTCATACGGTGTCCGGTTGGAAAGAACTTTTTCTCGCCGCGAACTTGGACGTCACGGGTGTGCAACCTTACAACGGAGTTGACCATATCGCCTGGTATTTCAAAAGAAAAGACGGGGTCATCACCGAATTTGAAAAAACCACAAGACAGTTCTTGGACACATTCATAAAGCCCTTAATCCCTCTGAATCTTTCCCAATGTTTTGTATTTTTCCTCCGTCGTCAACCGCTTTGAGACTTGACGGCGGCTTGACCGACCATAACTTCCAAGCGAAGCGCTACGAACATAGAAAACCGTCTAACGCCACCCTGTGTTAAAATGAATGAAAGTTGCACGCCATCATGAGTGACACGCACGCCATGAATACGAAAAAGGATTCGATCCATAGACGACGATCCAGGTCGTGGAGGTTGCTTGCCCCCATCGGCATTGTGATCTGCCTTTTCCTCGCAGCCTGTACAGAGAGCCCCCAAAAAACCACGGAGGTATCCACTGTCAAACCTAGTAGCGAAAAGACGGCAGTACAAACAACAACGACTCCCTCAAAGCAAAACGTGGTACTCATCGTGATTGATTCGTTGCGCTACGATCATGTGGTAGGCCAACGTAATCAGGAGCCTATCATGCCCAAGCTGCAGCGTTTCGCCTCCAAATCGTGGATGTACCAGCGAGCCACTACACAAGCCACCTGGACGAAACCAGCCGTCGTAAGCCTATTTACCTCGCTTTATCCTGCCGTACACAACACCCTGTACGGAGTGACCGTAAACCTGGGAATGGAACAACAACCTTCGGTCGACGGTGTTCCTCCAAATATTCCACTTATGGCGGAGTATCTGAAGGAGCACGGCTACACGACCATCGGCATACAAACAAACGCGAACCTGAACGAGACTTCCGGGATTAATCGCGGATTCGATGAGTACATTCTCAAATCCTACCCATATGGCGACGCCCATGAAGCCACTGACCTCGCCCTCGACCACATCTCGGTATCTAAAACGCCTTTCTTTTTGTACCTCCATTATATGGACCCCCATCATCCCTATAAGCCGCCGGAATCGTACCACCACATTTTCGGGGAACCTCCCCAGCTCTCCGATACCGACCAAGAACTTATCCGTAACTTCACAATGGGGTACTATCTCGACAAGGTTTTCTTTCAGCTCGGGTTAAAGTCTAGCAGGCAATTCGGTGATATTTCGGAAAATGGCAGAGAATACCTCAAATACATGTACGCGGCAGAATCACGATATACGGACGACGAAATGGAACGGCTATTGAATTGGCTGGAGAAAAATGCTCCCGAAACCACCATCATCATCACAGCAGACCATGGGGAGGAGTTTTGGGAACATGGCTCTGTTGGACACAGCAAGACAGTCTACGAAGAACTCGCGCATGTCCCGCTACTAATCCGTTTCCCGGGAAAAACGCCTAGGATTATTTCCCGTGATGTCGAATTGATCGACATCTTACCCACTCTGGCCGAACATCTTCGTTTGCCATCTCATGAACACTGGCAAGGGCGTAGTTTGCTGAGCGATCCCCCAATGACTCACGAGCCTCGCCCGATTTTTGTCGAAACCCGCGGTTCTTTGCCCACCGCCAATCTATTTCTTACCGCGGTTCGTCTAGAAGACTACAAACTTATCGTGAACCGCAACACGGGAGACAAGACACTTTACTATCTTGGAAAAACTGGTGGCGAGACGACGCCTCTTTCCGATGAGGAAAAGGAACGCCAATTGTATGAATTGCTAATGAAACATTTTGAAGACAACGGCAAACATCCGCTAGCTGGCAGCACTCCCACACGGACAACCTTGGACGACACCGCCATTCAGCAGCTCAAAAGTATCGGATACTTGCAATAAGTTGATTGTCCTTGTTGGATGAATCTACAAGCCTGTTTCTGTTACCGCGGGACATCTTTCCGATAACGTCATTTTCTAACACTATCGCGAAGCAACTTTTTCGCGTGTTCCAGACTCACCCCACTTACCGTTCCGTCAAGCAAACGGGCGATTTCCTTTACTCGTTCCTCTTTTTGTAGGGTTACAATCCGCGTCAGAGCACGGTTGCCTTCCTCGTTCTTCGTCACAAGAATATGCGTCTTGCCTGCAGCAGCGATCGCGGGCAAATGGGTGATACATAACACTTGGTGAGTTTCCGCCAACTCCGCCAATTTCGCTGCCACTTTGTTCGCTGTCGCCCCCCCAACTCCTGCATCAATCTCATCAAAAACAAGTGTCGGCACTTGGTCTGCTTGGGCTAGGACACTTTTGATAGCGAGCATGACCCTAGAGATCTCCCCACCCGATGCAACCATACGCAAAGGCTTGGGCTGTTCGCCCACATTAGCACTGAGAAGAAACTCCACTTGTTCCGTGCCACGCTTACGAAGTTCTACATTCTCAAAATGAGTGGCAAACCCACCGCCTCCCATCCCCAGCTCCGTTAAAACCGCTGTGACGTTTCTGTCGAGCTGACGTGCTGCCTTGCGGCGTTTTTCCGACAACTTTGCAGCAAGACTTAACGCTTCCTGCTGTATCTTTTCCCTTTTGCTGCGGAGCTCTAAAATCTTTTCGTCTCGTTGTTCGAAATTCTCGATCTCTTTCTTTGCAACCGCGGCATATTCCAAAATCTCTTCAATGCACGTACCGTACTTTCGTTTCAGTGTACCAATTTGCGCCAGGCGCTCATTGATGGTGTTCAATTCATTCGGATCAAATTCCGTATTTGTCGCAAATTGGCGTACACGCCGCGCCACTTCTTCTATCACGGTACGCGCTGAGTCAAGCTCTTCGGCCATCTCACGAAATACAGGGTCAAAACTTGCTAGCTCCGCCAGAGCCCTTTGGCTAGCATTCAATTGGTCTATCGCCGCCGTTCCTTGAGCTTCATACAACGCGGCGTAACAGTCCGCAGCAAGTCGCACAATGGTCTCCATGTTGGTGATCAGGTTTCTGCGGCTTTTGAGTTCCTCTTCTTCGCCGGGAACAAGATTAGCAGACTGGATCTCGTTTAACTCAAAACGCCGAAATTCCAAGCGCCGTTCCCGTTCCCGATCTTCAGTTTCGAGCTCTTTTAGTTCGCGCTCCACTTCCCGCAGCAGCTCTACTTGAGCTGCAAGATTCGCGGCATCTTGCTCCGCTCTCGCAAAGGCATCGAGCAAATCCAGTTGAAGGTCTGTCTTTAATAAGCTTTGGTGATCATGTTGACCGTGAAAATCCACAAGTTCGTCGCCAAATCGAGATAGTACCGCCAAAGGCACCAGCCTACCCGAAACATACGCCCGACTACGGCCATCGCGCGCCACACTCCGCGACAACAACAACGTGTCCTCTTCCAAATCGATTTCGTACTCTTCCAGGAGTCGTTTCAGTCGAGATGAAGGACTTTTGATACGAAATACGGCATCGATCTGGGCTTTATCCGCACCAGACCGCACAACCTCAGAAGAGGCACGTGCACCTAAAACAAGGTTCAGGGCGCCAACAAGAATAGATTTTCCCGCTCCCGTTTCGCCCGTAAGAACGTTGAGCCCACCCGTGAATTCGACTCGGGCTTCTTCAATGAGCGCGTAGTTACTTACATGTAGCGCCTCAAGCACGAAACCACCCTCTTGTCTAATAAGGATTACCAGCGTTATAAAAGCACTAAAGCAAATTGTCCCAAAGTAGCGGGTAGGTTCGCAAACAAGAACATTTGAAAAACACGGTCCAAACGGAAGCCCACAGGATTAGACGCTTTCCACTAGCCCCACTTTAGGTACATCAGATATTCGCGGTTACCTGCGGGACCCAAAAGAGGAGAAGGGATAACGCCACCAGGACGAAAACCCTGATTTTCCGCAGCCTCTTTTATTTGTTCAATCACGTCGCGGTGGATATTCTCATCTCGCACCACTCCTCCCTTCCCCACCTTGTCCTTGCCCGCCTCGAATTGGGGTTTGATCAATGCAACACCTTCCGCATTGGGGGAAAGCAGATTCTTCACACAAGGAAGCACGAGGCGCAAGGAGATAAAGGAGCAATCTATAACAAACAGCGAGGGAAGCTCCGACAACTCCTCCGCCTGTAAATGGCGAATATTCGTACGTTCCATTACAACTACCCGCGGATCGTTTCGAAGTTTCCACGCCAATTGGCCGTATCCCACATCAACGGCGTAGACTTTTGAGGCTCCGTGCTGTAAAAGACAGTCCGTAAACCCACCAGTCGAAGCCCCCACGTCTATGGCGACACGACCTGCCGGATTAATCGAAAAGGCAGTCAGAGCGGCCTCAAGTTTTTCCCCACCCCTACTCACATACTTGCGAGATCCGCGGATTTGCAACGGTGTACCGTCGGGGAGGCGAAGTCCACACTTGTCCAGTTTGTTTCCTTCGGAATCGTAGACCAACCCCCTGATGATGAGGGATTGAGCGACGGCACGCGTCACTCCCGCCTGGCGCTGGACCAAAATGTCCAGCCTTTCTTTGCTCGCATCAGCAAAACAAGAACCTTGTCCTTTATCTGGATGGGATCTTCCCTTCCTCATCACGATGTGTTGAAGCAGAGCTTGCAATTACGTCCTGAGGGACAACAATACCACGGCGTGCGCACTTATCGCCTCTTCTCGCCCTTCGGGCCCCACTCTTTCGTTCGTTTTCGCTTTAACGGAGACACAGTCTAGATCCACATTCAAACAAGCCGCTAGATTGGTCCGTATCGTATCTAGAAAAGGATTAAGCTTGGGTTTTTCCGCAATGAGAGTCGCATCCACGTTTTCCACCACGTAACCTTTATCAAGGATAAGCGCCATGACTTTCTTCAACAGCATGATGCTGTCTGCGTTTTTGTAAGCGGGATCATTGTCCGGAAAATGCTGACCGATATTGCCTAAGGCAGCAGCCCCCAAAAGGGCATCTATTATCGCGTGAACGAGGACATCCGCATCGGAATGTCCTTCCAGACCTCTATCGTGAGGAATAACTATTCCCCCCAAGACCAACCGTCGCCCCTTCGCCAAACGGTGAAGGTCATACCCATGTCCTACGCGCATCAGACAAAACCTCTTTCAATTAAAAGACCTGCCATCAGAAGGTCCGTCGGTGTTGTGATCTTGAAATTTAGTGTCGAACCCATTACCAGTCTGACAGGATTCCCCAAACTCCGCACCAATGTAGCATCATCTGTTGCTAAGAACCGATGCTCCGTTGCCCAGCGGTGAGCTTCCACAATAATGTCAACACGAAACACTTGGGGGGTTTGACACGCCCAAAGGTGTTTCCGTTCCGGCGTCTCCACCAGAAAACAATCAGAATCCGCGACTAATATCGTATCCGTACAAGGTATAGCAACCGTGGCAGCACCAACGGCGCGGGCGGCCTCAAGAGCCTGGTGAATGCAATTCACGGGAACAAAGGGTCGTGCCGCATCATGGATCACCACCCATTCAACATGTGATGGAAGGGCTTCAATTCCACGACTGACCGAAATCTGGCGTTCGCTCCCCCCAGGAACAAGACGCCACCGAAAATCGAGACCAGCGCCCTCCAATACCTCCTGAAACAAGTCCAGATTATCCGGTGGAGCCAATACGATAACGTCTTCTGCAATACCGGCTTTTTGGAGCCGTAGCAACGTCCTCACCAGAAGGGGTTTACCACCTAAATCGACAAGGGCTTTCGGTTTCTCAGATTTTAAGCGTGTCCCCGCACCTGCGGCGGGAACGATCGTCTGAACACTCACGACAAAACGCTCTGCAACTTTGAAAAGATCATTCGTCCCGCAGAAGTCTGTAAAACACTTGTCACAATCACCGAAACGTCTTTTCCGACAAAATCGCGGGCGCCATCAACTACGACCATCGTTCCATCGTCCAAATACCCAACACCTTGGAACGATTCCTTCCCTTCTTTCACGATTCGCACTTTCATGAACTCATCCGGTAAAACCGCCGGTTTCAATGCGTTCGCTAAGTCATTAATGTTTAGCACTTGGACGCCTTCTATTTGCGCCACTTTGTTCAGGTTTAGGTCATTGGTCAAGATCTTGGCATTGTATTGTCGCGCCACCCGAACAAGCTTTTCGTCCACTTCTGAAAGGTCCGGGGGATCATCTTCAATAATATGCACCGTCACTTTGCTATCCGGTTCTTGCAAGGCGTGAAGTATATCCAGCCCGCGTCTACCTCTCGCGCGGCGAAGAACGTCGCTAGAATCCGCAATGTTCTGTAACTCCTTGAGAACAAACCGGGGCACAACCAAAACACCCTCAATAAAACCTGTCGCACAAATGTCTGCAATCCGCCCATCAATAATCACACTCGTGTCCACAACTTTGGGCGAAACCCCTACGAAGTTTTTACGCTGCACCGCCTTCATAAGGGTTTCCCAATTAGACGCCCTTGTCAAGCCCAGAGAAACACCGACAAAGCCAAATACCAGCACCAGCGTACAGACCAAAAACGTCTTAAAAACGTTGTCGGTATGCTCGAAATACATATTTATGAACCACTGACCCAGTGTAAAACCAAAAACCAGCGCCAGTGTAATGGCTATGAGCGCGGGATAAATCTTCTCGAAGACTTCTTGAGTAATTAAGCGTAGCAAGAACAAAACGCCCAGGCCTGTTATGATTCCCGCAGCAACACCCAGACCCTTTTCGTACCAAAAAGAAGACCGATCCGCGACTGCATTGACAATATAGACCGCCCAAACAGCGCCCATAATGCCGCACCCCGCTACAAATAACACCCGGATAATTCGAATAAGCATATGCCCGTCGTTTCCCCTTAGCTGCTCTCACCCCAAGAGCCGCATTCTCTACAAACCATATTAGACAAAAGCAATCTCAATTTCAAAACCTTCTCTATCAATGTCCAAAGACAAAAACAAAGTTCCCGCAACAGATTTCCTCCCCTCATTTGCCGAAACCCCGACCTCACGCTTTCAGAGGAAAAATCCGCCCGAGGTTTCCAGACATAATCCTTACCCTGTCTGGATCACAGAATTAGTCCTTCAGAAGGCTATCCAAGATGTTGCTGACTTCTCGGTTGCTCAGACCGCGAATCTCAACGATCTTGCGCCTCCCCCGCTGCCCCGCTATTACCTTGACGTTGGATTTCGCTACACCTAGTTTGTCAGCCACCACGGCACAAAGCATCTTATTAGCCTCTCCCTCGACAGGGGGAGCCGTAAGGGCTACCTTTATTTGGCCATCTGGGCCGAAAGAAAACTGATTTCGAGATGCCCGCGGCTGCACAAGAACTGCTATTCGTGCAAGAGCCGGTCCAGTTGGCGATGGCGCCTCCTCGCCTTTACCCAACCGTGCCGTCATCTGAGGAATCTGCCGTTACTTGCGGCGGCTCGCCTTCTTGCCAAGAACCCATGCGCGCGAACTTCTCACGGCGTGCCGATACACTCCACTCCCCACGTTCGCACCGCACCAAAAAACTCTCTATTTCCGATGCCAGCGTCTCTGCTGCAGCATCCGGGTTGCGATGTGCCCCACCCAGAGGCTCCGGCATAACCGAATCAATTACATGGTAAGACTTCAGATCGGCAGCAGTAACTTTAAGCGCACACGCCGCCAACTCTTTCTTTTCTGCATAGCGCCAGAGGATCTCCGCACAGCGCTCCGGTGGACATATTACGTAGATAGCGTGCTCAAACATCGCGATCCAATCACCCACGGCTATACCAAGTGCACCGCCGCTGCCCCCCTCCCCGAGAATGCTGCAGAATACCGGTGTTTGGAGACGCATCAACGCCCAAAGGTTCCTCGCAATGGCAGGACCCTGTCCACGCTTCTCCGCTTCAATACCGGGATGTGCTGCAGGCGTGTCCACAAAGGTAATAACGGGAAGGCGTAACCGTTCCGCCATCTCAAAAAGCCGCAACGCCTTCCGGTAACCTTCCGGGTGTGCCATACCAAAATTACGCCGCACCTTCTCATCGGTGCTTACACCCTTTTGCTGGCCTACAACCACTATCGTTCGTCCCCGAAACCGGCCTATACCGCACACCATCGCCGGATCATCGCCCACAGCACGATCACCGTGAAGTTCAACAAAGTCTTCCAAAATTCGGGAAGTATAATCCAACATTCTCGGTCGGAGAGGATGTCTTGCCAATTGGACCCGTTGCCAGGGAGTAAGGTGAGCAAAAACCTTTTCTTGCTCCTCGCGAAGCTCCCGCTCAAGCCGTTCACGCTCTTCGGGAGACTCCGTCTTCTCCATTGTCTTCTCTAACTCAACCAAGCGTCGCTCGAAAGGCAGACACTGGTCTAATGAAAGACGAGCTTGTGTTTTCTCGGCCAAGTCAGGTACTCCAATTTCCCCGGACCCTTCGAAACATATAGCACCGTATGGCACATCCATAGGCGATGATGTCTTGGTTCCGGTTTGTTTTTAAACTGTTTGAATCCTATCATTTTGTAGCGAAAACGCACACAAAAATCAAGCCCACAGAAAACACCTGTACCACGAGTCGTCATTTGGGAGAAAAGCGCGGGGTCCAATTGGGCTAAGAATTACGCCTCTTCAAGAACTTCATCAAAGTATTCGGCGTAACAATCCAGGTGCCAATACTCACCATTCACAATTCGAACATCGCCAAACTGAATGTCTACAGGCTCAATGACTTCATTACAAAATGCACATACCGCCGTTCTCATACGCATACTCGCCAATACACCTCCCTTCCTAGGTCTATTCAAGACATTTTTCCGCCCAGTACCTGAAATGCACACAAGCCCTATTTCTATACCACAAAAACAGGGTCATAGTCAAAACATATTTTAAAGCCGAGCTGTGTTTTGAAATACTACTACGTATCTAATGCCACCTTGGCAAGAGGGAAACGCTGCCTTTCTAGCGCTAATCTATTTCAAACAGACCTCCACGCTTCGAACAAAACACCGCAGCCCACCCCAATAAAGCCGAAAATCGGCTCCCGCATTTTGTCGATTTCCGAAGTAAGGGTTTTCTACAAGAAACTCGAGGGTTGTCCAAGTTCCGTTTCTACTTACCGAAAAGGGCGACAAAGAACGGTAAATGTTTGCAATTTCTGCATCACCACCCACGTCATATTGAAGCTGAACACCCTGCAACGGTTCCTCCGCGTGCACATCGGCTTTCAAAATCATTTTACGTACCCTATTCCGGAACGCCAGCGCGTCGTCAACATCAACGTAAAGGTATTGATCCCGTTTTGGGGGTTCGTTAGCCACGCATACAATTCCCCCGAACACTTCCCTAATAAAGTGTCCATCGGCGGCGGATTTTAAGACAAGCCCTTTCGCCTCGCTATCTTTGGAAAACGATATTTCCGCCTTCGAACCACGGTGCGAGGAACCCGCTGCCAATTTCCCTCGCAAGGTAGTCAGGTCAAACCGACCCGGAGTACCTATTAAAAGAGCCCAGTCTCTGGCATCGGGAGGAGCCAAGATTACCCGATCAGCATCGCGCCGCATAGTTCCAGAAACGCAGGCACCCGTTATAGGACTTACCCAATGCGCTTCATACGACTCGGCACAACCCGTCAAATCGAGAACGATCTTTTCGTTCTCCGGCAAATACGCTACCCCGAAACTCTTGTCGTCACTCATTGCAAAAGCCATATTCCTCGCTTTGTCCTTAGGTTGATTTAAGATACGCTCCGGAGCCGGTTGCAACGTCCACCAAGGCAAGAGACGCAAAAACCTCGCCAACAGAGAGACTTGGACACTGGAAGGGAAATTCATACTGGCCGTGGCGGTTTCATCCCACCGATATATTTGGTCAATCCCCGCAGTATATCCCACCGCTCCGGAAAGAAAACTCAGCCAAGCCGTTCGGCGGACGTCATAGGCTGATCCCAGTTCCCCTTCATAGATCGCCTCTCCGTTAATTATTGGTTTGCGCGGCTCCATCGATAAGATATCCCGCGGCATACCAATAGCACGCGCAGACTGCCGCGCCCTATCGCCGCCATTGTGACCACTTTGAAACATATCGAAAGAAAGCCAATCCTCAGCGTGAAACTGAGGACCAACACCGGTGCCCATATGCATCGTAATAAGCGCGGAAGGCGCCGCCTCGCGAATTCCCCGCACGGAAGCAAACGTTTCCTCTTCACGGATCGGACTATCGAAACTTGGGGAAAGGACGACAGCGTAGGAACGATACCGTGCCGCAACATAACGGCTGAACAATCTGATCTGTTCAGGTGGTGGATATCTATAGGGTGTCTCCATGAGCCCCACCAACAGCACCAGCAAACCACTATCATTTGCCTGACCAACCATGCGGTCAAGTTCTTGAAAAAACCGCGGATTCGGCTTCGAAATGTCAGGCAGTGAAGACAAAAACGGCTGAATTCCACGACGGGAATGTTCAAGCGCCCAATCAGGTGAAATTGCCATCTGCAAAACCGAGTATCCTTTCGACACGCGGTTGCGCACGTATCGTTCCCACTCATCTGCCGTTGCATGCACAGGCGCCGCCCAACACGTGTCGCCAATCCAAAGGAAGGGTGTACTATCTGAAAAGACAAGTAATCGTCCATCGTCAGAAACACGTACATAGCCGTGCTTGCAAAATGGGCTTGACGCCTTCGAAGGGTTCACCCGTATCGTCCCTCTCTGATTATGAAGCCCCCCATTGCTTTCATCCGAGCATTGCGTCAGCCAGGTCCATACACCAGCCGCCGGAAAAACGTTTCGGATGACAAAAGTCTTTTCCCCATCCCAGAAGCCCATTCCTTCCAGCGTAGTTCCATCATCCGAAATGAAACGTACACGCAGGCACACCTCCCGGCAAGGGTCTTCATACTCCCAATCGCTCACCAAAACGTGTTCCCAACGCTCCCAAACCTGTACCTCGTCCTCAGCGAGAACGTGGCAAGTTAACGCGCCCAAAAATAGTAGCCATATAGGAACACCTCGATGCTTCATAAATCCGTGCGCTGTGCTTCCCATTTGCTTTCTCCTAAAATAAGGGCGCGTTGCCTTATGCAAACCCGTTCTGTACAACTCCAGTTTTGAGGCAGAAGAGGTCATCACCCGAGTGATCATGCTCTTCCGAATTTGCGCAATAGTCTGAAAATAATGTAGGTTCTCTCCAAGTGTCTCACGGTATACCCTGAGACTCAGGCACTTCCGCGAGCAATGTTAAATGATCTCGAAACATTTCCGTTAGCAAACTGAAATCAGGATTGACCTGCCGGGCGACATGTAACAAATTCTCCAAAGTTTGAAGGCCTCCGTCCCAATCGGAACGGTCTGGAGTCATCCCGCTAAAGTGATTGAAATCGAGTTTGTCGTTGAAAAAGTCAACAACATAGAGGCCATCTACCTCTGCCTGCGCCAAAACACCTACTTGTCCCACAAGGAAATCTCGCACCTCGGGAACCGCCAAATTTAGAAATACCCAGCGGTCCCCCGGCCGAGTAAATGGAACGCCCCATCGGTCACGGCTGCAATACGGTGCAAGAAAGGACTTGAATAATTCACTATCCGGGTTACAAAACTGGACGTTAAAACGCAAATACAGACGTGCGCCCGCTGCGTGGCACGCCTTCCCAGCCTCACGAAGACCTTCCGCACCTCCCAATTCCGGGGCTGGCGTAAAAGTCGGTACACCATTGTGTTGGCCGCCTATTTTCCAGTCATCCAAACAGATCGCGTCCACACCTTCTGCTTTACATGATTCCACCAAATTCGCAATTTCCGCAAAAGGTATTCGACCGACCCGCTTAAGCTTCTTCACAGTGTGGGGATTCGCCGCCTTACCAAAAACAGATTCAAACCAACTGAGGTATGTACGTTTCGCCTCCTCTGCGTCCCCCGACTGAAATCGCAGCACGACAGGACTGGTCACAAACTCTTGTTTGGGAGGGTGGTAGACCAGATGGACAAAATTCACGGAAACCCCTGAGGGCATACCTTCTAGTTCTTCAGGTCTAGGCCAATTACCGTCCACTCGGTAGGAAGCCAAACCAGGATATTGTTGTAGCTGGACCGCTTTCACGCGACGAATAGGATCATGAGCTGCAAAATAGACGCCTCTTTTGTTCTTTGGATTATACAAATACAAATACATCCAAGGCGTAGAGAGTGTGTGCGGATAAACATAAAGCTGTTCCGGTAAGGGTTCCCCGAGCCACGTCATATTATTGAATACACGGTAAATCGGTTGCACATCCATGCCGCTGCCAACAGGTACGATCCGTAGTGTCGCTTTCCTCTGCAACTCATTGCTACCTAGCCCCTTGGTTCCTCCGATGATGGGATAACAAACCTCGCCAATTTCCAGGTCTGTCCTGTTGTCTATTTTCAAGGTGAAGGTGATTTGACTCCACTCCAAAACGATTTTCATTTCTGCGGAAACGTCATAATACACTCCAAACACAGAGACAAGAGGTCCTTCCCACTGCAATGTGAGCGTATCGCCTTGAATGGCATAAGAGGTAAGCCGTTGCGACGTGCCGCGAATTTGATTCGCTTCGGTATTGGTCCATGCCTCTTTACCGACAATCGGCAACGTAAAAGCAAAGTTGTCCGCCAGCCTGGGTTCAAGAATGAGGTCGGACTTCCCTTGTTTATCAAAGATTCGCGCAATAGCCCCGTTCGTTTTTCTCACAGCAACTAGCAAGTTATCGTTTTCAATTTGAATGTAATCTTTAGGTTCCAGCACGGGGAAAGAAGGTCCTGTGGGAATTTCAACTGTGCGGATACTATCAATGCACAGCATCGAATAGGAACCTTCCGGTGCATCGTCTACAGCCTCAAGAAACACACGTTGGCCTCGATAACCGCTTCCATCCAAGATCATGGGGGAGAAAGTTGTCGTGTTTGGCGCGTAGACACGATCCAATTCCTTGCCATTTTCTAGATTAAGTGTCACATAGTTCCAACGGTTGGCACTCCTGCCTTTAATATCCGCCCAACCCGCAATCAACACTTCAACCCCGTCTTTGTCCAAGACAAACGGCATTGACCGCAGCTTGCCCGTTGCGGCCTCTCCTCCTTTGCCGCTCCAAGCAAAAAACCTCCCTTGCCACCCCGTATACCAGTTGCCAGCAGTGTTGTCATCCACTGTCCAGTTGCCATCAGCCTGCCAACCTTTGAAATCACCACTTTCGAAATCGAAGGTGATACCTTCCTTTTCAGAAATGGGTGCACAAGCTGGTTGACCCGCTTCGTCATCGGCTACAACGCTTGATTCCTCCGTTTCCTCAATGATTACCGCATATTGTTCACCTGGAATCTTTACGGTCGCCGGCAAAGAAAATACACGCTCTTCCCTAAAAGGCCTCACGACTCGGCAAGCCTTAGCCACGGAACCTCGAAAACCCTCAATTTCAACCGCAATATCCTCTCGATGGGTGTTCGTAAAGACAGCGGCACGGCGGTTCGAATCCAGGTCTGCCCAAACGGCGTACTGAAGGCTCGAAGGTAGTTTGGTTGATTTCAAACGTATCGTATTCGGAGAACATTTGCGGCCGAAGAAAATATAATTGCCATAGACATTCCGGATACGGTTGGCTTCACCTACATACGCTGCCATGCGGCGCCAAACGGGATACCCAATTCCATAGTTGAATTTATGAGGGGAAAGCATGAGTATGGACCCGTCTCGCACTGCATCATTGACCCCGAAAAAGTCATAAGGCCAGTATTGACCTTTTGTCTCCGCATTTTCAGGGAAAACCCAGCGAGTTAGGGGCATGTAGCCTACCCACCACGTCGCCCTTCCATATGAAAAGACACGGTCCCAAAAGGCTTCACAAGACAAGGCGAAGTCCGGTTTCACCGCAGTACATTCTCTAATAATTCGGTCCATCAAATTAATTGTGCCTTGTAATCCTGCGGTGTCTCGGCTCATCCCCAACTCGGCAACACGAGGATTGTACTCTAGCGCTGCCGGCATGAGCTTGTCGATATGAATACCATCAGCACCCACCTCAGCCAATTTACGAAAATACGTTACAGTGGGGTCAGCAATGCCAGGAAAATTGACATCCAGCAAAGACATCGTTGGTGGCGTATACCCCATGCGCGAGGCAATTGTCCCCATCCCCCAATAACCTATCCAGTTCGTTTTCCCCAAAGCATTGAGAGACACATACTCATGCAGTTCTCGTTCGAACCAGCGCAGATCATTCATCGCCCAATGAAGATTGGCGAAAAAGTACACACGAACCCCCATTTTGTGGCATTCGTTAATTGCCCAAGCAACGTCATCCCATGTCCCAAGACGCGGATCGGGCTCGTAAAAAGGATAACCATTATCATGCCCTCCCAACTGCCATCCCGCGAGCTGGAGAGAGTCAATGCCGTATTGCATTCCTTGACGCGCTAGTTCCGGCACATCTCGGAACCTGAAATTAATGTTCCCTTCCGGCAACATCATCATAACCATCTGAAAACAATTTTCACGTCGTATCCAGTCTTTTTCCGCGTCTCGCAAACCAAACGTTTCCAAAAACCACTCTCGATAGATTTGACCTGCCTCGACCCAGTCGCCGTCATGAAAAGCGACCGCCCAGTCGCAACCGGACCAGGTAGCCCCAGAACCGACAAACGGGAGAAACACCAGCTTGACTGCAATATCTTCTGCACTTGTTCCTTTTACCGTCTCAAAGTGCCATTGTTTGTAGCGCGCCACTTGGTCGTACGCCCCAAGATACAATCCCCGTCCCAAACGTTCGTTCGCAACACTCAAAAAACCCATACTAAGATGCCCCGGATAGCCCAGAACCGTCGTCTCAAACGGCAACGCCAAACGCTTTCCGTCAAAGGGCGGGCCAATGGTTGCCGGCTCTCCATCTGGCAATGCTCGCAGTTGCGTTAACCCTCCAATTTGAGAGTACCGAACTTCCACAACAGACGCGCTCGATTTGTTAGAAAGCTTTCCCGTTATAACAAGCCTGTCCCCAAGCAACTCGTATCTCATTTCCAAAGAAAGCCTGAATACCTCTCCTACGGAGCTTCTCAAAGGTTCCCGCCATACGACCCTACACGCATTACCTTTAAAAATGAACTTCGGCTTTTCTTGGTCGTTGCAAGAAACCTCCGTTCTAGTGTCACCGTCCTGAAGAACTAGGCTGAAACCTTGGAGAGCTACATCTGCCGGGCTTCTAAGTGCGATATTCTTTTCCTTGTCCTCAATTTCAATAAGGTCCCCTTGATCATTCCAACGTACCCGCAAATATTCATTTTCCAAGCATGTTGGAAAATCAACGGCCTGACCACTAGAAAAGAAGCAGTACACTGACATCGAATACAAGAACGCAATACTCATGGCCCTTTATCCCTCCTCAGGATCGCATTTTCCACACTTCAAAATCGTATACTTTTTCTAGAAACTATCCAACAAACCAAAATGACAAACATCTTTTTTCAGCACAGCAATAATTCCCCGTTTTTCCAAATGATAAGACCTCTACCCTTCACAATACCCGATTTCCCTTCTCGCCAAAAGTAAGAATCCAACATTTCCGTCTTCTGCAGACTCCGGAGTTATCTCCTTCCCAACTGTAATAAATTGGTTTGGACAAGGGCAGCTTCCCGCGGCTCCATGAGGTCCCCAAAAAAGTTCTTGTGATCGTTCACATTTTTTGTTATAATGAGTGCAGTTAACAGAAGAGTGGTAACGTTCACATTCTTCAGGGCTTGTAGCGAAAGCGACGAAAGAAAAGAGGTTCACGGCAGGAAAAACATAAAACAGCTAATTAATGTGCTGTGTGCGCGTAGAGAATCGGCAAACCAAACAACCTTTAAAAGGGAGGGAAGTAGCGATGAAAATAAAGGTTTCACCTTGATCGAACTGCTCGTGGTTATTGCGATTATTGCCATTCTAGCCGCGATTTTGGTGCCGGCGTTGGCTCGCGCCCGCGAAGCAGCAAGAAGATCGAGCTGCCAGAATAATCTCAAGCAGTTCGGTCTGATTTTCAAGATGTTTTCCAGTGAAAACAAGGATCTCTTTCCACCCGCCGCCATTGGTCTGAATGGACCAAACGTACCGGCTACGTGGGATACGGTGGGAGCAGTCGATGATATTTGGGCTGTTCCCTCTGGCCAAGCCATCTATCCGGAGTATCTGACGGATATCAACATTTGGTGGTGTCCATCCCGCCAGAACGTCAACAAAGAAGATTATATTGGGCCAAACGGTTGGAAGTTCTATTCGGTACCGGGTGTCGGCGTTCCAGGAGTACCTCCGAGTTCGGGTGGTACGCTTGACCCCGTATGGTTTGAGGATGACATGTCCTATGAATATTACGGGTACATAGCGACCACAGTTGACGAATACGCGACCATGCAGATTGCATCGGACTACAACTGTGGCCATCGTGGACCGCTCAACGGCACGTTTACTCCGAATCAGGTGAAAGTTAAGTTAAACAATAACTTTAACTGGAACCAGTTCACTGAATCGGACTTGAGAAGCCGCATCCAGAACCGCATTGAAACGTACCGAACAAGAATCTGCTTCTATTGGCCTATCGGCAGTACCACGCCAATCACCGATTCACTGACCATAACAGGTACAGCTGGGTCGACGACGGTATATCGGTTCAAAGAGGGCATTGAGAGATTCTTGATTACGGACATCAATAATCCTTCAGGAGCAGCAAAAGCCCAAAGCACTTTGCCAGTCATGTGGGATCAAAACATGACCAGCTCGGGCGATACGCCTGACATTTTAGAGAAATGGAAAGCGTCTCACATTCCGGGTGGTTCCAACTGCTTGTACATGGATGGACATGTTGAATTCAAGCGGTATCCAGATCCCATGACCGCGCTGTTCCTATGGGCAAGATGACCGTAATGGTCGGTCAGTTATGGTAAAGATCCTTGCTTCGTGTTCGACCTTTTGTGGTAAGGGCGCTCCGTAACAAAGAGAGGGCGCCCTTCCCATCTTCCGGGTACGAATAAACACGTTGAACTATGTATTCATCGAGAAACTGAACTCATCACAGGGGAGGAGTTGTTCATGTCCCGGTCCAAAGTACTTGTCCTGCTACTGACGCTGCTGTTTTTCCCTTACCACGCAGTTGGAGATACAGCAAGCATTCGCGCCGGTATTATTTTCACAAAGAAAGAGACGTCAACTCCCATTATGAAGGCAGCACATCTATTGCAGGACATGATCCAAGAACGCACCGGCCTGTTTTTCCCTTGTCAGACGGAAGTCAATGCCCAAGACATTCCGCGGATTGTCCTTGGGAAGGTAGGCGAGATGCCAGAATACCTGCCCCAGATACCTTCCGACATCTCTGTTCCAGAAAAAGCTGAGGCGTATGCCATTTGGGCGGATAGGACATCAAACGGGACTCCTGTGGTGGTGATTTGTGGTAGAGATGAACGTGGTGTTCTTTTTGGCGCTGGTAAGTTGTTTCGTCTCCTTCACATGAGCCCAGGTAACGTCTCATTAGATTTACCTTTCACGCTGAGTTCAGCCCCGCACTATCCCATTCGAGGTCACGAACTGGGATACCGCAACAAGTCAAATACATATGACGCCTGGAATATGGAACAATTCGAAAAATACATACGTGAATTGGCGGTTTTCGGTGTAAACACGATTCAACTCGTGTGTGAACTGGATCATATGGACAAAGAAGGTCCCCACATGACCGAAACCGTGTGGGAAAGAACACCCAAACTTGCCGAATTACTGAATGCTTATGGACTCAATGTCTGGATATGGTTGCCTCCCGGAAACAGGGCATTTGCAGAATCAACCACCGAAGAAACTTTGAGTTTATGTGGAGATTTGTTCCGCAGCTGTCCGAGGATTGATGCCATATTCGTGCCTGGGGGCGATCCCGGCGATGCTCATCCACGTGTGTTACTCCCTTGGGTTCAAAGATTGGCTACCGTATTACACGAATCTCATCCTTCGGCTGACGTGTGGCTATCCAACGAAGATATGCCCCAAGAATGGAACAACTACCTATTTGAGTTTCTTCAAACAGAACGACCGGCATGGCTCACAGGTCTCGTGTTTGGAACCTGGGTGAAAATGAGCCTCAAAGATATGCGCAAAGCAGTTCCCGAACAGTACCCGTTGATCCAATATGTAGACATAACCCATTGCATCGAGTGCCAGTATCCTGTTCCGGACTGGGACCGGGCTTTTGCGTTCACGCTGGGAAGAGAACCCATAAATCCCAGACCCAAAGCGATGGAATATATCTTTCATTTTACCTCGCCAGACACAGCCGGATTTATTGGTTACTCGGACGGTGTCAATGATGATGTAAACAAAGTTATCTGGGCTGAAAAGGGTTGGGATCCCGAAGCAAAACTCGATACGATTCTAAAAGACTACAGCCGTATTTTTGGCGGAGAAGAAGTTGAAGAACCGATGGCTGCCGGACTGAAAGAACTGGAAAGTAACTGGAAAGGGCCGTTGAGCCACAATGGGCAGATTGAAAAGACACTAGCGCGGTGGCGTCACATAGAAGAAAAATTACCTCATGCAATGAATCCAACCCACTGGCGCCTTCAAATGGCGTTATTTCGCGCATATTACGATGCCTACATTTATCATCGTCTCTTGTCAGAAACCCAAAAAGAACAGGAAGCCCTGGAACAGTTGAAACAGGCCAACATCGTTAGCGTAGATGTCGCCATTGCTCGGGCGAGGGAAATCTTGAAAAACACGTCCCTCTCGCCAGAAATCCAGCAATTCCGAGAGAAAATAGAAGGACTTGGTAAGTCTCTTTTTGACAATATTGGTATTCAGATGAGTGTTTCTAAATACGGTGCGGCAAATTGGGAACGTGGCGCGGTACTAGACGCTCTCGACACGCCGCTTACAGATAGCCCTTGGATGGAGAATCAATTCAAAAAAATCCTGGCAATGGCCAAAGAATCACAAAAAGCACAAGCCATCAAACAGATCTTGGAATGGGAAAATCCTGGAGAGGGAGGTTATTACGACGACTTGGGCAATCCCTCCAAACAACCCCACTTAGTCCAAGCAATTTCTTGGAAGGACGATCCTGGGTATGTTCACTCTCCCCAAAACGAGTTTATTGAAATAGTTGGACGAGAGAACTGGCGCCGCTCTTGGCTTGACCAGGCACAAACACTTTATGGTACGCCGTTAAAAGTCCATTTCGATGGGTTGCAACCAGACAACTTGTACACGTTACGGGTGGTATATACCGGACGATTTCGCCCCACCATGAAGCTCCTGGCAAACGGTATATATGAAATCCACGGAGCTCTCTCACAACCCGAGCAACCTGACCCGTTGGAGTTCCCCATCCCGAAGGCATGCACTGCAGGAGGCAGCTTAGACCTGGAATGGCTTCTCGTAGAAGGGAGAGGTTGCCAAGTGGCAGAGATATGGCTCATCCCCTCGCAGTCTGGCTCTCCCTGAACGAAAGGGATTACGCTCTAACTTCGAGACGAAGCATTTGAAAAACAGTCCACAATGATGATAACTGCTACTTCTTGCGAAACGCCTAATCGAGCGGGGACCCGTCTTGAGTCCAAACAGTGAGATTGGTTAAATCCCGTGGACGCTCGGGCAACAGGTAGGTGAGAAGAAATCCCAACAAAAACATCAGGATATTTCCTACGACGCCGGTATAGTACGTCTCAAAATGTTCATTGACCCATTCATTCAGCCGAGTCGGCAACCAACCCAAGCCCGCGCAGGAAATAAACGCCGAAAATCCAACGGCCGCCAAAATCCCCACCAACACAGAACGGCCATCTCCACGCGTGGTTAAAAATCCCAACATGTACAACCCCAGCACGCCCCCGGCAATTATTGACGCAAATTCGGTTGCCAAATGTTGGAGGGTTTTGCTGTCCGTCTTGACCAAGATGTACGCCCCTATCACCATGACCACGGTACTCGCCAATGTAATCCATTTCGCGGCAAGAACGTAGTGTCGATCGCTTTTGTTCTTGACAAGATGACGGCCATAGATGTCGGTCACAGCGACAGCAGATATGGAATTCATCGCAGATGACATAGAGGACATCGCGGCAGCAAGGACAGCTGCAATGACGACTCCTGAAAACCCGTGCGGCATGTAGTTGATGATGAAATAGGGCAGGATTTGCTCCGCCTTGCGTGCCCCCGTAAGCATTTCTGCGGCTTTGGGATCCGGAAAAACCTTAAAAAAGACATACAAACCAGTTCCCAAAAACATGAAGTAGCACCATGTGGGCAACGAGCACCAACAACAAATCCACATGGCTTTCCGAGCTTCATCGGCAGACTTAGAGGTGCAATACTTCTGAATAACTTCCTGGTTGCTGCTATACTCGGCTAACCACTGAAAAAGGCCTACTATCAACAGCATAAGCACCGTTTTCTCACGCAACGAAAATCCTAAAGGCGCGGGACGCAATTGCCCTGTCGCTACGTCGAGATCACCAAACATGAACTTGCCGTCCGCCATCCCCACGTCAATAATCTGCTTGAGTCCGCCGGGAAGTTTGATCAGAATAGTAGAAAGAATCAAGATGCCCCCTAATGTAAAAATAATGGACTGGATAAAATCCGTCCAAATAACAGCCTCAATACCTCCCATAATCGTGTAGAACCCAGTCACAATACCGCCCAACAAGATACAAACGGTTACGTCCCAGTGCGTAATTTCGTGCATGAGCATGGCGACAAGAAATTGAATCAGGCTCAGTCGTATGCACTGCGCCACGATAAAAACGCTAGCTGCGTAGACCCGAGTGGTAGGACTGAACCGTTTCTCAAGATACTGGAACGCCGAAGTAATCTTTCCTCGACGAAAAAAAGGAACGAAGTAGCGGGATGCTATCCATACACCAAGAGGGAGCGTAAAACAAAGGAGTAAGCGAAGATACGCAGTTTTGTACGCATCTGCGGGGTACGCGACAAATGTGATCGAACTTATGGTCGTCCCAAACAAAGAGAAACCTATCAACCACCCCGGATAGGCCCTGTTCCCCACAAAGTAACCTTCGGTACTCGTTGCCCTACGTGCAAAAAAAAGGCCAGTCAGCGACATGGATACGAAATACACGACAAGGACCAAAATGTCTATAGGTTCCATTCTATTCGTCCTCTCACGGTGTGCAATCTAGTTCTGATCTTGCGTATGTTCACCAGATAAAACACGGAGCACCGCTCGCTCTAGGAAGTTACTTTCTCGTGTAGTTCAATTGGCACGCGATCACGACCTACCCACAAATCCTACGCTCAACTGCGAGCTTCCTTGCGTCCCCGTAACGCCAGTCGCTCCAGCATCTTCTGACGACTAACTGGCCTAACTTCTCGTACGATCATTTCTCTCATTGCCTTCCCCATCTCCGTATGCTGCGGATAAGACATGAACCGCAATTCCAGCCCAAGTCGTTCGGCGATACGCGCCACCATGATAGGCCACACAACGCCGATATCGCCTATGACTGCAATGCTACCTTCGTGTCGCGCAAAACCCGACATTTCCATACGAAACGGTACCCCGAAGAGTTTTGTTTTGGGCAAACCGTCCGCAATGGCATTCTGAACAGCGGCATTTTCACGCTCGACCTCACAGACCTTCTCCAAGTTGGGGTCGAGGTCAATACGCACAAGCTTCTTACCCTCGAGGCTATATGTATAGTGTCCCTGCCAGGCACTCCATAGACCATGCCCCGTGTAGCGCTCAAAGGGTCCGTCGTGGACCTCCTGGGTGAGCACCACGGCCGACTCGATGATGACGTCGGCGCTATCCAGCAAATGCGCAAGGCGCGCCGCCCGTTCGGTTATGGGAACACTATCCCCGATACATAAGCCTACCATACCACCGCCTATCAACTGTGGAATCGTGACAACCACAGGCAAACCCTTTGCCGCGGCGATACCAATCATCGTGCGCTCGTCAGCGCCTAGCCCCACCACCTCTTCAAAAGTCATGCCATGCGACTTTGCCAACGTCAGGATTTCCCATGACAGTCGCTCCAGCCAAAGCCCGACAGGATAGCCCAAATTGCCCGCCGCCTTGATAATCACCTTGCCCGCCGCCCTCTCCATCCGCTCCATCAACTTTGTATCCACCGGCATGTATTGGGTCACTTCTTGCAGCACGAGCGAGTCGGTCAGTGTAAGTTCAAATTCCCCCCCGCGCGGCAAGAAAAAAGGATCCACTCCTACTGACCTACCATCCACCCGCTTCACCTTGTCTAGTGTTCCTCCCATTTCGTGGGAGACAACGGCAGAACTTGTTGTCACACCGTCAATAACCCCTAGCCGCATAAGTTCCGCTATTAACGTGGTGACACCCTCGTGCAAGTTCGGGCCACTGCCCGTTACCACAACGACCTTACCGCCCCGCTCTTTTGCCGCAACCACAGCATCAGCGGCCTGCCGTACGCGCTCCACCATAGTAGAATCTAAAAGGCTCTCCAAGGACTTCACGGCATCAAATTGGCTCATCATTTGGCGCTCCTATATGAAAAACTAACTTTTTATACCTCGTTCCGTCAGCATCTGCTCCGCTCGCTCCAAGTCCTGTTGCGTGTCCACACTAAACCCAGAAAACTCATGATCAAGGGTCTTTGTTTGGACTACACGAAGAGGAAAACCGTACTCAAGAACTCGAAGCTGTTCCAGCGACTCCACTTGTTCCAAAACACTCTGCGGCAATTGAGTGAGCGCAAGCAAAAACTCTCTACGATATACATAAAGACCCACATGCTCATAGACTTGATGAACCACGGATTCCCGCGGGAAAGGTATAAGGGAGCGAGAGAAATATAAGGCATTGCCTTTAAGGTCAGTTACTACTTTCACTACACTCGGATCATGAAGACTCTCCGGATGCGTAATAGGATGCATTAACGTAGTCATCTTCAGGGAGGGGTCTTCCAGAAGAGGTCTGACGGCTTCTTCCACCATCACAGGATCAAAGAACGGCTGATCACCTTGGATGTTGACAATAATGTCCGCCGGAATGTGCCGAATTGCCTCTGCGATTCGGTCCGTACCGCTCCGATGATTTGGGGAGGTCATGATCGCCCTTGCCCCAAATTTCCGACAAACCTCTACGATTCTCGGATCATCCGTTGCAACATAAACCTCCTGCATGACATTAACTTGACATGCCCTCTCATATACCCACTGAATCATAGGCTTACCCTGAATAAGCTTTAATGGCTTTCCAGGAAGTCTCGTAGAACCATATCGACACGGAATGACACCCACGACACTCTCGTCTGTCATGAATTGAATTATCCTCCTGTTCTCTTCACCATTTACTCTACCCTGCATCAACACTGAGAAATCTCTTCGTGCCCAACACGCCTTCGCCCTTTAGTACAACCTTGTAATGTCCAGATAGGGCGTCGCTAGGAACATGAAGTTTAAATTCCGAAATCCCCTGGGCATCCTTTCGCCTCACCTGCAAACCCGGGGCATCTAATTCCAATTGGAAACGACTAGGAAGCGTCGTCAACAGCCTTGGACTAATCATCACGGACTCTCCCGGGTGCAATGCAGGCAAGGAGTCAAAACAGACGATGCCCGGACCGCAAAACTCTCGTAGAATTACCAGCGCCCAGTTCGAGGAGAGTTGTAGCTGCAGATCATTCCCCTTGCGTTGTAGGTCGAGCGCACACCAATTCAGTTTCTCAACGTCACAAAGAACTGCATTCTCAATCACTGGCGCCAGCCCAGATAACGTAACGGTATACAATCTATGTTTTTCTGAAATTCCCGTTCCTCGAGGCCAAATTGGCTCCTGACATGCCGGTCTAGCCGCGACCAATGCCCAATACCCATCTCCTTTGAAACAACGCGTGACTATTTCTGGGTCTGATGCTTCCGGATCTTTATCCTCAACGTCTCCCCATACCAGCGCAGAATGAGCCGTGTAACGTGCACAAACCCAATTCCAATCGATATGCGTGATATCGGGAGAATCACAGCCGCCACCGGCAAACCCAGACAATGCCCCCCATAACGCTCCAGATGCGTAGACATAAGGTCGAAACGGCTCTACGGCAATGCGCATTAGGGAAAGCTCACGAGGGCAACGAGCCGTGAGAGCACCGTGAAACCACTGTCCAAACCAGTCCGCCGGACCTTCCGTCAAAAGAAGAACATCCGGCTTGACCGCAACAGCCGCTTGACGTACTTTGGCGAGCAGTTGCTTTATCCATTCGTTGTAACCAAAGGGGTCCCGATGACGATGTTCCGGGTTATAACACGGCAAATAATAAAAACCCAGAGAATCGAGTCTTATGCCGTCCGCATGCGTTTCGCGAAGCAATCTCTTCACCATCTGCGCCAAATGGTCCTGCCACTCCTCGCAGCCGGGGCACATGTGATAAAAGCCTTGTTCACTATAGGGACCGATAATAGTCCCGTCTTTATGCATTACCGCCCAACGCTCCCCTTTTCCCGCACGCGCAAGACCGCAGTCCTTGTGCATTAGGTATCCTTCGACATATAGCGTCGCGTGAAAACCGAGACGATGCAGCCCAGCAATACCGGCACGCAATCCTTCTGCTCCGCCTAAGTCCTCTCGAATAATATTTTCCCCGTCTGTGTGCGGACTAAAACCTGTAGCATCCTGATACATCGAGCCGGCGCAGAAGAAAGCATATTCGCTATTATCGACAGGACGGCGCAGGTGAAACGCAGGAAGCTCCGCAAAACTACCCATCACATACTGACCCCCTGAGTATGTCGGTGGAGTCTCCGCACTCCTTTTTTTGAAATGCACACCCACGTTGCCATCAGATAACCGAAACCATTCCGGTGGCTCGACATGCGGATAGACTTGCCGGTACCACGCTCGGTACGCCCTCGCTGCAGGACGCCAATCTCCCGCATAAACCAAGAGGTGAAAGGAAGGAAAATCAACCGACTCTCCAGGCGAAAGATTTACCGGAGGAAAGTATTGTAAGTCGATGGAAGCGTCTTCCTTCCGCAAGACCAGACGTTTAGGCTTGACATCAGCGTCGCGAAAAATCAAGCCCATTGCACTCTTACAGTGGGGATCCCAAACCGCATGCCATTGCATGGAAAACTGGTTACTTTCCCCCAAGACCCCACCCGGACGTTCCCATGCGGGTACTACCAAGCCCCCCATATCCATCGCGGTTGCCAAGTTATTCTCCGTGTCGGAACCCAGAACCACCCCGTTAAAATAGGGAAAACTCACCAGAAAGTCCCGAGATACTGTTCCGGTGTTTGTGACCCTCAAATACCAATTAGAAACGCATGGTCCGTCACCCAACTCCACATAGACCCCAGCAATCAACCCGTTCATCACGTATTGAAGTGCTAGGGCATTTTCCAATTGTACGGAAGAAAAACACGCAGTACCGGGAGAAAAGTGGTTCTTGGTAATGATTAACGGATCTTCAAATACCAACTGGAATTTGTCGTTGATATTGATTTCAAACTCTTTTGTCAGATCCGAATAAATTCGAAAAGGCATATGATGAGAAGAAGGACCTTTTAGATACTGGTCACTGGTCAGCAAGTTTTCAACGCAACACAGCGCCCCGTTTTCAGCATGAAAACCTAAATGGAAACTTTCGTTTTCCAACTTAAGCATGTGCGAACCTTGCTTTTGTTTTAGCCGTTTCCGGTTACGTCGTGGCTAGTAAACCTTTCCTCACGAGTAGCGCAATGGCTAGATTATACCAAAAGAATGTGAACGATCACAATAAAAAATAAAAAAACACACATTCCCTACCATCTAAAAAAAGCACAAAGAAAAACCTGTTATATTTCTCTCAAATACGATGGAAAACCCAAAAAAGACAAGCCTCTACTTACACTGACGTGGAAGCTTTCGTCCCGCGTCGAAAATGCACTCGATACGGAAACACCGGCGAAATAAATTTTGCCACTCCCACACTTACCGGCTCTGACCGTTCGGGCTTACCGGAGATTAAATCGAGTAGAAGTTCCGCCCCGGCAATTCCAAGTTCGCGGTCCATCGGCGTAGCGACAAGTACTACACGTGCCGCATCGAGATAATGCGGTCGTAAAGACACGCCCGCCAATTGAAACTGGTCCGAATACGGCACACCACGCTCCGCCAACAGGGCTATCATCCCCGTCGTCCAGTCATCATTGCATATCACCCCGGTAGGTCCATCTGCGCGGCTGACCAGACGACTAAATCGGTCTAAAGTAGCCGAGACGTCGCCCGGTAAAGGATAGACCTCATCTAACAACACTGCTCCGCTTGCAGACCGAGAAACGGCACTCTTCACCCCCTCCAAAAACCGATACGCAAGTCCACGATGAGGCGGCCAGCCACAGTACGCCAATCTGCGATGTCCTTTCTCCAACAAGGCATTGGTCAAGAGCAGACCCTCCGTGTAGACGTCTGTGATCGCACAACGCCCAGGAAACTCCTCACTGAGACGGTCAATCATAACGAAAGGGAAACGCATCTCGTGAAGATGGCGTATTTCTTCCGCCGTCAGGTGAAAGTCACTGATAATTAGCCCGTCAAGTTCCCCGCCTCTCACCTTATCCAGATAGTAGGTGCCCCTGCCTTGCTGCGCCGCGGACAAGTTGGTTTCAACCACCTGGAGCGCATATCCTCGCGGTCCGAGCACTTCCAAAACGCCGCTCAATTTCAACGCATACAATTCACTAAGTTCTGTGCTCAAATCATTGGCACTGTACAAGGCAAGCCCAACCGTCATGGAGCGTTTTCGCCGCAGGTTTCTTCCCGACGCACTTGGGTGATATCTCAAGTTCTCAATGGCTTTCTGAAGACGTTCAGCCGCCTTCCTGGAAACAGGACCTGCATTATTGATGTACCGAGAGACGGTTTGACGACTTACGCCAGCCACTCGTGCCACATCGTTAATTGTTGGACGTTTTCTCTTAGGCATAATTACCCACGCGGAATTGCTTTCTCCGTGTCTCACCGCCCCCAAAAACCGGAAGGGGAACGTTCACTGTGCTAATTCTACTCTTTTCTCAACACCGAAACAACTAAAATAGTAGGCTAATACTTTCATCATGGTGCCTGAATAAAAAGTATACTATATGAAAATGGCAAAATGATTCTACCTGTGCAGCCCTTCCAACATGTTCCCATCCACAACTTCAAAGCACGCACCTGGTGTCTTTCGGGACACCATTAGAAAGGAGGTACACCTTATGAACAAAAGAACGGATATTCTTTTTTCCAGCGCTTTTCATCGAGCTCCAAAAGTGCCAAAGGTACCGGCCGAATACACTGCGTTGACAATCACGTTTCTTCGGGTTACAGTTAGAGAGAGAGGAAAGGAACATGATTTGCCCCGTTGACCGTCAACCTATGCTAGCTATCGAGTATGACGCCATTGAGATAGATTATTGTCCGCATTGTGAAGGAATTTGGCTCGATGCCGGTGAACTAGAACTCCTTTTGAAAGACGATGGGACTGAGCAAGCGCCCTTACTGAGCCAGCTTCAGAGACTGAAAAAGTCAAAGGAACGGTCATACAAGTGTCCGAGATGCACCTTACGTATGCAAAAAGTCTTTTCGAGTTATCTGCCGTCAGTCGTTTTTGATGCCTGTCCCGAAAACGACGGGTTTTGGTTCGACAAAGGGGAACTAAAAGCAATTGTCTCATCTAGCAACCACACGGCAGCAAGGGATGTTCTTGTCAATTTTCTCCAGAACATTTTCCACGGGCCGGCAAGCCTGAAGGAGCAGAATCATGCTGATTAATCTGTTCTATGTCATAATCCTGATTGCCGTAGTGGTGGCGCTCACCGTCGTTTTCTTGTACAACAGTCTTATCCGTTTAACCAACCAAGCCAAGAATGCCTGGTCCAATATTGATGTCCAGTTGCGCCGGCGCCATGACCTCATCCCGAATCTCGTGGAAACGGTCAAGGGGTATGCAAAACACGAGCGAGAAGTCTTTGAGCAGGTAACAAAAGCCCGAGCAAATGCAATGCAAGCTCAAGGAATTGCCGCACAATCTCAAGCCGAGAATCTACTGACGCGGGCGCTAGGCCAACTGCGTGTCGTCGCCGAAGCCTATCCGGACCTGAAAGCGAGCCAAAATTTCCTCGCACTGCAAGAAGAGCTCGCCTCGACGGAGAACAAGATCGCGTTTGCTCGACAGTTTTACAATGACTCTGCTATGCGTCTTAACACAAAACTCCAGTCTTTTCCAACCAACATAATAGCCCAGCTTTTTGGGTTTCAGCCTCTCGAATATTTTCAAATCGAAGACGCTAACGCCCGAAATGCGCCAAGCACGAATTTCGGCTAAACCGAGCCTATGTGGGAGCAAATTCGGCTAAATAAAAGACGGTCTGTCTATCTGGTTGCCGCCATGGCATTGCTTTTGACGGCACTGGGGTTTGTCATCGGTGAGGCATCTGAACCCGGCGCCGGACCCATCGGCGTAGCCATAGCCGTAGGTGTTTGGTTGATCATGACCCTAATCGCCTATTTCCAGGGTGGTAATATTTTGATGGCCGTTTCGGGGGCACGCCGGATTAAAAAAGAAGATAATCCGGTTCTTTTCAACGTGGTCGAAGAAATGGTTATTGCGTCGGGCATGAGCAGAGTACCTGACATCTACATCATAGACTCCCCGGCGCTAAATGCGTTTGCCACAGGCCGAGACCCGGAACATGCGGCAGTGGCTGTAACCGCCGGATTACTAACGCAACTTAACCGTGACCAATTGCAAGGCGTCATCGCGCACGAAATCTCGCACGTCGTTCATCGTGACATACTCTTCATGACGTTGTTAAGCGTCATGTTGGGTTCCATTGTAATGATTTCTGAAGTGTTCCTACGTGGGTTATTTTATGGCAGAAGAATCCGGCGATCCCGTTCGTCTTCCCGTGGCGAAGGACAAGCCCAGCTTGTCATGTTAATTTTGGCTCTTGTTTTGGCTATCCTCGCCCCCCTATTAGCGCAAATCATCTATTTCGCTGCATCCCGCCGCCGAGAATACCTTGCCGATGCTGGCGCCGCTGTTCTAACTCGTTATCCAGAAGGGCTGGCTTCCGCCCTTGAGGTGTTAGCCGCTAATGCGTATGTCCCCCTTGAAACCGCCAATCGAGCTACCGCCCCTCTATTCATTGTCAATCCTTTACAAGCGAGTGGCTTATCCCTGGGCTTGTTTAGCACGCACCCTCCGACGGAAGAAAGAATCAAAATACTCAGAAGCATGGCAGGCGGTGTGACTTCTATGCCCTCGTATCTCAGCGCGTGGGCACGTTCAAACCCTGCGGTCAAACCGCAATATACAAACGGCACGCCCCTATTTAATGCTGCCCAGACTCGCGCCCCGTCTCCGCAGATGTCCCCCAGCGCAACGGTCGCCTCTGCCGTTCCTCTCGCAAGTCCCCGAAATCCCGCACGAGAAGCCTTCGACACGGTTCGAAAGGCGTATAACTATAAATTCATCGATTGCTCCTGTGGCCTCAAGATCAAAATACCGCCTAATTATAATAGACCTACAGTGACATGTCCTCGTTGTAAAAGCGTATACAAAGTGTAATTTTCTCCAGCTCGCTGAGGGAAAAGACCTAACACGGAGGAATACAAAAATGATTCAAAAAAGAACAGTCGGAATTATCGGGTGCGGCAATGTCGGATCCGCCGCGGCTTATGTTTTGTTCAACCGCGATGTTGCGAGCGACATCATTCTCGTAGATAAAGACCCCCGCCGCGCAGAGGGGGAAGCCATGGACCTGATGCATGGCCAGGCATTCGCGGAGCCCGTGAATGTCCGTGCTGGAACGTTTGAGGACCTTGCTGGAGCACAGGTCATCGTCATGGCGGCAGGCACACCGCGCAAAGAAGGCGAATCACGGCTGGACCTCTTAAACCGCAATGTGACGATATTGCGTGACATTGTGCAACAACTAGACACGTTTGCACCGAACGCCATACTTGTTATTGCCACAAACCCTGTTGATATCGTCACGTATGTCGTTCAAAAACTTAGTCAACGTCCCTCTCGTACGGTTATCGGCACGGGTACCATGTTGGACACCGCCCGCTTCAGGGCACTACTGGGCAAATACTACGGCGTAGACCCCCGCAGCGTACATGCCTATATTCTCGGTGAACACGGAGACTCCGAGGTGCCTATCTGGAGCAAAGTATCGATTGGCGCCCTGAGAATCTTTGAGGGACCAGTCCTTGGGAAAGAAACCGACCGAGCCTCCTTAGACAGGCTTTTTCAAGACGTCCGGTTTGCCGGCAAAGAAGTTATCGCACGAAAGGGTTTCACCAGTGCGGCAATAGGTTTGGTAATTGCTGAATTAGTCGAAACCATTCTCGATGACCAGCACACAGTTTTGACCGTGAGCGTCCATCTAGATGGCGAATACGGCATTTCCAATGTGTGTTTGAGTTTGCCTTGCGTCGTGGGACATCTCGGCGTCGAGGGTTGTATTCTACCCCACCTGGAACCGGAAGAATTGTCCGCCCTGAAACAATCTGCACAAGTCCTAAAAGATATGATTCAACACCTTAACCTTTAAGAATAGGTGCGCGACAAAAAACGTTTACTAGGTACGAAAAGGGAACAAATGTGGTACACTGAACGTTGACGTTTTGTAATGAAAGAAAGTGAGCAGACAATACAGGGCAATGTGGTTAGGAAAGGACGCAAACATGGATAATAGAGTGGTGATATTAGGTTGTCTGACGGTTGGGGCTTTGTTTTTCTTTGCAGGATACGCCATGGCACAAAATGAAACGGCTGGAAACACGCCGAACCTTAAGGTCGGAGACCCGGCGCCTCCTTTGAAGGTCTCTGAATGGGTAAAAGGCGATGCTGTCGATCTCGAGGCACAGAAAGGGAAGTCCGCCGTCGTGGTGGAATTTTGGGCAACTTGGTGCCCGCCATGCCGAGCCAGTATTCCCCACCTCACCCAGCTCCAAGCTAAGTACAAAGACCGAGGCATTGTGATCGTGGGTATCTCTTCAGAGGATAAAGGAACCGTTAAGGAATTCGTGGAAAAAGCAGGGGACAAAATGGTGTACCATGTAGCCGTAGACGATAACGGCAAAACAGAAGAAGCGTACATGGAAGCATCGGGCGCCCAGGGCATTCCTCACGCTTATATCATCGGTAAAGACGGCAAAATAGTATGGGAAGGGCATCCGCTGGAAAAGGAGTTCGAGCAAACACTCGAGAAACTCGCAGCCCCACCGAAAGAAAATTCGGAAAAATCATAACAGCATAGAAAGAACGTCAAGAAGGGACCTCTCCCTTCACAAACTGCAACAAAGACTCTGTATCTGCGGTCAACGTGTCCCAGTGACGCACCTCTTTGCCATCTTTTATTATGTAGAACCGTGGCGGAGGAGCCGTAGGGCTGATAAGAGAAAAGAAAAGAGAAGGTTCTACGCGTCCCAGTGGAAATAGGGGCTTTGTAATCGACCTGAAGTTTTCCAATTCACTCTCGGACCCCAAAACCAATCCGACAAGAGGGGGACCCTCTTTCAGTTCTACCAACTCGTTAAGATGTTCCACCGCAGCTGCACACTCATCGCAGGTTGCACTCAACATCGCAACAAGATACTCCCCCTCTCCCAAGCGTATTTCCGCCCCATCCGTAGTACTGACTGTCAAAGCGGCAAAAGGTCGTTGCGAATCCACTTGCTGAGGACGGAAAAATGCCGCATTGTCTGCGCCGTAAAGAGTCGCTGCTACCAAAACCAAACAAGCCAACGCACTCAACGCACGGAGTGCCTCCCTACTGGGACGAACTTCCAACGACTCAAAAAAATCTTTTTTCCGAGTAACCCACCAAACAACAGCCACGATACCCGCCATGACGATATTCTTCGCAATCGTCTCTCTGGGTCCCAGAGGAATAGCCACCCCAAAACAACCACAGTCTTTCAGATCATGAAAAACCGCCGCGTATGCAACCAAACCTGTAAAGCCGACGAGCATCAGCAGCGCCACCACATATAACCAACCGCGAAAACGTATCCCAGCAATCAACGCTGCGCCAACAACTGTCTCCGCAACGACGCTACCCAACGCGGCATAACGAATCATCTCCAGACTGGGCAAAACACCGTAATAGCGAATCTGAACAGCAAATGACTGCATGTCCATAGCTTTCAAGAAAGCCGCAAGTACAAACACAACGCCGACCAAAATCTCTCCAGTACGAACCAATAACATGAAGTCACTCCCAAACCAAATAAGAAATTCCATCTCGAAAACAGTATACTATGCTTTCGCAAAGGTTCCGCAAACTGAAGTCGGATCTCCCCTACGGTGAGATGGTTCTCAGCGTTGAAGCCGATATTCTAAGGAGAAAACGTTCATGAGTTGTATTCGCCCCGTAAATTTGAGAACTGAGTACAAGGTGAACCCACTCGGGTTGGACGAACAAGCGCCAAGATTTTCTTGGGAAGTCGAAACCTCCGTCCGGGGAGGCGCCCAAAAGGCCTACCAAATCCTAGTAGCTTCCTCCCCAAAGTTACTGGAACGAGATACTGGTGACTTGTGGGACAGTGGATGCGTAACTTCCGACCAAACGTTCCATATCGTCTATAAAGGACAACCGCTGCAATCTAGAATGATGTGCTGGTGGAAAGTTCGTTTATGGGATAACAACAGAGAGCCCAGTTCCTACTCTGAACCTGCTTTCTGGACAATGGGGCTGCTCACTCCAGAAGATTGGGAAGCAGAGTGGATTGGTTTCGATGAAGCGCCTCCCGCACATGAGGCGATACCCCAACCCATGACGCTATCGGGTTGTTCGTGGATCTCAAATACGGAGACGCCGAAAGCCCCCGAGCAGAATTCCGTCCTTGCCTTTAGACGCCGCTTCGTCATCAAACCAAACGTTCAACGTGCGCGTCTTGCCTTGTCCGCTGGGGGTCAGTTCACGCTCTATATAGATGGTAGACATGTGGGCAAGAGCGACGGCCGTTTCTGGGCTTGGATAAGACCGGCTCAGTTTGATCTCACGCCATATCTTACAGAGGGAGAACACGTCCTTGCGGTTGAGAATACGTTCCTACACGCCCCAGCAGCCGGAATAATCGTTAAATTACTTATCGACTACGCCGATGGTAGCAAGGAAGAAATCACGACAGATACCTCTTGGCGTGTTGCCTCTAGCCCAACAACCTCCTGGTCAGATCGTGATTTCGATGACGGCGCTTGGCCTACCGCCTATGTTGTGTGTGCTGCCGACGACCCGCCGTACGGCAAAATAGCGCCCGCACCCATCGAAGTTCCCCCATGCCCTTACTCCCGAAAAAGTTTCACCTATGACAAACCGTTAAAACGTGCTACCCTGTACATCACCGCACTAGGGTTATACGAGGCATATCTCAACGGAAAACGAGTAGGTGACTTGCGTTTTGTGCCGGGGTGGACGGACTACTCCAAACGGGTCTTATACCAAACATACGACGTCACCCAAATGATCAAGCAAGGCGAAAATGCCCTGGGCGCAATTCTTGGACATGGCTGGTACAGCGGATACCTGGGCTTTGACATTTTCACGCGCGGCCACTATGGAAAACAACCGCGACTTTTAGCCCAGCTCGAAATTGAATCCATGGACGGGTCTGTACAGCGAATAGGTACGGACGCAACGTGGAAAGCCACGTTCGGCCCGATTATTGGTTCCGATATTTACATGGGCGAACTGTATGACGCAAGGTTGGAAATGCCCGGCTGGAATGAACCCCATTTCGACGACTCGGCATGGAGACCGGCGACCGTAGACACCAAACGCAAGATTCAGATCGAAGCTCATGCGGGAAATCCCGTTCGAAAAACAAAGGAGCTGACCCCAAAATCCGTACATCGATCTCCGGAGGGCGGCTGGATTTTTGACATGGGACAAAATATGGTCGGTGTCGTTCGTGCAAAGATTTTCGGACAAAAAGGCTCTCATCACGTGTTTCGCTTCGGTGAGACCATCAATCCCGACGGCACACTCTATGTTGAAAACCTTCGCAACGCCCGAGCCACTGATGAATATTGGAAACGTACGGACGAAGAAGAGATCTGGGAACCGCGCTTCACGTTTCACGGTTTTCGGTATGTCGAGTGGACGGGTCCCCAGGAAGAGCCTAGTTTAACCGCAGTAACCGGGCTCGTGTTACATTCGGATGCGCCCATCACGGGCTCTTTCGAATGCTCAAATGAAATTGTGAATCGTCTGCAACAGAATATCCAATGGTCACAGCGAGGCAACTATTTCGAAACACCAACAGACTGCCCACAACGCGACGAAAGATTGGGATGGATGGGCGACGCCCAAGTGTTCGCACCCACGGGTTGTTTCAATATGGATGCCGCCTCGTTCTTCACGAAATGGATGAAAGATGTGCTGGAGGCTCAGTCGGAAGAGGGTGCCTTCTCTGACGTGTGCCCCCGTTACCGACATGTCACAGAGAACGTACCCGGTTGGGCGGACGCCGGAATCATCGTCCCATGGAGCGTCTACGAAGCGTACGGAGACATCCGACTCCTCGAGAAAACGTACGATGCGATGTGCCGATACGTAGACAATCTGGAGCGGCTCAACCCCAACTATCTCTGGCTTAACAGACGCGGAAACGATTACGGGGATTGGTTATCCATCAAGGCAGATACACCCAATGAAATTGTTGCCACCGCCTTTTTCGCCAGAAGCGCCGACTTGCTTCATCGAATCGCAGTTGTTTTAAACAAACGAGAAGACGCGTCGCGATACAAAGAACTGTTCGAAAAAATCCGCCGTGCCTTCGTTCAAGCGTATGTCAGCCCAGATGGGCGCATCCACGGCGACACGCAAACATGCTATGTGCTAGCGTTGCATTTTAACATCCTAGAGGGAAACCTACGCGAGGCAGCCGCCAACCTCTTAGTGGAACGTATTAAGGAACGCGACTGGCACCTATCAACCGGTTTTCTGGGTTGCGCGTATCTTCTCCCCACATTGACAGAAATCGGACGGATTGACGTCGCATATCGCTTGATAGAGAATACGGATTTCCCGTCTTGGGGGTACCCTATCCTTCACGGTGCAACCACCATGTGGGAACGTTGGGATGGCTGGACACACGACAGAGGGTTTCAAGACCCCGGCATGAATTCCTTCAATCATTATGCCTTTGGCGCGGTCGGAGAATGGCTCTATCGCGTCATGGCGGGTATCGCGCCGGAGGACCCCGGCTACCGTCGCATTAAATTGTGCCCTCAGCCCGGCGGCAACTTCACTCATGCAAAAGCCGAATATCACGCTATCTGCGGACGGGTGCTGAGTGAATGGCAAATTAAAGACAATACCCTTCACGTTCACGTTGTCATCCCAGGCAACAGTTGTGCTACCCTTCGTGTTCCGTCAACAATGCCAGAAAAGGTTTGTGAGACGACTCCGAACACAGAACAAAAGGTAAGGCCGATAGGATTCGAACCCAACGCTGCCTTGTTTGAACTGGGTGCAGGGGAATATCATTTTCATGGTCCATGGGAAAAGTAGAAAGCTTTTGCCTCTATCAAAAAAGGCTGGTTTGTTGTATTTCAAACGTGGTAAATAAATGGGAAAACAGAAAGAAAGGGACTCGCTATGACTCCTGCAAACAAAAAGAAAGTCTATCTGGTTAATAATGGCGATTTCCGAGATGCCGCTTGTGTAGCGACGTGGCCCAAACAGGAAGAAACCTTGAAGGCGGTCCGTCTGGCTTTCAAGAAGTTGGGCTTGGAGACCGAGGTTGTCCCCAAATACGATCCAAAACGCAAACACGGTTTTATCACGCGGCAATCGGAAGCGGCTACGGCGCTCCGTCAAATCGAACCCGACGCGCCCGTGGTCGTTGTGTTGAGCATGTGGTGCTATGCGCATCATATGGCAGGCCCTTTGGCAACCCATAAAGGTCCCATCCTGCTTCTGGCAAATTTTGACGGCACCTATCCCGGACTCGTCGCTCTACTAAACCATGCGGCCACATTTGAGCGTTGTTGTATCCCTCATTCCAGACTATGGACCGAAACCTTCCTGGATGACCCGGCATTCATGAAACGTCTGGAAGAGTGGTGTAAAACGGGCAAAATTAAGTATAGCACCTCCCACCTATCCGACGGTGCCAAACGCAAATTGCCGGCAACTGCAGAGCAACTGGGCAAATCTCTTGCGGAAGACATCCTCAAGAATAAACGGATCATGGGACAACTCGATCCCTGTTCCATGGGTATGCTCAATGCGCTGATAGGCCCAGACAAATTAGGAAGCATCGGTATGCCGGTCGAGTTGCTGAACCAGTCCGATCTGCTTGCCGAAATGAAACTCGTCACCGATGTAGAAGCGCAAAACTGTCTGAATTGGCTCGTCAAGAAAGGCACCTATTTCGACTGGGGCACCGACCAATTCGAACATCTGACACATGGGCAAGTCCTGGAACAGATGCGCATGTACATTGCCGCCGCCCGCTTTGTGGAACGATACGGTCTTAGCGCCATCGGAATCCCCTATCAATACGGACTTGTGCGGTGCTGTCCCGCATCAGACTTGGTCGAAGGTATGCTAAACAACGTCGATCGGCCTCCGGTGAAGAGTTACGAAACCAAACAGATCATCCGACCGGGGCAAGCCATCCCGCACTTCAATGAAGGGGATATGGGGGCCGGTATCCCTCAGGTCATCATGCACGACATCTACGTTCGCAAGAACATGCCCCCAGAAACGACGTTACATGACGTTCGTTGGGGCAGAACGTACGACGGGGAGTTCGTTTGGGTGCTTTTGATTTCCGGCGGAGCGCCGCCTGCGCACTTTGGTGGATGGAAGAACACCAAAGTGTATCGTCAACCCAAGATGTATTTCCCACTCGGCGGTGGCACCTGCTCCGGGGTATCCAAACCCGGCACCATCACGTGGGCGCGATTCTATCAGTCGTTTGGGAAAATCGGCATGGACTGCGGCTTAGGAAGGGTGATCGAACTGCCCGAAGACGAATTAAAGCAACGGCAGAAAGCGACAAACCCCGAATGGCCTATCGCCAACGCAATACTCTCTGGATATGGACGAGACGAGCTTATGGCTACACACATGTCCAATCACATCGTTATCGGATACGGCGATATCTTAGACGAGCTCGTAGCCACGTGCCTTCATCTCGGCATACCGGTCCGTGTGGCAGGAGCATAAAAGCCCTTAAAAGGGCATCCTGGGCGCTTTCCAAACAGAAAGCGCCCATTTTTTATTGTTGCTTAGATTGTCCACCACCCGGTTCGAAGCGAGTGGCTGCAACACCATTAACGATAAGCGTCTGACCATCAAACGTCGCCGTCAGCAACGTGCGGTCGTTGGCGGTTGCGGTAACTATCCCATTTTCGATAGTCCATTTCGCGCCGGGAACAGGCATTACGGCGCCGCCAGCGCCCATCTTGAAACTTCCATCCTTATCAAATGCAACGGTGTTTTCCCCGCCTACAACCCAGATGGTACCTGCTAGCTGTTCCGCGGTGCCGGGATTGGAGGGGGCTTTCGCCTTCCAGTTAGCAGACGGCGAGGAACCCTGACCACAACCGCTCAAAACTAACGTGAGACCAACCAAGAAAACAACCAACGAAACCCAAACCTTTTTGGGGAAGCTTTTCATAGAATCTACTCCTTTTAAAATGGAAGGTGTGGCTCTGCAGGGGGTGTCCGCAGAGCCACAGGTCAATGATTCACTTGCAGTGGTTTCACCCTGATCGTCTGACTGACAAATGAATCATCAGATGCCGCCGTCAATCATTCTCTTCGACATCGTCTTCGAGAAGTTCTTACCGTCGTTGTTCACGCCGCCATCCGTGCCATCCGAACCGTCCTTCGCCGGGAACTTGGATTTCAGACGCAGGAATTCTACGTGACCGTCCATATACAGAACATTGCTGCCGCCCGGAATATGGTTGAACATCGCAACACTCTGTCCTTCGACGCCACCGACGTCCGTCCGATTGCCCCAACCGTCCCACATGACCGGAAGCGTGCTCTGCGCCATGTTCGCGGAAGCCGGATTGTTGATATCGGTGATCATGAAGCGCTCAATACCTTCCTTCATGCGGAAGATCGTCGGTCCAATGTAAACACCGGCGTCATCAATAACACGCGTGCTTGTCGGGTTGGTGCTGCGGAAAGCCGTACGAATATCACCGCTGCCCTCAAATATGCGTTGCGTACCGTCCGTCGCCATGTTAAAGCGTTTCTCCCAGTCAATCCGAACAGGGATCGGGAACCACGCAATAGTTGTCAGATACGGGCAGCCAGCGCCCAGGTCCGCAGCCGTCAATGTGGTTGTCCATTGCGTATAGTCGAGACCAGGAGTAAGCCATCCCTTTTCCACCGCATCGCCCGTGATCTTGCCTTGCGTAGCGTTCTTCAACGCATACGGATCGTACACATAGGAACGGGCGACATTGTAATGCATGGTCAAGCAAAGGCTTGTTGCTGTGCCTGCGCTGATTTTCGACTGGATGTCTTTTTCTCCTGCCTCAAAAGGCGGCCAGGTGCTCGCAAAAGCATGCTGGTCCGTACCGGAATCTGACGGGCAGACTGTAATTTTGGCATCCGTGCAGTATTCGGGGTAAATCTCTGCCATGTCCGGAGCGAACATGTCAATCTTGAAGCCGCCGACAAAACTCGCCCACTGCGGGAAACGGCCGCTCTTGTTTTCGCCGCTGAACATCTTGAAGATAAGACCCCATTGTTTCAAATTGTTCTGGCAGCTGGCACGACGTGCCGCTTCCCGTGCCCGAGCCAACGCAGGCAACAAGATCGCAGCCAGAATGGCGATGATCGCGATCACCACCAACAGCTCAATTAGCGTAAACCCTTTCTTTTTCATGGCTTTTCATCCTTTCCTAAAAGTTGCGTTAATTTGACACACTCTTAATTTCCTTTGTCTTCCTCTTTACTCCTAACCCTTTTTTATGCCATTAACCACCTCCTTCCAGAATGAAGTACGGACAAAAACTACGGTTTATGACCCACGGACGTTTCCACAAAACTGACAGAGTTTTTGACTTCGCCCAGAGTCGAACGAACCGTAGATTTTAAAAAATACTGCTGCCTCGGAAAATCCGGTCGATTTATCCGATTGAGCAAAACCTCCGCGCTCTTTCTACCCATTTCAAAACCCGCTTGCGACGCGGTAATCATCGGTACTCCAGAGGCTTCCGCGAATTCATTGTCATCCACCGCGGCAATCTCCACATCAACCGGCACTTCGTAACCCAATACGTTCAGCTTGTCAATCAGTTTTTCTGCCACGCCGTCATTGGCACAAACAAAGGCAGTAGGGCGTTCGCGCTGCGCCATCACCTTACTCACCAGCATTCCCGCCGATTCGCCCGCTTTACCAAAAATTGCCGTGACCCCGGGCTCGTATGCCAAACCGGCTGCAGCCAGCGCCTTTTTATAACCTTCGAGGCGGTCTTCCGTCGCCGTGTTGTTCAGCTCGGTTGTTATGAAGCCAATACGCCGGTGACCTCGAGCAAGCAACATGTTCGTCAGTTGAAATGTTGCGTCTACGTTATCGGACACAACAAAATCCACATCCATACCCCGTACGTAGCGGTCAATCAAAACAAAGGGAAACTGAGAACGTTGAAACTTCTTCAACAACTCCATGGTGCGCTCGCCCGGGTGCTGCAGCCAGAAAGCGATGCCTTCCACGCCGCTGTTTCGGAGATCGGCTAAGAATTCAAACTCTGCCTCATTACTTAGCCGCAGAAAATACACCATCGGATGCACACCCTGTTCCGCAGTTGCCTCAAGAAATCCCCGCACCACAAGTCGCGTGTAATGAATCTCCAGTTCTGGACACGCAATCGCGACCGTCCTCCACCCATTTACGCTCAACACCCGCTGATGCTGTTGACGGGGCGCCACAAAAGACCCTCGACCGGGTACCCGTACGATATAGCCTTCCAGCTCCAAATCCCGCAAGGCTTGCCGCGTAGGATTTCGACTGACACCATACTGCCGAGCCAGCTCCAGTTCAGACGGTACCCGCGCCCCTTCCGGCAGCTCGCCGTTTTCTATTTGGCTTTTGAGCTCCCGCTTTATGTAGGAGTATACGGGTATGTCCAGCGGAACGTCAGTCATGTTTACCTTGTGCCATGATCACATTTACAGAATTTATGGTAATGTGTACGTGTAAAAAAGGTGTTAGCTTCTTTTTGATATTTTATGTAATGACAGATTGAGGTGCTTTGATTGTCTTTTATATGTGCCCAAGCTGACCTCATCCTACGCTCCAGACCTGCCCAAGCTCTTATCGGCGCCTCTGTACCAACTGTTCAACATGTATCATCTGTAATGACAATATACAACATGTCTCCCATTTTGTCAAGCACTTTTTTGGAGGTACCGAATCAAGTGTTTAGTTTTTTGAGATTCCTGTCACCATATATTATTTCCTACCCAATCTTAGACCCCGCAGGTTCCGCGCTGAAGAAACAAGATTGCACCCCAATTTTGGTATCCATCCGGCTTCTTGCACGTTTTGAGGCTCCGATTACAATCGCTGGAAAGCACATCTTGTTCTGTCAATACAGGGGATGAAAAAGTCGATGAAATGCTTTGTATGAAAAAGTCGGCAGGTCGAAATTACGGGGAAACCTGTACGGAAACTTTTATCGGAAAAGGCAGAAAGGTCTCCTAAAGATGCTGTGTTCGGAAAAGTCGTCGCTACAGGAGGAGAAAATCCGTATCGTGTTCACTTGGAATAGCGGTGAAGAACTTCGATGATCTCCCGCACAGCATTCTCCAGACCAATAAACACCGCCCGAGAGATAATGGAATGTCCGATATTGACTTCGTTCAATCCGGGAATTGCCGCCACTGCAGGTAGGTTACGCACGGTCAGACCATGCCCGGCATTAAAAACAAGTCCCGCGTTAATGGCACGTGCAGCAGCAGTGGCTAGACGGTTCAGTTCGTGCATGATGTCGCTTGAGGCTGCATTAGCATAGGCCCCGGTGTGAAGTTCCACATAATCAGCCCCTGTTTCGGCGCTGGCATTGACCTGGTCGACCTCGGGATCGATGAACATGCTAACCTTTATTCCGGAATCATGGAAAAACCGCACTACTTCTGTCAGTCTTTTCCGTTGACCTGCGACATCCAAACCGCCCTCCGTGGTAATTTCCTCGCGTTTTTCGGGCACCAAGCAGACGGTGTGCGGCTTTATCCGTTGAGCGATAGTCATAATCTCATCGACAGCGGCCATCTCGAGATTCAACCGCACATGTAACACTTGCTTCAAAAGCTCAACGTCCCTGTCTTGGATATGACGACGGTCCTGACGCAAGTGACATGTGATTTGATGAGCGCCAGCCAGCTCGCAGATTTTCGCCGCGGCAATCACATCCGGGTCTTTGCCTCTCCGGGCTTGGCGCAGCGTTGCAACATGGTCGATATTCACACCTAGCTCGATCATGTTTTTCCCTCCCGAAAAACGCCCTTCCTAAAAATAGTAGCAACTACAACGCGCTGACTTTCTCCACGATGTTCTTCAGAACCATTTCAGCCGTCCGGTGCGATTCATGCTGCACCATAACGCGAATCACGGGTTCCGTTCCTGACGGTCGTATCACAACCCTACCCGCCCCGTTCATTTCGGCTTCGTGTTCCACCTGAATTTGGTTTAATGCCGTTTTTTCTGGAAGTTTTTTGCCGTTCAGGGGAACAGCCGCATGTGCCTCGGGCAATGCGTGGTATGCACTCGCCAGTGCCGAGAGCGGCAGGTCTTTTCGAATCATGGTCGCCAACACTTGCAAAGCGGCGATCAAGGCGTCTCCGGTGGTATTGTACTCTAGCAAGACCATGTGACCGGAAGGCTCCCCTCCGAGACAGATACCCTTTTCACGCATAGTTTCAACCACCCACCGGTCCCCTACATTGGTCCAAATAACCTTACCCCCATAAGCGGCGAGGGTGTTTTGCAACCCGCCGTTCGCCATGATTGTTGTCACCACAGCGTTCTGAGGCAACGCGTTGCGCTCCAAAAGGTCAACAGCAAGTACCGCTAAGAGACCATTCCCATCGAGGAGCTGCCCTTCTTCATCAGCCATTAAGATGCGGTCGCCGTCTCCATCAAAAGCGATTCCCACATCGGCGCGCTCCCGAATCACGGTCGCACGCATATTTTCAGGGTGCATCGAACCGCAGTCCTCATTTATATTTCGTCCGTTCGGTTGACAACCTATCGGGATCACGTGAGCGCCCAGTTCCGAAAGTGCATTCGGTCCCACCTTGTACGACGCCCCATTGGCACAATCACAAACGATCTTCAACCCATCCAATCGCATCCCTTTGGGAAAACTTGCCTTGGCAAACTCGATATACCTTCCTACGGCGTCGTCGATGCGCCGCGCCGTCCCTATCTGTTCCGCTGTGGGACGTATATCATCAATGGCATGGGTTGTTACCAACCTGGCGATGGCATCTTCCATGTCGTCAGGAATCTTGAACCCGTCCGGACCGAAAAACTTGATGCCGTTATACTGAAAGGGATTATGAGAGGCAGAAATCATAATGCCCGCGTCACACCGTAGACTCCGCATGATGTACGATACCCCGGGTGTCGGCAATGGCCCCACCAATAAAACATTCACACCCATGGAGCACAATCCGGCTGTCAATGCATTTTCAAACATATAGCCCGAGAGACGGGTATCTTTCCCTATCAGAATCGTGTGGGTACGTTTCTCCTGCTGAAACAGATGGCCTGCCGCTCGGCCTACTGCCAGCGCCATCTCAACCGTAGTTGGATAGATATTCGCAATACCCCGAATGCCGTCTGTACCAAAAAGCCTTTCACTCATACTGAACCTTCCCCAAAATTGCGTCACACATCCGTGCGACGCGTCCCATAGCCTTGACGTCATGAACCCGGACAGCGTCGGCACCGTTCCAAATCGCAATCGCAACTGTCGCCGCCGTCCCCTCAAGTCGGTCTTCCACCGGAAGACCGCCGAGCACCTTGCCGATCGTAGACTTGTTTGATGTACCGATCAAAACAGGTCGACCAAACCGGCGGAACTCTGACAGGCGACGCAACAAGGTAAGATTATGTTCCACCGTCTTGCCAAACCCAAACCCCGGGTCAAGCCAAATCTTGTCTTCTTTTATACCATTACGAACGGCAAAGGAAAGACGTTCCTCAAAAAAACTGCAAATATCTTCTACGACGTCCGCATAGCGGGGCTCCACTTGCATCGTCTTCGGGTTGCCTTGCATGTGCATGAGCACACATTCACACCCATAGGACGCAATAACTGGTGCCATTTCCGGGTCACCCCGAAGCGCCGTTATGTCATTGATCATGCGCGCACCACACGCCAAAGCCGCCGCTGCCGTGTCGGCATGGTATGTATCCACTGAAATAGGTACACCCAATTCCAACGTTTTTTCAAGAACGGGCATTACCCGTTTTTTTTCTTCATCAGCTGACAGTGGCTCTGCGCCAGGTCTGGAAGACTCCCCCCCGATGTCCAAAATATCCGCTCCCTCTTCAACAAGCCGATGGGCATGCTGAACAGCCTTTGTGGGTTCCAAAAAAACACCACCATCGTAAAAGGAATCTGGAGTGACGTTCACGATGCCCATCACCAACGTACGAGATCGGTGAAGAGCGTTCGTACTTGGCACCATTGGCTTCGATGCCATCGCACGACTCTCCCTAGGCCGTACCGGGCACGGGATTCGTATCCGGACGCATGCCACCTACTTCGGGTTCAGCTGCTGCGGCACGTGCGCGCTGTTCTTCAGACGGACCCACCGGCTTGGAATGCGGAGGTTTTGGCGTGCGCGACCTCACGATGAGTTCTTCGCCGCCATATTCCCTAATGATAGCATCCAATTCTTCTGCTTCGAGCGTTTCCCGCTCATATAACTTTTCAGCAATCGCAACCAGTATCGGTTTGTGTTTCTCTAGTAGTTCTTTGGTCTCGCGATACGCCTCTTCCAAGAATCGATGAATTTCTCGGTCAATCGCAGCCGCCGTCTGCTCACTGAAATCGCGTTCCTTGACAAAATCTCGTCCCAAAAAGACTTCCGTATTGCTACCGAAAGAAATCGGGCCTAAATCACTCATTCCCCATTGACACACCATCGCGTGTGCCAATTCCGTCGCCCTTTTCAAATCGCTCGCGGCGCCGTTCATAAACTCGTTAAAGATGACTTCCTCAGCAGCGCGCCCGCCCATAAACATACGTAACGCTGCGAGACAATAAGACTTGGAAAGCGTGTGCCTGTCCTCCTCCGGCAGCACGCTGGTCAGTCCCAACGCCGGACCCCGTGGAATAATGGTGACTTTGTGCACCGGATCCACTTCCGGCAAGAGCCGGCTGACGAGGGCATGGCCTGCTTCGTGATAAGCCGTTTTTCGCTTCTCTTCTGCGCTAATAACCAGACTCTTCCGCTCAGGACCCATCAAAACCCGGTCCTTTGCATCCTCAAAATCTTGCATCGTCACGACGTCTTGATTGCGTCGAGCGGCAAGCAAAGCGGCTTCATTCACCATGCTCGCCAAGTCGGCACCCGAAAAACCTGATGTACCCCGTGCCAACGTCCGAACATCTACATCGGGTCCTATTGGGACCTTTTGATTTCGAATGTGAATTCGTAGAATTTCCTCTCTTCCTCGAATGTCCGGATTCGCCACAACGATTTGCCGGTCGAATCGCCCCGGTCTCAAAAGTGCCCTGTCAAGAACGTCCGGACGATTCGTCGCCGCCATCAAAATAACACCCTCACTGGTGTTGAATCCGTCCATTTCTACAAGAAGCTGATTTAGGGTCTGTTCCCGTTCATCATGGCCTCCCCCCAGACCAGCACCGCGTTGACGGCCTACCGCATCAATTTCATCAATGAAAATGATACAGGGGGCATGTTTTTGACCTTGTTGAAATAAGTCACGCACCCGACTGGCGCCTACACCAACAAACATCTCCACAAAATCCGAACCACTGATACTAAAAAAGGGCACGTTGGCTTCACCGGCAACGGCGCGCGCTAAGAGCGTCTTTCCCGATCCCGGGGGTCCTACAAGCAATACACCTTTTGGTATTTTACCCCCCAGACGCGAAAACTTCTTCGGATCTTTAAGAAATTCAATTATTTCTTGTAACTCTTCCTTCGCCTCGTCAACTCCGGCAACGTCGTCAAAAGTTACTACTTTATCGCCATGGCTTATTAGCCGGGCACGGCTCTTACCAAATGACAGCGCCTTGCTGCTTCCCCCCTGCATTTGACGAAACATAAAAAACCACAGGACCCCGACGATAAGCACAAACGGTACGACCTGCGCCAGCAGAGATGTCCAAAAATTATCTTGAGACTTGACTCGCCAGTTTACTTTGTTTTCATCGAGTTTTTTCTGCCACTCTTTCGGGAACTCATGATGCTCAATTTCGATGCTTGTATTGCCGCTTACCGGCGTCTTAAAACGCGCCTTAAAAAGGTATGGCCGATCCATGCCTCGATCGACCGCTACGAACCAACTGATATTATCGGAATAAATCTGCTCCTCTAGGTCACGAGCAAATAATTCCGCACGCTGTTTTTGCGTATTGGAGAGGTGGACCAGCGTCACCATTAAAATGATGAGCAGAACGATCCAAAGGGAAACTTGTTTGAAAAATCCGTCCATAGTTTTACTTCGTCTCGATTAAGCTTTTTGTCGATAAAGACGATATTTTATCTTCTTTACCAATAGTAACACAAGAAGACACACCAGACAATCCTTTCCGACAAATCAAATGGAAAAAACCATCATGGTAAACCAGTGACCATGCCTTCAGGGTAGAGGTATATACTGGCAGTGCCCCGCCTATTCCAACGAGCAAGTCAGCGGGTAGAATTTTCGAACCAGACCACACTGAAAAAGGATTTCGGCTCCCCTTCGATCCACCGATAGTGTTCCTCTACGTTCCCGACCAGATCGGTATCCCCATCTCCATCCACATCGGTGGGGAATAAATGGTCCCATTTCTCGCCAATCCATTGATCGTGCGAGTTATACCCGTCAGACCATTTGATAGGATAACATTCCCAACCTTTTGCAAAATCCTCACCGGTATGTCTCATCCAAAAGACAGACGCTTTATCCTTCGGCAAGTTCCCGTCGTTGTGGATGAGTGCCCCCACAATGTCCAGGTTTCCGTCCATGTCAACATCACAAAAAAGAATTGGGCGGGAGATCCATTGAATCATATCGGGTTTCATGATTGAAACATGTTCCCATTGGAGTGGTTGAATAGACTTTTTCAGAAAAATGTAAACGTAGGTCTGAGTCTATGTGACGATGTCTTCATGACCGTCTTTGTTGACATCGCCTAGGCCGGTTTGCGGCTTCGGGTAAAACTGCGTTGTTTTCCATATGGAATGCTTCTTCCACGGTTTGTATAAGTCTGGACTGTCAGCACCCGGGTTTTCATACCAGTACACTTCCTGGTCAAATAAAGACGTATCCCAATCAGGATTTGCATCCAGAATATCTATGTCCCCGTCCTCATCAATATCTGATGGAACGAAACCGTGCGCGCTTGTCACCTCCGGGTCGATAAAATAGACCTTGTATTGGCTCAGATCTCGGCGCTTTTCCGCTTCTTGAGGCACTTGAAGCCATCGCAGACCTGCATATTTTTTTGTGACAGGGTGGCGCCTTCCGCCGAAGACGACTTCCGTAATTCCATCGTCGTTAATATCAACGGGGACGCAATACAGGTACTGTTCACCTTCCGTTCCAGGTACATGCCCCGCATCCTTCCATTTTGATGCATCCTTCATGTTTTCAACTTCAGGACCAAACAGAATTCTTAGACCCGTCTTAAAACCCTTTTCATTATCATCACCCTCTACAACGACTAGGTCAAGATTACCGTCCCCATCCAAATCAGCAAGACACGAATACTCCGGATTGTTCGTCTTTCCCAAAACCAAACGAAACCAAGGCTGCCGTACATCGCCCGATTTACCCGGATGGAACAGAATCGTCTGCGTGCCAGCAGCTTCGTCGATCACCGAGTAGTCAAGACAACCATCTTTGTTGACATCTCCTGGAAAAAGGGAATTGGCGATCAAATATTCATCACTGATGTGATGCATTACCCACGGTCGTTGATTCGGCTTTTCCAAATCCGATTCCGCCGGGGTGCTCAAACCTAAGCTGAGAACAAGTACTGAAGTCACAACTGTGAGACGCTTGAAATGAGAACTTCTGAGGTATTTGACAAAAAAGGGAGACATTGCTAAAAGGCCCATCTAATAGACTTCCTTCCCGGCCTGTGCTGCGTATTCCTTCCGAAGCCTCTCGAAAACCCGTTCTTCGTCACCTCGATAAATTAAGTTGTCATCCACTTCCAGGGAAGCCTCTGCCGACAAAGGAATGAATCTACCCACACTACGAGCATAGACCACCCCTTCTTGGTCCACCAAAACGGCCTTTGCCTCCGCCAAGCGTTTGCTTGTACGAACCACTTCAGCACAAACAACAAGATGAAGCCCTTGTCGAGCAGGTTTCAAATAACGCACCGAGAGTTCGGCCGTCACATACATCAAACCCGTCGCGCGAGCAGCCGCCCACCCCATGGCTTCATCCATCAAAGCCGCTATCACCCCACCATGAACTGTATCACGATAACCGCAATGATGCGGACTTGCCTTTAGCGGCGCCTTTACAACTCCATCCTCGACGTAGAAACGGGTTTTCAACCCCGCGGGATTCTCTTCCCCACAAACGAAACAGGGTTTTGAATTTGGTAAGTACCTCTTTTCTCCTGTGCTTTTCATCTGTTCTTTTGCCTCATAATCAGCTAGAGTTTATGGACGCAATTTTTGTCAGATTCACCGGCTGCTGGTTTACAAGTAATTCCCATGAATGCACTTATGATATACCTTCTGCGTGCAAACCAAAAATAAGGAAACGTTAACAAGCGAGACACGAGAGAAATTGACAGGCATTTTCCTAAAAGCCGATAGTGCGGCGTGACCTTGAGAAGCTCCGCCAAGGCGCGTGGACCGGTGTATAAATTCTCTACCCCGCTTTTTAAAGCGACCACATGGATGGACTCCAAACAAGCGTGTTCGGAGATCTGTGGGAATCGTTGTGTGCGGCTTTCTGATTGACATGGGATCGCTTCCAACACCGTTTCCGGGATACGTTTCAAAAACCAAGAGGCTGCGCGCGTGCACACGGGGCAATTGCCATCGTAAATTATCACAATGGGTAGTGCCGCTTCAATCGTTTCCGGATGGGGGAGGAACATTGTCGCCCGCAATCTCCCTTAAATATTCCCCATAGGCGCTTTTTCCCATTCCCTCCGCCAGTTTTCGCACTTGTTCCACGCTGATCCAGCCTTGACGCCAAGCAATCTCTTCCAGACAGGCAACTTTCAACCCCTGCCGTTCTTCTATGGCTTGAATAAATTGCCCGGCTTCCATCAGACTCCTGTTGGTTCCCGTGTCCAGCCAGGCAATACCCCGACCTAATAGCTCCACGCGGAGTCTTCCTTGTCCAAGATAGATGCGGTTCAGATCTGTAATCTCAAGCTCGCCTCGGGCGCTGGGTTTCAATTGCCTTGTTACATCAACAACCCCGGGACCATAAAAATATATGCCCGGAACTGCGTAGCGGCTTTTAGGATATTTCGGTTTTTCTTCAATATCTATCACGTTACCGGAAGAATCAAACGAGACCACGCCGTATCTTTGCGGATCTCGTACCTGATATCCAAAAATCAGGCCGCCTTCTTGAATCGCTGCGCCGCGGGCTAACGTCGCACTGAGTCCCTGGCCATAAAAAATATTATCACCAAGCACCAGACAGCAAGCGTCATTTCCAATGAAATCAGCCGCGATGAGAAACGCTTGCGCAATACCTTCAGGCCTTGGCTGGGCAGCATAGGAAAACTGCATCCCCAAGTGACTTCCGTCTTCTAGCAAACGTTCAAACAGAGGGAGATCGTATGGCGTGGAAATCACCATAACCTCACGGATCCCCGCAAGCATCAACGTACTTAAAGGGTAATACACCATGGGCTTGTCATAAACGGGCAAAAGCTGCTTGCTGACCGCGCGGGTCATGGGGTGCAGGCGCGTACCTGCTCCTCCCGCCAATACGATACCTTTCATGCTAAGAAGTCACCTTTCTCACCGCCTTCGGCAAAAATTCCTCACGGGTTTTCAACCGGGTTGATGACGATGCAGTCCAGCCCAAACATATGGCTGGGAATCGCCTTATCATTTTTCCCAACAATTTCGACGCTAAGGGTATTCGCCCCTTCGTGGAGGTCGCATTGACCTAATAATAGCAAGGGTGTCGCCCTTACTGTTTCGTTGTAGAAATCTATTGGCTCTCCCACGGGTTGACCGTTGACTTTCAATTGGACAACGCCGTAATCGGGAGCTTTTGTGAACTTTGCTGAAATGTTGAACCGGCCAGTCTTTGGGGCGGAAAATTCGAGCACCAGGCTATCCCCCGGTTTGCCACCTACCCACCAAAGTTGTTTTGCGGCACTCCACATTTCCTCTACACCCGTTTGAGGTTGTACTTGTCCGCCTGAAACGGAAACGACTTTCATATCCTCTCCTTCCAGGGCACCCTCAATTCGCCTCGGAGGAGGAAGAGGATGCGGAGGAACAACTACGAGCCGACGCTTATCAATGCCACGGGTTGTATCTTTAGCATGAAAAGTACCATACCAGAAAGAGGTAGCCGCCATCGCGATTTCGCAATTTCTGGCATGCCAAACTTCGATATCGAACTGAAACGATTTGTGAAATGGGATATTGTCCAAAATGTGGAACCGGCTGACACAAGTATGTCCATAGTTACCGGGACCATCACAACGAGGTTGATTGTGGTAGGCGTGGGTAAACTGTTGGGGGGAACACCATGCGTATCCATAATAATCTTCACTGCCGGTACCAAAATGGCTAGGGAAATCCTCTCCATCTACGTAAATCTTCTCGTCTCCTTCCCCCCACCATTCTTTGACGGAGTTCGTGACGTGCAGCATATCCCCTACAAAGACCCCCTTGCCCTCAACTTGGACATAATTCCAGTCTTGACGAGGATGGGTCGGGATGGGATGCTCACTCCGCCAGGTAGTATGAAAATACAGAGACCGTTCATCCCATTTGTAATCACCTTGAATAATGTTCGCCTTAAGATCCACGGGCTGAGAAGACAAATTCCGCATGCGAAAAACAGCTTTTCGTCGGAAAGGCATTACCCAATGAGCATAGAGCGAACCATCCTCACGCACGCCACTGGGAAGAGACAAATAACGATTCGCGCCGGGGGCTGTGCCGAAAAAGTCACCCAAGGGCGCCAAAACCTGTGGTTTGCGCGCATCATCGAAACGGATCTCCAGTACGCACCCCCTCAAGGCTCCTTCCATGTCGGATGCAGACACAATCGTTTCAATAGCATAAAACGCCCCGGGCCCAGAAAATACCCGAGAGAAAACGGCGCGCGGCTTTAGGGAAGTCTTGAAGTGTATGTTCTTTGTCCGCACATCTTTTTTAAGATTCAGCAGGTCAGGTTTCTTAAGAGCATTCGCCAT